>WBZN01001653.1_pt1 | contig 13183 bp, 16 predicted proteins | sample 5204281 | NCBI WGS metagenome assembly WBZN01 (sample SAMN12344347, study PRJNA552823) | activated sludge metagenome | biome: Activated sludge suspended growth; feature: Nitrification reactor; material: Wastewater; isolation source: activated sludge from nitrification reactor of wastewater...
GTGGTTTTTTGGTTTGGGAGCGGTATTGTTGCAAAGTCCGATCAAGATATTTCTGAATGGTTTGCGGATGAGCAAATGGGTGGTGTTTCCGCCGGTTCATGCACCACAGGAACTGATCAAGCAAATCATCGGTTGGTCCAACATTGCCCGGAAGGAAGGGTTGTTGGCCTTGGAAATGCAAGCGGCTAGCGCCAAAGATCCATTGGCAAGAAAAGGACTGCAACTGTTGGCTGATGGCAGCAGTGGAGAAAAACTGCGTGAGGTGCTGGAAATCGATGTGTCTGCTCAGGAAGACTATCAAAAGCAGTCTGCCCGTATCTGGGAGGCGGCCGGTGGCTACGCGCCCACGATTGGGATTCTGGGCGCTGTTCTGGGACTGATTCATGTCATGGAGAATTTAAGCGATCCGAGTCTTCTGGGAAGCGGTATTGCAGTTGCGTTTGTGGCTACCATTTATGGTGTGGCTCTGGCCAATCTGGTTTTTCTGCCGATTGCCAACAAGCTCAAGATACTGATTGCCGAGCAAGTCGTTTTACAGGAAATTTTGCTCGATGGTTTTGTTGCCATTGCCAATGGGGAAAATCCAAGATTCATCGAGAGTCGGCTGAAAGGCTATTTCATTTAGCTGGTTGGCCATTGCTTAGCTCGGGTACGGTTGATAGAAGATCATGTCCAGGAAACGCAAAAAAGATGAAGGCGAAGCGCACGAGAATCACGAAAGGTGGCTGGTTTCTTATGCTGACTTTATCACGCTGTTATTTGCCTTTTTTGTGGTGATGTATGCCGTATCCTCGATAAACGAAGGAAAATACCGCGTTCTCAGTCAGTCTCTGGTGAGCGCTTTTAAAAGTAATCAAACTGCGAATCTGGTTGAATCAAAGTCGGCGGAATTTTCCGCAATCCAATTACCACAACAGGCCGATTCCGCAAAAGCAATCACTGAACCCAGTATACAAAATGCCAGGAAGCAGAAAAAAATGCAGCATATGGCAAAAAGCATTCTGCAAGCACTGGAGCCTTTGGTTAAGGACGGTCAAGTAAAAGTAACGCAGAGTGCTGTCGGTATTACGGTAGAGATCAATGCGAGCGTGCTTTTTTCACCGGGACAGGCCAAGCTGGCGGAAAACTCCATGGTGGCACTTCAGGCTGTGGCGCATGTAGTCAAGGACCATGAGCATGAAATTCATGTCGAAGGTCATACCGATAACCTGCCGATTCATAATGACAATTTCCCATCGAACTGGGAACTGTCGACGGCACGTGCGAGCAGCGTCATTCGCTTGTTCGTGGAAAATGGTGTGGATGCGCATCGACTTACGGCAATCGGGTATGGTGAGAACAGACCGATTGAATCCAACGTGACCGCAGAGGGTCGCAAGCGAAATCGGCGTGTTACCGTGATGATTCTCGCTGCAGATCCAAACAGGGTCACCGAATTACCCATTCATGACGAGCCAGTCGAGTAATTTTCTGCTTTAGGTGCCGATACGGATTTAGTCCGTATGGATGAATCGGGTCAGTGAGGCATCGATTGTCCGCTGCTTGCCGATCGGCTATAGTAGTCGCTACTCGTGCTGAATGTTTTCAAGTCTTGCATCCATTTGAAAGTGTAGATGAACGTTTCATTACCTGAAATCCTTCCCTTGGTTTCACATGAAGTGGAGGACATTTCATTACTCGCTGATACCATTTGGCGTCATCACTATGCCACGATTATTTCATTGGCCCAGATTGATTACATGCTTGCGCAGCGTTACCGGCCGGATTTGATCCAGAGTCAGCTTGCTGATCCAGATATTTGGTGGAGAAAACTGGTGCTCGCGGACAGGATTATTGGTTTCTCATGTTATGTGCGCGACTCGAGGCCTGAAACGCTCAAGATCGACAAGTTTTATATTCATTGCGACCATCATCGGCAAGGTTATGGTGCAATGATCGTGGCCGATGCTGTTAAAATATTGCGTGAACTCGATTTGCAAACATTGATTTTAACCGTCAACAAAAACAATCATGCGGCCATTTCGGCCTATCGGCATTACGGATTCGAAATTACAGCGGATAGTGTGGTCGATATCGGAGGCGGGTTCGTGATGAATGATTATTTGATGACCTTGACACACTGGAAGCGCTGGGACAGTTGACCGATGAAGCTGAAATTCACCAAAATGCACGGACTGGGCAATGATTTTGTGGTTCTGGACCGAATACATCAATCTTTCGATCTGGATCAGCAGCAAATTCGCTTTCTGGCCGACCGGCATTTCGGGATTGGATGTGATCAGATTTTAATAGTTGAAAAAGCGCAAGGACCGGCTGATTTTCGTTATCGCATTTTCAATGCGGATGGCGGAGAAGTCGAGCAGTGCGGAAATGGTGCGCGGTGTTTTGTGCGCTATGTGCATGACCATGCATTGACTCAAAAACAGGAAATTCAAATCGAAACATTGGGTGGTGTGATTTCGCCCAAACTGGAAGTCAGTGGTGCAGTGACTGTCAACATGGGTAAACCGATTTTTGAACCCAGGGATATTCCGTTTGTTGCCGAGCGGCGAGCATTGGTCTATAACCTGGCTCTGGATGATGGGGCAGTCGAGATCAGTGCGCTGTCGATGGGAAACCCGCATGCTGTCCGAATCGTCGAGGATATCGACTCTGCTCCGGTTACTACCGAAGGCGCAAAAATCGAAGTTCACCCGCGATTTCCCAGGAAAGTGAATGTGGGTTACGTGCAAATCAAGGGTCGTGATCGTGTCAAGCTGCGTGTTTTTGAACGTGGTGCGGGCGAAACGCTTGCTTGTGGCACCGGAGCGTGTGCGGCAGTTGTTGCCGGCATTACGCGTCATTTGCTGGACGAGCAGGTGGTTGTCAGTACGCGTGGTGGCGATTTGACCATAGTCTGGAAAGGAGAAAATGAACCGGTCCTGATGACAGGACCTGCTGTTACCGTTTTTGAAGGCGAAATCAATTTATAACCTACTCAAGGAATAGTAAATGAAACCGGAAGATGTAGCAGGTTACCTACAGCAACACCCCGAATTTTTCAATGAATACGCTGAGATTCTGGCAGATATTCATATTCCAAGTCCTCGCGACGAAAGGGTGATTTCGATTCATGAACGGCAGGTTTTATCACTGCGAGAAAGAAACCATATTCTGCAGAACAAACTGCTCGAATTGATCAGTTTTGGGGAAGAAAATGATGCGATCAGTGAAAAAATGCATCGTTTGGTCATCGCACTGCTCTCCGTTTCGGATCTGGATGAGTTGTTTACCACGTTATACTTCAGCCTGAAGGAAGACTTTACCGTACCATTGGTTACCGTGCGTTTCTGGAATCTTTCCTGTGGAGGAAATCTGCGCGAGGAATTTGGTGTCACCAGTGAGGATGTGCATACCATCGCAGAAAGTCTTTCACAGCCTTATTGTGGGAGCCATGTCGCCGATGAAATCAGGCAGTGGTTTGGTGAAAGCGCCTGTCACCTGAATTCTTTTGCCATGATTCCACTGCGCGCAACGCGATCCATTGGATTACTTGTTCTCGGCAGTCCGGATGCAACACGGTTTTATCCGGAAATGGGGAAACTACATTTGAAACGCCTTGGGGAATTGGTCAGTACCGCTGTAACACGCCATGACGAAACCAATGTCCTGAATGATACTGCGATAGACGATCAGACAACCGGTGAGCAGCAAACCTGAATTTTTAGCAGCGGCTTTCTTGCAGCACCTGACCTATGAGCGGCGGCTATCCGCACTGACCTGTCGCAGTTATGCCGTCGATTTGCGGGATTTATTTCAGAGTTTGCAGGAAACAGAGCTGGAGCATGCACATTTGGCTCACATACGGCAAAGTATCGCCAAGCTACATGCAAAAGGATTATCGGGGCGGAGCCTGGCGAGAAAGTTGTCGGCGTGGCGCAGCTTTTATCATTATTTGATTTATCGTCATGATTTTCAGACAAATCCGTGTATAGGGGTGAGGGTACCCAAATCGCCCAAAAAATTACCCGATGTATTGTCACCGGATGAAACGGCTCAACTGCTGGCTTTTTCGACTCAGGACAGTTTGATAGTTCGTGATCGTGCTATGTTCGAGTTGTTTTATTCATCCGGTTTGCGTTTGGCCGAATTGACCTATCTCGAGCCTAAAGATGTCGACTTGACTGCGGCTACGGTAAAAGTGCTTGGCAAAGGTAATAAGGAACGCATCGTTCCTGTTGGGCGCTATGCTATCGAAGCACTGACCATCTGGTTAGAGCGGCGTTTGCAGATGGCGAAACCCGGTGTCAATGCCTTGTTTGTATCTCGACGCGGGGATGCGATCAGTTCCCGGACGATTAGTTATCGACTGAAGGACCGGGCCAGATTGCAAGGACTGAATCGCAATGTCCACCCACATATCTTGCGCCATTCATTTGCTTCGCATGTGTTACAGTCCAGCGGCGATTTACGCGCTGTTCAGGAAATGCTGGGGCATGCCCAGATAACATCGACTCAGGTTTATACTCACCTTGATTTTCAGCATCTCGCCAAGATCTATGATAATGCGCACCCACGGGCCAAGAAAAAGGATAAAGAATGAACTCGTGATTTCTGGTCGGGGCGGGTCGTGGTTCTTTTCAGTTATAATGAATTTTTTTATACATTTAAGTAGATTACATGACAACGATTGTATCAGTAAGGCGAGGTCGTCAAGTGGCACTGGGCGGGGATGGACAGGTAACGCTGGGAGCGGTGGTGGCAAAATCGAGTGCTCGCAAGGTGCGGCGACTTTATCATGACAAGATTTTAGCCGGCTTTGCGGGAGGAACGGCCGATGCGTTTACACTGTTTGAGCGGTTTGAAGGCAAACTGGAAGCTCATCAAGGACATATCATGCGTGCTGCGGTGGAACTGGCAAAAGACTGGCGGACTGATCGCATCTTGCGCCGCCTGGAAGCCATGCTGGTGGTTGCCAATGAGGATGCGACCCTGATCATTACTGGTGCGGGTGATGTGATAGAACCCGAATTCGGCTTGGCGGCAATTGGCAGTGGTGGTGCTTATGCACAGGCTGCTGCTCGGGCATTGCTGGAAAATACAACGTTATCTCCAAAGGAAATCGTGGAGAAATCGCTATGTATCGCAGGCGATATCTGTATCTATACGAATCAGGATCATGTGATCGAAACCATCGATTAATTTAGCTTGTAAAGCCTTTGGAATGGATTACCCTTTCCTGATTTCATAACTCAATTCAATAACAAAATTCAATTATGTCTCAAATGACTCCACAGGAAATCGTCCATGAGCTGGACAAGCATATCATCGGGCAGAATGCTGCTAAACGCGCAGTCGCAATTGCATTAAGAAATCGCTGGCGCAGGCAACAGATTGCTGATCCATTGCGACAGGAGATTACACCCAAGAATATTTTGATGATCGGCCCAACGGGTGTAGGTAAAACTGAAATTGCACGACGTCTGGCCAAGCTGGCTAATGCTCCTTTTATTAAAATCGAAGCAACGAAGTTTACCGAAGTGGGATATGTGGGGCGCGATGTGGATTCCATCATTCGTGACTTGGTTGAGACTGCGATCAAGGAGTCGCGGGAGAGGGAAACACGTAAAAAACAACCTTTGGCCGAAGACCGTGCCGAAGATCGCATACTGGATGCTTTGTTACCTACGGCTCGAGATTTTGGTTCGCAGTTTGGTAGTGGTGACGACCAGGAAAACCTGACGCGGCAGAAGTTTCGCAAAAAATTGCGCGAAGGTGAACTGGATGACAAGGAAATAGAGATCGATGTGGCTTCTCCGCGTGCCAATATGGAAATTTTTGCACCTCCGGGGATGGAGGATCTGACTTCACAAATCCAGGGTATGTTCCACAATATGTCAGGGGATAAAAAGAAGACTCGAAAATTAACGATTCGGGAAGCCAGGAAAATACTGCTCGAAGAAGAAGCTGCAAAAATGGTCAACGATGAAGAACTCAAATCGATGGCGATTCAGAACGTGGAACAGAATGGTATCGTATTTCTTGATGAAATCGACAAAATTGCCAGTCGTGCAGGTAACAGTGGTGGTGATGTGTCACGGCAAGGCGTACAAAGAGATTTGCTGCCTTTGGTAGAGGGTACGACAGTGTCAACCAAATATGGCATGATCAAGACCGATCATATCTTGTTCGTTGCGAGCGGTGCTTTTCATATGTCCAAACCATCTGATTTGATTCCGGAATTGCAGGGAAGATTTCCAATTCGGGTCGAACTGGCAAGTCTGAGTGTCAGTGATTTTGAGCAAATTCTAACCAATACTGATGCGTGCCTGACACGTCAATATGAAGCGCTGCTGGCGACAGAAGGGGTTGCTCTGCAATTTAATGATGAGGCAATCAAGCGTTTGGCGGAGATCGCCTATTCAGTCAATAGCAGAACCGAGAATATTGGTGCGAGAAGATTGCACACCGTCATGGAGAAATTACTAGAGGAAATCTCTTATGATGCACCGAAATTTAGCGGTAAAACTGTCGACATAGACGCAAGTTATGTCGATGATCGCTTGAAAGATTTATCCCAAAGCGAAGATTTGGCACGTTACGTATTATAGAGCGAGGATGTGCTGGGAAGTAAGCACTGATCAAGCTGATAGTTGGTAAGTTTTATACTAACTTTACCTAACTATCTAGCTTGATTAAAAGAAATTTATTTCATTGGTTTCTTGATTTTTGCTGGACAAGTTACCATTTCACCGTCCGTGCGATCTCTGATCTTTTCACCGTCTTTTTTACCTTCACAAGACATTTTGTTCAGAATGTCTTGAGCTGACATCGGTGGTATTGCCGATTGTTTGTTTCCACTCGCAAACGCGGCAGAAGAACTGAATAAGAAAATTGAAGCGAGTACTCCAACAAGAATTTTGTTCATATTTAACTCCTCTATTGTATTTATGAAGTAAGCTGATTTAGTTGCTCCAAGCTTGTCAAACACGAATTTATCATAATGATAAATATCATGGCCATTTCTTTTTTTCATCTTACGTTTTAGCCGCTAAACTATAGCATAATTTTTGCTCAGTTGATCGCCTTTAATCGCTCTTTGCCTATTCAAAATGTAAAAGTTCACTTGCTGTGAGTATGCAATAATTTTAGTGCTTTTTTGATCTCGTTACTCAAATCAGAACGGCTGCGGCAACGCGTCGCCCCTCTTCGACCAGAATGTTGTAGGTGCGACAGCAAGCTTGTGTATTCATGATTTCGATACCGAAACGATGTTGCATCAGCAGTTTGAGTAAGGAACGATTTGGAAATTGGTGATGAGCGCCCGTTCCGAGAATTAGGATTTCCGGATCGTGCGGTAATATACAATCAAAATGTTCGATGCGTAATTGATCAATCGAACTGACTGGCCAGTCCTTGATTAACTGGTCGGGCAGAATGACAAGACTCTGCTCATGGCGAATTTGATTGACGGCAACATAATTTTCGCCATATGCCGTGAAACGGTTTTGATTGGAGAAGTCTGCCAAATGAAGTTTCAAAGCTGCTCCCATTTAATAATTGGTATTCGAGATTATCCACAAACCGAACTGGAAAACAATCAGTACGATTCTGAAAGTTTTCTCTTCTATATTCTGGTTTGAAGATTATCGGTTGATCGTGAAAGTCCGGGGATGTAAACAACTCATTCGGAGAATCAAGAAGAATGTACCTTCTTCTCAGAAATTTTTTTCTCGATGAAATCTCTCAATGTACCAAGAGTTTTGAAAGTTTTCGCACTAATTTCATCGTCATGTATCGAAATGGAGAATGTCTGCTCGAGTGCCAGGATGACAGTGATCACAGCACTTGAATCCAATTCAGGAAGATTACCCAGTAAGGCTGTGTCCATCGAGACCGAATCAATGCGATTCCCCAGGTTCAAGGTTTCTGACAGGATTGTTTTTATCTGCTGCGTGGTATCCATTCAATCAATTAGTAACCGCTTTACAGTTTTAAAGAAAAGGTTGCAATTATAGAGGTGAATTGTATTGAAATCACCGTACTAGTAGAGTTTTCTTTTAGCGTATGGATTACGCATAAACGCTATCAGGGTTGTATCTCCACAATGGAGTTGGTTCGTGCCAAACCACTGATTATTTTTCCGGATTTATTACGAACCTGCACGATTTGGCCATCGGCCGCATCTGCCAAGGCTTGGCCTTCAGAACTTACGCTGAAACCTTTACCTTTGACAACCAAGCTAACTTTCTGTCCACGCAAGATGACATAAGGTGCGCGGAGCATCTGGGGACGGATCGGTTGTCCGGCAGAAAGATTGGATGCAGCAACCTTACCAATGACCTGATTGGGATTGGTAAGAATCCCATCCGGCATTTGAGTCAGATTTGCATTTTGTAAGACGATACTATCAGGTGCAATGGTTTGTCCCACGGAAATGGGTTGTGCAGTATGCAAGACATCGGCCATGACAGCCACCTCTGCTTGAACATAGATAGTCCAAGTCGTATCCGGATTGTTACAGCGCACACCTATGGAAGTTCTTCCCCACAAGCGTCCACCAGCAGGCATGAATGGTTCCAGATTGGCACATTGAGGTAGATTGAGGTTTTTATCAATTTTATCTACATTAACAACGACTTGACCTGGTAAATTCGAAGTATTGCTATAAACAAAATTTTCGACCGAAAGTTTGATTTGAGCAATATCCTGATAACTAGGGGGGGGGGCGGATGACGATGCTTGCGCGAGCGCCGCCTCAGAAAACAAGTACAAAATGAGCAACGAGAAAAGTTTCATAAGTAAATTCAGCCATAAGTTTTTGCCGTTGCCGGCAATTTTTGCCGTGATACTGTCATCTTAAATGGCAACTAAGACCCCAAGAATTGAAGATGACACTCCTTTTGTGCCCTTTTCATTGATTGGTGAACTGATTAAAGCTTTTAACATACCTGGCACGCTTAATGCTAATTAAAGATTGCAAGAAACTTTAAATCAGGACCCAGGAAATGATCAATAAACTCGACAAAGAACTAAACTATCATCACCAAGCTTTGAGTTTGCGAGCTGCTAGGCAAGAGCTTCTTTCCAGTAATGTAGCCAATGCTGATACTCCTCATTTTAAAGCAAAGGACATTCATTTCGCCAATGTTCTTCAAGAAAGGCTTGCCCAAACCTCAGTAACCGGCAGGACCGGATTGTCAACAACCTCACCAATGCATATCGGTAACCAGAAGCTGGGTCAGATTGGAGACGATTTGTTGTATCGCGTTCCATTACAGCCGAGCGTCGATGGCAATACGGTAGACATGGATTCGGAACGCACGCGTTTTGCTGACAACGCCATTAAGTATGACGCCAGTATCACATTCGTTTCCAATGAATTAAGAAACATAACATTGGCTATGCAGGAGAGATAATCATGTCACTATTCAACGTCTTTGATATTGCAAGTTCATCCATGTCTGCGCAATCACAACGTCTAAACGTGGTGGCGAGTAATCTTTCCAATGCCGATAGTGTGACCAGTTCTACCGGTGAACCGTACCGAGGACGCCAAGTTGTATTCAGCACTTTACAGGCTGCTGCCAATGGTGCCAGTGGGGTTAAAGTGGCCGGCGTTATTCATGATCCCTCACCCATGCGTCAAGTTTATGAGCCTAAACATCCTCTTGCAGACAAGAATGGTTATGTAACGATGCCCAATGTCAATGTGGTCGACGAAATGGTGAACATGATGTCGGCTTCCCGTTCCTATCAGAATAGTGTTGACATGATGAATACAACAAAGTCGTTATTGCAGAAAACACTATCAATCGGACAATAAAGGAGTAAGTCATGGCAGCAGTTCAACAAACTAATTCGCAGACTCCGGTATCGACACCGGGGACAACTGCAATTCAAAGTAAAAAAGATACCGAGAATCCCCAAGACAGGTTTCTCAAGTTACTTATTACGCAACTGAAAAACCAGGATCCCTTGAAACCTATGGATAACGCAGAAGTGACCAGTCAGATGGCACAGATCAGCACGGTTTCCGGGATCGAAAAACTGAATACCACACTGAAATTACTGACCACTGATATGGAAGATAGTATGTCGGTCGAAGCCACTGCGATGATTGGTCATGAAGCCTTCGCTCCTGGAAACTTCATTTCTCTGCAGAATGGCAAGGCAATGGCTGGTGTGGAATTCGATCAAGCCGTTGACCGTATGGAGGTAACCATTGTGGATAGCGCTGGAGCAACGGTCAGGGTACTGGATTTGGGACCCCAGCCAGTCGGCTTGAACACGATCTCTTGGGATGGTAAGACCAGTAATGGTTCAGTGGCTGCCGATGGTGAGTACACCTTCGTAATCAATGCAACCCAGGGTGAAAACAGCGTCAAGGGCAGCAGTCTTTCTCTGAGTACCGTGAAGAGTGTGACGGCCGGAGAAAACGGTGCTCTTCTGGACATGGGTAAACTGGGATTGGTCAATTTATCAGATATCAAAAGAGTATTTTAACTAGGAGTTTGTCATGAGCTTTCAGCAAGGTTTAAGTGGTTTGAGTGCAGCATCGCAGAATCTGGATGTTGTTGGAAACAATATTGCCAATGCCAATACCGTCGGCTACAAGCAGACACGGGCTGAGTTTACGGACATTTTGGCCAATTCTTTGGGCGGTGGGGGAGCATCCCGGGTCGGAATCGGTGCCAAGGTGGCCACGGTTTCTCAGTCATTCGATCAGGGTAATATTTCGCCGACTAGCAATCCATTGGACATGGCCATCAACGGTCAGGGATTCTTTCGCTTTGATGAACAAGGTGTGATCAGTTACAGTCGCAATGGCCAGTTTCGACTGGATAATGCTGGCTATCTTGTTAGTTCAAGTGGAGCGAATCTGACAGGTTATGCCGCCGATGCTACTGGAGCAATCGATGCCAGCAAGCCCGTCAATTTGAAGCTGACAACCACAGACTTGCCGCCACACGTAACTACCGAATTTGAATGGGGATTTACATTAAATTCGAATATGGATGTTCCGACTGTGCCTACATTCAGCGCACTGGATGGCCACAGCTATACGCACACCAAGTCGGCAACCATCTACGACAGTCTGGGTAATCCCCATGCACTGGCAATTTATTTCCAGAAAACAGCTACTCCCGGTACTTGGGAAACATACGCCACGGTCGATGGTAAGACAGATGCGAGTGGTTTGCCTGTTGGGATCACACTCGATGGTGGTGCTTCAACAACACTAACATTCGATGGAAAAGGTGACATGACGAGTCCAACTGCTCCGTTGGCGGTATCGGTTGATCTTTCTGCCATCGATTCCACCTTGGGGGCTGATTCACCGTTGGATTTCACACTCGATCTCACGACAACCAAACAATATGGATCGGGATTCAATGTGAACCTGAACAACCAGGACGGTTATGAAGCAAGCCATCTGGCGGGATTCAGCGCACTGGAAACGGGAGAGATACAAGGTATTTACAGCAATGGCAAATCAAAAACGATTGGACAGATCGTTCTGGCCAATTTTGTCAATCCACAAGGTTTGACACCCATTGGTGAAGGTCGCTGGGTGGAATCCCAAACTTCCGGGCAGCCGCTTGTTGGTGAGCCCAAGAGTGGAACACTGGGTGTGCTGCAATCTTCGGCCGTAGAAGATGCCAACGTCGACCTGACCACCGAGCTTGTCAAGATGATCACGGCACAACGCATGTACCAGGCCAACGCGAAGACGATTGAAACACAAGATTCAATCATGCAGACCATAGTCAATATCTGATTGCGATTTCTTCATGGGTGAAAACTAATGGACCGACTTATTTACACAGCCATGTCAGGGGCAAATCACACGCTGAGTCAGCAAGCGACGGTTGCTCAAAACCTGGCCAACGTATCAACAACCGGGTATCGCGCAGAAAACAATGCTTTTCGTGCGGTTCCGGTATTCGGTGACGGATTACCGACGCGAGCATTTGTTGTTGATTCGACAATCAATGCTGATTTTACTCCGGGTGTAATGCAAACCACCGATCGGGATCTGGATGTTGCCATTCGTGATTCAGGGTGGATAGCCGTGCAACTGGATAATGGAGAAGAGGCCTACACTCGCAATGGCAGTTTGCAAGTGGGGCCAAATGGCATTCTAACCACGCAAAACGGCCATAAAGTGAAGGGCGAAACAGGTCCAATTACAGTTCCACCCGATACGCGCATCACCATCGGTGCAGATGGCACGGTTTCATCCGTGCCTATTACCCCTTTACCTAATACCGTCGCCATGGTTGGCCGGATCAAGCTGGTCGATCCGCCACAGGATAAATTGGTCAAGGGGGCAGATGGTTTATTCCGGCTGAAAGAAGGTGGTGTGGCACAAGCTGATGCGAAGGTACGGCTAGCAAGTGGAACGCTTGAAGGCAGTAACGTCAATCTCGTACATGAGATGGTCAGCATGATCGATTTGGCACGCCAGTTCGATATGCAGATGAAGATGCTCGAGAATGCGCAACGCAATGCGCAGCAAGCCGGCGAGATATTGGTTGTAAGAGCCTAGTTAAATTAATCAGGGGGTTATATGGTACGTTCGTTATGGATTTCTAAAACAGGTTTGGATGCACAACAAACCAAAATGGATGTGATCGCCAACAACCTGGCGAATCAGAGCACCAATGGTTTCAAGCGCGCTCGTCCTGTTTTTGAAGATTTGTTATATCAAACTTTGCGCCAACCAGGCGCGCAATCTTCGCAACAAACTCAGTTGCCCTCCGGGCTACAGTTGGGAACAGGTGTGAAACCCGTTGCAACGGAGAGTATTTTTACACAAGGTGCGCTTCAGCAAACGGATAATCAGCTTGATGTTGCTGTGGATGGACAGGGGTTTATCCAGGTTTTGCTGCCCGATGGTACAACGGCCTATACCCGGGATGGTGCATTCCAGAAAGATATTAATGGCCAGCTGGTTACATCCAGTGGTTATGTTGTGCAGCCTGCAATTACCATTCCGCCCAATGCGCTGAATATCACGATAGCACCTGACGGCACCGTGTCGGCCAGTGTGCCAGGTGCTGTTGCGCCGCTACAGATCGGCAATATCCAGTTGGCAAACTTTATCCACCCATCAGGGCTACAAAAACGCGGTGAGAATCTGTACATGGAAACGGCATCCAGTGGCACGCCCAATCAGAATGCACCGGGTACCAATGGA
>WBZN01001654.1_pt1 | contig 13182 bp, 8 predicted proteins | sample 5204281 | NCBI WGS metagenome assembly WBZN01 (sample SAMN12344347, study PRJNA552823) | activated sludge metagenome | biome: Activated sludge suspended growth; feature: Nitrification reactor; material: Wastewater; isolation source: activated sludge from nitrification reactor of wastewater treatment...
CACGAGCTGGATCCAGACCACGGCGACGCTCGGTTTCTTCCTCTCGCTGTTCGTGATCGGCACCTGCCGCGGGCTGATGAAGCCCGAGGACTTCACTTCCTGGGGCTGGCGCCTGCCGTTCCTGGTGTCGCTGATCCTCTTGATGTTCTCGGTGTACATCCGCCTCAAGCTCGAAGAGTCGCCGGTGTTCAAGAAGATGAAGGCCGAGGGCCGCGGCTCGAAGGCGCCCCTGCGCGAGAGCTTCCTGCACTATCCGAACAACAAGTACGTGCTGCTGGCGTTGCTCGGCGCCACCGCCGGCCAGGGCGTCGTCTGGTACACCGGGCAGTTCTACGCCCTGTTCTTCCTCACCATCGCGCTCAAGCTGGACTACCTCACGGCCTACACGGTGGTCGGCATCGCGCTGCTCCTCGCGACGCCGTTCTTCGTCATCTTCGGCAAGCTGTCGGACAAGATCGGCCGCCTGAAGATCATCCTCGGCGGCTGCCTGATCGCGGCGCTCACGTACATCCCGCTGTTCAAGGGGCTGGCGCACTACGTCAACCCGGCGCTCGAGGAGTACAACGACAAGACCGCCATCAGCGTCGCGGCGACGGACTGCAACTTCCACATCTTCATCGGCCCCAACACCCACTTCTCCGACTGCGACAAGGCGAAGGACTTCCTCACCAAGTCCGGCCTGTCGTTCCAGTCTGTGCCGGCGGTCGAGGGGCAGACGGTGGTCACCAAGTTCGGCGCCATCGAGGTGCAAGGCTACGACGAGGCCAAGCTCAAGGACGCGCTGAAGCAGAGCGGATATCCGGCGGCGGTCGACAAGGCGCGCATCAACTACGTCATGACGGTGCTGATCCTGTTCATCATGGTGATCTACGTGACCATGGTGTACGGGCCGATCGCCGCCTTCCTGGTCGAGCTGTTCCCGACCAAAATCCGCTACACCTCGATGTCGCTGCCGTACCACATCGGCAACGGCTGGTTCGGCGGCATGCTGCCGTTGCTCGCGACCGCGATGGTCGCCAAGGCCGGCAATATCTATTACGGACTGTGGTACCCGATCGCGGTCGCGCTGTTCACGGTGGTCGTGGGCACGATCTTCCTACGCGAGACCAAGGACCGCTCGATCCACGACTGACGCAGTGACCTTGCCGCCGCCGCGCCGGTCGACGCCGGCGCGGCGGTTCTGTTCGCTTCGCACGAGGAGCTCCCCGCCATGATTCCCGTCAAACCAGACATCGCCGCTCGCGCGCAGGTGGCTTCGCTTGCCGAATACCACCGTCTGTACCGCCTGTCGCTCGACGATCCCGAGGGCTTCTGGCGGCGCCAGGCCGAGACCTTGAGCTGGTTTCATCCGCCCGCGGCGGTGCTCGACGTGGACATGGAAGAGGTCGACTTCTCCTGGTACGGCGGCGGTCGGCTGAACGCGTGCTTCAACTGCGTCGACCGCCACCTCGGGACGCAGCCGGAGAAGACCGCGATCGTCTGGGCGCAGGACGAGCCCGGCGAGTACCGGCACATCACGTACCGGGAGCTCAAACACCAGGTGGCGCGAGTCGCCAACGTGCTGCTCGCCAACGGCGTCGGCCGCGGCGACCGCGTCATCGTGTACCTGCCGATGATGCCCGAGCTGGTGTACACGATGCTCGCCTGCGCGCGCATCGGCGCCGTGCATTCGGTGGTGTTCGCGGGGTTCTCGGCCGAGTCGCTGCGCGGCCGGATCCTCGACGCCGGCGCCAAGGTGGTAGTGACGGCCAACGAAGGCCTGCGCGGCGGCAAGCGCATTCCGCTCAAGGCGACGGTCGACCGTGCGGTCGAAGGCTTGTCGTCGGTCGAGCGCGTGCTGGTGGCGGCGCGCACCGACACCGAGGTGCCGATGCGCGAGGGCCGCGACCTGTGGCTGGCCGACGAGGTGCGCCGCCAGCGCTCGACCTGCCCGGTCGAGTGGATGCATTCGGAGTCGCCGCTGTTCACGCTCTACACCTCGGGCTCGACCGGCAAGCCCAAGGGCGTGCTGCACACCACCGCCGGGTATTTGGTGTACGCGGCGCTCACCCACAAGCTGGTTTTCGACCTGCGCCCGGACGACGTCTACTTCTGCGCCGCCGACATCGGCTGGATCACCGGCCACAGCTACATCGTGTACGGGCCGCTCGCCAACGGCGCCACCACGGTGATGTTCGAGTCGGTGCCGACCTATCCCGACGCCGGGCGCTACTGGCGCATCGTGGACGATCTCGGCGTCAGCATCTTCTACACCGCGCCGACGGCGCTGCGCGCCATCGCGCGCGAGGGCAACGATTGGGTGCGGCGTCATTCTCGCAAGAGCCTGCGGGTGCTGGGGTCGGTCGGCGAGCCGATCAACCCGGAAGTCTGGCGCTGGTATCACGACGTGGTGGGCGAGGAGCGTTGCGCGGTGGTCGACACCTGGTGGCAGACCGAAACCGGCGGCATTCTCATCACGCCGCTGCCGGGCGCCACACCGACCAAGCCCGGCTCCGCGACGCTGCCGTTCTTCGGCATCGAGCCGGTGCTGGTCGACGAACAGGGCAACGAGCTGCTCGGCAACGACGTGTCGGGGAATCTCTGCCTGCGGCGCTCGTGGCCGGGGCAGGCGCGCACCATCTACGGCGACCACTCGCGGTTCAAGGAGACTTACTTCAGCCGCTTCCCCGGCTTGTACTTCACCGGCGACGGCTGCCGGCGCGACGAGGACGGCTACTACTGGATCACCGGCCGGGTCGACGACGTGCTCAACGTCTCCGGGCATCGCCTCGGCACCGCGGAGGTCGAAAGCGCGCTGGTCGCCCACGCCGCGGTGGCGGAGGCCGCGGTCGTGGGCTATCCGCACGACATCAAGGGCACGGGCGTGTTCGCGTTCTGCATCCCGACGCCGGAGTTCGAGCACTACGACGCCAACGAGCTCGCCGGTATGTTGAAGGAACAGGTGCGCCAGGCGATCGGCCCGATTGCGACGCCGGATCGCGTGCTGATCGTGCCCGGCCTGCCGAAGACGCGCTCGGGCAAGATCATGCGCCGGATCCTGCGCAAGATCGCCGCCGGCGAGACCGACGACCTCGGCGACATCTCGACCCTCGCCGACCCCGCGGTGGTCGAGCGCATCGTCGAGGCGGCGCGGGCCTGACGGGCGCCGGTATCGCGGGCCGGCACGCTCAGTCCGGCGCGCCGACGGCGCGGCATCGCCGAACGGCCCCGTCGCTACCCGATCGATCGATCACCGACGCCCGGCTTGCGAACCCGCTCGACGCGTCGCCTAACGGGCCGCCTGACTTAGGCCGGACCGTGCTGTCGACGCCACGCCCCCCCCGGCGCGGCCCAGCAGCGTCTCGCCGGTCCTCCATGGTCTCGTTCTCAGCTCGCCATCGGCCGCAACAGAAGCTTGCCCGCCACCTGCCGCGATTCGAGCCGCCGGTGCGCTTGCGCCGCCTCCGCCAGGGGTAAGGTGTCGGCGATCCGAAGTGTGAGCCGCCCCTCGGCTACCGCCTCCAGCAACTCGTGCCGGGCGCGCGCGAACTCCTGCGGGGCGTGCGCGACGTCGAGGCCGTAGGCGGCCACTCGCAGCGAACGCTCGTACAGCCGGTCGACCACGATCGGCGGCGCCGGCCCGCTCGCTTCGCCGAAGAACACCAGAGTGCCGAGCGGCGCCAGCATCTCGAGACTGGCCTCCGCGGTCGTCTTGCCGACCGAGTCGAGCACCAGGTCGACGCCGCGCCCTCCGGTCGCCGCGCGGACCCGCGTCACGAGGTCGTCGCCGTAGGGCAGCGGCTCGCCACCGGCCGCGGCCACGGCCTCGCCCTTGGCCACGCTCGAGACCGTACCGAGCACGCGCAGGCCGGCCGCGCGCAGCAGCTGGACCGCGATCAGTCCGACGCCACCTCCCGCGGCGTGCACCAGCGCAGTGTCGCCGGTCCGCGCGCGCGCCGCGAGGTGCACCACGGCCCACGCGGTGAGACCCTGCAGAGGAAGCGCCGCTCCCTGTTCGAACGACAGCGCGTCGGGCAGGGCGAACAGAGCGTCCTGCGGCACCGCGGCGAGCTCGGCGTACGTTCCCGTGACCGCGGGCGGCATCGCCCAGAACGCCACGCGACGATTGCGCCATGAGACATCGGCGCCGGGGCCAAGCGCCTCGACGACGCCCGCGCCCTCGCCGCCTGGAATCCACGGCAGAGAGGGTGCGGCGTAGACGCCGCGGCGGCGCTCGGACTCCGCGAAGTTGACGCCAATCGCCCGCAGCCGCACGAGCACCTGGCCGGGGCCGGGAGACGGCACGGGCACGTGCTCGAGTTGGAGCACCTCGGGGGCCCCGAGGGCGCGGGCGACGATGGCTTGCATGGAGTGTTCCTTCCTCGCTTCCGCGACGTTGCGGAGGCGGCAGCGGCATCCTAGACGGCGGGGGCGAGTTGGGGCTACTCGCCGGCCTTCTCGAGACCTTGGCGCACCTTGAGCCGCAAACCGAAGGTGTCCTCGAACAGGCCCGCTCGGTCGCGCGCCGTCGAGAGCTCGAGCGCGACGTCATAGCGCGAGATCACCTCGAGGCGCACGCTGCGGGTGCGGATCGCGCAGTAGATTTCTTCCACGCGCCGCGCGTGGCTGCGGTCGAGCGCGTCGGCCACCCGCAGCAGCGCCGCGAGGTGGACGACGACGCGCTGCTGCCAGGGTTTGAGCGCCGCGAACTCCGGATGCTTGCGCTTCGGCGCCGAACCGCGGTGGTAGCGCACGAGGTGCGCGACGATCTCGATCTCGCGTTGGTCGAAGGCGTCGAGCGCGGCGTTGTTCACCAGGTAGTAGCCGTGCTTGTGGTGGCCCTCGTAGTCGACCAGATAGCCGATGTCGTGGAGCAGCGCTCCGTACTCCAGCCATTCGCGCTCGCGCGGACCCATGCCGTGCAGCGACTGCGTGAGGTCGAACAGGCGCACGGCGAGGCGCGCCGACTCCTCGCCGTGGCGAAGCACGCTCTCGCCACGCTCGGCGAGCTTGCGGATCTGCCGCCGTCGCACGTCCGAGGGCGCCGCCGAGTCGACTTCCGGCGCGCCCAGCGCGTCGAGCACGACACCTTCGCGCAGGGCGCGGTCCGAAACCTGGAAGCGGTCGACGCCGGCGTGGAGCATGAGCTCGTGCAGCAGCACGGCACCGGCCAGGATCGAATCGGAGCGCGGGCCGCCGACCGGCGGCAGGGTGGCGATCTGCTTGCGCTTGAGGCGCGCGAGATGGTCGCAGAGCCGCCCGAGGTCGCGCGTGCGCACCTCGCGCAGGACGCCCGAGGAGCTCTTCCAGTCGGCGCCGGCGAGCAGATCGACGAGATCGGCGCAGCACACCGCCGTGCCCGAGGTGGCCACCACGCGTGCGGCCTTCGCAGGGTGAATGGGCGCGAGCGCCTTGCGCACGCGGCGCCGCAGCTTGGCGAGCTCGGCCTTGCCCGGCGGGTCCTCCTCCATCCAGCCGGCGCAGCGCAGCGATCCGAGCTGCAGGCTGACCACCCGGCCGAGCCGGCCGGCGCGCGCCGTGATCCACTCCGTGCTGCCACCGCCGACGTCGACGATCACCGCCGTCTCCGGCCCGAGGTCGACCGCTTCCCGCACGGCGAGATAGATCAACCGGCCTTCTTCCTCGCCAGTGAGCCGCCGCGCCTCGAGGCCGGTCTGGGCGCGCACCCGGGCCAAGAACTCCTCGCCGTTGCTCGCCTCGCGCACCGCGCTGGTCGCCACGGCGACGGTGCGCTCGGCGCCCTTGAGGCGGGCGAGCGTCGACATCTTGTTGAGCGCCAGCACGCCGTCCCGCATGGCGCGCTCGGAGAGCTTGCCGCCGCCGAGCGCGCTCTTGCCGAGACGCACCATCTCGCGCTCGCGATCGAGCACGCGGTAGCCGCCGCCGGGCTCGCGCGCCACCACGATCATGTGGATCGAGTTCGAGCCGATGTCGATCGCCGCCAGACGCCCGGCGGCGGGCGCGTTACGCGCGGAGCGTGTTCTCGGTGTCGCCATCGGCCCGGGGATATCGCCTGCCTACGGGCGCTCGACGACGAGCACCACGAACGAGCCGGGCTTGATGGTCGGCCGAGGATGCGGCATCTCCGCGGTGGGGGCGGGCGGCGAGCCGAGGTCCGCGGTGGAGAGGAAGAGCCGATGGGTCTTCTCGTCGAGGGCGACCGTGCGCGCGCCTTTGCGCGTCGCCACGTTCTCGAAGTGGGCGAAGTGCCCCGGGGACGACTCGCCGAAGACGCTCAGCGTGCCTTCGCCGTTGGAGGTGAAGCCGTAGCCGAGACTGGGATCGAACGCTGCGCCGTCGCTGCCCTGGCCGCTCGGCAGGGTGGCCAGCACCTTGCCGTCGTTGCTGTCCACCACGGCGGCGAGCGCGTTGCTGCAGGCGATCCACAGCCGGTGATGCGCGCGGTCGATCGCCATGCCCGACGGCTCCTCGCAGGGCGCCAGAGGGTGCCGCGAGAGCACCGTGGGGCCGGCCTGGACGGTGGCGTCGAGGAACGCGACTTCGCTGGTGTCTTCGACGTTCACGAACACGTGACCCTCGCCGTCGGTGGTGGCGAACTCGGGCTTGCCGCCGAGCGCCAGGGTGGAGACCACCGCGCCGGTCTTGGCGTCGAACACCGTGGCGTTGGCGGAGCGGCCGTTGAAGGCGAACAGGCGTCCGCTCCTGGGCTCGAACAGGATGGCGTCCGGATTCTCGCCCGTGCTCTTCCACTCCGCGACCTTGGCGTCGGTCGCGAGATCGAACACGGTGATCGTGCTGGTCTTGCCGTTGCTGATGAAGCCGCGGCCGAGGCCGGGCGCCACCGCGATGCCGTGCACGCCGGAGAGCCCGGCGATCTCCGCGCGCGGCGCGTTGCGGTCCGCGTCGACCACCGCCACGCGATCGCCGTGGCTCACGTACAACCGGCGCGCGGCGGCATCGGCGTACAGGTAGTCCCAGCCGGTGTCGCCCGGCAGCGCGATCGTGCCGCCGACCTTGTAGCCGGTCGCGATCTTCGGCGCGGCTGCGTCGGCGCTGGCCGGCTTGGCCGGAGGCTCGGCGGGCTTGGCGGCCGAAGCCATCGAAACGGCGTTGGCGGAGACGGCGGGAGCACAGATCGCGAGCAGGAGGGCGCAGGCCGGTCGGTGGATTTTCCTCTGGATGGGAATGGGCTGAATGGGCATGGGGCGACGCTACACCAATCGCGCGGTCCGTCGAGCGGGGCCATCAGTAGCTCGCCAGATCGAGCAGCGGCACGAAGTCGGCCAGGGCGGCGGACGCGGCCGCGCGAGCGTTGCGGTCGGCGCGGTCGGCGCGCGGGCGCTTCGGCGTCCAGAGGTCATGGAGCAGGGCCTCCCAACCGCTCTGCTGCGCATTCGCCAGGGCGCGCTGCGCCATGGCGAGGCGCATCTCGGTGCGTTCGGCGAGCTCGCCCATTGCCTCGGCGAGGGCTCCCGGACGGTCGGGATCGATCACCAGTCCGGAGCCGGCCGGCGCGACGATCTCCTGCGGCCCTCCACGATGGGACACGATCGCCGCGAGACCCGATGCCTGGGCCTCCAGCACCACGTTGCCGAAGGTGTCGGTCGTGCTCGGGAAGACGAACAGGTCGGCGCTGGCGTACGCCGTGGCGAGGTCGTCGCCGTGCAGGAAGCCGGTGAACGTGACGTCGGGCCGGCTCTCGCGCGCCGCGAGCTCGTCGAGATACGGCCCGTCGCCGACGATCACGAGCTGGCCGTCGCGGCCGCTGCCGCGCAAAGTGGCGAAAGCGCCGAGCAGCGCGTCCAGGTTCTTCTCCTTGGACACCCGGCCGACGTACAGGTACTTGAAGCCGTCGCCCACGCCCAGGCGGCGCCAGAACTCGGGATCCCGCTTGCCGGGATTGAAGCGCAGGAAATCGACGCCGCGGGGCAGCAGCCGCATGGTCGCGCGCTCGAAGCCGCGCTCGGCGAGCTTCTCCATGTAGTGCGCGCTCGGCACGTACAGCGTGTCCATCTGGCCGAAGAACCACCGCGACAGCTTCCAGGCCAGCTCTTCGAGCGCCTCGCTGGCGGTGAAGTGCCGGACGTAGACCGGGAAGTCGGTGTGGTAGATGCCGGTCGCGGGAATGCCGAGCAGCCGGGCGGCGGCGAGACCCATCAGACCCATCGGTCCCGGAGTGCTGATGATGATCTCGCCGTAGCGCTCGCGCTCGCAGTGCTCGATGAGCTCCAGGAACGGCGGGAAGGCGAGCTTCTGCGCGTCGTATTCGGGCAGGCGGAACTCGCCCACGGGCGCGAAGTTCCTCAGCTCCAGATCGAATTGCGGCGAATTCTTGAGCGAGGTCAGAACTTCGAGCGGCCGGCCGTGCCGGCGCGCCAGGGCGCCCACGGTGGCGATCGTGACGGCGACGCCGTTGGTGTCGGCCAGCGTGTCGGTGATCCACGCCTTCTTCTCGCCGCGCTCGCCGAGGTGGGCCGCGGCGGGGAAGGCCTCGGCCATCCGGCGCAGCATCGGCTCGTCTTTGTGCTGGGTGTGGAAGGCGGCGAGGTACGGCGCGAAGCACAGCGCCACTGGTCCGAGAACCGAAAGCGACTGCAGGCTCTCCGAAAGCCGACCGCGCCGCAGGTGGCGCGACAGCTTGCGCACCGTCTCGTACGTCAAGCGCTGCGACAGGCGGCTCGCTTCGGCGAAAGCACGGCGTTCGGCCGACGGCGAACCGACCTGGTTCTCGCTTCCCAGCGTGGCGAGGTTGGCGATGCCCTCGACGAGCGACGCGTCCAGCGCGGCGGCGCGCTTCTGGCGCGGCTTGAGGAACGACCACGCCGCGCGGCGGATGCGCTCGGCGCCGCTCGCCGGCGAGCTTTCGGTCCCCACGAAGCGCCGGAAGAGGTCGCCGGCGAGGTCTTCGCGCAGGCCCTTGAGCAGGCGATTGCTGTAGTAGGCCTGCGCGATGGCGTAGAAGCTGTGCGCGAGCTTCAGGCTCGATCCCGCCTGCCCGCCGGGTCGGTGCGCGCCGACCCGCAGGTGGGTCAGGTACTCCTCGACGGTGGCCGCCGGCGGCGTCTCGGTCCAGGCGCCGGCGATGTGCAGGCCGCCGTGGTCGTCGCTGCCGCCGGTGAACCACTTCACCCAGGGCTCGGGGTCGCGCGGATCGAGCCGGTGGCGCTCGGCGAGCTCGAGCACCTGGCCCGGCTGCAGCCCGGAGCACACCGTCACGAACAGATCGCAGGCCCGTGGATCGCGGGCGCCGTTGACGCCCTCGAAGCGCTTGAACAGCACCAGCAGCTTCTCGACGTGGGCGACGGTCAACCGGTCGTTCACGCTGTAGAGCGGATGCGCCACCGAGTACGCGATGCCGCGCTCGTACAGGTAGTCGCGGAACTCGTAGATGTTGGCCCGCACCTGGTCGATCTCGCGGTGCTGCGCCTCGCTGATGCCGAGCACCAGGCAGTGGATCTTGCAGCCGTCCTCCGGGAAGTACGTCGTGACCTCGTTGGAGAGGAAGGTGCCCGGCAGGTGGGCGATCTCGAGCGCGCCGTCGATCCGGTTGTGATCGCTGACGGTGACGAAGCTCATGCCGCGCTCGCGGCACTTGCGCACCACGTCGAGCGGCTCGGTGAAGCTCTCGGGAGCGCCGATGCGGCGCAGCAGCCATTCGCTGGGGCGGTCCGAGTACTTGGTGTGGACGTGCAGATCGACGCGCGCGGGTGTCGAGGTGTGTGCCATGCGCAGACGCTAGGGCGTGGGCATGGCGGCAGCGTGACCGCTCGGCGCAGCCCGCGTTACGACCGCCGGCGGGGCTCGAAGCCACTCAAGGGACGACCAGGGTCTTCGCCAGCCGCGCAGCCGCGCCACGAGCGACCGCCGCGAACGGCCGCCGAACCCTCGAGGCGCAAGCGCCCGAGTCGGCCCGAGACTTCCGCAGCCGCGCAACGAACGCCTGTCACCCGAACCGAGCGGCTCATCCGCGGTAGAGCCCCTTGCTAGGCTTCGGTCGCCGTGCGGTCGCCGCGTCCCGCCACGGCCGGAGGTGCACGATGTCGAAAGTCGTCGCAATCATGTCCATGTCGCTCGATGGCTACGTCGCCGACCTCGACGATGGCGTGGCCGAGGTGTTCGACTGGTACTTCTCCTCCGGCGACGTCGAGATCCGCACCGGCGGCTCGGACGACATGACGTTTCACGTGTCCCGGCCGAGCGCCGACCATCTTCACGGTCTCATCGCCGAAGCCGGAGCCATGCTCACCGGCCGACGCACGTTCGACAAAGCCGACGGATGGGGCGGAAACCACGCCTGGGGACCGGCATTCGTGCTCACCCATCACGTCCCCGATGGGTGGCCGCGTCCCGGCTCGACGGTGCACTTCGTCACCGACGGCATCGAATCCGCCGTGAGCCAGGCCAAGGCCGCGGCTGCCGGCAAGACCGTCGGCGTCCATGGCGCCGACACCATCCAGCAATGTCTCAACGCCGGACTCCTCGACGAAATCCACGTCGACGTTGCAGCACTTCTTCTCGGATCCGGAATTCGACTCTTCGACCACCTCGCCGGCACGCCCATCGTCCTCGGCACCCCTACCGTGACCGCGGGCGTCGGCGTCACACACCTGCGCTACCCGATTCGCAAGACATAGCCCGACACGCCTCGCCGGCGTCATCGCCGTCAGCCTGCGCTCGGCGCGATGACGGGTCCCAGTGCCGGCTACTTCGCAGGACCCGGTTTGGGTGTGGAGATCGCGCGCCCCGCAGATCGAGAACTGCCCGGTGAAGTGTCGCCGCGGACCCTTGCCGCGGTGGTCCTGGGCACGCTGGCAGCTCACTGCTGCGACAGACTCCGGCGCTTCGGCCGTCGGCCGGGCGGTTCAGTCGTGACGTGCTTCGCGTGCTACCTCACGCACGAGGCGAAACCCCACGTCGTTGCGCCGCTGGTCCGGCTCCAGGCGCTTTCTGACCGCGGAGCGCAGGTCGTCGGGATAGTCGTCCCAAGACCCGCCGCGAGTGCGATGTTCCTTGCATGGGCTGGTGGTTTGTGCGCGGCTGTCCGTGGGCAAGGCTTCCGCGCGACAGTCCTCGACCCATTCCCAGACGTTCCCCGTCATGTCCCGCAGGCCCCACGGATTGGGCTCGTACCGACCGACCGGTGCGGTGAAGGGGCTCCCGTCGTCGCACTCGACGAGGCGCGCGCCGGCCTCGCCCTTCTGGCGCGAGGCGTGAATGGCGTTCGACCAGGCGGGGAAGGCACGCTCGAGGCTGCGGTCCCCGCCGTTCATGTGGGTGCAGTCGCGGTCGCCGCTCTCGCCCCAGAAGAAGGGAGTCGTCGTGCCCGCCCGCGCCGCGTACTCCCACTCGGCCTCGCTCGGAAGCCGGTAGCGCCGGCCGGTCTTCCCGCTGAGCCAGGCGGCGTAGTCGCGGGCATCCTGCCAGGTCACACAGACGACCGGGTGCGAGTCGGTCTGCGGAAAGTCGGGATTGCGCCACGAAGCGCTCACCACCCAATCGGAAATGTCGTCGGCGCCGTCGCCCTGCGTGAAGCAGCCCGCGGGCATCTTTCGAGCCGTCGCGCGAACGAAGTCGGCGAACTGCGCGCGCGTCACTTCGGTCTCGCCGATCGCGAACGCCGCGATCGGCAGCGTCTGCTGTGGCCCCTCGTTCTTGTAGCGGCCGGCTTCGGTCGGCGGCGAACCCATGACGAACGAACCGGCGGGGATCGCGACCATCCGCGGACAGCCGGAACAGTCCGCTGTCGTCTCTGCACGCGATGGCTCGGCAGATGGAAGAACCGCCACGAAGGAGACGGCCAGGGTGAGCAGGGACAGAGTCTTGGTCATGGGTCGGCAGTTGACCTCGTCGGGAGGCGCCAGTCAACGCGGACGGTCCGGGCCGCGGCTTTGGGCGGCCGAGTTCTGAGTGCCGTCCTCGTATGCCCGTGTCCCAACCGGGGCGGGTTCTCCCGGGCTCTCGACGTTCGCGACGCTGCCGCCGAGGCCGTAGACCGTAACGCGTCGGTCACTCGGCCTCAGCGCGGTGGTGACAGGCGTCCGGCACCATGTCGCCATGGTCGCCAATCCGATTGCCGCCTTCTTCCAGGAAGTCTGTGCGCCGCCGACGTCGTCCCGCCGCCGCGGATTGCAGCGCGGCATGCAGGCGTACCGGCCGGCCTCCACGCCGGCGCTCGACGCGCTGCACCGCCGCCGGGGCCGCACGCCGCTTCTCGCCGAGGTCTATCGCGAGCGCGGCGCCCGGTTGCACGGCCGCGGTCTCCCGACCGTTGTGCTGGGCGGCTTCGTGCCCGACGCCACCGAGGCACTGCACTGTCAGCGGCGCCTGTTGCGGCGCTTCGGCGACGTCTACTACGTGAACTACCCGCGCCACGGGTTCGATCGTGAGGCGTTGTTCGCGCAGCTCGCGGACCTGCTGGGCGACGTGGCATCGCGCGGCGAGCGGCCGGTGCTCTTCGGCATCAGCTTCGGCTGCGGTTTGCTGGGCGAATTCCTGGCCGCCGAGCGCCTGCGCGCCGCCGAGAGCGTGGCTGGGCTGCTGCTAGTGAGCCCGGTGCTGAGCGTCGAGGACCTGCTCGGGGAGTGCGAACGGGACGCCACGCTCGTCGGCCGGGTGTGCCTGCCGATGCTGCGCGCCGAGGAGGCCGGCAACGTCGAGTCCTCGGTGCGCCAGGGCCGGCGGTTCTTCGGCAAGCTGTTCACCGCCGGCAGCCGGAATCGCCGCGCGATGCGTCGCCTGCGCTGGCGGCGGCAGGGTGAGTTCCTGAAGCAGCGCATCCTCGAGACCGTGGCCGACATCTCGGCGCTCGGCGCGCAGCAGCGCCTGGCCTTGCTGCGGCGATCGTGTCCGCTGCGCGCCGGCGAATGGGCGCGACCGCTGCTCGCGCGGCCGATGCTGGCGGTGTTCGCGGAACAGGAGGGCGCGGTCCTGGCGCGCTCGGCGCCGGTGCTGGGCCTGCTGGACGGCCAGTTGCGCGAGGTGTTTCCGCGCGGTGCGGCGCAGGTAGTGCGTTCAGCCGACGCCGACGACGCCGTGCAGCACGCCTCGCTGATCTTCCACTCGCACGCCTACAATCCGGCCATCGCGCACTTCTACGACGGTCTCGACGAACCCGTGGGCTCGGAGCGCGCGCGCGGCTGGGCGCTCGTGCCCGGCCCGTGGCGCCGCCTGGGAGGCGCGAATTGAACCCGCCGATCGCAGCGGCGTCGCGGCTTTCGCCAC
>WBZN01001655.1_pt1 | contig 13182 bp, 11 predicted proteins | sample 5204281 | NCBI WGS metagenome assembly WBZN01 (sample SAMN12344347, study PRJNA552823) | activated sludge metagenome | biome: Activated sludge suspended growth; feature: Nitrification reactor; material: Wastewater; isolation source: activated sludge from nitrification reactor of wastewater...
AGCATCGTGCGCGGCACCACCTCGGCGCAGATCATCGAGCTGGCCCGCGAGGCCGGCGCCCGCAAGGTGTACTTCGCCTCGGCAGCCCCGCCGGTGCGCTACCCCAACGTCTACGGCATCGACATGCCGGCGGCCAGCGAGCTGGTCGCCGCCGGCCGCAGCGAGGAGGAGGTCGCGCGGCTGATCGGCGCCGACTGGCTGGTCTACCAGGATCTCGACGACCTGGTCGCCGCCTGCCAGCACGACAATGCCAAGATCGCCGAGTTCGACACCTCCTGCTTCTCCGGCGAATACGTCACGGGCGACGTGACGACGGCCTACCTCGACCAGCTGCAGAAGAACCGCTCCGATGCGGCCCGCAGTGGCCGCCGCGCCTCGTCGCTGCGGGTGGTGAGCGGCTCGTGATGCGCCCGTTCCGGTCGCACCGGTTCCCGCCGCGCCCGTCCTGACCGCACGCGACCGCGCGACCAATGGGGGACAGCGTTCGTGCCACGCTCTGGCAGCTGCATGCCGAGCTCACGCGGCTCGCCACCGACGCATGGCCCGCCGCGCTGGCGGCGGGCGCTGCGCGCCTGGCGGCCGGCTGCCACTGGCAGCCGCTGCTGCTCGAGCCGCCCGAGGCCAGCGCGGTGCGCGTCGCGCACGCGCTCGCCATGGGCCCTGCGGGGCTGCTCGGCTGGTGCGCCCACTGGCCGGCGCGCGCGGTCGACCCGCCCGCGCTGCGCTGCGCGCTGGCGGCGGCGCCGCTGCTGGCGGGCCGCAGCGAGCTGCTGCTGCTGGTCGCGCCGGCGGGCGGCGGCATGGAGCAGGAGGGTGCGCTGGTCGACGGTGAATCCTGCGCGCGCCTCGCGCTCTCCGGGCTCGATCCCGAGATCGAGCTGGGCCTGGCCAACGGCGCTGGTGCGCTGGCCGAGTCCGGCGACCTGCGAGGCCTGGGCCCCGTGCTCGCCGCCGCGCCCGCGGGCCGGCGGTTCCTGCTGATCGGGATGCGAAGCGATGCGCCTGCTGGCCATTGAACAGGATCCGCAAGTGCAGGCCCTGCTGCGCCACCACGCGAGCTGCCGCTGGCCGGCGGTGGAAGTCGCCAGCCACCAGCCGCTCGTGCACGGCCCGATCCCGCCCGAGTTCCTCGCCCAGGGCTACGACGTCGTGCTGCTCTCGCAGCGCTGGCCCGGCGGCGACGGGCTCGAGTGGCTGCGCGACCTGGCCAACCGGCCGGGCTTCGCGCCGGTGGTGTTTCTGGCGGACGACGACGATCTGCAGCTGCGCGAGAGCGCGCTCGGCTGGGGCGCGGCCGCCGTGGTCGGCAAGCGCCGCTTCGCCCACGGCCCGCTGCTCGAGGCCATCGAATCCGCCAGCCGCCGGCAGCGGCACGCGATGGCCGAGTGGCGCGTCTCGGCGCAGGCGCGCGAGGCGCACCGCTTCGGCGATGCCGTGATCCCCGGCTACCGGCGCGCGCGCGTGCTGGCGCGCGGCTCCGTGTCGCACCTGTACGTCGCCGAGAGCGAGAAGGCCGGTTCGCTCGTCGTGCTCAAGGTCACGCCGTCCAAGCGCGACGATTCGGGCATCGACCAGTCATTCGAGCGCTTCCTGCAGGAATACGAGATCGCGGAGCGCATCCGCCACCCGAACATCGTGCGACTGCACGAGCTCGGCATCGCCGATGACCACGCCTATCTCGCCATGGAGTACTTCCCGCGCGGCGACATGCGCCGGCGGATGAACAAGACCGGGATCGCACCCGGCGACGCCCTGCAGTACGCGCTGCTGCTCGCGCAGGTGCTGGCGGCGGTGCACGAGGCCGGCATCCTGCATCGCGACCTCAAGCCCGGCAACGTGATGCTGCGCGAGGATGGCAGCCCGGCGCTGATCGACTTCGGCATGGCCAAGCAGGCGACGCTCGCCATGGAGCTCACCGACAAGGGCCTGATCTTCGGCACGCCGCACTACATGAGCCCGGAGCAGGGCCATGGCGAGCGCCTGGATGCGCGCAGCGACCTGTACAGCCTCGGCGTGATGCTCTACGAGATGCTCACCGGCGAGAAGCCCTATCGGGCCGACAACCCGATGACCGTCCTCTACATGCACCGCAACTCGCCGATCCCGCAGCTCGAGAGCCGGATGGTGATCCTGCAGCCGCTGCTCAACCGGCTGCTGGCCAAGCGCCCGAACGACCGCTTCGGCGATGCGCTCGAGGCGGCGTCGTCGATCACCGCCGCGCGCCAGGCCTGGCTCGAGCAGGTGGCCGATTGAGGCCGGTCGCGGCGCGGCTCGCGCCGACGCCACCCGCATGGGTCGACGCGGCCTGCGAGCGCTGGCAGGTGCTGCTGCTCGACCACGCCTACTGCGAGAAGAAGGCCGCCTCGACCGCGCTCGCGCTGGTGTTCGCGTACCCGGAGCAGCAGGAGCAGAACCTCGCGCTCGCGCGCCTGGCGCGCGAGGAGCTGCGCCACTACGAGCAGGTGACGAGGCTGATGCAGCGGCTCGCCGTGCCGTTCCGGCGCCTGCGGCCGGGGCGCTATGCGGGCGGGCTGCGCTCCGCGTTGCGCACGCACGAGCCGGCGCGCCGGCTCGACCTCATGCTGTGCGGCGCCCTGATCGAGGCGCGCTCCTGCGAGCGCTTCCGGCTGCTCGCGCCGCGGCTCCTGCCCGAGGTGGGCGGCTTCTACGCGGAGCTCGAGCGCGCCGAGGCGCGGCACGAGGGGCTGTACTGGGAACTCGCGCTGGAGGCAGCGGGCGAGGGCGGCGCCGCGGCCTGCGAGCGGCGCCTCGACGAACTGCTCGCCGTCGAGGGGCAGTTGGCCACCGGGCCGGATGCGCAGTTCCGCTTCCATTCCGGCCTGCCGGCGGCACTGGCCGACGACTAGGGCCTGTTCACGCCCGGGACGTCGCTGCGACGGCGGCCTGGCCGCGCGGCAGCGTGAGCAGCGCGTAGCCGCGCGCGTCGTGGCGCAGCAGGCTGCCCTGCTCGTACCAGGCGCCGAGCACGATGCGTCGCGAGCGGCCGCCCGGCAGCTCGATCGTCTCGATGCCCGGGCGATGCGTGTGGCCGTGGACCAGCAGCGTCGCGCCGGCGGCGGCCAGCGCGGCGCGCACGGCCTGCGGGTCGGCGTCCATGATGTAGCCGGCCACGCGGCCGGTGTGCGCGCGGCTGCCCGCGCGCGCGGCGCCCGAGAGCAGGCGACGCACCGGCAGCGGTAGTCGCAGCAGGCGCCGCTGCCAGCGCGGCTGCCGCACGATCGCGCGCAGGCGCTGGTACTTCACGTCGGCCGTGCACAGGGCGTCGCCGTGCGTGAGCAGCACGCGCTCGCCGCCGAGCAGCACGACCTGCGGGTCGGCGAGCAGCCGCGCGCCGGTGCGCGCCTCGAAGCCCGCGCCCAGCAGGAAATCGCGGTTGCCGTGCATGACGTAGGCGGGCACGCCGCTGGCCGTGAGCGCGCGCAGCGCCTGGCAGGCGCGCTCGCGCGCCGGGTCGTCGTCGTCGTCGCCCACCCAGGCCTCGAACAGGTCGCCGAGGATGTAGAGCGCCTCGGCGTCGCGGGCCTCGCCGGCGAGCAGCTGCTCGAACTGGGCGATGGCGTCGGGGTGGGCGGCGTCGAGGTGCAGGTCCGAGACGAACAGGGTGGTCACGGGTGTAGTCCGGCCAGGTGGCCAATGAAGAATGCGCGGTCGCGAGGCGCAACCGCGTCGACGAACTCACCGCCGGGACCGCCGTGAATACGTCCCTGTAGGCTACGTGCGCGACGTCCTGTCGCGCACGTTCCCGGCGGCGAGTTCATCGGCGCGGCTGCGCTTGCCGGTACCAGCGCGTTCACTCTCGGCAGCCCGCACGCATCGCTTGCCCGTGGCCACCCCGCCGTGCGGCTGGGCATCGACCGGCGCGTCACCCGAAGCGCAGGCTCGGCGTAGGCCGCGCTTGCCGGCACGCTGGGGTGAACGGGCGCATCGGTGGCGCGCGACAGGGTGCGAGTCGCCGGCCGATGGCACGAGGGTAGCCACGGGCTGCGGCGATCCGGTGCTGCCGGGAACGTGCGCGACAGGACGTCGCGCACGTAGCCCCCAGGGACGGGTTCACGGCGGTCCCGGCGGCACTGGATCGCCGTAGCCCGCGGCATGCGCCCGCCCGACAGGACGTCGCGCACGTAGCCTACAGGGACGTATTCACGGCGGTCCCGCCCGCTGCCCATCGTTCCCGGCGCTCCTCTTGATTGCTTTCGACGCGCGCCGTGGTGTACGACGGTGTACGCCGCGCGCGCCCGTACCGTACCATTGTACGGATGCCAGCCGCCCCCGTCGTGACGCGTTTTGCCCCCAGCCCGAGCGGCGAGCTGCACCTGGGCAACGTGCGCACGGCCCTGCATTCCTGGCTGCTCGCGCGCCGCGCGGGAGGCCGCTTCCTGCTGCGCATCGAGGATACCGATGCCGCGCGCAGCAGCGAGGCGCACGTCGCGGCGCTGCTCGATGACCTGCGCTGGCTCGGCCTCGGCTGGGATCACGCCGCCGGCGCCAACGAGGCGGGCGACGGCGAGCCGTTGCGGCAGTCCCTGCGCGGCGGCGTCTATGCCCCGCTGCTCGAGCGGCTCGAGCGCGACGGGCGCGCCTATCCCTGCTACTGCACGAACGACGAGCTGCAGCTGCAGCGCGCCGCGCAGCGCGCCGCCGGCCAGCCGCCGCGCTATGCCGGCACCTGCGCGCGGCTCGATGCCGCGGGCCGTGCGGCGCGTGCCGCGCGCGGCCTCAGGCCCTCGCTGCGCTTCCGCGTGCCGGCCGTGGGCGTCGTGCAGTTCGACGACCTCGTGCACGGCCCGCAGCGCTTCGAGTGCGCGCTGATCGGCGACTTCGTCGTGCGCCGCGACGACGGCACGCCGGCCTTCTTCTTCGCCAACGCCGTCGACGATTCCCTCATGGGTGTCACCCAGGTGCTGCGCGGCGAGGATCACCTCGCCAACACGCCGCGCCAGCTGCTGGTGCTCGGGGCGCTGGGCCTGCCCGCGCCCGCCTACGGCCACGAGGCGCTGATCACCGGCAGCGACGGTGCGCCGCTCTCCAAGCGCAACGGCGCGCAGTCCGTGCGCGAACTGCGCGACGCCGGCTACTCGGCCACGGCAGTGCTCAACCTGCTCCTGCGCCTCGGCCATTCGACCCCAGTGAACGAACTGCTGCCGCTCGAGCGCATGCCCGCGGCCTTCGATCCCGCCCACCTGCAGCGCGCAAGCGCGCGCTTCGACCCCGTGCAGCTGATGCACTGGCAGTCGCAGTGGGTGCACGGGCTGGATGCCGCCGCCGCCGCCGACTGGCTCGCGCCGCAGCTGCCCGATGCGCTGGCCGGCGAGGCGCGCGAGCGCTTCGTCGCCGCCGTGCGCGCCAACGTCCTGCTGGCGCCCGACGTGCGCGCCTGGCTGCCGGTCGTGCTGGGCGGCGCCCTCGCCGTGGAAGAGGCCGCCCGCGCCGCCATCCGCTCGGCCGGCGCGGCGTACTTCGCGGCCGCGCTCGGCGCCGTCGACGCGGCGCTGGCGGCCGGCGGGCCGCCGCGCCTCGACGCGCTGCGCGACGCCACCGGTGCAAAGGGCGCCCGGTTCTACGCGCCGCTGCGCGCCGCGCTGACGGGCCGCACGCACGGTCCCGAGCTCGCGCCGCTGCTCGCGGCCATCCCCGTCGTCTTGCTGCGCGAGCGCCTCGCGGGCGCGCTGGAGGCCTGAAGGTGCTGCAGATCCACAACTCGCTCACGGGCCGCAAGGCGCCGTTCACGCCGATCCGGCCGGGCAGGGTCGGCATGTACGTGTGCGGCATCACCGTGTACGACTACTGCCACGTCGGCCATTCGCGCTTCCTGGTCGTGTTCGACACCGTGCGCCGCTACCTGCGCCACAGGGGCTACGCGGTCAACTACGTGCGCAACATCACCGACATCGACGACAAGATCATCGCCCGCGCCGCGGAGCGGGGCGAGCCGATCGACGCGCTCACCTCGCGCTTCATCGCCGCCATGGACGAGGACTGCGCCGCGCTCGGCTGCGAGAAGCCCGACCACGAGCCGCGCGCCACGCAGCACATGGCCGGCATGCTGGCGATGATCGGCACGCTCATCGAGCGCGGCCTGGCCTACGTGGCCGATGACGGCGACGTGCTCTATTCCGTCGCGAAGTTCCCCGGCTACGGCCGGCTCTCGGGCAAGCGCCTCGAGGACCTGCGGGCCGGCGCACGCGTCGAGGTCGCGGCGGCCAAGCGCGATCCGCTCGACTTCGTGCTGTGGAAGCGCGCCAAGCCCGGTGAGCCCTCGTGGGACTCGCCCTGGGGCCCGGGCCGCCCCGGCTGGCACATCGAGTGCAGCGCGATGTCGAACGCGCTGCTCGGCGGCCACTTCGACATCCACGGCGGCGGCATGGACCTCAAGTTCCCGCACCACGAGAACGAGATCGCGCAGTCCTGCGGTGCGGGCCACGAGTTCGTCAACGTCTGGATGCACAACGGCTTCGTCAACGTCGACGACGTGAAGATGTCGAAGTCGCTCGGCAACTTCTTCACGTTGCGCGAGGTGTTCCCGCACCTGCGCCACCCCGAAGTGCTGCGCATGTTCCTGCTCTCGAGCCACTACCGTGGCCCGATCAACTACTCGCTCGTGCAGCTCGAGCAGGCCGACGGCGCGCTCACGCGGCTGTACACGGCGCTGCGCGGGCTGCCGCCGGCCGCCGCCGCGCTGCCCGCCACGGCCCCGGAGGGCGGCGCGCAGGCGCGCTTCGAGGCCGCGCTCGACGACGACTTCAACACGCCCGAGGCGATCGCCGTGCTGCAGGAGCAGGCGCGCGAGCTGAACGGCGCGCGCGCCGGCGGCGACCTGGCGCTCGCCGGGCGGCTTGCCGGCGAGCTGCGCGCGCTGGCGGCGCTGCTGGGCCTGCTGCGCCTCGATCCCGAGGAGTGGTTCCGCGCCACCCGAGGCGCCGCGCCCGCCGGCGGGGAGATCACTGAAGCCGAGATCGAACGGCAGATCGTGGCTCGCCTCGAGGCGCGCAAGGCACGGGACTTCGCCGCGGCCGACCGCATCCGCGCCGCGCTGGCGGCGGCCGGCGTGCAGCTCGAGGACCAGCCGGGCGGCAGGACGACCTGGCGGCGCGAGTAGCGGCGCGACTGGCGGGGCGATTGGCGGCGCGAACGGCGACGCCGCGCTAGCGCCCCGCGAGTTTCCAGCGGCGCCTCGCGAGCCAGCGCGCGAGGCCCGTGCGCGGCGCGATCGCGCCCGGCTGCGCCAGGTAGTGCTGCTTGGCGAGCGCGTAGGCATCGACGAGCGCGGTCATCGTGCCGCTCTGCCCGGCATGCGTCGTGATGCTGCTGGGGTGCGCGAGGAAGTGCGCCAGCGGCTCGGGCACGTGCGCGTAGCGCGGGTGGTCGAGCGTCGCCAGCAGGAACAGCAGCAGATCCTCGCCGACGCCGCTGTTCCTGCCGTACCGGCCGCGCGCGCCCGGCACCTCCTCGAGCAGGTTCTTCAGCAGGTCGCGGCGCCTGAACAGCGCGCAGCCCGGGCTGATCGTGAGCTTCTCGCGCAGCAGGTGCTCGACGATGCCGGCCACCGGCCTGACCCCGGCCGGGTGGCGCAGCTTCAGCTGCCCTGCCTCGTCGCCGGGCTCGTGGATCAGCACGCGCGTGTACACGAACGCGACGTCCTCGCGAAGCAGCGGCTGCGTGGCCTCGACGTAGCGGGCGTCGATCCAGTCGTCGTCGTAGTTGATGTGCACGAACTCGCCGGTCGCCTGCTCGATGCCGTCGCGCCAGCAGGCGATCGGGCCGCGGTCCTGTTCGCGGCGCACGTAGCGGATGCGGCTGCCATAACCCGCCGCCACGGCCGGCGTGTCGTCCGTGCTGCCATGGTCGCAGACCACGACCTCGCAGGGCGTGGTCTGCGCGAGCGCCGTGTCGATCGCGCGGCGCACGAGCCCCGCGCGGTTGAACGTCGGGATGACGATGGAGACCGTGCTCATGGGCCGCCGCCGAGCAGGCCGCGCAGGCGCGTGGTGTCGGCAACCAGCCCGCCGGCGTCGACGTCTTCGCCCGTGACCGCGATGTGCCGCCCCGCCTCGGCCGCGATGGCCAGCGCCAGCTCGCGCACGCTGCGGCCCACCCCCGAGCCGATGTTGACGACGCCGCTGGCGCCGGCCATGGCAAGCAGCAGGATGGCGTCCACGACGTGCGCCGCGTCCTGGAGGTCGCGCACGGCGGACGGGTTGCGCACTTCGAGGGTGCCGCCCTCGGGCAGCGCGGCGATGCGCTGGCGCAGGCTGGGCACGAGGTAGGGCGGCTGCTGGCGCGCATGCGTGCAGCTGAACACGCGGCCGATGCAGCAGGGCACCCCCGCCTTGCCGAGCAGCTCGGCGCAGATGCGCTCCGCGGCCAGCTTGGTCGTGCCATACCAGGTGGCCGGCTCGACGGGCGCCGACTCCGCGAGCGGAGCGCCGTCCGCGCGCGGCGCGTACACGTGGCTGGTGGAGCAATGGAACACCCAGGCCGGCTTGCCGCGCAGGATCACCGCGCGGCACAGGTTGAACATGCCGATCGCGTTCACCTGGTAGGCGCCGACCGGGTCGGCTTCGACGCGCTCCACCGGCACGCGCGCCGCGAGGTGGAACACGTGTCGTGCCTCGAGCGGCGCGAGCCAGGCGCGGAGCCCGTCGGCATCGTTCACGTCGCCGGGGTAGCCTTGCACCTGCGCGCCGCCCTGCGCGAGCCGCGTGGCCAGCAGCGCGCCCAGCACGCCGCGCTGGCCGGTGAGGGCCACCTGGGCGCCCGCCAGGGGGCCGAGTCCCTCCAGCGGCGGCAGGAAGGCCGGCCGCGCGCACAGCGCGGGTGTCACCGCGAATGCTCTGCCAGGCTGCGCAGCATGCGGTCGACCAGGGCGTCGATCACGTCCTGCCCGATCGGCCGCGCGTGGCAGCCGATGAACAGGCCGCGCTCGTGCACGCGCTGCGCCCCGGTGAACGGGCCGAGCCCGAGGTCGACGTTGAAGTGCCGCACGGCGGGCTGCAGCGCCATGTTGCCCGAGACGATCGGGCGGGTGTCGACGCCCTCGGCGGTCAGGTCGCGCGTGAAGCCGCGGTAGTCGAGCGGCACGGACTCGTCCACGAGGAACGGGAAGCCGAACCAGCAGGCGTCCAGGCCGGGCGATGCCTGCGGGAAGTGCAGCTGCCCGCGCCAGGCGGGATGCGCGGCGAAGGCGGCGCGGATGCGCCCGACGTTCTCGCGCCGATGGCGGTTCATGGCGTCGAGGCGCTTGAGCTGCTCCAGCCCGAAGGCCGCCTGGATCTCCATCGGCCGCAGGTTGTAGCCCAGGTTGATGAACAGGAAGCGCGGGTCGATGTGCGGGTTGTCGCGCTCGAGCTGCTCGCGGTTGCCCTGTTCGCGGCTCCAGCCGTGCGCGCGCAGGCACTTGAGCAGGTCGTGGTCCTCCTCGGTGCGCGCCAGCACCATGCCGCCCTCGATGGTCGTCATGTGATGCGAGAAGTAGAAGCTGAACGTGCCGAAGTCGCCGATGCTGCCGAGCGCGCGGCCCTCGAAGGTGGAGCCCAGCGACTCGCAGGTGTCCTCGACGAGCAGCAGGCGCTCCTGCCTGCAGATCGCCAGCAGCTCCGCCATGTGGGTGGAGTTGCCGAGCACGTGCACCATCACCAGCGCGCGCAGCCCGCCATCGCGGCGCAGGGCCGCCTTGAGCGAGGGGATCGACAGGTTGAGCGTCAGCGGGTCGACGTCGAGCAGCACGGGCACGAGGCCCATCTGCACGATCGGCCACAGCGACGTCGACCAGCACACGGCCGGCACCCCCACGCGGTCGCCCGGGCGCAGGTGCTCGCGGCGCAGTGGATTGGACAGCACGGCCAGCGCCAGCAGGTTGGCCGACGAGCCGGAGTTGACCATCACCGCGTGCGGCGCGCCCTGGTGGCGGGCGAAGGCCTGCTCGAAGCGGCGCACCTGCGCGCCCATGGTGAGCTGGCCACCCAGCAGCGTGGAGATGCAGGTGAGGATCTCCTGGTTGTCGTAGCTCGAGTCGACGAGCGGAAAGTCGAGCTTGGGTGCCGGTACGGCGGGCGCTGCGGGCATTGGGCTGCTCATGCTGGAGGGATGCTACGTGCTGGCCCCCGTGGCGGCAATCGGCGGGACGAGCGCGGCGGCTTGCGGACGCCTTTCGCCCGACATTGCGCCGGATGCCGGCGCGCGGTGCGCTAAGATCGCGCGGAGCCCGCGGGTGTCCGGGCAGGAAGAAGGTCTGGCCGGCATGTGCGTGCGGGAAAAAATCCAGCAGTGGCTGCTTCGCTCGCCGCGCCCGGCCGCTGTAGTGTCCAGGTGCCCGGGCGTCGCCAGAGGCCCCGGATTTCCCGGCAGGTCCGGCGTGGCCGCCGGGCCCGGCATGGCGACCATTGCCTGCGCGGCCATGGGCCTCTTCATCGCCACGCGGGTTGCGCATGCCGGCGAGGTGAGCGCCTACCTGCCGCTGCAGCTCGAGCCGGAACAGGAGGAGAGGGTCGAGCAGGCCCTGGCGCTGGCGGGCGTGCCGCTGTCGACGCGGCCGATCCGCGTCGCGACGCTGCGCGAGGCCCTGCCCGCCGCCTGCGAGGCCGATGCCGGCCTGTGCGCCCCGCTGCGCGCGCTGCTGGCCCGTTATTCCCGCGCCAGCGCGCTGACCCAGCTCGGCATCGAGGCCTCCGCGCACTCGGGCGCCGTCGTGGCCCTGCCGAACGGGCACGGCGAGCAGTCCGACTCGCCGGCGAGCCTGCATGCGGCGGGCTACGCGCGCTATGGCGACCACGTGCTGGTGAACGCCGGCGTGCTGGCCTACGGCGGGCGCACGACGCCGACGGGCACGATGCTCAGCCTGGGCGGCGAGCGGCTGCAGCTCGACGTCGGCTACCGCGACCACTGGTGGTCGCCGGCGCGCCTCTCCACGCAGGTGATGGGCACCGAGGCCGCGACGCTGCCCTCGGTCACGATCAGCAATCCGCGCGCGCTCACGCGCGCGCACTTCGGCTATGAGATCTTCTACTCGCGCCTGTCCTGGTCCGACCACATCGACTACAGGGGCCAGCCGGCGTCCGGCTACCCGAGGCTGTTCGGCTTCCATGTCGACGCGCAGCCGCTGCCGGGCTGGACGCTCGGCATCAGCCGGCTCATGCAGTTCGGCGGCGGGCCGCGGCCGAGCGGCCTGCACGACCTGTTCAGGGCCTTCTTCAACGCGACCCGCTACGACAACACGACGGGCGCGCTGAACACGGCAAAGGAGTTCGGCAACGAGCAGTTCTCCGTCACCAGCAGCTTCGTGCTGCCGGTGCCGCGGCCCGCGAGCCTGTATTTCGAGTACGCCGCCGAGGATACCTTCCATGCCGAGAACTACCGCTTCGGCGGCGGCTCGCTGACCGCGGGCCTGTACCTGCCGCGCGTGGGCCCGCGCCTCGACCTGCGCTACGAGTTCAGCGACCGGGAGCAGGCCTGGTTCATCCACCACATCTACGGCGACGGGCTGCGCAACTACGGGCACGTGCTGGGCGAGTGGTGCGGCGACTGGCGCCTGGCCGTCGACGGCGTCGGCGCGCAGTGCCATGCGCTGTCGCTGGGCTGGCAGCTACGCAGCGGCTCGCGCCTCGGCCTGCAGGCGTTCACGGTGCAGAACGCCGCCTACGGCGACCGTGACTACCGGCGCGGCGGTTCGCTCATCGTCAGCTACTCGCGGCCCTGGCGCGACTACCAGCTGGGCGGCAGCGTCACCGCGGGCCGCGACGTGTACGGCGAGCGCTTCGGCAGGCTCTCGGCCTTCGTGCGCTTCGATCCGTCGGCCGCACCGCGCCGTGGTGCGCGCGGCGATCCGGGCGTCGCGGACGAGGCCGCGCCGTCCGCGGTCCGTCGTCGCCACGATGCCGAGCTGTTCGTCGACGTCGGCGTGTTCAGGAGCACGCTCACCTACGAGCAGGACGCGGGCGAGGTGCCGCCGGTGAAGACCCCGCAGGGCAGCGCGCACCTCGGGCTCGGCATGCGCCGCGCCTTCACGCCGCACAGCGACCTCGGCGCGCGCGTGGAGTTCGACAACCTGCGCGGCCGGCTGCTGTTCGCGGTGCGCGCGCTCGACTACCGCTATCGCGCCGGCCCGCATCTCGCGTTCACCGCGTTCCTCGGCGCGGCCCGCTACGCGGCGCTCACGCCCGAGTACGGCTGGTACGCGGGCGCCGGCCTGCAGTGGCACGATGTCGCGAGGAAGTGGGACCTCGGGCTCGACTTCCGCCGCGGCGACCAGATGAACCGCTACAAGATCGCGGGCGAGCCGGTCATCACCTGGCCCAACACCTTCCACATCGCCCAGGGGACGACGCTCTACCTCAGCCGCCGCTTCTAGCCGGTGCATGCCAGCAGGCGGGCAGCCTCACGTGCCTGCGGGCGGTGTTGTCGGCGTCGAGCGGGTGCGGGAAGTCGCTGCGCGGCGTCGCGCGCAGGCAGCGGTCGCGGCGCAGAAAGGTGAACTCCATCACCGGCGGCAGCTCAAGGCCGCCCTTCACGAGGCTGCGCGAGCGGTTGTTCGGGTGGATGTGCACGCAGGCGTGCGTGGCGAGCAGCTTGCCGAACGCGCGGCCCGCGAGCTCGAAGAACGGCCTGCTCCACAGCTGGTCGAGGGAGTGGAACTCGGCCACGACCACGCGGAAGCGGCCGAGCAGCTGCTCGGAGGCCGCCAGCAGCGCCTCGTACTCGAAGCCCTCGATGTCGATCTGCAGCAGCAGGTCGTTCGCCGACGGCGGCAGGCTCGCGCGCACCCATGAGTCGAGCGAGAGGAACTCGCCCGCGCTCCACGCGCCGACGAACTTCTTCTCGAAGTGGAAGCGCGGGTGCCGCTCGGCGGGCCCGTCGACGGAGGCGTCGGCCATGAACACCTGCATGCCGCGCTCCGCGCAGTCGCGCTCGAAGCCTGACACCGTGCTCACGCCGGGCGAGAAGCAGGCCTCGATGCCCTCGAGGTCGTCGGGCACGAGGTAGCCGCCGTCGCCCGCGGGCCCCAGGCGCACGAGTCGGTGGCCGCTGTCCACCGGGTGCAGCGACTCGACCAGCGAGCGCAGGGCCGTCGCGTCCGTCGCCCGCGTCGGGAACTTGCCGACGGCGCCCAGCAGGTGGATCAGGCCCACCTTGAATATCGCTGCCATTGTCCTTGTTGCTCCCCGCCTG
>WBZN01001656.1_pt1 | contig 13177 bp, 10 predicted proteins | sample 5204281 | NCBI WGS metagenome assembly WBZN01 (sample SAMN12344347, study PRJNA552823) | activated sludge metagenome | biome: Activated sludge suspended growth; feature: Nitrification reactor; material: Wastewater; isolation source: activated sludge from nitrification reactor of wastewater...
CTCGATGCCGTGCCGCACGCAGGCGGCGCGCACGACGTCGAGGAGCAAGCTGTCCTCGGTCGCCTGGTTGCTGAGCAGCAAGGCCCGCCGCGGCCGGTCGGGAAGCGGCCCGCGCGGGCGGAAGCGCTCGAGGTCCACGAAATTGTGCAGCACCTCGACCTGCTCCGGGGCGATGCCGTGCTCCAGCACCAGGCGATCGCGGCGCAGGCGATCGACCGCCACGTAGCGCATCAGGCTCGGGAAGTGCGGCGGCGCCTCCTGCCACGGGAGCCAGCCGTGGCAGACGAAGATCGCCGGCACGCGCGGAAAGCGCAGCATCGCCGCCATCGCCTCGACGTGATGCTGCCCGTGAATGATCGACGGCTCTTCGCCCAGACGTTCGAGCCGGTCGATCACCGGCACGCCGCGCCGCCGCAGCTCCTCGGCCACCGGTCCGAGGCGCGGTGCGTACACCACCGGCGAATGTCCGAGCGCACGCAGAACCTCGGCGACGTCCCGCGTGTAGAGCTGACTGCCGGCGCGCACCGCAAGCTCGCGGCAGGTGAGGAGGACCAGCAGACGATCGGCGGAATGCATGCGGCGAGCTCGCCGTAACCTTACAATAGCGGCGTTTGGCCGCCCTCGTTTCCCAGCTCTGGCACCGCAGGTTGGGTGCCGCACGCCGCCCACGGCGGGTGCTGGCGGTGGTGGCGTTTCACGACGAAATACGTTACCTCCCCGGGTGGTTTCGCAACGTGCCGCCGCAGGTCGACGGCGTCGTGGCGCTCGACGACGGATCGAGCGATGGCTCCGGCGACCTCGCGCGAGCGCAATCGTCGGTCCTCGAGGTGCTCCATGTGCCCGCTCGTTCGCCGCACGACTGGGACGAGTCCCGCAATCGCCGCCTTCTGGTCGAAGCCGCAGAGCGGCACGGCGCCGACTGGGTGATCGCGGTGGATGCCGAGGAACGCCTGGAGCGCGGCTTCCGGGAACGCGCGGCGCTGGAGATCGCGACGGCCGAACGCTCCGGGGTGCTTGCCCTGGCCGTGCACTTTCGCGAGCTCTGGGACGCGCCCGACCGCTGGCGCGCCGACGGCATCTGGGGCGGCAAACGCTTCGCGCGCTTCTTCGCTTCGCGTCCCGACCCCGAGATCGACCCGCGGCGCGTGCACGGCCACTGGGCGCCGCTCAACAGCCGCCCTGCAGGCGGCTTCCCGGTCGCAGATCTCGTCATCTATCACCTGCGAATGCAACGTGAGAGCGACCGTGTGGCGCGGCGCGCCCATCATGAACGCCTCGACCCGCGCAACGAGCTGCAACCGATCGGCTACGCGTATCTCACCTCGCCCGAGGGACTGCGGCTCGAGCCGCTGCCCCCCGGGCGCGAGTACGAGCCCATGGAGCTCTCTTGAGCGCGCCGCAACTCGCCTGCGTCGTCCTCGCAGTGGGGGCGCCGCCCGAGGTCACAGACGCCGTGCGCTCGCTCCAGAATCAGGACGAGTCCGTCGAGATCCTGGTCGTGAACTCGAGCGGCGGCGACATCCAGAGCCTGCTGCCGGGCGTTCGGTGTGTGACCGGCACGCCGCTCCTCCTCCCCGGCGCGGCACGCAACGTCGGCGTCGCCGCCACGAGCGCGCCCTGGGTCGCGTTCCTGGCCGCGGACTGCATGGCCGAACCGGGCTGGGTGGCGACCCGTCTGCGCGCGCATCGTGCCGGCGCCGCGGCGGTCGCGAGCGCCATCACCAATCCGTATCGCCACGATCTCCCGGCCTGGGCCTCCTACGTGTCGCTGTTCAGCCGGCGCACGCCCGGTACGCCGGCCGCGGCCGCTCTGCGCTACGGCGCGTCCTACGCGCGGGAGCTGCTCGCCCGCTGCAGCGGATTCCACGCCGATCTGCGCACCGGCGAGGACACCGAGCTGCACTCGCGATTGCCGAGCGGCGTCGAAATCGTCTGGGAGCCTGCCGTGCGCACCGCGCATCGTCACCCGCGCACGCTCGACGCCCTGCTCCGCGATCAGCGCCAGCGCGGTCGGCGCAGCACCGCAGCCTGGAGGCGGCTCGGAGGACCGACCGCCACCGCCATCGCGACGAATGCCGTGCGGCGCATGCCCGCCAGCCTGCGTGCCGCCTGGCGCTACGCCGAACGGGGTGACCGGCGTTTCGTCCTCGCCTCGGCGCCGCTGATGCCGCTCGCCGCGCTCGCCTACGCGGCGGGCGCGCTGGCACCGGCCGACGCGGAGCACCGCTCGTGAGTCTGCGCACGAAGTTCGGCGCCTGGTTTTCACCCCGCCGCCGGCCACGCCTGCTGGCGATGCTCGCCTTTCGCGACGAAATGCGATTCCTGCCGGACTACTTCGCGAACCTGCGGCCGCTGGTCGATGGCATCGTGGCGCTCGACGACGGCTCGGCCGACGGCTCGGCCGAGTTCGCCGCCGCGCAACCGGAGGTGCTCGAGCTGCTGCGCGCGCCGCGTCGACCGGCCGCGGCATGGGACGACGCGGCGAACCATCGCCGCCTGGTGGAGGCTGCCTGGAAGCACTCGCCCGACTGGCTGCTGGGCGTCGACGCCGACGAGCGACTCGAGCACGACTTTCGCGTCCGCGCCGAAGAGGTGATCGCGCGCCGCCACCGCCGGCAGCGCGCGTTCCGCGTCGTCGTGCGCGAGCTCTGGGATCACCCGTTGCGCTTTCGTGCCGACGGCGTGTGGGGCGACAAAAGCTCGGCGCGCCTGTTCGAAGCGCGGCGCGACCACGACTTCGACGCGCGGCGGCTGCACGGTTTCTGGGCGCCGCTCAACAGCCGGATCAACGGCGACTTCCCGCGCGCCGACCTGTTGCTCTACCACCTGCGCATGCTGACCGCCGAAGACCGCGCGGCGCGCCGCCGGCGCTACGAGAGCCTCGACGCCGGCGCCGAGTTCCAGTCCATCGGCTACGCCTACCTCACCGACACCGCGGGCCTGCAACTGCAGGACGTGCCCGCCGACCGCGGTTACCGACCTCTTCCGGCGGGCGCCCTGCCGACCCGGCGCTCGACCGGCTAGGCGTCCCGCGGCCGCGCGCTCGACCCCGGCGGGGCGGCGCTCGCCCCAGCCTTGCCATCCTCCGTCACTCGTTGCGCCACTCGATATCGTTTGCCGATATCGTCACCCAACATGGCCAAGACGACCGATCTCCTCCAAGGTACTCTGGCGATGCTGATCCTGCGCACCCTCGGCCCCGGGCCGCTACACGGTGTCGGCATCGCCGATCGCATCGCTCAGATCACGCGTGGCGTGCTCGTGGTGGGCCCCGGATCGCTCTTCCCGGCCCTGCACCGACTCGCCGAGAACGGCTGGATCGAAGGCTCCTGGGGCGAGCTCGAGAGCGGACGGCGCGCCAAGTTCTACGTCCTCACCAAGAGCGGCCGCGCGCAGCTCGCCGCCGAGAAGCGCGACTGGCAGAGGGTGCTGACGGCTATAAACCGCGTGCTCGCACAAGAGGGGTAGACACCATGGTGCTTGCGCGATGGCGGCAAAGGCTGACGGCGCTACGGCGCTTCCTGTTTCATCGCCGCGCCGTCGAGGAGGACCTCGATGCCGAGGTGCGCTCCTACTTCGAGATCGTCGCCGACCGCGCCGAGGCGGCCGGGCGCCCGCCCGCGGAGGCGCGGCGCGAGGCGCGGCGCGGCGCGGAGGGCCCTGAGCAGGTCAAGGAGCGCGTGCGCGACGCGCGCGTCGGCGCCGGCCTCGACTCGATCTGGCGCGACGCCCGCTACGCGGCCCGCGCCTTGCGCAAGAGCCCCGGATACACCGCCGTCGCCGTCGCCACCCTGGCCCTCGGCCTCGGCGCCAACGGCGCGATCCTCAGCCTCCTCGACGCGCTCGTGCTGCGCTCGCTCCCGGTAGCGGACCCCGAGCGTCTCGTTCTGCTCACCGACCCGGGCGCGGCCGCCGTCTTGACGGAGACCCGCGAGCACGGCGTCCGCTCGCTCCTGTCGTACCCGGAGTTCCAGGCGCTGCGTTCAGGTAGCCGCTCGTTCTCCGGCCTGTTCGCGGCGCAGAGCGCACCGGTCGGTGTCGACCTCGCGAGCGGCAACAGCGGCGTCGCGGAGGGAGAGGTCGCCCGCGTGCAACTGGTCTCCGGCGAGTTCTTCGGCGTACTGGGGATCGAGCCCGCGCTCGGCCGCGCGTTCTCGGACGCCGACGACGTCCCCGGAGCCGGCCCCGTCGCGGTGATCTCGCAGGGTTTCTGGCGCAGGCGGTACGGCGGGAATCCGGCGGCGATCGGTCAGACGCTCAGGATCGGGCGGGCGCGGGTCGACATCGTGGGCATCGCGCCGCCGGGTTTCCGCGGTGTCGAGGTCGGCGTCGACACCGACGTCTGGATTCCTCTCGCGCTTCAAGGAGAGGCGCTGCCAGGCCGCGACTACCTGCGTCCGACGGACACGCTCTGGCTGCAGGCCATGGGCCGTCTCGCTCCCGGCGTGTCGATCGCCGCCGCCACCGCCGAGGTGAACGTCGCCTTCCGCCGGCTCCTCGTCGAGCGGGCCGGCGCAGCATCGAGCGCCGACCAGCGCACCGCTCTGCTCGGCCAGCAGATTCGCCTGCGGCCCGGCGCCGCCGGCGCTTCCGCGCTGCGCGATCAGTTCGCGGATCCCTTGCTCCTGCTCTTCGCGATGGTCCTTCTGGTTCAGGGGATCGTGTGCGCCAACCTGGCCAACTTGACGCTGGCGCGGGCCGCCGCGCGCCAGCGGGAGCTCGGTGTCTGCATGGCGCTCGGGGCTGGACGGGCTCGCCTCATTCGCCGGCTTCTCACCGAGAGCCTGCTGGTGGCGGCCCTCGGCGCCGCACTCGGCTTGCCCCTGGCCGCGCTCGGCGCACGCCTTCTGCTGGCGCGCGTTGCGGACGGTGTGGGCCGGGTTGGGCTCGATCTGCACTACGGCGGCAGCGTGCTCCTGTTCACCGTCGCCGTGGCTTTGCTCACCGCGGCGCTAGCCGGCCTGCTGCCGGCTCTCCACGCCACGCGCCTCGACGTGAATCGCACCCTCGCGGCCACGACCCGCGGCGGCGCGGGGCGCCGGGGGCAGCTTCGTTCGGGGCGTATCCTGGTCGGTGCGCAGGTGGCGCTCACCCTCGTCTTGCTGATCGGTGCCGCGCTCTTCGTGCGCAGCGCACGCAATCTGGTCGCGCAGCGGTTGGGCATCGACCGCGAGCACCTGCTCACCCTCCGCGTCGATCCTGCCGCGGCCGGCTACACCGGATCCCGCGCGTCGGCCCTGGTGGAACGTCTCCGCCGCGCCCTCGCGGGACTTCCCGGTGTGCGCGCCGCGAGCGTCTCGGACCACGGGGTCTTCTCGGGCGACTCGAACGATCCGATCTCGCTCGACGGCGCGGCCGATTCGGTCATCCAGGATGTCCATCCCCGCTGGAGTGAGATCGGGCCGGACTACTTCGCGGCCACCGGCATCATGCTCCTGCGCGGCCGCCAGATCGACAGCGCCGATTTCGAGCGCGGCACGCCCGTGTGCGTGGTCAACGAATCCTTCGTGAAGCAATTCTTCCCCGATTCGCCGCCGATAGGACGGCATCTCACCGACGAATATCCGACCACGCGCGAGACCTACGAGATCGTCGGCGTGGTCGCGGACGCCAAGGAGCATCGCCCCGACGAGCCGGCGAGGCCGCGCTTCTACGTCAATCTGGGGCACCCGATCGGGACCGTGTCGGCCGTGACGCTGCTCGTGCGCAGCAGCGGGGATCCGGAGCAGCTCTCGCGCGCCGCCCGCCACGCCGTCGCGGCGGTCGAGTCCCAGCTGCCGATCCTCGCGATCAGCACCGCGGATGCGCAGTTGCGGCGCCGCCTGAGCACCGAGCGCATCATCGCCGAGCTGTCGTCGTTCTTCGGCGGTGCGGCGTTGCTGCTCGCCACTCTGGGCCTCTACGGCGTGATGTCGTACTCGATCGGCCGCCGTGCCGCCGAGCTCGGCGTGCGCATGGCGATCGGCGCCTCGAAAACACGCGTCATCGGAATGGTCCTGCGCGAGACGCTGATCCTGGTCGGCGCCGGCATCGCCATCGGACTTCCGTGCGCTCTGGCGTGCGGCATGTGGATCTCGAGCCGCCTCTTCGGCTTGGCGCCCTGGGATCCGCCGTCGCTGGTCTTGGCAACGCTGCTGATCGCCGCCACCGCGTTGTGCGCCGGATTCGTCCCGGCCCGTCGCGCGGCGCGCACCGATCCCATGCGGGCACTGCGTTCCGAATAGGGAGCGGTGGCGCCAACTGTCGATCCGCGCTCCGTTGTGCGCCGACGCCCGCGGCTCGAGCGCTGAGCCGGGCTTGGCGACTTCTGCCTCATCGCGATTCCTGCGAGCCCAGGCAAGAATCGAACCCGAGCTCGCTGCAGAGCCGCGTCTGCGAGTGGCGTTCCCATGAATACCCGATCGGGAACGACCGAGCCTACGCCGGGCGGCGGCGATCCGCCGCTCGTGAGATCAGCCCGCCGCCGCCCAGTGGATGAGTCTCAGCCTAACGCCGCGGCCAGACCGGGACTCTGCCCGGCGTCCACGGCGCCCCGACCGCGTCGAGCTTGCTGTCGAGCGCCGGCAGATCCTTCTCGACCAGGGGCCTCAGCTCAGCGAGCACCTTCGTGAGCTCGGCGCTCGCCAGGTCGTACTGGTGCCGGCTGCTCGCCGTGGGCGCCGAAGTCGACGTCCACTGCGCGTTCACCAGGTAACCGCTGCGATCGACCAGCGCCGGGGCCGTCGGGTAGTTGCGTCGCGCCAGCGCCCGGTCGCCGTCGAGCTCGACCTGCAACGCCTGGACACGCTGCTGCAAGGCGCGGGCTTCGTCCGCCAGCTTGGGATCGGCGGCCCGGCTGGCGTCGATCGCCTTCTTGATGAGCGCCAGACGCCCGAGCGTCTCCCCCACCAGACCCGAGGCGCCCAGGGCGGCGCGGTGCAGGGCCGTGGCGTCGCGCAGGAACTGGTCGAGCGCTGCACGGTCGGGCGCGGTGAGCAGCGTCGCCGCCGCGGCGCGCACTTCGAGCTTCTCCGGACCCGCGACCGTGGTCGTGTGGCCTTCCACGCGCTTCTCCAGAGTCACGGCGTAGGTCCCCGGAGCCGCCATCGCTCCCTGCGGGAAGTACGTGTAGACGTTCGGATTCTCGGGCCCGTGGAGCGCCACCGGATCGGCCGGCGGATACGTCAGATCCCAGGCCACGCGATGGATCCCCTTGGTGGTCGGCACCTCGACACGCCGCACGACCTCGCCCTTGCCGTCCTTCACGACCAGGAAGTACGCCGGCGCCTCCTCGCGGGCCTCGGCTTCGAGCTCCGCCGGGGTCGGATAGGGCACCGGCTTGCCGGCCTTCTCGAGCTCCTCTTCGCGCTTGTTGCGCGCCTTCTGCTTGCCCACCAGATCCGCCTTGAGGTCGATCGTCACGACGGCGCCTTGCGGCGGGTTCTCGGCGCTGTAGAAGCTCGCGCCCATGAAGCCCGTCTTCGGATAACCAAAGGGCTGCATGGGCACGAAGGCGAGCGCCGGGCGGACCGGGAACAGCGTCGCCTCGGCGTCGAGCGGGTGCGCGATCGCGAAACGCAGCGGCGCGAGGTCGTCGAGGATGTAGAACCCGCGGCCGAACGTGGCCAGCACGAGGTCGTCGTCGCGCTCCTGAATGGTCAAGTCCCGCACCTGGATGGTCGGCAGTCCGCCCTTGAGCTGGAACCAGCTCGCGCCGCCGTCCTGGCTGCAGAACAGACCGAACTCCGTACCGACGAACAGGAGCTTCGGATCGATCGGATCCTCGACGAACGAGTACACGGTGCCGTGCTCGGGCAGCGTCGCGGCGATCGAACTCCAGGTGCGGCCGCGGTCGGAGCTCTTCAGGAGATAGGGCTTGAAGTCGCCCATCTCGTGGTTGTCGAACGCCGCGTAGACGACATCGGCGGAGTGGCGGGACGGCTCCGCGCGCCGCACGTACGCGCGCTCGGGCACGCCCGGGAAGCTGTCGATCTTGCGCCAGCTCTTGCCGGTGTCCTCGCTCACCTGGATCAGGCCGTCGTCGGTCCCGACGTAGAGCAGGCCCTCGACCAGGCGCGACTCGGCGAGCGCGACGATGTTGCCGTAAAACGACGTCGAGCCGTTCTTGCCCACCGCGTCGGCGCGCTGAATCTTGCCCATCACCGGCAGCTGGTCGCGGTCGAGCTGACGACTGAGGTCGGCCGAGATCGGCGTCCAGGTGTCGCCGCGATCGTCCGAGCGATAGACCCGCTGCGACGCGAAGTACAGCCGCGTCGGCGCGTGCGGCGAGATGATGTACGGCGCGTCCCAGTTCCAGCGCGACGGATCCTCTCCCGGCTCCGGCAGGGGCGCGATGTTCGTCTCCTCCTGCGTTTCGAGATCGACCCGCGCGAGCCCGCCGTACTGCGACTCGGCGTACACCACGTTCGGGTGGCCGGGCTCGGCGCGCGCCTGGAAGCCGTCGCCGGTGGTCATCGCCAGCCAGTCGGAGTTGACGATGCCGCCGCTCGACTTGGTGCGCGACGGGCCGCCGAGCGACATGTTGTCCTGCGTGCCGCCATAGACGCGATAAAACGGCAGCGAGTCGTCGGTCGCCACCTTGTAGAACTGCGTCACCGGCAGGTTGGCGAAGAACTTCCAGGTCTTGGCGCCGTCATAGGTCTCGTACAGTCCGCCGTCGCAGCCGTCGATGTAGTGATCGCGATTCTTGGGGTCGAGCCAGAGCACGTGGTTGTCGGTGTGCTTGCCGGGCTCGCCGAGCTCGCGGAACGAGGCGCCGCCGTCGTCCGTGACGTGCAGGAACACGTCGACCGCGTACACGCGATCGAAGCGCTGCGGATCGGCGAACAGCTCCTGGTAGTAGTTGCCCGAAGTCGCGTAGTCCGACTGCTTCTCCCAGCTCTCGCCGCGGTCGCTCGAGCGGAAGAAACCGCCCTTGCCCTGCGCGGCCTCGACGATCGCGTAGACCACGTTGGGATCGATGGGCGACACCGCGAGCGCCACGCGCCCGAGCTCGACCTTGGGCAGACCGGTCATGATCTTGCGGAAGCTCTTGCCGCCGTCGGTCGTCTTGTAGACCGCCGACTCCGGACCGCCGCTGATCATCGTCCACACGTGCCGGCGGCGCTGCCAGGCGGTGGCGTACACCACGTCGGGATCGCGCGGATCGAAGGCGATGTCCGAAACGCCCGTGTTCTCGGAAATCTCGAGCACCTTCGCCCAGCTCTTGCCGCCGTCGATCGTCTTGTAGAGCCCGCGGTCTCCGCCGCCGTTCCACAGCGGCCCCTGCGCCGCCACCCAGACGATATTGGCGTCGCGCGGGTCGACCAGGATCTTGCCGATGTGCTGCGAGTCCTTGAGCCCCATGTTCTTCCACGTCTTGCCGCCGTCGATCGACTTGTAGACGCCGTCGCCGTAGGCCACCACGCGCTGCGCGTTGTTTTCCCCCGAGCCCGCCCACACGATCATCGGGTCCGACGGCGCGAACGTCACACAGCCGATCGAGAACGATCCCTGGTCGTCGAAGCGCGGCGTGAAGGTGATGCCCGCGTTGTTGGTCGTCCACACCCCGCCGGCGGCGGTGGCGATCACCCAATGCGTCGAGTCGGAAGGATCGACCGCGACGTCGATGATGCGACCGCTGGTGATCGCCGGCCCGATCGAGCGCAGCTCGAGGCCCGACCAGAGGTCCTCGCGCGGGTCAGCCTTCTTGTCCATTGCTGGCTTGGCCGCAGCCTTGCCCGTGGGCTTGGCTGCCGGCGCGGCCGGCGTCTTCGGGTCGGGGCTGGTTGCGGCGTGGAGCGGCGAGGTGAGGATTGCCAGGACCGCGAGGGCAGCAAGGCGGGCTAGTAGGGGTTTCCGGGGCATTGGGGAAGACTCCTCTTCGATGGAAATGGGTAGAGCTCGGGCAGCGGAGTGGCGTTTCGATTCGCGGGCTGAGAGACGCTTTGCAGCAACCATATCGAGTCTGAGGCGTTGGACGCCCAAAGGTAGGGATAGTGGCCAGGCGGCGGGTTTGGATCGCCGCTCCGCAGGTTTCGCGGTCGGCGGCGGATGGGCCCGGAACCCACGCCGCCACCCGCCGCACCGAACCTCGATGCCGTCCACCCTGAGGAGTCCTGGAGCCCCTCACTCCTTGGCGAAGATCCCCTGCACCTGATCGCCCTGCGCGGTCAACTGCCAGCGCAGCAGCGATACCGGGATGATCCCCGAGGCGTAGATCTCGTCGAACCAGCCCTTCATCGTGAACGTGTCGCCGAGCTGGTGGGCGCGCTCGCGCATCAGGTCTTCGAGCTGGACCTTGCCGGTGATGTAGCTCGAGCCGTAGCCCGGCTGGCGCAGGTAGAGCTGCTGCTCGAAGCCGAGGAGGTCGAGGTCGGGACGCATCCAGTGGCGCGGGGTCCACTCGACCTGGAAGGCCTTGGCCTGGGCGAGGTCGAACTGGTTGGCCTGCAGATAGAGCGACGCCAGGCCGCGCGCGGCGCGCTGGGCGAGCATGATCCAGACGATCTCGCGCGCCCGCGGCTCGTCGTCGAAGAGGCCGGCGTGGAGCATGAGCTCCTCCATGCACGTCGCCATGCCCTCGGAGCGCGCGTCCCAGAGGTTGTAAAGCAGCGGCCCGCGCCGCACGACGCTCGGGTTGGGCTCGTTGCGCATCCGCGCCAGGTCCCACCAGTGGGTGGAATGGGTGTAGAGCGTGAGCGGCTCGTAGTGGGTGGCGATGAGAAAGAAATTACGCTTCTCGAGCGGCACGAAGGTACCACGGCGCTGGCGCTGCTCGGCGTCCATCCAGTCGCGCATCGGGTAGAGGTCGTGCTCACCGAGGAAGGCGACGAACTTCTTGATCGCGCGATCGGCGCGGCGCTGATACTCGGCGTCGTCCGCGGCGGCTGCAAGCTCGGGAAGTCCGCGATTCCTCTCCTCCTCGAGCTTCAAGGAAGAGTGCGCCCGTGCGAGCTCGCGGCGCAGGATCGCGACCTCGTCATCCCAGGTCATGGGCAGCAGATGGATGTGCTGCTGCGACCACGTGTAGTTGTCCTTGCCGATCCCCGACGGCCCGGTCTTCGACGGCGCTTGCCCGTCGAGCCAGGCGACGAATTCGGCGGTCGCCTTCTCCGCGTCCGCGATCGACTTGTGCAGCGGCTTGCCGGCGCCGGCGACCTTCGCTTCGAGCTCTTTCAGATCGTCGAGCTGCCCGCGCATCGTGCCGGTGCCGGTGATCCAGAGATCGCGCGCGTTGCCGGTGAGGTTCTGCCGCGCCTGCCTGAGGAAGGCGGGAATCGGTGCGAGCTCGCTCGCGAGGCGCGCCTCGTCCGGCGGCGCGAGCGGGAACGAATACGTCCAAACCTCGACCAGCCGGTGCGCATTCGGCCCCTCGTGCGCCGGCGTGTCGCTCTGCTCCGTGCGGACGGTGGAATAGAACGCTGGATCGCGCGCCCACGGCTGCACGACGCGCAGATTGAAGTCGTAGGCGTTCATCTCGGCCTGCAGGAGGGCGAGATCGATGCTCTCGTCGTTCGAGCTCGCCTTCGCCGCGAGCGCCTGTAACCGCGCCCGCAGCGCTAGAAAGCCCGCCCGCCGGCTCTCGAACGTAGCGGTGCGATAGTCCGGGGCGCCGTCGAGGAGCGGCGGGGTTTCGAAGGTTCGCCAATCGTGGAAGAGAGCCTCGACGGCGGGGCTGTCAGCGGCCGGCGGCGCCGCCCAGACGCCGGCGACGCCGGCCAGGGCCGTCAGAATCGCAGCGGTCGCGACGAGCGCGGGGCGTGGAATCCACAAGGGTGCCTTGGCGGCGACCTTCATTCGGCGGTCCTCCTCGGGTGCAGAGGAGAAGAGTATGCCGGAACGGCAGGCGCGGGTACGCCTGGGCTCACAGAATGCGCCATGCACGACGCGTCGATACAACGTACCCGGGCGGTACGTCCAGCACTGCGGCCAACTTCACATCATCCGGTGGGCTGTTGCTTCGATATGCGTCTCACGGGCTCCCGCTTGCCAATCTTTGCCAACGCTAGTACCCTCGGATCGTGTCGACGATGAATATCTCCCTCCCCGAGGAGCTCAAGGACTTCGTGGATGCGCGGATCCGCGCTGAAGGCTACGGCAGCTCAAGCGAGTACATGCGCGAGCTGATTCGGCGTGATCGGGATCGCGTCCAGTTCCGGCACTACCTCCTCGACGGGATCGAGTCAGGAGCAGGGGGCCGCCTGGACAAGGCGTACTTCGCCGAGCTCCGGCGCGCGCTCAAGAAGCGCGCCAAACCGCGCCCGTGAAGCCCGCCATCCGCTCGGCACTAGCGGAGGCGGACATCCTCTCGGCGGTCGACCTCTACCTGGCAGAAACGCCGAGCACGGCCATGAGATTTATTGCTGCGCTCGAGCGCGCCACTCGCCACGTCGAAGCAAACCCCGCGAGCGGCTCACCGCGCTATGCCCTCGAGCTCAACATCCCGGACCTGCGCTCCTGGCCGCTCCAGCGTTTCCCCTACGCCCTCTTCTACATCGACCATCCCGAGCACGTCTACGTGATCCGTTGCGCTCACATGAGCCGCGACATTCCGGCGACTGTGCGGGAAGAGGCGCAATGAACGAATCCGAAGTCAGAGCCGAGCGGCTCTGCTTTCGCCGTCGACGGACACCGATCGCCCCTCAGCTCGCGACCAGCGTCCCCTGGTGATACACGAGTTTCCAGCCCGCCGGGCTACGCCGCCAGATGGTGGAGCGCCGAGTCACGCGTTGGCCGTCCTGAATCAGCGTGTACGTGAGCAGGTAGGTGTCGGGGCCGAGCTCGCGGCAGTGGAAGTCGCGGGTCTCGAACGTCTCTTCGACGGGCTGCGCGTGCCGCTCCTCCAGGGTGTCGAGCACGAACTCGCGGCTGTAGCGGCGGCCGGAGGCTCCGACCTCCCAGAAATCGGGCTCGGTCATCGCTTCGAAGTCCTGGCGCGAGGTGCCGAACTCCGGACGATGGAAGATCGGCTCGCGCGCGATCAGCTCGTGCAGCACCGCGTAGAGGCGCGGATCGGTTTCGAGCTTGGGCTCCATGGCCGTGGCAGAGCCTAGTGGCCTGTAACGTCCGAATCGATCGTGGATGGCGCCGCGCCTGTGGGCAGGGCGCGGCGACGCCGCCATGGCTGGGCGACGCCCACCGCTTCCGCTTCCGCGAGCGCATGCACGTGCTGGCGTTTCACTTCAGCGTCGACATG
>WBZN01001658.1_pt1 | contig 13165 bp, 10 predicted proteins | sample 5204281 | NCBI WGS metagenome assembly WBZN01 (sample SAMN12344347, study PRJNA552823) | activated sludge metagenome | biome: Activated sludge suspended growth; feature: Nitrification reactor; material: Wastewater; isolation source: activated sludge from nitrification reactor of wastewater...
CTCCCTGACGAAGCCGATGTCGATCTCCCCCGCCTTGAGGGCGGCGAGCTGCGGCCCGGTGGGCATCTCCCGGAGGTCCAGGTGCACCCCGGGGAACCGAGCCCGGAAGTCGCGGATCACCTCGGGCAGTGCGAGGAACATCACGGTGGCCGCGAAGGCCACCCGGAGCTCGCCCAGCTCGCCCCGGCCGGCGCGGCGGGTGGCCTCGAGGGCCTCGGTGGCCGCCGCCAGGACCCGCCGGGCCTCGGCCAGGAGCGTCGTGCCGCCGTCGGTGAGCTGGACCCGCCGGCTGGTGCGCTCGAAGAGGCGAACGCCGACGACCTGTTCCAGGCGCTGGATCTGCTGGGACAGCGGCGGCTGGGCGATGCCCAACCGGCGGGCGGCGCGGCCGAAGTGGAGCTCCTCGGCCACGGCGACGAAGTAGCGGAGGTGACGGAGTTCGAGGCGGCTGATCATATGATATGAGTATCAATATAATCCAATTACAATATTGGACATATGAGTAGGGCAGCACTAGCTTGGGGCCGTCCGCACCCCGCCCCGGCTCCCGCCTGGCGGATGGCTTGCCGCTCGTGACCCTTCCGGAGCTGTCGCCCATGGCCACCCAGGTCCGCTCCTCCGCCCCGGCCCCCGTCGCCGACCCCTTTCCGATCAACGGCACGGATTACGTCGAGTTCTACGTCGGCAACGCCAAGCAGGCGAGCCACTACTACCGCACCGCCTTCGGCTTCCAGCTCGTGGGGTATCGCGGGCCGGAGACCGGCGTCCGCGACCGGTCGAGCTACCTCCTGGTGCAGGACAAGATCCGCTTCGTCCTGACCTCGCCGCTGCATCCCGACAGCCCGATCGCCCAGCACCACCTGCAGCATGGGGACGGGGTGCGGGACCTCGCGCTGTGGGTGGAGGACTGCCGCCAGTCGTTTGCCTACGCCACGGCCCGCGGCGCCGTGGTGGTGCAGGAACCGACCGTGCTCGCCGACCCGGACGGCGAGGTGGTCATCGCCGCCATCCGGACTTACGGCGACACCATCCACAGCCTGGTCGAGCGCCGCAACTACCGCGGCCTCTTCCTGCCCGGCTTCCGGCCGGTGAGCTCGCGCTACCAGCCGGCGCCGGTGGGCCTCAAGTACGTGGACCACTGCGTGGGCAACGTGGAGCTGGGCCGGATGAACGAGTGGGTGGCCTTCTACGAGCGGGTGATGGGCTTCAAGAACCTGCTCAGCTTCGACGACAAGGACATCTCGACCGAGTACTCGGCCCTGATGTCGAAGGTCATGGCCAACGGCAACGAGCGGATCAAGTTCCCGATCAACGAGCCGGCCAGCGGCAAGAAGAAGTCGCAGATCGAGGAGTACCTCGACTTCTACCACGGTCCCGGCGTGCAGCACGTCGCCGTGGCCACCGACAACATCATCGCCACGGTGAGCGCGCTGCAGGCCCGGGGGGTGGAGTTCCTCACGGTGCCCGGCTCCTACTACGACGAGCTGTTCGACCGCGTCGGGAAGATCGACGAGGACCTGGCGCCGCTGCGCGAGCTCGGCATCCTGGTGGACCGGGACGACGAGGGGTACCTGCTGCAGATCTTCACCAAGCCGGTCGAGGACCGCCCGACCGTGTTCTACGAGATCATCCAGCGGAAGGGCGCCAAGAGCTTCGGGAAGGGCAACTTCAAGGCGCTCTTCGAGTCCATCGAGCGGGAGCAGGCGCTCCGGGGGAACCTCTAGATGCCGTTCTACCACCAGGTGGGGCAGGTGCCGCGCAAGCGGCATGTCGTCTTCCGGCGGCCCGACGGCGGGCTGTACGCCGAGGAGCTGATGGGGCACGAGGGGTTCGTCGGCACCTCGGCCCTGCTGTACCACACCTATCCCCCGACCACCATCAAGTCGGCCCGCAAGCTCCGCGACATCGTCTGGGAGGCGGACGACGCCACCAGCCTGCGGCACCGGCACTTCCTCACCAGCCGGGTGCGCCGCGGCGGCAGCCCCACCCTCGACCGGATCCCGCTGCTCTTCAACAGCGACATCGGCATGCTGTACGTGGAGCCGGACGAGAACGACGCGCACTTCTACCGGAACAGCCAGGCCGACGAGTGCATCTACGTGGTGGAGGGGCAGGGCACCCTGGAGTCGGTGTTCGGGGAGCTGCCGTTCCGGCCCGGCGACTACGTCGTCATCCACCGCAACATCCTGCACCGCTGGCGGCTCGACCTGGCGAAGGGGCCGGCCCGGTTCGTGGTGTTCGAGAGCCGCGGGCACATCCGCTTCCCCCGGCGCTACATGAACGAGGTGGGGCAGCTGCTCGAGGGGGCCCCCTTCTGCGAGCGCGACATCCGGCGCCCCATGGAAGTCCACCCGCACGACGAGAAGGGCGACTTCCCGCTGCTCGTCAAGCAGTACGACGCGATCAACGAGATGGTGCTCGACCACCATCCCTTCGACGTGGTGGGCTGGGACGGGTACTTCTACCCCTGGATCTTCAACATCCACGACTTCGAGCCGATCGTCGGCCGCATCCACCAGCCGCCCCCGGTGCACCAGACCTTCCAGGGCGACGGCTTCGTGATCTGCTCGTTCTGCCCCCGGCCCTACGACTTCGACCCGGAGGCCGTGCCCGCGCCGTACAACCACTCCAACGTGGATTCCGACGAGGTGCTGTTCTACGCCTCCAGTGAGTTCATGAGCCGGAAGGGGATCGAGTACGGCTCCATCACACATCACCCCGATGGGCTGCCCCACGGCCCCCACCCGGGCCGGGCGGAGGCCTCGATCGGCGCCAAGGCCACCAACGAGCTGGCGGTGATGATGGACTCCTTCCGCCCGCTCAAGGTGGCGCGGCCCGCGCTGGCCATCGAGGATCCGGAGTACCACAAGAGCTGGCTCGACAGCCAGCACGCCCAGTTCAACCCGCCGACGACGTGACGCGGTGGCCGGCGTCATGACCGGTCCCCTCTGGTCCCCCGCCCCCGGCCGCGTGGCGCGCGCCAACCTCACGCGCTTCACGGCGCGGTACCGCCCGGGGGCTGACGCCGCGGCGCTGTGGCGCTGGTCGGTGGAGGAACCGGAGCCCTTCTGGGCCGCCGTCTGGGAATTCACCGGCGTGCTGGCCGAGGCCCGACCCGACGGGCCCCCGTGGGACGCGGTGCTCGAGCAGGGCGACCACATGCAGCCGCCGGGCGAGCCCGGCGGTCCCCGCTGGTTCCCGGGCGCCCGGCTCAGCTTCGCGGAGAACCTCCTCCGGCACGACGACGACCGTGAGGCGCTCGTCTTCTGGAACGAGCTCGGCCGGCAGCGCGCCCTGACGTTCCGGGAGCTGCGCCGTGAGGTGGGCCGGTATGCCGCCGCCCTGCGCGCCTCCGGCGTCGGCCCCGGCGACCGGGTGGCCGGCCTGCTTCCCAACCTGCCGGAGACCGTCGTCGCCATGCTCGCCACCGCGAGCCTGGGCGCCACGTGGAGCAGCTGCTCCCCCGATTTCGGGGAGCGCGCGGTCCTCGACCGCTTCGGGCAGATCCGGCCCCGGGTGCTGTTCACGGTCGACGGCTACCGCTACGCCGGCAAGGTGATCGCGCTGGGCGACCGGGTGGCCCGGGTCGTGGCCGACCTGCCCGACATCGAGACCGTGGTGGTGATTCCGTACCTCGGCGGCTCGGCGGCTCGGCGGCCCGCGGGGTCCGGGACGGACCCGAGGATGGTCGTGCTCGAGGACTGGTTGGCGGCCGCCGGCACCGCGCACCGCCGGGCCGCTGAGCCGCCGAGCCGTTTCCCGTTCGACCACCCGCTCTACATCGTGTACTCGAGCGGGACCACCGGGCTCCCCAAGTGCATCGTGCACGGCGCCGGGGGCACGCTGCTCCAGCACCTGAAGGAGCTGGTGCTGCACACCGACCTGACCCGGGACGACCGCATCTTCTACTTCACCACCTGCGGCTGGATGATGTGGAACTGGGTGGTGTCGAGCCTTGCGGTGGGCGCCACCGTGGTGCTGTACGACGGCGCCCCGATGGCGCCCGAGCCCGACCTCCTGTGGCGCATGGCGGCGGCCGAACGGGTGACCGTCTTCGGCACCAGCGCCAAGTACCTGGCGCTGTGCGAAAAAGAAGGCCTCACCCCCGGGGCCTCCCACGACCTCGGCGCGCTGCGCACCATCCTGAGCACCGGCAGCCCGCTCGCGGTGCACAGCTACGACTACGTCTACGGCCGCATCAAGGCCGACCTCCACCTGGCCAGCATCAGCGGCGGGACCGACCTGATCAGCTGTTTCGCGCTCGGCAACCCCATCCTGCCGGTCTGGCGCGGCGAGCTCCAGGGGCCGGGGCTCGGCATGGCGGTGGACGTCTGGAGCCCGGAGGGCCTCCCGCGCCTCGGCGAGGCCGGCGAGCTGGTGTGCACCCGGCCCTTCCCGAGCATGCCGGTGGGGTTCTGGGATGACCCGGGCGGGCGGAAGTACCACGCCGCCTACTTCGAGCACTTCCCCGGCGTCTGGCGCCACGGCGACTGGGCCGAGCGCACCGCCCACGGCGGGTTCATCATCTACGGCCGCAGCGACGCGACCCTGAACCCGGGGGGCGTGCGGATCGGCACCGCCGAGATCTACCGGCAGGTGGAGCGGCTGCCGGAGGTGCTGGAGAGCCTGGTGGTGGCCCAGGACTGGGAGGACGACGTGCGGGTGGTGCTGTTCGTGCGCCTCCGCCCCGGACTGGTGCTCGACGAGGCGCTCCGGGAACGGATCCGGCGTGAGGTCCGCGCGCACGCCAGCCCCCATCACGTGCCCCGCAAGATCCTCCAGGTGGAGGACCTGCCCCGGACCATCAACGGCAAGCTCTCCGAGCTCGCGGTGCGGGCCGTGATTCACCGCCGGCCGGTGGGCAACGCCGACGCGCTGGCCAACCCGCAGGCGCTCGACCTCTTTCGCGACCTCGCGGAACTGCGCACATGAGTGACGCCCCCGTGGCCCTCGCCGGCGCCGCCCCCCCGTGGCCGGCCCCGATGCAGGCGGTGCTCGCCGGCCTCATCGATTACGCCGGCCTCTTTCCCCCCGCCGGGCTCGGCATGGCCGAGACGGTGCGGAACTTCGCCGCGTACCAGTCCTCCGACGCCAGCTGGGCGCTGGCGCGGCTGGTGCTGCCGGTGGCGCGCCTGCAGGAATTCGAGGCCGCGCTCGCGGCGCTGCCGGAGGTGGAACGGCTGGGCGCCAGGTTCCCGATCACCGCCCTGCTCGGGGGCGACCCGGTGGCCGACCTCGCCGCGGTCTGCACCTTCAACGAGCGCCATGTGCACGGCGGCCCCTGTATCCTCTCGCTCGAGGCGCGGCTGGGCAGCGCCGACCAGGTGGCCCGGCTGGCGGGGATGGTGAGCGAGGAGTACGAGCTCTACTGCGAGCTGCCCCTCGACGGCGACCTCACCGCGCTGGTGGGGCAGGTGGGCGCCGCGGGGGCCTGCGCCAAGGTGCGGACCGGCGGCATCACGCCCCGCGACATCCCCGCGCCCGAGGCGGTGCTCGCGTTCCTCTCCGCCTGCGCCACCGAGGGGGTGCCGTGCAAGGCCACCGCGGGGCTGCACCACGCGCTGCGCGGCGACCAGGCGCTCACCTACGCCCCCGACAGTCCGCGGGCCACGCTGTACGGGTACCTCAACGTGATCCTCGCCGCGACCGTGCTCTGGCAGGAGCGCTCCACCGAGGAGGCCTACCGGCTGCTCACGTTCGGCCGCGAGACCGCTCCCACCCAGGACCCCGCCGCGATCCACTGGGGCGGGATCCGCGTGACGCGAGACGAGATCGTCCAGGCCCGGACCGAGTTCCTCCGGGCCATCGGCTCCTGCTCCTTCACCGAACCGCTCGCCGAGGCCCCCCGCGGATGACCGCCCCGCTCCCCGACGAGACCCACGACCCGGCGCGCCGCAGCTTCGTGGCGAGCGCCAACGCGCCGGCCGCCGACTTCCCGGTGCAGAACCTCCCCCTCGGCGTGTTCCGCACCTCGGCGCAGGACCGGCCGCGGATCGGCGTGGCCATCGGCGACCGCATCCTCGACCTGGGCGCGGCGCTCGAGGCGGGGGTGCTGGAACTCCCCGAGCGCCTGGCCGTGGCGTGCCATGGGGCGTCGCTCAACGCGCTGATGGCCGAGCCGGCGGCCCGCCGGCGGAGCCTCCGGGTCGCGGTGGCCGCGGCCCTGGCGGAGGACAGCCGGCTCGCCGTGGATCGCGCGCTGCACGATCGCCTGCTGCGCGGACCCGGCGAGGCGCAGCTGCTGCTGCCGGCCACGGTGGGGGACTACACCGACTTCTATGCCTCGGTGTTCCACGCCTCGAACGTGGGCGCGATGTTCCGGCCCGACAACCCGCTCCTGCCCAACTACAAGTGGGTGCCGATCGGGTATCACGGGCGGGCCTCCTCGCTGGTGGTGAGTGGCACGCCGGTGCGGCGGCCGGCGGGGCAGGCCAAGGCCCCCGACGCCGCGGCCCCCACCTTCGGGCCGTCACGCGGGCTCGACTACGAGCTGGAAGTCGCCGGCTGGATCGCGGGGGAGAACCCGCTCGGGACCCCGGTACCGCTGGCGGATGCGGAGGACCGGCTGTTCGGGCTGAGCCTGCTCAACGACTGGTCGGCACGCGACATCCAGTCGTGGGAGTACCAGCCGCTGGGGCCGTTCCTCGGCAAGAACTTCGCGACCAGCGTCTCGCCCTGGGTGGTGACGATGGAGGCGCTGGCGCCGTTCCGGGTGCCGGCCTTCGCGCGGCCGGCCGGTGACCCGGCGCCGCTGCCGTACCTGGATGACCCCGGCACCGCCGGGCGGGGCGGGGTGGACATCCAGCTCGACGTGGCCCTGCAGACCGCGCGGATGCGGGAACAGGGCCAGCCCGCGGTGCGGCTCTCCCGGTCCCGGTTCCGGCAGATGTACTGGACCCTGGCCCAGCTGCTCACCCACCACGCGAGCAACGGGTGCAACCTCCGGCCGGGCGACCTCATCGCCAGCGGCACCGTCTCGGGGCCGGGCAAGGACGAGCGGGGGTGCCTGCTCGAGCTCACCTGGCGCGGCAAGGAACCGGTGGCGCTCCCCAACGGCGAGACCCGCGGCTTCCTCGAGGACGGGGACGAGGTGGTGATGACCGGATGGTGCGAGGCGCCGGGCGCCGTCCGCATCGGCTTCGGCGAGTGCCGGGGCCAGGTGCGGGGCGGGTGATGGATCACGTGATGTCTCCAGACCAGGAGTGCCGATGACGACCGACCTCACCCTCGACGGGATCGCCCCGGGCCTCACCACCACCCGGGCGCCGTTCATCGAGCACGCCCAGGCGAGCGGGCAGCTCTACATCACGCAGCCGTACGAGCTCTACAGCGAGGAGAACCACCGGACCTGGAGCCGCCTGCTCGCGCGGATGCGGCCCCGCTGGGAACGGTACGCCAACCCCCGCTTCCTCGAGGGCGTGGAGACGCTGCGGCTCAACCCCGACGGGGTGCCGCGCTGCGATGAGATCAACCGCTTCCTGGAGCCCCGCACCGGCTTCAGCGCCAAGCCGGTGAGCGGGTACGTCCCGGCCTACCTGTTCTTCGACTGCCTCAAGCGGCGGGAGTTCCCCACCACCATCACGGTGCGCGACGGCCATTCCCTCGACTACCTGCCCGAGCCGGACATCTTCCACGATGTGGCCGGCCACGTGCCGATGCACACCGACCGCGCCTTCGCCGACGCGCTGGTGCGGTTCGGGCAGTTCGCGGAGCGGGCCGCCCGGCGGGCGGGGGAGATCCGGGACGAGGCCGAACGGATCCGGGTGCTCACGAGCAACGTGAAGGGGCTGGCGCGGTTCTTCTGGTTCACGGTGGAATTCGGGCTGATGCGCGAGGGCCCGGGCATCCCGATCGGGCCGGGCCACGTGCGCGCCTACGGCAGCGGGCTGCTGTCGAGCTACGGGGAGCTGGAGCACTCGGTCGACTCGCCGGTGGTGCAGCGGGTGCCGGCGCAGACGGAGTGGATGCTCAACCAGTACTTCGAGATCCACCATTACCAGCCGCTCCTGTTCGTCATCGAGGACTTCGAGCACCTGTTCTACCTGGTGCACGACCTCGAGAAGCGGCTCGACGCCGGCCTGCTCGACAACCTGCAGCCCGGGGAGCCGGAGGTGAACGAAGTGGACCTCAAGAGCTTCCTGGACGCGGCCCACTAGGCCGGGCCACGACGCGTCGCGGCGCACCGCGCCGCGCTGTTCGGTAACGCCTTCCCGCGGCATCGGACCCTATACTCGGGTCCGATGCCGCGCGTGCTTTCCCCCGACGACCTCCACGACCCACGCCACCGGCTGGGGCTGCTCGGCGAGGCCGAGGCGATGCGGTACTTCCGCGAGGCGGGGTGGCAGGTGGAGGCCCACCGGTTCCGGGTGGGCCACAACGACCTCGACCTGGTGGTGCGACAGGGCGCGCTGGTGGCGTTCGTCGAGGTGAAGACCCGCCGGGGCGCTGGCTTCGGGGCGGGCGTCGAGGCGATCGGCTGGCGCAAGCGGCGGGTGCTCGCCCGGCTGGCGGAGATCTGGCGCCTGCGCCATGGGCGGGCCGGGGACGGGTTCCGCTTCGATGTGGTCGAGGTGCGCTGGGCACCGAGCCAGGGGCCCGCGGTTCTGCACCTGCCGGACGCCTGGCGGATCTGGTGAGGCCTTGAAGTGGATGAAAATACGCCACAAAATGACTATTGCTTCGGACGATATTCGGTTATAGATTCGATTGCGTGATGTAGTGAAGCAAAATCAACCATAAAAACACCACGGAGCACCCAAATGGCTGCCGAAGAGACCAAGCTCGATGCGGAGCGTCGCAAGGCGCTGACCCTGGCGATCTCCCAGATCGAGAAGCAGCTGGGCAAGGGCTCCATCATGCGGATGGGCTCGGAGAACCCGCGGGTGAAGGTGTCCGCCATTCCCACCGGCGCCATCAACCTCGACGCGGCCATCGGCATCGGCGGGGTGCCCCGCGGCCGGATCACCGAGATCTACGGCCCCGAGTCCTCCGGCAAGACCACGCTCTGCCTCCACCTGGTGGCCAACGTGCAGAAGGCGGGCGGGGTGGCGGCCTTCGTGGACGCGGAGCATGCGCTCGACATCGAGTACGCCAAGAAGCTCGGGGTCGACATCGAGAACCTGCTGGTGTCGCAGCCGGACACCGGGGAGCAGGCGCTCGAGATCGTCGAGATCCTGGTGCGCTCCGGGGCGGTGGACATCGTGGTGGTCGACTCGGTGGCGGCGCTGGTGCCCAAGGCCGAGATCGAGGGCGAGATGGGCGACAGCCACATGGGGCTGCAGGCCCGGCTGATGAGCCAGGCGCTCCGCAAGCTGGCCGGGGCCATCAACCGCTCGCACTGCGCGGTGGTGTTCATCAACCAGCTGCGCGAGAAGATCGGCGTCATGTTCGGCAACCCGGAGACCACCACCGGCGGCAAGGCGCTCAAGTTCTACGCCTCCCTCCGCCTCGACATCCGCCGGGTGGGGCCGGTCAAGGAGCGGGAGAACGTGATCGGCAATCACGTCCGGGTGAAGGTGGTGAAGAACAAGGTGGCGCCGCCCTTCAAGCAGGCGGAGTTCGACGTGATGTTCGACGAGGGCATCAGCCACTGCTCGCTGGTGGTGGACATCGCCGCCGAGGCCAACATCATCCAGAAGTCGGGGGCGTGGTACTCCTACGGCGACCAGCGCATCGGGCAGGGGCGCGAGAATGCCAAGCTGTTCCTCAAGGACAACCCGGCGCTCCTCACCGAGATCGAGACCAAGGTCAAGGACTTCCTCGGCATGAAGGGCGGCGCGGCCGTCGGCGCCGCCGCGGACGACGAGGAGTAGGCCGCCCCCCGGCGGCCCGCCCCATGGCACGCATCACCGGACTCGAGCCCGATCCGCGCCGGCCCGGCGCGGTCCGGGTGCTGGTGGACGGCCGGCCCTTCTGCACGGTGCACGAGGGCGCGGCCGGCGCCGGGCTGCGGATCGGTGGGGACTGGGACGGCCAGCAGCAGGCGCTGGCGGGCCAGGCCGCCGACGAGGAGGCCGCCTGGCGGGCGGCGCTGCGCTCCCTCGAGTTCCGCAGCTTCGCTGTGACCGAGCTCCGGCGCCGCCTGCGGCTCAAGGGGCACCCGCCCAGGGCGGTCGACTACGCCGTGGCGCGGGCCCAGGGGGCGGGGCTGCTCGATGACGCGGCCTATGCCCGCCAGTACGTGGCCTCCAAAGCGGCCCGGGGTCGGGGGCCCTCCCGGATCCGCCGGGACCTGCTGGCACTCGGGGTGGGCCGGGAGCTGATCGACCAGGCCCTGGCCGAGCAGTGGCCCGACCAGGACGACGCCCTGGTGATTGCCCGGGAGCTGGCCGAGCGGCGGCTGCGGCAGCTGGCGGCCCTCCCGCCCGAGACCCGCCGGCGCCGGGTGCTCGCGTACTTGGCGCGGCGCGGCTTCACCGGGAGCCGGGTCGGTGACATCGTGGCCCGGGCCCTGCGCGGTAAGTCCTGACGCGCCTTGGCCGTAGGCGCTTCCGACCGGTATATTCCCCGGTCTATGAAAGCCGCCCAGATCCGCCGCCTCTTCCTCGACTACTTCGTCCGCCAGGGGCACCGCGAGGTGCCTTCTTCGTCGCTCCTGCCCGCCGACGACCCGACGCTGCTCTTCACCAACGCCGGGATGAACCAGTTCAAGCGCCTCTTCCTCGGCGTGGAGCAGCGCGACTACGCCCGCGCCGCCACCTGCCAGAAGTGCGTCCGCGCCGGGGGCAAGCACAACGACCTCGAGCAGGTGGGGCACACCACCCGGCACCACACCTTCTTCGAGATGCTCGGGAACTTCTCCTTCGGCGACTACTTCAAGCGCGAGGCCATCCGCTTCGCGTGGGAGTTCGTCACCTCGAAGGAGTACCTCGGCATCGATCCGGCCCGGCTCCGGGTGACGGTGCACCACACCGACGACGAGGCCCGGGCGCTGTGGCGCGAGATCGCCGGCCTCCCGGCCGACCGGATCTACGGCCTCGGTGACAAGGACAACTTCTGGCAGATGGGCGACACCGGCCCCTGCGGGCCGTGCAGCGAGATCTACGTCGACCTGCGCATGCCGGCGACGGGCGGCACCGCCGCGGTGATTCCCCAGGACGAATTCGAGGTGCTGGCCGAGTCAGGCCAGATGCTCGAGATCTGGAACCTGGTCTTCATGCAGTTCGACCGCTCGGCCGACGGGACGCTGACCCCGCTCCCCAAGCCGTCGGTCGACACCGGCGCGGGGCTCGAGCGCATCGCCAGCGTGCTGCAGGGCGAGGACTCGAACTTCCACACCGACCTCTTCATGCCGCTCATCCAGCGGGTGGCGCAGCTGGTCGGGAAGCCCTACGACCGCGGCCCGGCCGGCGGCTCCTTCCGGGTGCTCGCCGACCATGCGCGGGCGGTGACGTTCCTGCTGACCGACGGGGTGTACCCGAGCAACGAGGGCCGGGGCTACGTGCTGCGCCGGATCCTCCGCCGCGCGGTGCGCCACGCCTGGCTGCTGGGCCGCAAGGAGCCGACGCTGGCGCCGCTCACCGAACTGGTGGTGGCCGAGATGGGCGAGGCCTACCCGGAGCTGCGGGCCAAGGCCACCTACGTGGCCGACGTCACGCGGCAGGAGGAGGAGCGCTTCCTCGAGACGATCGACGGCGGGCTGCGGCGGCTGGAGGAGCTGGTGGCGTCCGGCGCCCGGAGCATCCCCGGCGCGGAGGCCTTCAAGCTGTACGACACCTTCGGCTTCCCGATCGACCTGACGCAGATCCTCGCCGGGGAGCGCGGGCTGAGCGTGGACCTGGCGGGCTTCGAGCAGGCCCTCGCGGAGCAGCGGACGCGCTCCCGCGAGGTGCGGAAGGCCCAGCAGGGCGCCGGCGCCCTGGCCACCGGGAGCGACGGCGCCGCGCTCGAGGTGCTCTCCGCCGCGCCCTCGCGCTTCACCGGGTACGCGGTCACCGAGGCGGAATCGCGGGTGCTGGCCTACCAGCTGGCCGGCGACCGGCTGGAGCTGGTCCTCGAGGACAACCCCTTCTACGCCGAGTCGGGCGGCCAGGTGGCCGACACCGGCACGGTCAGCGGCGACGGGTGGTCGCTCGCGGTGACGTCGGTGCGGAAGGACCCGCGGGGCTCCATCATCGGCGGCACGCTGACCGGCGAGTTCGTGCCCGGCCCGGTGCGCGCGGCGGTGGACCGGGCCCGCCGGCGCGACATCGAGCGCAACCACAGCGCGACCCACCTGCTGCACTGGGCGCTCCGCACGCACCTCGGCACCCACGTGCGGCAGCAGGGGTCGCTGGTGGAGCCGGGGCGGCTGCGCTTCGACTTCTCCCACCACGGGCCCATCGACGCCGCCGTCCTCGACGGCATCGAGCGCGAGGTCTACGAGCAGGTGCTGGAGAACTTCCCGGTCGAGACCCGGGAGATGGCGTATCCCGACGCGCTCAAGCTCGGCGCCATGGCCTTCTTCTCGGAGAAGTACGGCGACCGGGTCCGGGTGGTGCAGATGGGGCCGTCGATCGAGCTGTGCGGCGGGACCCACGTGCGCAGCACCGGCCAGCTGGGGCTGTTCCGGGTGGCGGGGCAGGGAGGGGTCGCGGCCGGCGTCCGGCGGGTGGAGGCCATCACCGGCCCCGAGGCGTACCAGAGCGTCGCGGCCGAGGAGGCGCTGCTGCAGCAGGTGGCCCAGTCGCTCAAGGCGCACCCGGACCAGCTGCTGCGCAAGCTGGAACAGGCGCAGCAGGAGCGGGAGAAGCTCGAGGCGCGGCTGGCGCAGCTGCTCAAGTCGGGCGCGCAGCCGGCGGCCCAGGGCGAGGCCCTCGAGATCCGCGGGGTGCAGGTGATGGTCGCCGACACCGACAGCGAGGACCGGGACGAAGTGGCCGCCCTCGCCGACCGGTACCGCGAGGGCAAGGCACGGGCGGTACTGGTGCTCTTCTCGGCGACGGGCCGCGGCGCGGTGCATGTGGCGCTCACCGACGACCTGGTCAAGGCGGGGCGCAAGGCCGGCGACCTGGTCAATCGCATCGCCGCGGTGAGCGGCGGCAAGGGCGGCGGGCGGCCCGGCCTGGCGTCGGCGGGCGCCGGCGACCCGGCGCGCCTGGGCGAGGCCCGCGCGGCGGTGCCGGCGCTGGTCGAGGCGTGGCTCGGCGCATGAGCGCCGCCCCGCTCGGCGCCGAGCAGTGGCTGG
>WBZN01001659.1_pt1 | contig 13162 bp, 11 predicted proteins | sample 5204281 | NCBI WGS metagenome assembly WBZN01 (sample SAMN12344347, study PRJNA552823) | activated sludge metagenome | biome: Activated sludge suspended growth; feature: Nitrification reactor; material: Wastewater; isolation source: activated sludge from nitrification reactor of wastewater...
ACCATCGCTCCTGCGCTGCGTCCGCAGCGCGGCGAGCCGCCTCCCTGTCTGCGCCACGTCCGTGGCGCGGCGAGCGACCTGCGGACCCGGGTCGCTCCTCCGTCGCTCCCGGGCTCCTCCGGTCGCCGCGTCGGCTCCCGGCCATGTCGCCCGTTTCGGGGTCTTTGGCGGCTTCGTGGTGCCCGGGCACGTTCGGTCGTCCCGCGGTATTGGGGCGGGTTCGTCCCGCGTGGCCGGGTCGCCCAGGTCAGTCGGCGTGGCGGTCGAGGTAGCCGAGCTCGTACGCCGAGCGCTCGAGCGCCTCGCGGAACTGCGGGTCCGCGATCCCGATCAGGGCCCGGGCCCGCTCGCGCAGGCTCGCGCCGTACAGGTCCACCGCGCCGTGCTCGGTCACCACGTGGTGCACGTCGGCGCGACTCGTCACGACCCCGGAGCCGGCGCGCAGCGTCGGCACGATCCGGCTGACCGTGCCCTCGCGGGCGGTGCTGCGCAGGGCGATGACGGGGCGCCCGCCGGTGCTGCGGGCCGCGCCGCGGATGAAGTCCACCTGCCCGCCGATCCCCGAATAGACGCGGTTGCCGATCGAGTCGGCGTCGACCTGGCCGGTGAGGTCCACCTCGAGCGCGCTGTTGACCGCGACGACGTCGGCGTTGCTCGCGACGACCGCCGGGTCGTTCACCGTCTCGGCGCCCCAGAAGCTCATGACCGGGTTGTCGTCGACGAAGTCGTAGATCCGCCGGGTGCCCATCGCGAACCCCGTGACGATCTTGCCGGGCAGGAACGTCTTGCGACTGCCGTCGACCGCGCCGCACTCGACCAGGTCCACGATGCCGTCGCTCACCATCTCGCTGTGGATTCCGAGGTGTCGGTGGTCGCGCAGCTCGGTGGCGATCGCGGCGGGGATCGAGCCGATCCCGAGCTGGAGGCAGTCGCCGTCCCGGACGAGCGCGGCGACGTGGCGCGCGATCGCGGTGACCGCCGGATGCGGCGGCGGCGCAGGGAGCTCCGGGAGCGGCGTGTCGACCTCGACGATCGCGTCGAGGTCCGCGAGCGGGACGAGTGTCGGTCCCCAGGTGCGCGGCATGCGTGGGTTGATCTCGGTGACGACGTGGCGCGCCGAGCGGATCGCGCCGACGACCACGTCGGCCGACACGCCGACGGTGCAGTACCCGTGCCGGTCGGGTGGGCTCAGCTGCACGAGCGCCCAGTCGATCGGGTGGCGGCGCTCGAACAGCGCGGGGATCTCGTGCAGGTGGACGGGCACGAAGTCGGCGCGACCACCCTGCACCGCCTCGCGCACGTTCGGGCCGACGAAGTACGCGCAGTGGCGGAAGCTCGCGGCGTACTCGGGCGCGACGTAGGGCGCGCCACCGAGCGTGAAGATGTGCAGGATCTGCACGTCGCGCAGGTCGGGCGCACGCGCGGTCAGGGCGTCGACCAGCGTGCCCGGCTCGGCGGCCCCGCTGCCGATGAAGACGCGCTGGCCGCTCTCGATGCGCGCGACCGCCTCGGCGGCGGACGTCGACGGAGGGCGGTTCACCGGAGCGTCACCCTAGGACCGCGCCGCGCGTGACCGGGGCATCACCGCCGGAGCCGTCGCCCGGCGGTCGCTACGCCGGTCGGTCGTCGGTGCCGTGGGCGAGTGAGGGCCAGAACCGTCGGGCCCAGTCGAACCAGCTGGCGTCCCCGGCCGGCGGCGCGGGCACGGACGTCCCGGCGAGCTCGGCGGCGTCGGGGACCTCGAAGCCCGCCCGCCAGCCGTCGAGCTCGGCCTCGGCCATCGGGAAGGTCTCCGTCGGCCTCCGGGCCCGGCGGTCCCGGATGCGCTGCCACTGCACGTCGCGTTCCACCGGTAGGTAGACGATCTCGCACGCCGCGCCGACGGTCGCCGCCATCGCGCGCAGGGCCGAACGCTCGTCGCGGGACCAGAACCCGAAGTCGAGGACGACGCTGAGCCGCAGGCGCAGGGCGTCGAGGGCCAGCGCAACGAGCCGCCCTTCGAGCAACCACCGCCTGCCGTCCGGCCGCTCCTGGTGGCGCTCCTCCCCGCCGAGCACGGACCGCGCCCAGTCGTCGGCGGTGAGCCGCAGCGCGCCGTGCTCCGCCGCGAGCTGCCGGGCGCGCACGGTCTTCCCGGATCCGGGCAGGCCGACCATCAGGAACAGCGTGGGTCGCCGTTCCTCCTGCTCCGCTCCCACCGTCCCGTCCATGTGCTCCATCGTGCCTGCTGGCCGGCGGCGGACGGCGGCGGAATGCCGCGAGACTGCGGCGATGGGTGACTCCACGACACCGTTCGACGCGGCGGCGGCACGCGTGGCCCGCGGCGCGGACCCCCGTGCCGAGGCGACCGCGTTGGTCGCCGGGCTGACCGACGCCGAGGTGCTGGGCCTGCTCGACGGTGACGTGCCGTTCTGGCCGGGCATGGTCGACATGACCACGGGTGGGTACTACCGCCACGCGTGGCCGGCGGCGCACGTCGAGCGGGTCGGCATTCCCGGGCTCGACTTCTCCGACGGTCCGCGCGGTGTCGTGGTCGGCAACGCCACGTGCTTCCCGGTCGCCATGGCGCGCGCGGCGACCTTCGATCCCGACCTCGAGGAGGAGATCGGCCGGGCGATCGGCCTCGAGCTGCGCGCCGCCGGCGCCACGTTCTACGGCGGGGTCTGCGTGAACCTGCTGCGGCACCCGGCATGGGGCCGGGCCCAGGAGACCTACGGCGAGGACCCGTACCTGCTCGGCGAGATGGGTGCGGCCCTGACCCGCGGCGTGCAGGAGCACGTGATGGCGTGCGTGAAGCACTTCGCCTGCAACTCGATGGAGAACGCGCGCTTCACCGTCGACGTCACCGCGGGCGAGCGGGCGCTCCACGAGGTGTACCTCCCGCACTTCCGGCGCGTGGTCGAGGAGGGCGTCGCCAGTGTGATGAGCGCCTACAACTCCCTCAACGGCGAGTGGTGCGGCCAGTCCCGCGCCCTGCTCACCGGCGTGCTGCGCGACGAGTGGAGCTTCGACGGTTTCGTGATCACCGACTTCATCTTCGGCCTGCGCGACCCCGTCGCCTCGGTGCGGGCCGGTCTCGACGTCGAGATGCCGTTCGCGCAGCAGCGGGCCGTCGCCCTGCCGGACGCGCTCGCCGACGGGGAGGTCACCCGCGCCGAGCTCGACGGGCTCGCCGTGCACGTGGTCGCGACGCTGCTGCGGTTCGCGGATCGCATCGGCGCGCCGGCACCGCCGGCGGCGGTGATGGCCGCGCCCGAGCACCGGGCGCTGGCGCGCCGGGCCGCGCAGGAGAGCATCGTGCTGCTCACGAACCGTGACGAGCTGCTGCCCGTCGACGCGTCGCGCATCCACCGGGTCGCGGTCCTCGGTCGGCTCGCCGCCGTGGCCAACCTCGGCGACGGCGGGTCCTCGGACGTCCACCCGCCCACCGTGGTCACCCCGCTCGACGGGTTGCGCGCGGCGTTCCCGGACGCCGTCGTCGAGCACGCCGACTCGGACCCGGCGATCGCGCGGGATGCCGACCTCGTCGTCGTGGTCGTGGGGTACACGAAGGCCGACGAGGGCGAGTTCATCGGGAGCATGGACCCGGCGCTCATGAACCTGTTCCCGCCGACGGACGACCCGCGCGTCGGGAACTCCGCGGCGGTCCCGCTGCTGCCCGCCGCACCGCCGACGAGCGAGCCCGAGTCGGGGCTCGCGGCGATGGCCACCGGCGGCGACCGGGCGCACCTGCGGCTCGCCCCGGCGGACGAGGACCTCGTCGTCGCGACCGCGGCCGTCAACGAGCGCACGGTCGTCGCGGTCATGGGCGGGTCCGCCGTGGTCACCCCGTGGATCGCCGGGCCGGCGGCGACCCTGCTCATCTGGTACCCGGGGATGGAGGGCGGGCACGCCCTCGCCGACGTGCTCACCGGGGCGGCCGCGCCCGGGGGCCGGCTGCCGTTCGCGGTGCCGGTGCGCCAGGGCGACCTCGTGCACTTCGACCGGGACGCCACGTCCGAGACCTACGACCTCTTCCACGGCCAGTGGCACCTCGACCGGACCGGCACCGAGCCGGCGTTCCCGTTCGGGTTCGGCCTCTCGACCACGACGTTCGCGCTCGACGACCTGCACGTCGCCGATGCCCACGACGCGGTGTCGGTGCGGGTGACCAACACCGGTCCGCGCGACGGCGCGACCGTGGTGCAGGTCTACGCCGGCTACGAGGCGAGCGCGTACGAGCGTCCGACCGTGCGCCTGGTCGGCTTCCGGCGCGTGGAGGTGGGTCCGGGTGGGCACGTGCACGTCGCGGTGCCGGTCGACCTGCGCATGCTCGACGTGCGGGTCGACGGCCGGATGACGCGGGAGCCCGGGACGGTCGTGCTGCGGGCCGCCTTCCACGCGCGTGACCCGGGCGTGACCGCGTCGATCACCGTCTGACGCGGACCAGGCCCTCCTGGGCGACGCTGGCCACGTGCCGCCCGGCGGTGTCGAAGACGCGGGCGATCGCCATGCCCCGCGCGTTGGCGACCCCGTGCCCGGACAGATGGAAGAGCAGCCACTCGTTCGCCCGGACCGGCCGGTGGAACCAGATCGCGTGGTCGAGGCTGGCGCACATCAGGTCGTCCCACCGCCCACCGAGCGAGTGGGGCAGGACCGCGACCCCGAGCAGGTCCTCGTCGGAGAGATAGGCGAGCGCGCAGGCGTGCACCATCGGGTCGTCGCCGAGTGCCTCGGGTACGCGCATCCACGTCACCTGGTCCGGAACCGGCTCGCGAGCGGAGCGGACGACGCGATGCTCGAAGAACAGGTCGGTCGGCGCGTCGGGGAAGTCCGCGGCCGTCCCGACGTCGGCCGGCGGCGCGATGGCCTGCTCGTCGTCGCCCGCCTCGTCGGCCTGGAAGCTCGCGATCAGGTTCAGGATCGCGCCGCCCGCCTGGTAGGCGACCACCTGGCGGGTCGTGAACGACCGGCCGTCGCGGACGCGCTCCACCTCGTAGAGCACGGGCTCGGCCTCGGTCCCCGCCCGCACGAAGTACGCGTGCAGGGAGTGGACGCGGTGGGGCGCGTCGACGGTGAGCCCCGCGGCGCGCAGCGCCTGGGCGACGACCTGCCCGCCGTACAGGCGGCTCCAGCCGATCTGCGGGTTGCCCGCGAGGAACGCGTCCGGCTTCACCCGCTCGAGATCGAGCAGGGACGCGACGGAGTCGACGGGATGGAGCAGGACCGACATGGGGGGACCTCGGTGGTGCGGTGGGGGCCCCGAGACTACGGGTTGACCTGCGCGGCGATCAGGTCCGCGTAGTGCTGCTGCCCGTCGGTCTTCACGTGGATGTGGTCCGGATAGAAGAACTCCGGGTGCGTCGAGCCCTCGCCGTTCCAGTTGATGAGGACCGCGTTGCCGAACTGCGGCACCCAGCGCTGGATGACGTCGTTGTCGGCGTTCTGCCACGGGCGGGGGACGAACGTGTTGAGGAAGATCACGCGCTGGCGGTCGGCGAGCAGGTCCTTCAGCCGCTGCATGTGGGCGTCGGTGATGGTGCCGTTGGTGCCGAGGTGGATCACCACCACCGGGGCCAGCTGCCCGGCGGCCTTGAGCTGCTCGATGATGTCGATCGCGTTGCCGAACTGCCGGCTCACCGCGGCGTTCACCTGGATGCCCGGGATCTTCGCCTCGAGTGCGCCCTTGGCGCCGAGCATGACCGAGTCGCCGATCGCGGTGACCCCCGGCGCCGGTGCCGGCGGCTGGGTGGGCGCGTTCGGCGGTGCGGTGGTGGTGGTCGTCGTGGTGGTGCTGGTGGCCGACGACACGAGGAACTGCAGGCCGGCCTCGAGGCGCGGCGGCTGGGCGGCCGCGAGCCCGACACCGGCCACCGCCACGCCGAGCACCACCACGCCCGCGGTGGCGAGGGTGCGACCGAGCATGCCGCGGCGCTCCTGCCGGTCGGCCTGTCGCAGCGCCGAGAACCAGCGGCCGAGCGAGCCGTGGCGGATCGGCTCCTCGACGAAGCGGTACGAGAGCTCGGCGGCGACGATCGTGAGCCCGAACCGCAGGACGATGTTGGCCCAGCCGGTGACGTCGGTGTCGAGACCGGGCCGCGTGACCATGAAGATCGGCCAGTGCCACAGGTAGATGCCGTACGAGCGCTCGCCGATCCACCGCAGTGGGCGCACGCCGAGTACGACCGTCCCGAACCGCGCCGCCGGGTGCACGGCCACCGCGATGACGGCGCACGAGAGGATCGCGACGCCGAGGAAGCCGCCCCGGAAGAGGATGTTCGACTGGTAGTGCGCGCTCGTGAAGGTCAGCAGGAGACCGACGAGCGCGACCCCGCCGACGGCGTCGAGCGCGTTGCGGCCGGCCGCCGGGACGGTCTCGTGCAGCTTCCACGGCGACCACACCATCGCCAGCGCGGCGCCGATGAGCATCGTGAAGATCCGCGTGTCGCTGCCGTAGTACACGCGGGACGGATCGGCGACGGTGAAGTCGTGGCCGAGCGACAGCACGAGCATGAGCCCGAACGACAGCGCCGCGAGCCCGAGCGTCGCGATGAGCATCGGCTTGCGGTCGCCCTTGAACGTCTTCATCAGCGCGAGGAGGATCAGCGGCCACACGAGGTAGAACTGCTCCTCGACCGCGAGCGACCACAGGTGGCGCAGCAGCGGCGGCCGGCCCTGCGCGGCGACGTAGGACTGGTGCTGGAAGATCTGCCACCAGTTGGTGGCGTAACCGAGCGCGGCGTAGACGTCGGCGCGCAGCGAGCGCACTTCGTCGGGCAGGAAGATGACGGCGAAGATCGTCACGCAGCCGAGCAGCAGGAACAGCGCGGGCAGCAGGCGCCGGGCCCGGCGCAGGTAGAACTGCTTGAGGCTGACCCCGCCGCGGTTGCGGAACTCGGCGAGGAGCAGCGACGTGATGAGGTAGCCGCTGATCGCGAAGAACACGTCGACGCCGAGGAAGCCGCCCGTCATCCATGTGATGTCCGCGTGGTACAGCAGCACCGCCGTGACGCTGATCGCCCGGAGCCCGTCGAGGCCCGGGACGTAGCGCATCCGGGTCGTCACGCCCGGAGTGTCCGCATCCGGGCGGAATTCGCCCGCGACGGGAGGATCCACCCGGGCGGGGCGCGTCGCCGTGGCCGTGGGGGAGCTCGACATCGGACCGCCATTCTCGCCGATGGCGGTGCGCGAACGGTGGTCACATGCGTTCGCGCTCCCCGTACCATGCGCCCGCATGCAGCACGCGGAGTACGAGCCGGTCGCGACCGCGGTCCGGGCCCGGGCCGGCGTCACCGGCCGGGCGCCGTTCGTGGTCGCCGTCGGCGGCTCCGTCTGCGTGGGCAAGTCGACCACGTGCACCCGTCTCGCGACCCTGCTCGGACCGGCGACGGTCGAGGTCGTCTCCACCGACGGGTTCCTGCTCCCGAACGCGGAGCTCGACGCCCGCGGGATCACCGCGGAGAAGGGCTTCCCCCACTCCTACGACGTCGACGCGATCACCGCGTTCCTGACCGCGCTCCGGGACGGGAGTGCCGGGGTGCGGGTGCCGGTGTACTCGCACGAGGTCTACGACGTCGTCCCCGACGCGCACCGGGTGCTCGCGTCCGCGGCAGTCGTCCTCGTCGAGGGCGTCAACGCGCTGCGCTTCCGTGATCACGTCGACCTCGGCATCTTCCTGCACGCCGACGAGGCGTCGATCCGGACGTGGTACGCGGACCGGTTGGTCGCGATGTTCGCCGCCGCGCCGCCGGGCTCCTTCTACGCGTCGCTCGGCTACGACGAGACGCAGCAGCGCGCGTTCGCCGCGCAGATGTGGGATCTCGTGAACCACGTGAACCTGGTCGAGCACATCGAGCCGACCCGGGCGGCCGCCGACATCGTCGTGAGCAAGGGTCCCGACCACGCGGTGACCGGCGTCGACTTCGTGACGTTCGCATGAGCGCCTCCTCCGCCGTCGTCCCGTGGCAGCGCACCGCGGCCGTGGAGCTGGTGGCCGGCGACACCCGCGTCGTCGTCGTGCCCGAGCTCGGCATGGTGATCGGGTCGTTCGTCGTCGACGGGTTCGACCACGTGGCGCGCCCCGGCGGCATCGGCGCGCTGCGTGGCGGCCACACCACCGCGGTGCCGTTCCTGTATCCGTGGGCGAACCGCCTCGGCCGCCGGTCCTACACCGCGGCCGGGACCGCGGTGTCGCTGCGCGGGTTGCCGGTGCACACCGACGGCAACGGCCTGCCGATGCACGGGCTGCTCGTCGGTCGGGCGGGTTGGGAGATCACCGCGCTCGGCCGCGGGCGGGTCGTCGCCCGTCTCGCGTTCGGCGCGCGGCCCGAGCTGCTCGCCGCGTTCCCGTTCCCGCACACCGTGGAGGTCGAGGTGAAGGTCGCGACCCGCGCGCTCCGGGTCCGCACCACCGTGCTGGCCGACTCCGCGGCCGCCGTGCCGGTCTCGTTCGGCTGGCACCCGTACTGGCGGATGCCGGGCGCGCGCGACGACTGGCGGCTCGGCCTGCCCGCGGTCGCCCACGCACGGCTCGACCGCCGCGGGATCCCCACCGGGCGGGCGCGGTCCGAGCCGTCCGGGGTGGCGCCGCTCGCCGGCCGCGCGCTCGACGACCTCTACGCGCTCGCCGGCGACCGGCGACTCGAGCTCACCTCCGGCGGCCGCCGGCTCCGGCTCGAGCTCGACGACGGCTACCCGTACGCGCAGGTGTACGCACCCGAGGGGCACGACTTCTGCTGCCTCGAGCCGATGACCGCGCCGACCAACGCGCTCGTCACCGGCGACCACCCGACGGTGCGACCCGGCGCCGGGTTCGAAGCCACGTTCCGGGCGTCGGTGCGCGGCCGGTGAAGCGCACGATCCCCCTGCCGGACGCGGCGCGCGAGCTGCGGGCGACACTCTCGCCGCTGGCGCGCGGCCCCCACGACCCGTGCGTGCGGCGCGGTCGTAGCGAGATCTGGCGGGCCACCCACACGCCCGTCGGACCCGGGACCGAGGTGCTGCGCGCGACCGCCGACGCGGTGGAGGTGGAGGCCTGGGGCCCGGGCGCGGCGTGGCTCGTCGAGCACGCGCCCGCGCTGGTCGGCGCCCACGACGACGGCGCGTCGTTCGCGCCGACGGTCGAGCCGTTCGTGTCGCTGCACCGCCGCTACCCGCACCTGCGGCTCCCGACCGCGGGCAACGTGGTCGAGCTGATGGTGCCGACGATCCTCGAGCAGAAGGTCACGTCGGTCGAGGCGCACCGGGCCTACTCCCGCCTGGTGCGCGCGCACGGCACGCCGGCGCCCGGCCCGTGCGACGGTCTCCGGCTCCCGCCCACCCCGGCCGAGCTCGCGCAGCTCCCGTCGTTCGCGTGGCACCGCGTCGGCGTCGAGCGCAAGCGGGCCGACACGGTGCGCGAGGTGTGCCGCCGGGCCCCGTCGATCGAGCGGGTGGCGGCGCAGGGATCGGCGGCGTGGCAGACCGCGATCGTGTCGCTGCCCGGCATCGGACCGTGGACCGCCACCGGCGTCGCGTGCCTCGCGTTCGGCGACGCCGACGCGCTGCTGCTCGGCGACTACCACCTCCCGTCGGTGGTGGCCTGGAACCTGGTCGGTGAGCGCACCGCGTCCGACGACCGGATGGTCGAGCTGCTCGCGCCGCTGCGTCCGCACCGGGCGCGCGCGGTCGCGCTGCTGACCCGGGACGGCAGCGCACCGCCGCGGCGCGGACCGAAGCTCGCGGCACGCGACATCCGCGCCATCTGACGGACTGCCGCGCGGTCCGATTGGTCCGGGTCCGCGCCGGGCGCGCCACTACCATCACCCGTCGTGCCCCCCGTCGCGTTCTTCGGTCCCGCGGGGACGTTCGCCGAGCAGGCGCTGCTGAGCCAGGACGATCTCGCCGCGCAGGATCGCGTTGCCTACCCGTCGATCCCGGACGTCGTCGCGGCCGTCGAGTCGGGCGCCAGCGAGATCGGACTCGTCCCGCTCGAGAACGCGCTCGAGGGCTCGGTGTCGGTGACGCTCGACTCCCTCGCGTTCGAGAGCGACCTCCTCATCCAGCGGGAGGTCGACCTGCCGGTGACCATGGCGCTGTCCGCGAAGCCGGGCACGAAGCTGAGCGACATCCGGCAGGTGCTCTCGTTCCCGATCGCGGCGGCGCAGTGCCGCGGGTTCCTGCGCAGGAAGCTGCCCGACGCGGTCTTCGTCGCCGCCAACTCCACCGCGGACGCGGCGGCCACCGTGGCGCGCTCCAGGCGCACCGACCAGGCCGCGATCGGCAACACCCTCGCGGCCGAGCTCAACGGGCTGAAGGTGCTGGCGCACGACATCGCCGACCACCCCGAGAACCAGACGCGCTTCGTGCTGCTCGGCCAGGGGATCCCGGCCCGCACCGGTCACGACAAGACCACGATCGTCTGCTTCCAGCGGGCCGACCGGCCGGGTTCGCTGCTCGCGATGCTCCAGGAGTTCGCCGCCCGCTCGATCAACCTCACGAAGCTGGAGTCGCGGCCCACCAAGCGCAGCCTCGGCGACTACTGCTTCGTGATCGACTTCGAGGGCCACGTCACCGACGAGCTGGTCGCCGACTGCCTCCGCACGTTGGCGGCGAAGGTCGCACACGTGAAGTTCCTCGGCTCGTACCCGCTCGCCGGGGCCGACGCGCCGGCGCGGCGCAGCGCCGCCACCAAAGCCTGGCGTGACGCCGACCGCTGGGTGCGTGATCTGCGCGAGCGGGTGAGGGACGAGTGACCCGATGATCGACCTGAAGCGCCTGCGCGAGGAGCCGGAGTACCGCGCGGGCATCGAGCGCAAGCGCGTGCGCGACGGCCTGATCGACGAGGTGCTCGCGGCCGACGACGCGCGGCGCGCGCTGCTCGGCGAGGTGGAGGAGCTGCGGGCCCGCCAGAACGCCGCGTCGAGGGAGATCGGAAAGGCGTCGCCCGACGAGCGGCCGGCGAAGATCGCGGCGGCCGGCGCGTTGAAGGAGGAGCTCGCGGCACGGGAGCCCGACCTCGCCGAGGCCGAGACCCGCGTCCGTGACCTCGCGCTGCAGGTGCCCAACCCCGCCGACGCGTCGGTGCCCGACGGTGGCGAGGACGACGGCGAGATCCTCCGGGTCGAGGGCGCGCAACCGCCGGCGCCGCCGCTCGACCACGCCGCGTTCGCCGAGTCGCTCGGCTTCGTGGACTCGGAGCGCGGCGCGGAGGTCGGTGGTTCGCGCTTCGCCTACGTCATGCGCGAGGCGGTGCTCGTCGAGTTCGCGCTCGTGCAGTGGGTGCTGCGCATCCTCGTCGAGCAGGGCTTCGCACCCGTCGTGCCGCCGGTGCTCGTGCGCGAGCACGTGATGGAGGAGGCCGGGTTCTTCCCGACCGACCGCAACCAGGTCTACGACCTGCCCGAGGACGAGCTGTTCCTCGTGGGCACGAGCGAGGTGCCGCTGTCGGCGCTGCACCGCGGCGATCTCCTCGACGCCGACGCGTTGCCGCTGCGCTACGCCGGGTTCTCCACCAACTTCCGGCGCGAGGCGGGCACGTACGGCAAGGACACGCGCGGCATCTTCCGCGTCCACCAGTTCGACAAGGTGGAGATGTTCGCCTTCGTCGCGCCGGAGGACTCCGACGCCGAGCACGAGCGGATCCTCGCGATCGAGGAGTCGATCATCGGCGGCCTCGGCCTGCCGTACCGGGTGGTGAACATCGCGGCGGGCGACCTCGGCGCCGCGGCGGCGAAGAAGTTCGACCTCGAGGTGTGGCTCCCGTCCGAGGGCCGGTACCGCGAGGCCACCAGCTGCTCCAACTACCGCGACTTCTCCGCCCGCCGGCTGCGGACGCGGGTCCGGGGGGAGGGTGGGACGGCGCTCGTCCACACGCTCAACGGCACGGCGTGCGCCGTCAGCCGCACGCTCGTCTACCTCTTCGAGCACTACCAGCAGCCCGACGGCTCCTTCGTGGTTCCCGAGGTCCTGCGCCCCTTCACCGGCTTCGACGCCGTCCCCGCCCCCTGACCCACCCACCGCCCGCCCCCCGATCCGCTTTCCGCGCCGGATACGCGACGGAATCGGCGCGTTCCGCGCGTCGGAAGGGGCGGATCCGCCGTCCTCGGGGGCCGGGGCGACCGGTACCCTGGGACCGTGGCGGCGCTCGGAACCAATGACCCCTGCTGGTGCGGCAGCGGGCGCAAGTACAAGAAGTGCCACCGGCCGACCGACGAGCCGGTGAAGGCCGGGACGGTCGGCCCGATGCGCGAGGTGCCGCCCGAGATCGAGCGACCGCCGTACATCGCCACCGACGGCTGGCCCCGCGGCCGGGACGAGCCGCTCGTGAAGTCGCCCGAGACGATCGCGAAGATACGCAAGGCCGGGATCGCCAACGGTGAGGTGCTCGACCGGGTCGCCGAGGCGATCGCGCCCGGCGTCACCACCGACGAGCTCGACCGCATCGCCCACGAGGCCTACATCGAGCGCGGCGGCTACCCGAGCACCTGCGGGTACAAGGGCTACACGAAGTCGGTGTGCACCTCGGTCAACGAGGTCATCTGCCATGGCATCCCCGACAGCCGCCCGTTGCGCGACGGCGACATCGTCAACGTCGACGCGACGATCTACCTCGACGGCGTGCACGGCGACAGCAACGCGACCTACGGCGTCGGCACGATCGACGCGCGTTCGGCCGAGCTGATCCGCGTCACCAAGGAGTGCCTGTACCTCGGCGTCGAGGCGGTGAAGCCCGGCGCGCCCGTCTGGGCGATCGGCCGGGCCATCCAGCAGCACGCGGAGGCGCACGGCTTCGGCGTGGTGCGCACGTTCTGCGGCCACGCGATCGGCCACGAGTTCCACGGCGCCCTGTCGATCCCGCACTACGAGGAACGGGCCGCGAGCCTGCCGCTCGAAGAGGGCATGACGTTCACGATCGAGCCGATGATCACGATGGGCACGTTCCGCGAGCGCATCTGGTCCGACGGCTGGACCGCGGTCACGGCCGACGGCCTGCGCACCGCCCAGTTCGAGCACACGATCGCGGTGACCGCCGACGGTGCGGAGATCCTCACGCCGTCGGCGTCACTCGCGCGCTGAGCTGCGACGTAGCCTGCGGTCGCTCTGGGAGGGGTGCCGGAGTGGACGAACGGGACGGTCTTGAAAACCGTTGAGGCGAAAGTCTCCGTGGGTTCGAATCCCACTCCCTCCGCCAAGTAGCTCTGTT
>WBZN01001660.1_pt1 | contig 13161 bp, 20 predicted proteins | sample 5204281 | NCBI WGS metagenome assembly WBZN01 (sample SAMN12344347, study PRJNA552823) | activated sludge metagenome | biome: Activated sludge suspended growth; feature: Nitrification reactor; material: Wastewater; isolation source: activated sludge from nitrification reactor of wastewater...
CCCGAATAACGTCAGCGTCCAGTTCATGACGAAGCCCCTTCCTCGTACTTCAGATTAGCGGTCGACTGTTGGACCCGGTTCTTTTCGTAATCGATCCCGACGGTCACGCCGTTTTCAAACGCCTTCTCGAACTGAACCGCGAAGCGGGCACGCGTCGCACGAACGGCCCGCGCATGTTCTCGTTGTGCTTTACGTTCGGTTCTCATGACTTCCCTCCTCTCGCCATTGGAGCACCTGCCGCTTCGAGCTCTTCCTGTAACAACGCCAAGGCCCGCCAAGCCAGCTTGGCGCTGTGCCGCTGGCCATCAGAATCAACCGTGCCTCGGTCCATCCAGTGCCGGATGATCGTATCGCTGTGATCCGTACTCTTGCCCCTCGCCCAGTGTAATGGTTGACCGGGGTTATGCTGGTCATTCCCGGCTTTACTAACCTTGGCGACTTCTGCCAGCGCAGCGGGGAAGTAATCCAAGACCCCCGTGCCTACAGGGATCGCCTTACGGGCTGTCGCGTCAATCGGAAAGGGACTATTGTTCTTCTCGTCCATGTTCCTCCTTGGGAGATTGAAGTATTCCGCTGGTTAAGCACGCGTGTTGATAGTCCGCCAGCGCGTGCATCATCTCGTGTAATAACGTGTACCGTTGAACTTCGATCGACTGTTGACTATCGATCGTGATCGTATTCGTACTATCATCCCACGTCCCGTAGTTGTTCCTCAGCTTGCGCTTCCGGACCTTGACCTTCGCCCCCGGGAGATAAACGACCCGGGGGATGGGGAACGAGTGAATCTCCACGTTACACCTCTACGGTAATCTTCGGATCGAAGTACTCGTGACGGACTCCGTCGATAGTTCTGTCGAGTATCCTCGGCGTAACCCAAATGACCGGAGCTCCGAGGACAGCGGGCCGCATCATGCCCGCCTCGACATAGCTCCCGCGTGGGACGTTGCCTTGCTTCGAGCCTTCGACGTAGCCCTTCGCGAACCCACCGGTCCCCACGAGATACCGCGCACGGTGACGGAGCTTCGGGGTGTCGCCCCACACCGGATAAACCCGGTTGACCGGAGTCGTCGGCTTCTTCGTCATATGGCCGATCAGGTAGATGTCCGCTTCCCAATCGGGATAAACGCTGTTCGCGAGCTTCGCCGTCGGAGAGTTCGGACTCGACCCGCCACCGCAGCCATGGTGCGCCCAGAGATTGAGCGTCCCCATCTTCTTCTTGTTGTGCCAAAAGTGAATGCCGACGTACGCGGACGTCCCGAGGAACCGGGCGTTGAGGAGTTCGCATAATTTTTGATCGGTCGTGTACCCGGTCTTGAGTGCGTGAAAGTGGTGACCTTCGAGTAACCCGAACCAGCGGTTCTTGGTCTTGTGGAGGAACTTACTATAGACGCCCTCCATCAACTCGAGGGCTTTCTCGTCGACGGTGTCCGTCGTCGTGTCGTACAGGCCCGCATTCGCGTATCGCTGACGGTTCGATGGACTCATGAAATCGATATAGTCCCCCATGCCGACGTACCAGGCGTCATGATCGGCGCCGTATTGGATCGTCGACTTGAGGAGATCGTTCGTCGTCGGCCCTTTGGGTCCGGCGTACTGAATATCCCCGAGAGGGATAATCGGGATACGGGTCTTCTCGCTCAGGTCTTTCAACACGATGTCGTACTGAACCAATTCCATCAGGCGCTCCTTTAGTTAAAGCCGTCTAGTGCGCGATCGTCGCTTATACTTTCGACGAGAATGCTGTGATCGTTTACGTCGCCGACTGCTTCGCAGAGATCATCGACGTTCATTGTCTTTGCTTCGGCAATAGCATCCACGAACGACTGTGCTCTCAACGGAACTCGCGTCCAGACCTTCACGATCATGGATGCGTAGAACTGTGGGTCGTCTCGTTTCTTCATATCTTCCTCCCGTCGAACGTCGAGCTCAGATACTTCGCCGCACGCTCGTGCCTCACTGGGTCCTCTTTACCTCGCCCGAGGAACTTATGATTGTCGAACCAGCACAGTAACCCTCGGACCCTTCCAGTCTTGTGGTCGTGATCGACCGCGAGCCGGGTACGTCCTGGTGGTCTTCGACACAACGCACACTTGCCGGCCTGCCGCTTGAACATACGGTCGTACTGTTCGAGCGTGATCCCGTACAGTTTCGCGTACCGTCTCGCCCGGTCAAGATCTTGTTGACTGAGCTTGCTCGCATTGCGTTTGCTTGCTCGTCGTTTACTCGCTTTCCGCATAGCTTTCGATCTCGCGAAAACTCCAGTCATTTACTCGCTCGAGATCCGCGATGTGTCCTTTCTCGGGATAGTGTCGGTTGGCGACGACGTGGACCTCGACGATCGAGTCATCTTTTCGACTCGGACGAAGCTCCACTCCGAAGTCCACTGAATACTCGACTTCTCCCGTGTCTTTGTAGGCGAACTTTCTTGATGATCCTTTTTTGTTCTGATACCCCTCACGGTTAAGCTCACTGAGTATGAGTACGGTGTAGCCTTTCTGCTTGATCAGCTCGAACTTCCTGATCCACCCGTCTAACCCAGTCCTCCTTTCATCGGCCCGCGTCGGGAGCTTCTGCAAGCTATCCACGACGATCAACGCGGGCGGTTTCAGTACGGCCATATCTGTCTCAAGTGTACGTATCGAAGCGCGTATGAATAGGTTGGTACTCACGCGCTGGAGCTTCTTGATGTCCTTTCCGAGAGCTTCGTAGAGGTGATAGATCAAAGTGTCTTGCCCGTTCTCGAAGTCGTAATACAAGACCGGCATATGCTGCGCGGTAGATAACGACAACTGAAGGGCGAGCGTAGACTTCCCGATCTTCGGCTCCCCGCCGATCGCCCACAGTTTCATCAAGCCGCCGGACACCCGGCTCAGTTCTGGCAGTCGCTTAAAAACCAAACCTCTTGGAGGTTCGGGTATGCCTGACTTAACCAGTTCGCTAACGGGTATAAGTGCTCCGCCGGTATGAACGGATAGCTTCCCGGCCAGACTGGTAAGGTTGAAATTTCCTGTCCCGAGTTGTTCGGTGCATTCGTTGATAAGGCTAACGACAGCTTGGCGATTCCGGACCGATTGTAGAATATCGTTAACTTCAACCCCGCTTCGTGTTTTCCGTACGGCTGTAAGAAAGACACGCAAAGCTGTACGATCCGCCCCAAGCTTGTCGACAGCGGCGACGAGGACAGATCGGTAGGGGAGTTTGGATTCTCCCGAAGAGGCTTGCAGGACACGCACCGCTTCATGAACGGTTCTCCCTTCCTTGCTGAGTTCTTCCGGCTTGACCGTGGCAAGCGGCAATTTCCCCGCGATAATTGCGGAGAGCGCCGCCTGCTCGAGATCTGTTGAGAACATCACCGGCTTGGCTGCGGACACTTAACCCTCCTGTTTCCTACTCTCTCGGCGAGACTTATCAACGCAATTCGTATGTCTCTGTAGTAAGGGTCGTAGCCTAGAAAGCGCTCGTTCTCGGCAATCGTACGTAACGCTTCTCTCGGGTCCGTGATTTTGTCGAGTGACTTAATCCATTGATGGTCTGTCACTTACACCTCCACGTATTCGTAGTCATGATGACTGACTTGCTTATCGAGAACGAATTCACGCGCCCGAATGTACGTGTCTATTGGTATCGGTTCGTCCGACGCGACCACCGGCGATCGAGTTGTGTACTCGACGCGGATAGACGGCAGAACCGGCCCGTCCTGATACAACACTCGACGGCACCCGCAGTGTGTACGAAGATATGAGCCCTATACCAACGCATTATGCCTCCCAGTTCTTCTTATCCAATCCGTACCGGCCTTCAGGCTGGCACTTATCCCAGTAGTCACACCCCTTTTCCGAGCAGATCCACGGTCGACACAATGGCAACGGCTTGTGATCGCTCGTCTTCAACGCTTTCTCAATGGACTTCCGCGTGCTGATCAGCTGTTTCTCGAACGCCTTCTTGTCTTCCGCAGTCATCGAGATCTGATAGCACCGGTACGCAGGCTCGGTCTGTTTGTCCTTGTTCTTGAAGTTCAAGTACAAGACCCAAATGTTCCCGACTAACGAGTCTTCGGCGACTTGATAGATCAGGACTTGCTCTGCGTAGTTCCCGATGTCATCGACATGCGTCGGCTCAGAGAACGACCGGCTCGTTTTGAGCTCGGTCGGGATCCCCTCATGGACGTAATCCATTGAGTACTCGATCTTGAGCTTCTTACTCGACTTGCTCCCCGTATCCGTACTCCAGTCGACGCCCTTCGCGCCCGCGAGGGCGCTCAGGATGAAGGCGTGTAGTAACTTTCCGATCAAGAAGATCGTGACCATCCGATCGGAGATCGGTTGTGGATCGACGGTCTGCCAGTACGTTCGACGAGGATCCAAGAGCCCGCTGGCATGAATGCCGGGGCTCCGCTCCTCCTGTTGTAACCACTTCCGCGAGACGTCAAGCAGCAGTTGCTCGCTCTTCTTGTCTCGTTTCATTTTGAGGCCCGCCGGCAACGTGAGCGCCATTAGAGATCCTCGTCTTCAGATTCTTCCGCGTCTTCGCCGCCCTCTTCGTCCTCGCTCTCCTCTTCCACTTCGGCATCGTCGTCCTCCTCGATACGGTTAGACTTCTTGGACTTGCGTGCATTCCGGTCTTCATCCTTGCTGTCGGCCAGCAACGAGAAGGCGATGTCCGCTTCCTTGTCCTGATTGCGGAACAAGAAAAAGACGAGGGACTTCCCGTCGGCTTTGGCTTCCTTGATCTTCCCGATCAACGCCTCGAGATCTTCCTTACGGAGATTCCCGACGTACATCCCGGGCTTCTTGGTCTTGAACATCCCGGTCAGACGTACGCTGGTATAATTGCTCTTATTGCCGTTCTTTTTTCCGTACGATTTCTTAAACGCCACGAAAAACCTCCTTGGTTAGAGCACAGGGTCCAGTACTGATACTGGCTAAGCATTGGCCCCGGTCCACGGCGGATGCGCCTCAACGCCGCCCTGTGCTGGGTTAAATGTAAAACGCTGACTTGTTTAGGTCTTCTGCGCTGACGGGTTGACCGGTCAGCTTGCCGATCTCGGCCCTGAGTCGGATGTTCTCGAGCCGGAAGCGGGTGATGTCCGCGTTCAGATCGACGTTCGACTGCTCCAAGAATCGATTACGCTGCCGGGTGTCCTCCAGCTCCCGGTTGGTTCGTTGTACGACGTCCCAGATGTCATCAAGCGTGCGCTTGCTGCGTTGGATGTACGAGTTAATATCCATGTGTCTCCTAGATCTTCGTTAACATCACTAACTGTATCGCGACGATCACGATACACAACACAATCAGAATCTCCACAATCACGCTCCTTTCTTTGGTGTGTACACGTTATAGACTGCGGCTGTACCACGTACGGTTTTGCGTACCATCTTGATCTTGTCCTTCAACATGTCCAGATCGTACAGGCTACTGTCGGATAGGTACCGGTCCTCTACGTAATCGATGAACTGCTCGACGTGAGCGCACAGTTCGCGAAGATGCGTGTGTGGGTCGTGCCGGGCCTCCCGTTCGTCTTTCAGTTTCATCTGCGAATTGTACCGGCGTTCTTCCGCTTTACTTGCGAACGTGGTTTTCGTAGGCATACGGAATGTCTCCTTTTCCCCAAGAAACCCCAACCTTCTGCCCGACGTTGATCGGGCAGTCTTTCATCAGCGGCACCAAGGAACGAAGAGTAGGCAAACTACGCATGGTGGACGAGATCAGGTCCATATCATCCCGCCACGTCTTAGGATGTAGGTCATAGACGAGATCGTCATGTACCTCATTGATGAGTAAGGCAAAATGCGGATACTGCCCGTTCATCAGCATCGCGTGGTAGTCCGTATACGAGACGTCGTACTGTTTCAACAGACGCTCTTCGACGTCAAGCATCGCCGTCCCGGTGACGAGACTCGCCGCCCACTGAGTCGGGAAGTTAATCGCTTGGTTGAGCTTGCGTTTGTAGTCCTTACGCCAGAGCTTCCACGCGGCCTGTTCGGACTTCGGAGGTTCTGGCATGAGTGGGAGCCGTCGTCGTTGGCCGAGCCATCCCTCGACGTACTGGTACTTATTTAGCTTGTACTCCTGTTGTTCCATATAATTGCGTAGCCGTGGGAACATGTTGAGATACTTACGATGGACCTTTTCGGTCTGCTTCAAGTGCTCGCCCCAGTCCGTACTGAACTTCACCCCGACAATCGTGAACAGTTGACGAGCGAGCTCCCATGCGGACATGTTGTATTGAATCCCTAATAACACCGCCTTGGTCGCGCGGTAATCGTCGGTATCTTCTTTAACTTCTCGCTTGAACAGTCGCTTGCCGATTTCGATGTACCCGTTCGGCGACTCAGTGAAGTATTCCACGATAGTATCTTCGCCTGAGATCCGACCATGTAGGATGATTTCGAGTTTCGAGTAGTCGTTGTCACTGATGTACCCTCCCGGCCACCGTGAAATAATCATCGGACGAACCGCTTTCGGAAAGTTCTGAAAATTCAAGAACTCGTCTGACTCTTCACCCATCAATGCGTTCTTCCCGCTTGCACGCCGTCCTGTTTTCGCGCCTAACGGATTCAGTTGGACACGAAGGTAGGGCTTGCCCTGGTCATCGAGATTGAATCGCTCCCGCAACCCCGTGACGTAGGTCGTCTGAATCTTCCGCGCCTTAGAATAGGCGAGGAGTTGTTCGACAACAGGGTGCTTACCGTGTAACTGTTTGAGCGCCAACTTCCCGACCGAAGGCAAGCCGGCCTTCGTCTTCTCGACCACGTCGAGCTCGAGCTTTTTGTATAAAAGCTCCCGCACATGGCCGGGATTATGGGGAGCAAACTCAGTCATGTGATACTGAGCGGCGAACCGATGCAGCTGATCGGCTCCCATGTTCGCCTTTTGAATCGACTCTTTCTCGAACTGCTCGAATACCGGTAGATCGACGTACGCCCGTGAGTGGTAGATTCGTTGGAGCGTCATCGCGATCCGGTGATTAATCTCCATAGGTCCCCGCGCTTGCTTCCAGAGCTTCTTAGCGACCATCAGCCCGGCCCATGCGTCGATACGGCACCGTTCCGCACGGAGATCTTCCGGCCACAAGGTCGCGTCTGTCTCGCTGTGCGCTTCGGTCTTGTACTTCCACGGCGTCGACTTGTAGAGCGAGAGGAACAAGTTCTCGAGTTCGTACCCACCTTTGCCCCGGTTTTCATCGGCCATGCGGCTAATCAGCAACGAGTCGCGGACGTTCAGCCCGCGTACCCAGTCTTCCCGCCCGAGTCCGACCCTGACGAGGCTATCAATATCAACAAGGTTATGGCACACCACGCGGTCAGCGTCATCGAGGGTACTCCTTAGTGTTACGTGATGGTCTGTAGACATCCCGTAGCTAATGGCGTACGATTCGTCGGCCACGGCAACATCCAGCACCTTTCCGTCATGCGTGAACTCGGTATCCAACCCCAGCACTTTAGAACTAGGACACTCGTCCTGCGGCCAATTCGTCACAGGCATCGACAAACGTTGGACGTCCTCCACAATTCGCTCACGCGTATGGAGACCCCCCAGTACAGCGGCGAACGGGGAGTACGTCGCGTAAATAGGCGTGTTCACGCCCGCGATCTGTATCGGTCTCCCTCGTAGCCGCATGACTGAGTGACCGCCAGCGTTGAGGATAGCCTTCAACGCGATGTCTCCGCACACCAGGATGTTCGCCGCCTGATGGGTCTGTAAGAAGTGCAACAAGAACGGTCGGCACGCGCGGACACTCTTCATGCTCGGTCTCTTCTTGCCGCTCGGTTTGCATCGCAACGCAGAGACAACGGCGATATCTTTTTTCTCAAACCCGCCCGCGTTTAGAATTTCATACAACGCACCTCCTACCTCCCCGCTACCGGGTCGTCCGTTTCGGTCGTCCTCATAGGACGGGAAGTCCAGAACCACGACGAGCTTGGACGTCCACCCCTTCGGGATCCATGCAGGCATGTTCGGGGTCCTACAGGAGTTCCCGTAGCCGCAGAGCGTACACGCCTCACGAGTAGCGCCCGCCTCCTTGATGGGGGCGGGGATGTCAGCCCACGTCGGCGACAATACCTTGACCTGTTTCGGTTTCTTAGAGCGAGTCAAGGAGCACCTTTCGGTATGAGGGTGGACAATCCGCCAAATCCTTCCCGAACGGATACGTCAACAACGTCTTCGTTTTCGCTTGATGAACCGTGGCGAGATGCGCGGCCACGACACCCGCCGCTCCCGGTGCGTCACTATCCGCCACAATATAAAACAGCCCCGCTTTCGTATGTGCCACAATGAACGACAGAACTTCGGCTGAGGGCTGGTTGCCCATCAACGCAATCGAGATATACCCAAGATCGGCCCCCGCGAGCGCATCACACGGACCCTCACAGAGGATCACCGCAGACCATGCGTGTTGAGACGGATAGACCGCAATCACCGAATCAGTCCGTGGGCACCGGGTCGACTGGTACCGTATCTTCGCGTCTTTACTGACCGCACGGGCCTGCCAGTAATTGTATTTACGCGAGTTCACTCCCGGCATCACAATACGAAGTTCGCTATCACCTGCGTCGTGCGACGGGTACCACCCGTTCGCCATAGCGAGCACGGGATTCAGGTGTCGATCCTTGAGGTACACCGAGAGCGTCTTCCATGCCGCCGGTGTGTTCAGCTGTCGCGGCATCGGCTGCGACGGGATCACGTCAGGTAGTACTTTCGTAGACCGCCGTTCGTCTTTTTCGTGTTGGTAGAAGCGTTGTTTGAAGAACATTGGGCCCTCCACAATATATACGCAATTTCAAGCCGTACGTCCCGCTGTGTCATAGTGACGTAACAAATGGCGTAGCGTGTCGCGTGTCTTGGTTAACGTCCGGTGCACGCGACTACGAGAATAGCCCATCAAATCAGCGTATTCGTCGATCGTGAGCCCATCGAGAAGGATCGCCTCAGCGACCCATCGCTCTTCTTCCGGAAGCGACGCAACAGCCTTACGGACATCAATAACGATTTCCTCTCGTTCCGGATCAGTCCCTTCCTCGGACTCTGCCGCGTCGCTACTCACGTAATCTAAGGCGTCGTTAGGCAACTGATCTCCCGTGTAGACTTCGGTTGTATCGTACCCGTTCACCACCACATGACCGTGTTGACTGTCTTTGCGTTGCGCGGAGCGTACTTGCCAGTACACCAAGAGCCGCGCGTACGCTACGGGTGAGAGCTTGCCTTTCGAGTCGTACTTTGTGTCGTACCGTTTCTCGAGCGCATGCACAATAGCGTCTTGGACCGCGCCTTCGGGGTCATGACTACCCAGTCGAGCGGCGTACTTCACAAGGTCGGTTCGTGATTCTTCAAACGTCGTCAGTAATACAGACATGATAGGTCTCCTACGACATATTGTAACGGTGATATTCTGCGACAAATTATTGTACTATTGTACGTGGTTTAGCGTGTACGATCTTGTAGCTGAGCCTTAAATTGTTCGAGGAGCGACAAGTTGTCATTATGAATACAGTGATTGATATACTGGGAGAGGGCAAGCGAGTCCACTTCATCGGGGGAGAGTTTACCGAGTTGCGCGATAGCGGGCGCTAAGAATTCACTAGACAGCTTCCCGTACATCGCAATCGAGCGAACGGAATTGAGCACACTGATCCGATCTGTCTTTGACAGTTTCTTCGCCACAATACTCCTCCTTGTTGATGTTGCTACGTTAACTCATAACACAACGGTTTCGTTTGCTTAATTCGTCCTTTTTCCGTCAACGCCTTGAGGACCGCCTTCAAATGGCCGGCAGACTCGCCGAGCGTATGCCGAAGTTTGGTGACGTTGACCGTTCCTCCTTTCCGGATGGTAGAAATCACTAGTGTTTCCAGATGTTTCTCATATGGGACCGGCACCACAATAGCAGGCGGGTCTGACACGACGTTCCGTGTACGTATGGACTGGCCGAGCCCGACATCAGCAAGCGCCATTTTGTAGGCCGTCTCTATCGGCAAGTAGATCATCCCTCTCGACCCTTTCAACCGAAAGCCTAACAACCCATTCGGTTCTAAGCTCACGTTCAAGGGTCGATTATCGATGGTAATCGGGCTTTGTCGCTCTATACGACTAAGCAGTACTCGTGCCATGGTGTACCTCACGTTCCTTTCATCATGTTGGTTTTGGTGTAACCTCTGCCACAATGTTTCAGCGTGCCTCACGTGGCGCTTTTGGCACGCTTCCTGAGAGTGATTCTCAGTAAAAACGAGTCTACGTAGTGTCGTTTTTTGGTTCGTCTAAGGTCCCATAAACCACACACCCTTTCTACAGTTGAGACTGTATCATTTTTACAACACTCTTGTCAAGCTAGAACCGCGTACCGTTTACCGTATCAAAAGTAGGGGAGCGGTTCCTTACGGTCTTGTCTGTGTCTCTTGGGGGTCGTGTCTCTGGGAGTGGTGAAGGAAGACGAGAAGGGGCATATGAGATACCCCCTCTAGACTTACTTCACACACAAGGGGCGCATATGCGCCCCCCATGCGCCCCCTAACCCTAACCTACGTATCGATCAACTCGCTCTTCTATCTCGCTATCGTCCCACGTGTCCGTGACATGTTCAAAGCAATCAGGACACGCTTTCTCCGCTCCGATAGATACCATGCCTGATTCTAGTTTCCATTCCCCGCAGATTTCACACCTAGAGTAGATATGACGGAGTGAAACCCGTTCAGTTTCAACCTCTTCGTCTTCAGAATGAACCCACGGGTTATGCTCGTCTTCTTCTTCACCGTATCCCGTAGCCGTGCAACGGCTTTGTCCATACGCATAGTTAGCATACATGTTGTATGTAGCCGTACGTGTATCAAACATACGTATACGGTAGTCAGTCTCCCATATCAGATTACTAAACCACGCGCCGTACTTCCAGTCACCTTGTTGTTCGTTCAGAATCACCGGTTTGCCTTTGTGAAAACACACAAGTTTGTTACCGAGGCCTAGGGCGCCTTCGATAGCGGCTTTAAACCCGGGCTCATGCAGACAGTTACCCTTGAGCAAAAGGTCGGACAACAAATCATCAACAAACGTTCGTGTGTCAGACCGGTTATCGAAAATATCACACGAATCGGCCCACGATATCACCCCGTTATGGATCAATGCTCCTCCGCCAGGTAGCGCGAAGGGGTGACAATTCTCCTTATCCGTCGTTCCGTGCGTCGCCCACCGAAAGTGTATAATCGCTTCCTTGGGCATATGTTCCCGGTACGCTCTCCAGAACTCACCGAAGCTAAAATAACCCTTACTAATGACCGCGTGTCCATTCTCGTCAAGGTACGCAAAACCAGCGCCGTCGGAATTCTCCAGAAAGCACTTATGTAACGTCTTTTTCGTAAGCTGAATATTTGCTGGCTTGTAGATAGCTACGCACATGTTAAAGAGTCTCCTTGTTCGTTGTTATTCGAGGTTATGCGTTAACGGCTACGTCAGAATCCATTTCATCCCATCGGTAAATACCGTTTTTAAGGGCCTTGCACCCTAACTCACGTACTCGTTTGTCGATCTTGGGTTGTATCTTCGCCATATACGCTATCAAGTTAGCGTATCTCTTCGCGTAGCATTTTTGTGACACGTACCGCATAAACGCTCCCCAATCGCTGCATTCAGCTAGACTATTCACCTTCACCCAATTCGCCAAGGCATGACAGAACTCAATATCAGCGAGTAGGTGTTGTTCGTTCAGCGTGCCTTTAAAGATACGTACCTCTATCGTATTCCGAGGTTTCAAGTTGACCGCTGCATACCGTTCTGACCGGTCTAGGACATCACACCCACGCTTCTTACATAGTGCGGCGTAATCAGGAGACGTTCTCCCCGCAAGACCGACGATAAACGGAAGATTCTCTTCAGCGTTGACGAACAGCACAAACTTCGCAATCTCGAATTGTGAGAAAAACGCTCTAGACAGGTGTACATGAATCCCCGTGCTTGACCGGTTCCACGATTCAGCATGACGTTTGACCTTTTCAAGTACATTCGTCCAATGCGTTTGATGTACCTTGAGAACGGACGGAGCCGTCACGATTTCTACTCCCTCAGTTAGGCTACCGTCACTTTTACCAATAACCCATTGGTCTAATTCGCCGCTATCCCGTAGATCATTCATCGTGGTTTCCTGATCCCTCTTACACTCTATCTCTAGCTCTACGCCGAGATAGAGCAAGGCTTGATTTTTATTACCACGCGGGGGGTAAAAACTGAGAATGTCCTCAGCCCGTTCATTGTAATCGCGTAGTCCCCCGTTCTCCGGTTCACAATCGCATTGTCTACCCGCTCGAAAGGTAGAATCGCAGTGTTCACAGTACCAACAATCACAAGCAGGGCCGACTTCAGGATCATACGGGTTATCGCAACAGTCACAAGTCACACACCTACAACAAGAGTGTGGAGGGTTATACGTTTCGCCGCATCGGTCGCACGTTTCACAATCGCAATGAGAATAACCGTCTTCAGTATCATAGCGAACATCGCATCGTTCACAGGTGATACACCTACAGTCATCTTCAGATTGCACACAAGTCTCACATGTAGGTGTTTCCTCTTCTGGCTCTTCCTGTTCCTCTTCTTGTGGCGCAACGGTAGCACCTTCAGTCTGTAACGTGAGTTGTACCCAGTCTCTAGTGTTTATTCTGTGAGGCATGTTACCTACTCCTATCGTGTTCCGGTGAGTAGTCCGCAAAAGACTATCAAGACACCTGTCAAAAATCCGATGATAAACCCAAGTGTTAGCATGTTAGGTTGTCTCCTTATTTCGTCCGTTCTAGTAACTCTTCAATGACTTCGCATTCCGTGTCCGTTTCACAGGCCCACAGGATCTTATTTCGTTCTGCATCTTTCGCGTGTTGTGTCAGCCCGTACTGACCAAGTCCCAACAGTAACGCGATAACGACTAGTAGCATGACGTTCTCACTTTCTCCGCCCGGTCTATGACGGTACGATGAAACTCGCGTAGTTCTGCAAGTTGCTCAGCGCGTACCACGGCGAGTAGCCGAAAGTACGACTCTTGGGCCTTCTCAAAGGCCCTGATAGCTTCGATTGTTACAGGGGTACACATTTACTTTTTACCCTTGCGGGGTGTTTTTCTAGACTCAACGGAAATGCCCGTTCCTCTGATAGAACAATCCTCGTTATAGGTCTCCATGAGGT
>WBZN01001136.1_pt1 | contig 13156 bp, 13 predicted proteins | sample 5204281 | NCBI WGS metagenome assembly WBZN01 (sample SAMN12344347, study PRJNA552823) | activated sludge metagenome | biome: Activated sludge suspended growth; feature: Nitrification reactor; material: Wastewater; isolation source: activated sludge from nitrification reactor of wastewater...
ACCTCGTCCGCGCCGTCGGTTCGAACGGCGTCATCCGCACGGTGATCGGCAACGGCATGGTCGGCGACAGCCCATCGGTGGCGCCCGGATCCATGGACCCAGGTGCTGCGCCGGCGCGCGACGCGTTCTTCAACCACACCACCGATCTGTTCTTCCACGACGGCTACCTGTACCTGTCCGCCTGGCATAACAGCCGGGTGAAGCGGGTGCGGCTCTCCGACATGATGCTCGAGAACTACGCGGGCGCCGGCAAGCGCACCTACTACTCGGGCGACGAGGGTCCGGCCCTCGGAGCCCCGCTGGACTTGCCGTCGAGCATCGCGCTCGATCCCGCCGGCAACATCGTGATCATGGACCAGGCGAACCAGGTCATCCGGATGGTGGATGACGCTGGCGTCATCCACCGGATCGCCGGTAAGTGCGTCATCGACTTCGACACCCCGTGCGCACCTGGCGTGGAGCCCGTGCAGTGCCCGGGCTCCAACAAGTTCGCCTGTGGCGATCTGGCGACCGAGTGCTCGAAGGCATGCTCGCAGGGCTTCAGCAGCGACGGCGGCACGGCGCTCGAGCTCCGCATGTCGCAGCCGTGGGGACAGGCAGCTGATCCCGCCGGCCGGCTCGTCTACGATACGGCAGGCAACCTGATCTTCGCCGATACCGACAACAACCGGATCCGCAAGATCGATCCCGCCGGCATCGTGACGACGATCGCGGGGACCGGCAACGCCGGCTACTCCGGCGACGGCGGTGCAGGGAACCAAGCCGAGATCAACCGACCGGTCGACGTCGCGGCGGCGGACGATGGAACGATCTACTTCACCGACGTCTTCAACAACTGCATCCGCAAGATCGACCCGGCGGGGATCATCTCCAGCGTGGTCGGGCAGTGCAGCAGCAACCCGGCGGACCGCGGCTTTGCGGGCGACGGCGGCCCACCGCTCCAGGCCAAGCTCGATCGGCCATACGGACTCGACCTCGTCGGCGACAAGCTGTACGTGAGCGATTCCTACAACAACCGCATCCGCGTCGTGAACCTCCCGTAATGTTCGTACGCATCATGTTCGCCGCCGTCCTCGCCGTTCTCGGGGGCTGCGGCGAAGACAGCGATGTCGGCGATCCGGCGATCTTCCCGGCGGACTACGCGGACACGTACCAGGAGGTGCGCGCTTGCCGGCGCAGCCTGGATCATGGCCTGGTCTACATCCGGGTGCTCGCCGCTCCCGAGGCGCTCGTACCTTACACGGGGCGGGTCGCGCCGTTTCCCACCGGCGCGATCGTGCTCAAGGAGCAGTACGGGGAAGATGATGCCACCTGCGCCGGCCCGATCGTCCACTTCACCGTGATGCAGAAGCTCGAGGTGGGTTCGTCGCCGGAGACGTTGGGCTGGGTCTGGCAGCACGCGAACGCGGATCTCACCACCGCGAAGTCCGAGAACACGGCGGCCGCGATCAAGCACTGCACCGGGTGCCACGCGGAGTGTCAGCTCGGCGAGAACAAGGGCTACGACGGGACCTGTACCGACCCTTGAGGCCGGGTGGCTGGGGCATCCCGGTCACGACCACGCCGAGCGTCCCGCATCCGCGATTCACCTCAGGACGCCGACGTGCGTGATGGCATCGGCCTCGACGTCACGCGCGTCGCGGCCTCGATGTTCATCGGCCTCTCCGTCGGCATCGGCGCTCCGCGCGGCCAGCCCCAAGGAGCCCACTGCTGCCGGACCGCCAGCCGGGAAGGGGCAACCTCGAAGCTCACGTCTTGTCGGCTGGCTCCTGGCTGCGCCGAGCCGACGTCAGGTTGCGACCGAGGAAGTCGCGGATCAGCGGGACCATTTCGTCCGCCTTGTCTTCGAGCGCGAAGTCATGCGCGACTTGCCCGGGGCCGAGCTTCACCTGCTCGACACCGGCCAGAGCGCCTGCGCACCGGCGGCAGGGAAGATCGTGTCGTTCGCGCCCCACACGATCAGCGTTGGCGGTTGGCGATCGCGGAAGAACGCCTGGAACTTCGGGTACAGCGTGACGTTGGTGCGGTAGTCGTAGAACAGATCGAGCTGGATCTCGATGTTGCCCGGGCGATCGAGCAGCAGCTGGTCGTAGAGCCAGTTCGTCGGATCGATGCGCGAGACGTCCCTCACGCCATCGGTGTACTGGAACTTCGTCGTGGCAGCTGACATGAGCCCGCGCAGCGCAGCGCGGTGGTCGACCGAGCCATCGGCCCAGTACGCCTTGATCTGATCCCAGAACGGCGAGAGGCCTTCTTCATACGCGTTGCCGTTTTGCACGATGAGCGCGGTCACGCGCTCGGGATGGCGGAGCGCGAGCCGGAACCCGATCGGCGCCCCGTAATCCATCACGTAGAGCGCGTACGATTTCGCACCGAGCTGGGTGAGCAGCCTGTCGACGAGCTCGGTGTACCGGGCGAACGTGTAATCGAAGTCCTGGCGGTCGGGCATGGCGCTGAGGCCGAACCCCGGATAGTCAGGCGCGATCACACGATAGCGGTCGGCGAGCGCCGGAATGAGGTTGCGGAACATGTGCGACGACGTCGGGAACCCGTGGAGCAACACGACGGCCGGCGCGTCGGCGGGACCGGCTTCGCGATAGAACACGTCGAGGCCGGCGAGCTTGGCGATCCGGTGATGCGTGATGGGAAATTCGGGACGAGCGACGGCGACCATGAGGATTCTCCTGCCCGCACGAGATGCAATCCCAGCGCCTGTTCCCGGCCGGGTTGCTCGTACGGCCCGCGAACCGCCGCCGGTCGCGATCGCTCGCGATAGACGCCGACGCCGAGCGATCCGCCGCGGGGCCAACCGGATGGTGATGCGCGCCCGCATCGGCGAGCTCATCGGTCGAGTTTGCCGCGCCGCGCCGCGCTCAGCGTTTCGCCTCGGACGTCGATGCGGCGGCAACGACGGCGCGCCGGGCCCCACCGAGCCCGACGCGATCAGGGCTCGGTGATCTCACTTGGCGCCTTGGGCAACAGCAACACCAGCGCGGCGCACGCCGCGAGCAGGCCGAGCTCGATCCACAAGCAGTGCTCGAACGCGCCGCCGAACCCGCGGGCCGGTACGGTCGCGAACAGCCGGGTCCCGACCAGCGCGATGCCCGCCGCGGCGCCGAGCTGCTGCATCGCATTGAGCACGCCCGAGCCCGCGCCGACCTCGGGGCCCGCGATCCCGCCGAGCACGAATCGGAAGAGCGGCGAGATCACCATGCCCATGCCGGCGCCGGCGATCAGCTCGGGACCGGCGAGCGACCACGCCGACACGGTCCCCTTCGCCGGCACCACCGCGAGCATCAGCGCGACGCCGGTCATCAGCAGCCCGATCCCGGCGTGCAGGGTGTGACGGCCGAGCTTGCGCACGACCATGCCGCCGGTGACCGCGCCGATCGCGGTGCCGAGCGCCCACGGGCCGATCGCGAGCCCGGTGTCGATCGCGCGATAGCCGCAGCCGATCTGCAGGTAGACGCTGAACACGAACATCAGCCCGATCACGCCGCCGAACAGCACGAACACGCAGCCGAGCCCGGCCGAGAACGCGCGATCGCGAAACAGCGACGGCGGCACCAGCACCGACACGCCGCGCCGCGCCTTCGATCGCTCGACGACGACCAGCGCGCCGAGCACCAGCGCGCTGGCGATCAGCGATCCGATCGCCCACAGCGGCCAGCCCCGCTCCGGGCCCTGGATCAGCGGGTACATCAACAGCCCGGCGCCGAGGCTGACCAGCGCCACGCCGATCCCGTCGAGCTTCGGCGGCGCGGCCGCACGCGACTCGGGGAACAGGCGCACGCCGATCGCGAACGACGCGACGCCGATCGGCACGTTGACCAAGAAGATCATCCGCCAGCCGAGGCCGAACAGATCGACGTCGACCAGGGTACCGCCGACGATCGGCCCCAGGATCGCGCTGCCGCCGATCACCGGGCCGAACCACGCGAACGCCTTGCCGACCTCGCCGGGCGGGAACACCTGGCGTACGAGGCCGAAGCCCTGCGGGATCATCGACGCCGCGAACAGGCCCTGGATCAACCGGCTGCCGATCAGCATCTCGGAGCTCACCGCGAGCCCGCACGACACCGACGTCAGGGTGAAGCCGACGACGCCGATCAGGAACATCCGCCGCCGCCCGACGATGTCGCCGAGCCGGCCGCTGGTGACCAGGCCGATCGCGAACGCGAGCGCGTAGCCGCCGGTCACCCACTGCAGCGATGACACGCTGGCGTGCAGATCGGCGCGGATCGCCGGGATCGCGACGTTGACGATCGTGCCGTCGAGCAGGTCCATGACCTCGACGCCGAGGATCGCGGCGAGCACCCACCAGCGGCGGGCATCGCCGCCGAGCGGGCTGACCCCGGGGTTGGAAACGGTCGCGGTGGCCATCGGGTCTCCTCGGGTGACGGGTGAATCGAGAACGTCGTTCTCTTGTTAGAACACCGTTCTAATTGCAGAATGGTGTTCGTGTCAAGCCCCCGCAAGGCCCCCGCCGAGCTCCCGCCGCCGCCGTGGTCGTCGAAGCGTGCGAAGTCGCGGACTCGCGCGCCGCTGACCCGCGCCGCGATCACTGACGCCGCGCTTCACCTCATCGACCAGGAGGGCCTCGAGCAGCTGTCGATGCGCCGGCTCGCCGAGGCGCTCGAGACCGCCGCGTCGGCGCTGTACGCGCACGTCTCGGGCAAGGCGGAGCTGCTCCAGCTCGTGCTCGATCGCGTCGCCGGCGAGGTCGAGATGCCGGAGCTCGAGCCGGCGCGGTGGACGGATCAGCTCAAGCAGCTGAGCCGCGAGATGCGGAGCCGACTCGCCGCGCACCGCGATCTCGCCGCCGCCAACCTCGGCAACATTCCGACCGGTCACAACATGCTCGCGATCGTCGACAACCTGCTCGGCATGCTGCGCGCGGGCGGGCTGTCGAACCAGACGTGCGCCTACGCCGCCGATCTGGTGCCGCTGTTCGTCACCACGAGCACCTACGAGCACAGCCTGTTCGCCGAGCGCGAGCCGGCCTACTTCACGCAACTCGACGACTACCTGCGTGCGCTGCCCGCCAGCCGGTTCCCGAACCTCGCCCACGTCATCGACGAGATCTCGGCACCCGATGAGTCACCCGATGCGCGGTTCGAGTTCGGGCTCGAGGTGATCGTGCGCGGCCTCGCGTCGATGGCGAGCGAGCCGGCGGCCGCGGCGGCGGCGAAGCGCAGGCCGCGTGCGAAGCGACCGGGCCGCGGCTAGGAGCGTGTCGCGCGTCGAGCGAGATCGCGGCGGTCGGCTCCTGACGAGCGAGTCGACCGGGCCGCGAGTCACCTTACTTCTTGCAGGTGACGTCGTGGTCTTTGTTCCACGTCTTGCCGTCCATCGACATCTCGCCGACGGTGTGGAACGTCTTGTCCTTCCCCATCTCCTCGGTCTCGCGGGCCTTCATCGTCATGCCGCCCATCGCGTGCTGGCCTTCCCACACGATCTTGCCATCGGTCATCCCGGCGGACTCCATCTCGCGCACGCTGCCCATGTTGTCGAGGCTATAGCGGTGCCACTTCTTCCCATCGAACCCGGTGTACTGGGTGAACTTGAACGGCATCTTCCCCACGGTCGAGTTGAGCGAGGTCTGGATCCAGAAGTTGTCGAGATCCATCTTCGACGTGATCGTGCCTTTGACGTCGAGCGGCGCGCTGCCCATGCTCGCCGTCCCCGTGCACTTCCACGTGCCGGAGACCTGCTTGCCCATGTCGACGAGCTCCTTCGCCGGCTTCGGCATCTCCATCGGCGCGGCCTTGGCGTCGGGTGCCTTGGCGTCGGGTGCCTTGGCGTCGGGCGCCTTGGCCTCCGGTGCCTTCTTGGCCTCCGGTGGTTTCGGATCGCCGGCAAAAGCCGAGGCGGTCAACATCGCGAGCGTGATCGAGATCGTCGTGAGCTTGTTCATATGGCCGCGACTCTCGGTCGGGGGCCTCTCCCCGTCAAGTCGAGGTACCCCTCTATGACGCACTGGGCCCCGGTTGACTTCGGTCGAGTTGTAAGTCATTACTTACGGTAAGAAATGGCTTACCAGATGGAAGGATTCGCGGCGCTCGCGGATCCGATGCGCCGGCAGGTGTTCGAACGCCTGGCTCGTCGAGCCTTGTCGGTCGGCGAGCTCGCGGATGGGTTACCGGTGTCCCGGCCGGCGGTCTCGCAGCACCTCAAGGTGCTCGCGGACGCGCGCCTCGTGAGCCACACCCGTCACGGTTCACGACGGATCTACCGCGTCGATCCGCGCGGCTTGCAAGCCATGCGCGACTACCTCGATCGGTTCTGGGATCGCGCGCTCGCCGCCTTCAAGGCGGCCGCTGAACAGGAGGAAGCCTGAGATGACGACGAAGCTGGCGCCCATTCGCAAGCAGATCACGGTCGAAGCACCCGTCGAGCGCGCGTTCCGCGTGTTCACCGCCAACATGACGACGTGGTGGCCGAAGCAGCACCACATCGGCAAGTCGCCACTCGCGCGATGCGTGATCGAGCCGAAGGTCGACGGTCGGTGGTACGAGGTGTGCGAAGACGGCAGCGAGTGCACCTGGGGCAAGGTCCTTGCCTGGGATCCACCGCGCCGGCTGGTGCTCGCGTGGCAGCTGAACGTCGACTTCACGTTCGATCCTGCGCTGATCACCGAGGTCGAGGTGAGGTTCACGCCGCTGGGCGCGACTCGCACCCAGGTCGACTTCGAGCACCGGGACCTCGAGCGGCTGGGCGCGAAGGCGGCCGCGATCTCGGGGGAGATGGACGCAGGCTGGAGCCAGATCCTCGGCGCCTATGTCGCCATCGCGGTGCGGAGTACGTAGCACCGGTCGTCGTGGCCTCGCACATGCTCGCGGGACGACGCGCGAGCGAGACGACGTGTCGCGCGCCCTGGTATGACTGCCGCTGTTTCGAGGACCAAAGGAGATATCCATGGGTAACGCGTTCGCTCACACCGAGCTATCCGTCGACGATGTGGTCGCAGCCAAGAAGTTCTACAAGTCGCTGTTCGACTGGAAGCTCACCGATCTCGGCCCGGAGATGGGCAACTACGTCTTGATCGACGTCGGCAGCAAGACCTCGGGCGGCGGGCTCACTGGCAAGATGAGCCCGACCCAGCCGACGGGCTGGCTCAGCTACGTCGAGGTCGCGAGCGTGAAGACGACCCTGGCGAAAGCCGAACGAGCGGGCGCCAAGATCGTCGTTCCCTACCAGGAGATCGGAAGCATGGGCGCCATCGGCGTCTTCGTCGATCCTCAGGGCGCCGCCCTCGGCGTTTGGGAGAAGGGCAAGGCGGCGCCGAGGAAGAAGCCCGCGCCGAAGAAGCCCGCGCCGAAGAAGCCCGCGCGGAAGAAGCGGTAGCTGCTGTCGTGGCGTAACCCACGATCAGTGCGATCGGGGGCCGGTCACTTCCTGATGACGACGGTGCGCTGCGTAGAGCCGGAGCGCGTGCTGACCAGCAACTGACGCGCGCCAGGCCTGGATCTGCGCGCGGGGTGGCGGCGGGAATGCCTCGGGTTGTGGCAGGCCGAAGGGATGTTCGCGCGGGACCAGGATCGGCGATGCGAGCGCTGCGAATGTCAGGTCCGCGACGGTGAAGCGGTCGCCGACGAGGTAGGGCCTGCCGTCGCGGAGGCGCTCGGCGATCGAGGCGAGCGTGATCTCGATCTTGTCACGCGAGCGCTCGACACCGGCGGCGTCGATCTTGAGGCCGCGGCGCAGCACGCTGATGGCGATCGGGCGGGTCGCGCGTAGGGCGAGGGCTTCCCAGCGCGGGACGCCGCGCGTGATCACGTGATCGAGATCCTTGCGCGGCAGCAGCTGGTAGTACGCCCATCGGCGGGTGGCCGGGCCGAGCTGGCGGTCGAGCTCGTCCTCGAGGGCGAGGGCTTCTGCGCGTTCGGCGCCGTCAGGGAGCAGCGTGCCGGGGCGCTGCGCGTCGGCCCACGTGATGATGTCGGTCGAGTCCTTGAAGACCGAGCCGTCTTCGCCGATGACGACGGGCACGGTGCGGCCGGCACCGACGCGGCGCGTGGGAAGATAGTGGAACAGCGGCAGGTGGCCGTCCTCGTCGTACGCGATGCCACACAGGTCCATGGCCCAGCGTGCCTTCTCGCAGTAGTGAGAGAACGGGATCGTGATCAGGCGTGCGCGCATCGCTACCTCCGGGCCATCGCTCCGCGCATCAGGTCCGTGAAGCCGCCCTGGCCCTCGGCGAGCATCGTGTCGAGCTCCTTGCCAACGCCGGTCACCTTGCGGCGTGCGGGCAACGCGAGGACCGAGAGGAGGCCGATCGTGATCATCAGCGATAGCCGGACGCTCGCCATCGCGGCCCACCCGCCGAACCCGAACCCGAGCACGCCGAGGCGCAGCAGCGTGCCGAGTGGCTCGGCGACTTCCGAGAACATGCGCCGCACCGCGATCGGCGCCGTGTGGCTGCGCGCGAGCGGTGCGGGCGAGGTGAGCTCGGCGGGCGGCCGGGTCTTCGCGAGCAGCGCGACGACGTCTCTCGCGCGCTGCGGGCGCTTGTCGGGATCCGGATCCGTCATCGCCGAGAGGGCGGCACGCAGCGCCGGATCGAGCGAGGGCAGGTGGCGATCGAGGTCCATGCGCAGACCCTTGCGGGGCACGTCCTCGGGCTCGATGCCGCCGGCGAGCGCGACGATCGTCGCCCCGAGCGCATAGATGTCGGTCGCGGCGGTGACCTGGCCATGGAGCTGCTCGGGCGCCATGTAGCCGAACGTGCCGACGACGGTGGAGCCGCCCTTGTCGCGCGCGGCATCGAGCACCCCGCCGAAATCGACGAGCGAGATCCGCCCATCGGGCGCGCGCACGATGTTCGACGGCTTGATGTCGCGGTGGACGATCGACGGCGAGCGCGTGTGCAGGTAGTCGAGGACCTCGAGGCAGCGCACGAGCACGTCCCGCATCTCGATCGGAGACAGCCGGCGGCGCGCGGACAGCTCGCGCAGGTTCTCGCCGGGCACCCGCTGCATCACCAGGTTGAACGTGCCGGGCGGCTCCTCGATCGTGGCGAGGTGGCGCGGCACCCCGGCGTGGCGCAGCTGCGAGAGGACCTTGGCCTCGCGCTCGAACAGCTCGAATGACTTCCAGGTGCCACGTGGGGTCATTCGCTTGACGATCACCTCGCGTTCGTCCGCGCCCTTCGCCTTGTCGTCACGCGCGAGGAAGATCTCGCCCTGGGAGCCGTTCCCGAGCCTGGGGCCGAGTCGATAGCGGCCCGCCAGCAGGGGACCATCGAACGGAGCCGCGGGCATGCCACTAGATAGCATCAAGCGCGCGGCAAGCGCGTGGCCGGCGGGGGCATCGTGCACGCGGATCAACGCGCTGCCGGCGACCATGCCCGTCGCGCGGCGGCGATGCGAAGCTCGGGAGAGTCATGACAAGGTCCTCGATTCCAGGGGCTAGTCGTACGGCGCGAACGCGGCCTTCGACTGCTTCACGCGGTTGAAGGCGGAGATCTCGTCGGCCGTGAACGCGTCCGCGCGGCCCGCCGGCAGCCGCGCGCGGATGAAGCCGATCACGAGCCTGCGCGCGTCGGCGCCCGCGGCGATCAGGTCTTCGGTGCCGGTCTCGGCGCACTCGTCCCATAGCTCGAACAGCGCTTGCTTGCGCGCGCGGGCGTCGGTCACGCTCGCCCACACGCGGTCGAGGTTGCGCTGCATGATCTGGGTCGCCTGCTGGAGCTGCTGCTGGCGGTGTCGGTTGCCGATCTGGACCCGCTCGTCGCGCGTCGAGTCGAGGAACTTCAGCTTCTGGCTCGCGTACGGATCCTGGCCGTGGTCGCGCATCAGGGCGTCGGAGATGTCGAAGCCGCCGCCGAGGAGCGGCACGGTGTTGCCGTGATCGGGGCGCGTGTCCGTATCGGATGGGCGGTGGCCGTTGAGCGCGACCTGGTCGGGATCCTGGGGCGTCTTGTCCTCCTGGTGGTACCAGTCGGCGAAGCCCCGGCCGAGGTCCTTGAGGCTCGGGATGGCGAGGTGGATGTGGAAGTTCTTCTTGTCCTTGAGCTTCACCTCGCCGTCGCGCTCGATCCGGGCGGTGAACGGACCCTGATCGGAGCGGTACGTCCCACCGCCGGCGGGATGGAGCTGGCCGGTGGTGGCATCGTTCTCGGGCCCGGTGCCCGCGGGGGCGTTGTCGACCGCGCTGCCGTAGTCAGTCGAGCCGATCCGGAGGTCGACCCGGGGCCGCCGCATCGACATCAAGATGCTGCGCTTCGCTGGATCGATCGGCGCGGTCTCCACGGCCGACCCCGGGCCGGCGCCGGGAAGCGTGAGCTGCGGCGGCGGGGTCGACTCGTTGCCGGTGTCTCGCGATGGGCGCGGGATCGCCGCCGGTGCGGGGACGGCTGTCTCGGGGAGGGCCGCTTCGGTCGCCTCGTCCAGGAACGCGACCTCGATCGGTGCCACCTCGGGCTCGGGTGGTTTGGGCGGGGACGCCTCGACGATCTCGACGGTCATCGGCTCGGATGGCGCCACGATGGGGGCCGGCGCCGGGGTTCGTTCGGTGATCCAGGCGACCACGAGGAGGTGGACGGCGGTGGACGTCGCGACCCCTACCCACTGCATCCGCACGTCGATGAGACGAGTATGTCCCCGAAACCGTTGTCTGCGGCAGGATTTTCCGCGCGGGACCGGCAACCATCGACGCCTCCCGTGCTCCCGATGGCACCTGCAGGTCAAGGCGCTACAGGCGCGCGGGAAATCGCCGCGTCAGGGCTCGCCGCCGCACGATCCTCGTCTCGGCGGATCGACTTGCCGGGCGAGGTTTCGTGGTTACGGTCGGCCGACATGCTCCTCCAGCGTCTGGTGGGTGTCGGCCAGCAAATCGCTGCATGGTTCGTCCGCCGCGGTCCTCGCGACAGGGTCGGTGACACCGAGGTCGCCGACGCGAGACGACTCGCGGATGCGGAGCGCGCGCTCGGCCTTGCGCCCATGGGGTGCACCTGGCTCGATGATCGGACGGTCGACGACCTCGACCTCGGCCTGGTGTTCCGGTCGATCGATCGAACGGTCACGCCGACCGGCGCACAGGCCTTGTGGCGCTGGCTCGCCGCGCCGGCGCACGCGCTCGAACCGCTGGCGGAGCGCGAGCGATCCCTCGCCAGGCTCGCGGCCGAGCCGCAGCTGCGCGGACAGATCCGCAGCGAGCTCGCAGGCGCGCTCGTGGCGGATGCACCGCTGTTGCCGCGGCTGCTGTGGGAGCCTGCACCGCAGGCGTCGATCTCGACGCGGTGGCTGGCCGTGCTCGTCATCGGGTTCGCGACCGTGACGCTGCTCGCGGCGTGGTGGCCGAAGCTGCTGCTCGTCAGCGCCGTGCTGCTCGGCGCGAATCTGCTGATCGACAACTGGGCGAACCTGCGGCTCGCGCACCTGCCGCGGGCGCTCGAGGTGCTCGGGGAGCTGCTCGGCACCGCGACCCGGCTGATCGAGCGGCGTGCGGGACCGCCCGACCTGCTCGATGCGCTCGCGCGAGATGTCACGGCGCTTGGCGGCTTGCGCCGGCAGATCCGCGTGCTCTCCGTGACCGATCCGTTCGAGCTGTTGAACCTGGTGCGTAGCGGGCTGCTCGTGCGGTTGTTCGTGTTCGCGCGATGTGCGGCGACGATCGAGCGCGAGCGTGCGCGGCTGCGACGCGTCGTCCTCGCGATGGGCGAGCTCGATGCGCTGGTCTCGGTGGCCAGCCTGCGCGCCGAGCGTGGCGACACCTCCGTGCCGGAGCTCACGCATCGCGCGCCGCACCTCGCCGGCCACGGCATCGTCCATCCGTCGATCGCCCACGCGATCGGCAACGACGTGGTGCTCGACCGGGATGGGCTGTTGATCACGGGCAGCAACATGTCGGGCAAGTCGACGCTGCTCCGCGCGGTCGCGGTCAACGCGATCTGTGCACAGTCGATCCACACCACGTTCGGGCGCTGGCGCGCGAGCCTCGTGCGGGTGTTCGCCGTGATGCGGATCGAGGATGACACCGCCCATGGCCTGAGCACCTACGCGGTCGAGGTCCGCGCGATCGGGGCGCTGGTGGCCGAGGTGACGCGGCAGGGCGGGCCGCTGCCGGCGCTGTTCGTGATCGACGAGCCATTTCGCGGGACCAATCCGGCGGCCCGGGTGCCGATCGTGGTGTCCGTGCTCTCGTACCTCGTGGAGCACGATCTGGTGGTCGCGGCGACCCACGATCTCGAGGTCGCCGCGCAGCTCGACGCCCGGTTCGTGCGCGGGTATTTCTGCGAGCTTGGGGCGAGTGAGGCCTTCGACTGGCGGCTTCGCCCCGGGATCGCGCCGTCGACGAACGCGCTCGAGATGCTGGCGCGCGCGGGGTATCCGGCCGCGATCGTGGATGCGGCGTCGCGCTGCGCAGGGGGGCCCCACGGCGCCGCGCGGCCTGGGGCGCCGGGTTCTGCTTCGTCGCCGTAGTCTGCGGTTGCGCGACGATGCGCGCCGACCTGATCTCGCGTAACGATCCCGACGTGCCGACCGACGGAGAGCTCGAGCTCTCGTTCTACGAGAAGTTTTTGTGGAGCCGCGGCCTCGAGCCGTATCCGGTTCAAGAGCAGGCGATCACTCACATCTTCGCGGGCAAGAGCTTGCTGGTCACCGTGCCGACCGGCACCGGGAAGACCCTGATGGCCAAGGCGGCGCTCCATGCGGCGATCGGCCGCGGTCACCGCGCGATCTACACCACCCCGCTGCGCGCGCTGACCGAGGAGAAGTATCGCGAGCTGTGCGTGGACTTCGGCGAGCATCACGTCGGGTTCGCCACCGGCGACTACAAGGTCAATCGCGAGGCCCCGATCCAGGTCGAGGTCGCCGAGATCCTGTGGAACCGGATCGTGGCCGAGAAGCACGTCGCGCCCGCCGAGATCGTCGTGATGGACGAGGGGCACTACTTCAACGACCCCGAGCGCGGCTACGTCTGGGAGCAGTCGATGATCGGGCTCGATCCGCGGACGCAGCTCGTGGTGCTGTCCGCGACGGTCGGTCATCCGGAGCGGTTCTGCCACTGGGTCGAGCTCACCCGCCGGATGGACATGGCGCTCGTCCAGTCACGCGACCGCAAGGTCCCCCTCGTCCACGAGTACCGCGAGGACATGATGATCGACACGGTGCGCGAGCTCGCGCAGACCGGCGATGTCCCGGCGATCATC
>WBZN01000895.1_pt1 | contig 13145 bp, 12 predicted proteins | sample 5204281 | NCBI WGS metagenome assembly WBZN01 (sample SAMN12344347, study PRJNA552823) | activated sludge metagenome | biome: Activated sludge suspended growth; feature: Nitrification reactor; material: Wastewater; isolation source: activated sludge from nitrification reactor of wastewater...
GAGATACTTGGTGGCGGAATGGATCACCAGCTCGGCGCCCAGTGCCAGCGGCCGCTGCAGCGCCGGCGAGCAGAAGCAGTTGTCTACCGCCAGCAGTGCGCCGCCGGCATGGGCGACCTCGGCCAGGGCGGCGATGTCGAACACCTCGGTGAGCGGGTTTGACGGTGTCTCGATGAAGACCAGCTTCGTCTGCGGCCGGAGCGCCGCACTGAACGCCGCCGGGGCATTCGAAGCGACAAAGGTGGTGTCGACGCCGAACCTGCTGAGGATGCCGCCGAAGAGCTGCTGCGTCGCCCCGAAAATGCCCTGAGAAGCGACAATGTGCTCACCCGCCTTCATCAGCGCCATGACGGTGGACAGAATCGCCGCCATGCCGCTCGCGGTGGCGATGCAGGCCTCGCCGCCTTCCAGCGCCGCCAGGCGCTCCTGCAGCATGCTGACGGTGGGGTTGGAGAAGCGGCCATAGACGAAGCCCGCCTCCTCGCCGGAAAAGCGCGCCGCCGCCTGGGCGGCATTGTCGAAGACAAAGCTCGAGGTGAGGTAGAGCGCCTCGGCGTGCTCGTTGAACTGGCTGCGGTGGATGCCCGCGCGCACCGCCAGCGTGTCCAGATCGAATTCCTTGTCCATATTCAAACCCCAGAAAACAAAAAAACCCGGCGCAGCTGAGCGACCGGGTTTTTCCCTCGCTTTAGCCGCATTTATAAGGCGCCCGCAAGCTGATATCAAATCGGCGCAGATCGAAAGCTACACGGCGTTCGGGCTCCTGTCAATCCGCCACGACGAGATTCAGGTCGAGCTGGGCCACTTCTCCGTCCTCGCCGCTCAGCTTGCCGTCGCTGCGCTGGTTCTCGACACTGGTGAGGTATTCGGCGCTGACATCCCCGGTGACATAGCAGCCGTCGAAACAGGACGTTTCGAACACCGTGATCGACGGATTGAGCGAATGCACCGCCGCCTTGAGCGACTCGAGATCCTGGTAGATCAGGCCGTCGGCGCCGATTTCCCGGCAGATTTCCTCATCGTTGCGGTCGCTGGCGATGAGCTCGTGCCGGCTCGGCATGTCGATGCCATAGACGTTGGCGAAGCGCACCGGCGGCGCCGCCGAGGCGAAATACACCTTGCGGGCGCCGGCGTCGCGGGCCATCTGCACGATCTCCTTGCTGGTGGTGCCGCGCACGATCGAATCGTCCACCAGCAGCACGTTCTTGCCGCGGAACTCCTGGGCGATGGTATTCAGCTTCTGGCGTACCGATTTCCGCCTCTGTGCCTGGCCGGGCATGATGAAGGTACGGCCGATGTAACGGTTCTTGACGAAGCCCTCGCGGTAGGGAAGGTTCAGGCGGGTGGCCAATTCCATGGCCGAGGGGCGGCTGGAATCCGGAATCGGAATGACCGAATCGATTTCGATGTGCGGCAGCGTGTGGCGGATCTTGTCCGCCAGGTGCTCGCCCATCTTGACGCGGCTTTCGTAGACGGAAATGCCGTCAATCAGCGAGTCCGGCCTGGCCAGATACACGAACTCGAAGATGCAGGGCGCGCGCAGGGTGTGCTCGGCGCACTGCTTGCTGTGGAAATTGCCCTGGATGTCGATCAGCACCGCCTCGCCCGGCGCCACGTCGCGCATGATCTGGAAGCCCAGCGTGTCGAGCGCAACGCTTTCGGAGGCCACCAGATACTCATTGCCGGCCGGTGTGACGTTGCGTCCGACGATCAATGGACGAATGCCGTAGGGATCGCGAAAGGCGAGCAGGCCGTAGCCGGCGATCATCGCCACCACGGCATAGGCGCCGCGCACGCGGCGATGCACGCCGGCCACCGCCTTGAAGATGGTCTCGGCATCGAGCTGGTACTTGGTCGCCGCCGCCTGCAGTTCGTGCGCCAGCACGTTGAGCAGCACTTCAGAGTCGGAGTTGGTATTGATGTGGCGCAGGTCCTGCAGGAACATCTCGCGCTTGAGTTCCTCGGCATTGGTCAGGTTGCCGTTGTGCGCCAGCATCAGACCGAATGGGGAATTCACGTAGAAGGGCTGCGACTCGGCGGAGTTGTGGGCCGAACCGGCTGTCGGATAGCGGCAATGGGCGATGCCCCAGTTGCCCTCCAGGCTGCGCATGTTGCGCGTGCGAAAGACGTCTCGCACCAGGCCGGGGCCCTTGTGCATGTGGAAGACGCCGGCCTCGGCCGTGGCGATGCCGGCCGCGTCCTGGCCGCGGTGCTGCAGCACCTGCAGTCCGTCATAGAGAAGCTGGTTTACCGGCGTCGTCGCGACGACGCCCAGGATTCCGCACATGTCTCACCTATAGCGAATGCGCTTCGCCACCTCCGGCGGCAACCACGGCTTCGAAGCCAGCGCCGCCGTTTCCAGCGGTGGTGCCAGCTTCGCCTCGCGCCACCAAGCCTCCTGCGGCTGTGTCGTCATGCCTCCGATCAGCACCAACAGCATCACGATCAGCCCTCCGCGGGCAACACCAAACGCTGCGCCCAGAAACCGGTCCAGCGGTCCCAGACCGACCGCCCGCAACAGCTTCGACAGCAGCAAGCGTGCTATCGCCGCCACCGCCAGCACCAGCACCGCGATGACGCCGAAGGCAGCGGCGTAGCGGAGCGCCGGTTCACGAATCCATTCGCCGAATAGCGGGGCCATTTCCGGCGCCAGCATCTTTCCTGCCAGGAAGGCGACGATCCAGGCCGCCAGGGCCAGCACCTCGCTCGCCAGGCCCCGCCACACGCCGAGCAGCAGGGACAGCCCTAAAACCGCCAGCACGGCGTAATCGAAAGCCGTCATGCACCCTTCTCGGCGACGATGCCGTCCACACCGATGCGCTTGATGCGATCACGTGCCGCCTCGGCGGCTTCCTTGCTGGAAAAGGGGCCTGCCCGCACACGGGTCTTGCTGACGCCGTCGGGGGAGGACAGCACTTCCGTATAGAAATTGTAGCCCTGCTGCTTGAGCTTTGCCGTCAGGTTACGCACGTTCGCCTGATCGCGGTAGGCGCCAAGCTGTACCACCCATTGTCCGCCGCTGCCGGCCACCGCCGGCTTGGCTTTGGTTTCCTCAGGCTTTTTTGCCGGCAGCTTGTCATCAACCGGTGCCTGGCTACGGGGCTCGGATGGCTTGGTTGCCGTAGCGCCAGGACTGACTTCCGCCTTGGCTGCGGCCGTTTTCTGTTCCGGCTTGGGTTCCGGCATCGGCTCGGGCTTGGCCGGAGCAGCTGGCTGCCTGACCGCTGCCGAAGTATTGGCTTCGGGAACGGTAGCCGGCGGCAGCGGGGTCGGCGTAGCGCCAGGCTTGACAGGCAGAATACGCGAGGTGAAGGCGCCGGCATCCGGGGCGGGAATGCGGATCTGGATGTCCTGGGCCGGCTGCTGTTTGGGCGCCTGGTCCATGACCATCGGCAGCACGATCGCTGCCAGCACCGCCAGGGCAGCAGCGCCGACCAGGCGGCGGCGCGCGCGCTTCTTCAGCTCAAGTTGTGCGTCGTTTTCGCTCATCGTCTATCGCCTGCAGCACACCTGACACGGTGAGGAAGGAACCGAAGGCGACAATTCTATCATCTTCCCCTGCGCGCTCCCTCGCCGCGCGATAGGCTTCGGCCGGGGAATCGAAGCGCCCTTCGACGTGGATGCCCAGACTTTCGAGCAACTCCGCCATCCCGGTCGCACCCAGGCCGCGCGGCCCAGGCAGGCCGGTCACCAGCCAGCGGTCGATTCGCCCCCTGACCCGCTCTACGACCCCGGCAATATCCTTGTCATGCAACATGCCGAACACCGCCCAGGTCTCGGGATGAAAGGCCATGCCGCCGAGATTCTCGGCCAGCACGCCAGCCGCCTGCGGGTTGTGGCCGACGTCCAGCACCACGGTCGGGCGGCCGGGCAGCACCTGGAAGCGGCCCGGCAATGCCACTTCGATCAGGCCGCGGCGGATGTCCTGCATGGATACCGGCAGCCTCTCAGCCAGCGCCTCCAGCACGGCAATTGCCGTACTGGCGTTCGCCAGCTGGATGGCGCCGCGCAAGGCCGGATAGGCCAGCCCGCCGCGCCGGCCGCGGCGACTCCAGAATGTCCACTGCCCCTGCTCGGCCATGTAGCCGAAATCCCGGCCCATGATCTGCAGCCGGGCGCCGATGCTTGCGGCATGGTCGAGCAGGCTTTGCGGCGGCTGCGCCTCGCCGAGGATGGCCGGCCGGCCGGGACGGAAAATCCCCGCTTTCTCGAAGCCGATCGCCTCGCGCGTCTCGCCGAGGTAGTCCATGTGGTCGAGGTCGACCGAGGTGACGACGGCGCAATCGGCATCGAAGACATTGACCGCGTCCAGCCGCCCGCCCAGCCCGACTTCGAGTATCACCACGTCGACAGCCGCCCCGGAGAAGGCTTCCCACGCCGCCAGGGTGCCGAACTCGAAATATGTCAGGGAGGCGTCGCCGCGCGCCGCCTCCACCTTCGCAAAGGAGGCACACAGCACTTCATCGGAGGCCGGGCGGCCGTCGATGCGCACCCGCTCGTTGTAGTCGATGAGATGCGGCGAAGTATACAGGCCGACGCGATAGCCGGCGCTGAGCAGGATGCGCTCCAGCATGGCGCAGGTGGAGCCTTTGCCATTCGTGCCGCCGACAGAAATAACCGGCGCGTTCTGCCGCGCACCGAGCACGCGCCTCACGGCCAGCACGCGATCGAGTCCGAGGGCGATGGGCTGGGCATGCAGCCGCTCGATGTGCGCCAGCCAATCCTGCAGAGTATGGCGAGGGGTAGGTGCCAGGATCAGAGCGCGGGAATTTTCTGCAGTAGGGTCAGGAGGGATGCCAGCTTGTCGCGCATTTCGCGCCGGTCGACGATCATGTCGATGGCGCCTTTCTCGAGCAGGAATTCGGCGCGCTGGAAGCCTTCCGGCAACTTCTCGCGCACCGTCTGCTCGATGACGCGCGGCCCGGCGAAGCCGATCAGCGCCCCCGGTTCGGCCATGACGACGTCACCGACGAAAGCGAAGCTGGCCGAGACGCCGCCCATGGTGGGATCGGTGAGGATGGAAATGAAGGGCAGCCGGTTGGCTGAGAGCTGCGTGACGGCCGCCGTGGTCTTGGCCATCTGCATCAGCGAAAACAGGCCCTCCTGCATGCGTGCACCGCCGGTGGCGGTGATGCAGACGAAGGGCATCTGCTGCTCGACCGCCACGCGCACGCCGCGCACGAAGCGCTCGCCGACCACCGAGCCCATCGAGCCGCCCATGAAATCGAATTCGAAGGCGGCGATCACCACCGGCAGGGTCTTCACCGCGCCCTGCATCACCACCAGCGCGTCGCCCTCTTCCGTCTCGTCCGCGGCGGCGTTGAGCCGCTCGGCATAGCGCTTGCTGTCCTTGAACTTCAGGGGGTCGACCGGCAGCACCTCGGCGCCGATCTCGAAGCGGCCTTCCGCATCCAGCAGCAGGTCGAGCCGGGCGCGGGCGCGCAGGCGATGGTGATGGCCGCACTTGGGACAGACGTTGAGGTTTTTCTCGAGGTCCGAGCTGTAGAGGGTGGCTTCGCAACTCGGGCATTTGCACCAGAGGCCTTCGGGTATCGACTTTTTGGCGCCTTCGGCGCGCTTGATCTTCGGCGGAAGCAGCTTCTGCAGCCAGCTCATGACGCCTCCCTGGAAACGGCCAGCTCGTCCAGCGCACTGCGGATGCCGCGCAGAAAGGTCGTGACGTTGGCAGCCGCCTGCTCGCGCGGGCTGTTTTCGATCTCCTCGATGAGGCGGCTGCCGATCACGACGGCATCGGCCACGGCGGCGATGCGCCGCGCACTATCCGCATCGCGGATGCCAAAGCCGACGCCGACCGGCATGCCGACCTTCTGGCGGATGGCCGGAATGCGCCGCGCCACCTCGTCCAGGTCGAGATGGCCGGCGCCGGTGACGCCCTTCAGCGAAACATAATAAATGTAGCCTCTGCCCACTTCGGCCACCTGGCCGAAGCGATCGTCCGTCGAGGTGGGCGCCAGCAGAAAGATCGGATCGATGCCGACCGCCTTGAGCTTCGCCGCGAAGTCGACGCATTCCTCGGGCGGGTAATCGACCACCAGCACGCCATCAACTCCGGCCTGCTTCGCCTCGGCGGCGAAGGCGCCAACCCCCATCGCCTCGATCGGATTGGCATAGCCCATCAGCACCACCGGTGTCGCGATGTCGCCGGCGCGGAATTCGCGCACGATGGCCAGCACCTGGCGTAGTGACATGCCGTGCTTGAGCGCCCGTTCGGAGGCGCGCTGGATGGTCGGCCCGTCCGCCATCGGGTCGGAGAAAGGCACGCCCAGTTCGATGATGTCGGCGCCGCCGGCCACCAGTGCCCGCATCAGCGGCAGGGTCAGGGCAGGGTCCGGGTCGCCGGCGGTGATGAACGGGATCAGGGCCTTGCGTCCCTGCCCGGATAACTTCTCGAAGGTGTTCTTGATGCGCGACATCAGAACTGGATTCCCGATTTCTCGGCGACGGTATGCATGTCCTTGTCGCCGCGTCCGGAGAGATTCACCAGCAGGAGCTTGTCCTGCGGCAGCGTCGGCGCCAGCCTGGCGGCATAGGCGAGCGCATGCGAAGACTCCAGCGCCGGGATGATGCCCTCGTAGCGGCACAGGGCATGGAAGGCGGCCAGCGCTTCTTCATCGGTGACGGCGACATATTCGGCACGGTGGCTGTCCTTCAGCCAGGCATGCTCGGGACCGACACCGGGATAGTCGAGGCCGGCGGAGATCGAGTGCGTCTCGATGATCTGTCCGTTCTCGTCCTGCAACAGGTAGGTGCGGTTGCCGTGCAGAACGCCGGGCCGGCCGGCGATGAGGGAGGCAGCGTGTTGGCCGCTATCCAGGCCGTAGCCGGCCGCCTCGACGCCGACCAGCTTCACCGTCTCCTCCAGGAGGTAATCATAGAAGATGCCCATGGCGTTGGAGCCGCCGCCGACGCAAGCGATGACGACATCCGGCTGGCGCCCCGCCAGCTCCGGCATCTGCACGCGGCACTCCTCGCCGATGACCGCCTGGAAGTCGCGCACCATCATCGGATAGGGATGCGGGCCGGCGACCGTGCCGATGATGTAGAAGGTGTTGCCGACGTTGGTCACCCAGTCGCGCATGGCCTCGTTGAGGGCATCCTTCAGCGTCTTCGAGCCGGACTCCACCGGCACCACGCTGGCGCCGAGCAACTTCATGCGATAGACGTTGGCGGCCTGGCGCTTGACGTCTTCCGAACCCATGTAGACCAAGCATTCCATGCCGTAGCGCGCGGCGACGGTGGCGGTGGCAACGCCGTGTTGTCCGGCGCCCGTCTCGGCAATGACGCGCGGCTTGCCCATGCGGCGCGCCAGCATGGCCTGGCCAATGCAGTTGTTGATCTTGTGCGCACCGGTGTGGTTGAGGTCCTCGCGCTTGAGGTAGATCTGCGCGCCGCCGAGCAGTTCCGACCAGCGCCTGGCGTGGTAGATCGGGCTCGGGCGGCCGACGTAGTGCTTCAACTCGTAGTCGAACTCGGCCTTGAAGGCGGGATCCGCCTTGGCGGCGGCGTAGGCGCGCTTGAGTTCGTCGAGCGCCTCGATCAGCGTCTCGGCGACGAAGGTGCCGCCGTAGGGGCCGAAATGGCCGCGCGCGTCGGGCATGTTATAGGGTGCTTCCGGCTTCCCCATCTCTTACTCCAGATATGAACGCAGCCATCTTGCCCGCGTCCTTGATTCCCTTGGCAGACTCCACCCCGCTGCTGACGTCCACCGCCCAGGGTTGCACGGTGCGCACCGCCTCGGCCACATTGCCGGGATCCAGGCCACCCGACAGGATGACCGGCAGGGGCAGATGCGGCGGAATCAACGACCAGTCAAAGGACTTGCCGCCGCCGCCATAGCCCTCAACGAAGGCGTCGAGGAGCAGTCCTTGCGCAGTTGGGTAGGCTTCGGCGTATTTTACCAAATCGAGGCCCGTCCTCACCCGCGCCGCCTTTATGTAAGGCGCATGGAAGGATCGGCAGAAGGATTCCTCCTCCTCGCCGTGGAACTGCAGCAGCTGGACCGGCACCGCCTCCATGACCCGGCGAACCGTCAGCTTCGACTCGTTCACGAACAGGCCGACCAGGGTGACGAACGGCGGCACGACGCGGGCGATCTCCCAAGCCTGCTCGACCGAGACACAACGCGGGCTGGGCGCGTAGAAAACCAGGCCGATGGCGTCGGCGCCGAGATCGACGGCGGCGCGTGCATCCTCGGGCCGGGTGATGCCGCAGATCTTGATGCGGATTCTTTGCAAGCTAGAAGGCAAGCGGATCGAAAGGCGCGATGATACGGCCATTCATGGGCAACTGCCAGCGCGCCTCGTACTCGACGCCGGACAGGTACAGGCCGTGCGGCGAAAAGGTCGGCGCCGCCAGGCTGCGATCCCGGCTCGCTACCAGATCGCCAATCCATTCCGGCGGATGCGCGCCCTTGCCGACATAGACGAGGGCACCGACCATGTTGCGCACCATGTGGTGCAGGAAGGCGCTGGCGCGAAAATCGAAGACGATGCAATCGCCGTGACGCGAAACCTCGGCGCGATGCAGCGTCTTCACCGGCGATCTGGCCTGGCACCCGGCGGCACGGAACGCTGAAAAGTCCTGTTCCCCCAGCAGCAGCGCCGCGCCGGCATGCATGGCCCCGATGTCGAGCGGCAGGTGGAACCAGCCGACCCGGCCATGCAACAGCGCGGGGCGCACGGCATGGTTGTGGAGCAGGTAGCGATAGCTGCGCGAGCGCGCGGAAAAGCGCGCATGGAATTCGTCCGTCACCTCGCGCGACCAGCGCACGGCGATACTGTCCGGCAGGTGGGCGTTCACGCCGCGTACCCAGGCATTCTCCGGCCGTGCGGCCGGGGCGTCGAAATGCACCACCTGGGCCGCAGCGTGCACGCCCGCATCGGTGCGTCCGGCACAAGTCACGCGCACAGGCGCCCCAGCAATCTCCGCCAGCGCCGGTTCCAGCGCATCCTGTACGGTATTCCCTTGCGGCTGGGTCTGCCAGCCGGCAAAGGCAGCACCATCGTACTCCAGACCCAGGGCGACTCTCACGAAGCGGCACCGATGAAGGCGGCCACGGCAAAAGTCAGTCCCGCCATGACGGCGAAATCAGCGGCGCCGAAGGCGGGCGTCTGCAAGCGGAGCCTGAACGCCGCCCCATCTGTCGCATTCCCCCGCAGCCATTCCCGCCAATGACGTCCCGGCGGGGACGCCTCGACATAATGCATCACCAGCATCAGGCGCATGGCTACCCGGCCCCGGTTCAGTCCCAGCCAGGACAACGGCAGCAGCAATCCATGGAGTCCGACCACCAGGCCTTCCAGGCCGGTCATTTCCAGGAGCACCGCAAGGCTGGCCAGCACAAACAGGAGTCGCATGAAGTGTTCAAGGCCGAGGCGCAGCCCCTCTTCCGTCGGACTCAGGCTTCCAAACATCGGCAGCAGATAGACGCCCGGCGTAGCCAGGGCAAACAGCAGTACGAGGGAGACAATCAGCCAGCGCGTGCGTTTCAACAGCAATCCCAGCCGCCGCTGCGCGTACCAGGCGCCTGCCGCCAGGGCGGCAGCGCACGCCAGCAGCAGGCCGGACGGCGGCAGCCATTGGACCAGCGCAGCCGCCACGCCCCAGGTGACGAGGCGGACGGTCGGGTGCAGCATCGGAAAACGGAGAGGTTTGGCGGAGGACATTGCGCCCTCCTTCAGACGATTCAGCTCAGCTTGGCGAGCATGCCTTGAGCCTTGGCCTGTTGCTCGGCATTGCCTTCCTTGACAACTTCGTTCAGCAACTCGCGTGCGCCTTCCCTGTCGCCCATTTCGTCATAGGCCTTGGCCAACTCAAGCTTGGTTGACACTTCGTCTCCTGCAGCAGGCTCGGCGGCAGACGGCTTCCCGAGATCGAGGTTGATGGAACCCAGATCAATCTCCGCTTCCGCCTTGGGTGCCGGCCTTGGCGCCGTCGGCGCACCGATATTGAAATCGAAATCGAGCGCATTTCCGCCGGCAATCGTTTTGTCCATGTCGACCACTTCGGCGGCAGACGGGACAGGTGCGCCGAGGTCGAGGTCGAAGTGCAGGCCCTCGTCAGCGGCTGCAACCGGTTCATCGAGCTTGATGTCGAGTTCCAGATCAGCTGCCGGGGGAGCCGCCTTCGCCACGTCCAGGATCATGGTCGCTTCAGGATTGTATTCGGCCTGTTGCCTGCTGCCGGCCTTGAAATCCATGCCCAGGTCGAAGTCCAAGCCGGCAGGGGATTCCGCCTTTGCGGACGCCGATGGCTGCGCAGCGGGTGCCTGGGGCGCTGGCGCTGCAGCGGGGGCCCCCAGATCGAGATCGAAATCGAGTGCAGCCGGAGCCACAGGCGCCTCGGCAACGGCAGCAACCGGCCTTTCCAGAACCACCGTAGCAGCACCCTTTTCGACTGCATCGGAGATTTGGCTCAATTCTCCAGGCATGGTCCATGTGTCGCGAAGCTGCTTTTCGCCCGCAGGCACAATGACCGTCGTGTCGGTATGTACGGATTGCTTGTCCCCGGCAGTGCCACCGCCGTACAGCGGATTGGCCGGATCGAGCTTCAGGCCCATGGCGGCGGCCTTTTCCCAATCCCCACCGACACCGCCTGACTGTGCATAGAGATCGCTTGCCAGGGTTTCAAACTGCTTGTTGTTCTTGCGCCCGGCGTAGATCTCCAGCAGCTTGACGTGAATCGCCGTGCGGGTCGGATCCGTCTTCAGGGCATCCAGCAGGATTTCCTCAGCCTGTGCATCGCGGCCATACGCCATGTAGACGTCCGCTTCGGCCACAGGATCGACTCCCTCGTCGGCATCGATGGCGCTGATGGACGCCTGGCTGAAATCGGTCGCCATCGAGCTGCCGGTCGTATCAACGCTTTGACCGCCGGTAGCACCGAAAACGGAATTGGCCGTCAGGTTGGCCGTGGTTGTCGGGGGGGATTCACTCCCCTCCTGTTGTTTTTTTTTCAGACGCTGGCGGTAGCCAATGAACCCGAGCAGGCCCAGCACCAGGACGCCACCGCCAAGAATGGCCGGGTTGTCCATCAATTCATCGATAAAATCCGGCTCCGGCAGCGGGGGCGGCGGAACTGCCTTCTTGGCCGCAGGCTTCGGCGCTTCCACCGGCTTGGGGGCCTCAGCTGGCTTGGCCGCAACATCGGGCTTCGCCGCTTCCGCCGGCTTTTCGCTTTCGACGGGCTTCGCAGGCTCCGCCGGTTTTTCGGCGGGTTTCTCTGCAACGGCCGGTGCAGGAACCGCAGGTACGGTTTCCGGCGCCTTGGCGGGCGCAGGCGCCTCCGGTTTTTTCACCTCTGGTGCGGGAACTGCCTTTGCTTCAGCCTGCTTTTGCAACTCGGCGAGACTCTGGTTTTTCAATTCGACAAGCTTCTGCAATTCCTTGAGGTTCTTTTCCAGGTCAGCCTGGCGTGACTGGGCCTCCTTCAGCGCCTTGTCCTTGGCAACCAGATCCTCCTCCAGCGCCGCGATCTTGCCCTGCGCCGCGCGCGCATCCTTGGCAGCTTCCGACTTCGAAACCTTCAATTGATCTTTCGTCTCGGCCGGGGGCGGAGCCTTGTCCTCGACTTTCGCCTCGATCTTGCCCGTTGCGACCTGCTGGGCAGCCCCCTCCTTCGGCGCTTCCGCAGCGGCTGCTGCCGAAGCCAGCTTCTGGCGATAGGCATTGAAATCCGCGGTATGTGCCGAGATGGTCTTCCGTGCCTCGCGGGTATCGACAGCCGCAACGGCATCGCGGTCGGGGATACTGAGAATCTTGCCGGCCTTCATCCGGTGCATGTTGTTGCCGATGAAAGCATCCTTGTTGCTGCGGAAGATCGCGACCAGCATTTGGTCCAGGCTGACGCCCTCGTATTGGCTTTCGGCGGCGATCTTGCGCAGGTACTCGCCCTTCTTGATCTCGCGGCCCTGCGCTTCCCCGGCCGGCTTGGCTTCGACGGGTTTCGTTTCCGCCTGCGGCTTGTCATCCGCACGCACCTCGGGCTGTTTGGGAGAAGCCACCGGCGAAGGTTGCGCGGCAGGCTCTGCATCGCGCTTGGCGACAGGGGGCGCAACAGGTTTGCGGGCCAGGACTTCAGGGGACGGATCCAGGAGGAAGGTGTATTCGCGCACCAACCGGCCGGCAGTCCAATTCAGTTCGATGAGGAGATCAAGAAACGGTTCGTTGATGGGCTGGCTGGTCGTCAGCCTGATCACCGGTTTCCCGTTCGCGCGCTTGTCGATCGCCAGCTTGATGCTGCCCAGAGCGGGAACGAATTCAATTCCGGCCTGCTTGAATGCCTCATGGGGTGCCAGGCGCGCCGACAGGGAAGAGAGTTCTTCGCGAGATGCGGTCAACTCGACTTCGGCGCGCAAAGGCTGTCCCAGCGCAGAGAGCACCGTGATCCTGCCCAGCCCCGCAGCGTTTGTCCCCATCGGCAGAACAGCCAACGCCGTCGCCAATATGGATGCCTTGAATGAGAGTCTCAGGTTTTTTTTATGCACCGCGTCCCCCTCGCGGAGAGTTTCCGAACAAGTAACATAACATCATGAGCTTAGCTATGCAAGCTAAACTTCCTCATTACATTTTGGCCAAATCCGGCGAGAAATCAAGCGTTTTTTGATGGCAAGGCGACACCTTGAGCAATCCGCCAAGCAATTTGATGTGTTTTGAATAGGCCGGGGAGCGAGTCCGGCCTAGGTACCGATTTATGCCTCGAGCAATATTCCCAGCATGCGACGCAACGGCTCCGCCGCTCCCCACAACAACTGATCCCCGCAGGTGAATGCCCCCAAATAGCCTGGTCCCATATTGAGCTTGCGCAGGCGCCCCACCGGAACCGAGAGAGTGCCGGTGACGGCGGTCGGCGTCAACTCCCTGATGGTGACGTCGCGGCGATTCGGCACCACCTTCACCCACGCGTTCGATTCGGCAATCATGCCCTCGATCTCGTCCAGCGGCACCTCTTTCCTGAGCTTCAGGGTCAGCGCCTGGCTGTGGCAGCGCATGGCGCCGACACGCACGCAGATGCCGTCGATCGGCACCGGATTGGCTTCGCGGCCGAGGATCTTGTTGGTTTCCGCCTGCCCCTTCCATTCCTCGCGGCTCTGGCCGTTCTCCAGTTCCTTGTCGATCCAGGGGATC
>WBZN01001662.1_pt1 | contig 13141 bp, 13 predicted proteins | sample 5204281 | NCBI WGS metagenome assembly WBZN01 (sample SAMN12344347, study PRJNA552823) | activated sludge metagenome | biome: Activated sludge suspended growth; feature: Nitrification reactor; material: Wastewater; isolation source: activated sludge from nitrification reactor of wastewater...
AGCGGCGGCCGCTTGTCCGAGATGTGGAAGAACTACCAGGTCACGGACAACATCGTAGTTGCAGAAAGCCTTGAAATTGTAGAGACGATTTGATGCGGGAGCGCAAAATCAACTGATGAAAAAGACCCCGAAGGAATTGACCGCGGCTGAGCGCACCGAATTGCTCAGCGATTTGAAAAAGCGCTTTGAGAAGAATGCAAAACGACACAAAGGCATTGAGTGGGCGCAAGTGCAATCTCGCCTTGAAGCTAGCGGCGCGAAACTTCGCTCCTTGCAGGAGATGGAAAAAACAGGCGGTGAACCGGATGTCGTTGGATATGACAAGAAATCCAGCGAATTCATTTTTATGGATTGCTCAGCCGAAAGTCCGAAAGGTCGCAGAAGTCTCTGCTACGACCGCGAAGGTTTAGATTCTCGCAAAGAATTTAAACCCGCAGATACTGCGGCAGATATGGCAGCGGCTATGGGTTGCGAACTGCTGACGGAAGCGCAGTATCATGAGTTGCAAAAACTTGGTGAGTTCGATTTAAAAACTTCGAGTTGGCTCATGACACCACCGGCAGTACGCAAGCTGGGTGGAGCAATCTTCGGAGACCGCCGATACGACCGCGTCTTCGTTTATCACAATGGGGCGTCGTCTTACTATGCGGTTCGAGGATTTCGCTGCTGCGTGCGGATATAAGAAGGAAGATGGGGACCATTTTCGGAATTAAGGGATGGGCTGAGCGTCCAAAAACTTAACTCTTTCGGATTAGTTTTGAGATCAGAACGGCAGAGTTCTAGGATGGTGAAAAGACTGGGTTTGAACAGCCGAAAGGAACAAATCGGAGCGTTAAACTATGCGTGCCAACAAAGTATTGATGAATCCATATTGGTTAATCCTTGCCGCCATGTTTTTTGTGTTCGCGCTCGTCAAAAACACGCAAATCAACGACACGAACAAAAGCCTCTCATGGGCCAATGTATATGGCTTAACAGACAGCGTGGGCATAGAAAGTTTCGGCGAAGGCGGCAATGAGCACAAAAATGTGCCCGTCGTAAACTACCACTACACGGTTAATGGCAAAACATTCAGTGCTAGAAAAACTCTATCGCTCGTGAATGGTTACGAGAAGGATGAAAACGCACAGATACTGCAGGGTTTGCGCAACAGCAGTCCGATCAAAGTGTATTACGATTCGAACCACCCTGATAGATCAACTGTGTTCCTACCAAAACCCATATCTCAATTGGATTACGCACAAGTCTGGCTGTTTGCATTGTTGGGTGCATACATACTCTATGGTGCAATCAAATGGAAAAATCCAATCAATATGAAAGCAGCGATTGCTAGAGACTACAGTCGCATCTAACTTCTGGTCATTAACTGATTAGCTGCCATTGCTCGGTCTTGTAGCTTTGCCGCTTCTGCGACGTGGTAGTCCAAGCGGCGCAGCCGACGCCCCGTCGAACCAGATTGTCTAATTTTGCACACACGACAATTATCATGCTATTATTAGGTTGGTCAACCAACCAATATTCAAAGAAGCCCATGCCGCGACCATCCAACACCAGAGAACGCAAGATTCAGATAGTGGAAGCGCTAATGAACGTTATGTCGACAGAAGGCTATGCCGGAGCGACAATTCCTCTTATTGCAAAACAAGCTGGGTTAACAGCCGGACTTGTGCACTATCACTTCGACAGTAAGCAATCGATACTTCTCGCACTAGTTCATCATTTGCTCGAAAAGGCTGAAATTCAGCCTCCTGCAGACCTTGATGCCTTATCGAAACTTACGCATTTTATCGATGCTCACCTGGCCCTCGGTCCCAAATCGAACCGAGAAGCCGTAACTTGTTGGATTAACATCGGCGCCGAAGCTACGCACCAGAAGGAAGTGCAAAATGCCTATCGGCAGGCGACTGAATATCAGTTATCCGTGCTTGAAAGCATCTTTGACGAAGCGCTGCGTCTCAAAAAGCGCAGCACTAAAAACAAAAGAGAAATTGCACTGGGAATTTTGGCAGCCATCGAAGGTTGCTATCGGCTCTTGATCTCTGCACCAGATATGATACCGCAAGGGTTTGCTGCTCCTACGGTGCGAACAATGGCGCTAGGTCTAATTTTAGCCGAGCCAGAAATCTAGCTGAGAGGTGAACACAATGTGGCTACCACTGAGAGTACTCTACGATATTTATTTCAAGAAAGTACTCGATAGAATCAAAGAACGAAACGACACATGGTCAAAATATACGGTCGACGACGAAGGATTTACGCAAACAACTGGAGACGATGAAGGCAAAAGTTTTGCGTGGAAAGACGTACAGCACGTCGGCATCCTGACGACATCGGACGGACCATTTTTTGAAGACGTGTTTTACATAATACAACTGAAAGATAAAAACATTTGCCTCACACAATCTCAGGCAACTGAGATGGAATTGTTGGATCACTTCAGTAAACTACCAGGATTTCGTTGGGAAGGTGTTATTGAAGCAATGGGATCAACCAGCGAGGCCGCATTCCACTGCTGGGACGTGAGCTGGTCGCACTGACTGCTAACCACGCACTTTTGAGAAATTACTGAACAACGAACTACGAACCTGATCTTCGCAAAGTTACACGAATGATTCGAGGATAGTACAGATCCGGGCGAGCCAGATAATGTTTCATCTCGCCCGGATTCGGACAGTAACTGACTACAATTTCGTCTTTGCTCTGAGCAAGTTCGGGATGAGCCTTGGCACTGTAAGCCGAAGTCCGGCGACCAAGTACGACCTCCATGTGCTCAGGACATTGATAGACCTTGATGGGGTCACTCCAGGGTCCCTCAGGTTTCCTGGCGAAGCGCATGCAAATATCAGACGACATTGGCGCCATGTAGGTGGTCACCAGATACGGTTCACCTTCAACTTGAGTTACGGTCATTTCGGAAGCACCATCTTCAAAAATAATATTTGCTTCGTTGATATCCGGCACCCACTTTTGCCCGTTCCAAAACTCAAATTTGCTCATATCCATTGCAAGCAATGACTTTTGAGGTATTCGCGCCACACCCGTTGGATGAACCGCTGGTCCTCTAGCAAATTTTTGCAGACTTGAATAGAAGTACGCGAAATCATCTTTCAGCAAAAGAGCCGTGCCCATGAGGGCAGTTCGCTGATTCTCAGGCAAAGCCACGCTCTTCCACCGCCACTTTGTCGGTGCAGTTCCAGCATTGGTAATTTGCAGAAGATCGTCAGACCTCCATTCAAATCCGAAATCTCCAGCCTCCTTCACAACGCGCGGAAAAATCACTTTGTTAACGACAAACAATTTCTCATCAAGAACAAATCCATCACCAGGCCAGTAGTAAGACTTATTTCCTACCGCCCTGGAATTTAGTAAAGAATGGCTTCCGGTGCTGCCTTTGCGCCAAAAGAAACTCATCTTCGGGCTCTTTATTTTTTGAACACCGACCGTATTGTTGACGAAATCAAATGAGGCCGCTGTATCTTTCAATCCACTTTTTGATTTTGATTTAGCTCCGTCATTTTGCTTTCTGATGAAGGTATCACCAAAAAACCAGACTGTAGTGTCTTCGTCTATAGGAACACTGCATGCGCCGTCAGCACCGCTCCATTGCGTACTTAATCGAAACATTCTAGTCAATGCTTGATCAGGCACCGCTGACTTCACAGTGAAAGGCTTATTCGATTCCGCCATCGCGGGCACCATATTCAGTGAATTAAAAATGAACGTAGTACCAAAAACAAAAAAAATTCTGTTCAGCTTATTCTTCATTGTCAAATAATAGACCGTAATGACCGACAATCAATCTTACCTTGCCGGTATCCGGATCACGGATAGGAAGCCCGTCCCGCCCCGCACCCCAGACTACGTAGGTGGTGGTTTGGTTGCTGATGGCAGTAATAGTGCCAGGCGCAGCATTCCATTCTTGGGGCGGCTGAGTCAGGTATTGTTGAATATCGTTATTGGTCAAACTCAGGTCCGCAGACTGTATCTGAATGCGATCCATGCTGGCAGCAACTTGCACCGGTTGCGGTGACTCAACTGGTGCGGAGACCGGATTCGCATAATCTGACTGCGCATCCAATCCCTGCGCTAACTGGAGATCCCCCGAGTCGTATGGGATGTTGGGGACGAGCTGGTTTAGCTGCTGTTTGGCAAACGCAACTTGCTCTCCGCCCTCCGGAAATCTGTGATTCCACGTGCAGTATTGAGCGAACCAATCAGACACTTTCGTCATCTGGTTGAATAAACGATTGTCTTCCTGGGCTCTCGCCATTTGCCTTGCGGTCATCTGCGCGCCGCATTCTAAAGGCTGTGCTGCAAATAAAACACACGCTAACAAGGCGGCGGGCGCTAATAGGCTGACTAAAGTTGGAGTCTGTACTTTTCGCACTGTAATTTCGTACAAGTGTAAGCGTCTGTTGGAACGATGAGTTGATCATACCAAGGTTGACAGAGGAGCACGCGGGACGCGTGCGTTCCATGGCACGGGAACGGCGGTGGCACGCGGGACGCGTGCGTTCCATGGCACGGGAACGGCGGTGGCACGCGGGACGCGTGCGTTCCATGGCACGGGAACGGCGGTGGCACGCGGGACGCTTGCGCTTCATGGCGCGGGAACGCGTAGCACGCGGGACGCGTGCGTTCCATGGCGCGAGTGAGCTGCACGCGGGACGCTTGCGCTTCATGGCGCGGGAACGCGTGGCACGCGGGACGCGTGCGCTCCATGGCGCGAGTGGGCTGCACGCGGGACGCGTGCGCTCCATGAGAAAACGGGGGACCTTTCGATCCCCCGTTCCATTGAGTTTCTTATCGCGATGCGATTTTAGAAGTCACCCATGCCGGCGCCTTGTGGCATTCCCATAGCTTTCTTTTCTTCAGGAACGTCTACAACGAGCGCTTCAGTGGTCAAGAACATTCCAGCGATTGAAGCTGCGTTCTGGAGAGCGCAACGCTCAACTTTAGCTGGGTCGATGATACCGGCTTTCGCCATTTCAACGTATTCGAAGGTCATAGCGTTGAAGCCGAAGCCTTCTTTCTGTTCTTTGACGCGTTCGACGACAACTTCGCCGGAAAGTCCGCAGTTGTCAGCGATCTGGCGTACTGGAGCTTCAAAGGACTTGATTACGATTTCGAATCCAGTCTTTTCGTCGCCGTGGAGTTGCTCTTTCTGCTTGTCGAGCTTCTTGCTGATATAGAGCAAGGTTGTGCCGCCGCCAGGAACGTATCCTTCTTCGACTGCTGCGCGAGTTGCATTCAAAGCATCTTCGAAGCGAAGCTTGCGATCTTTCAATTCTGTTTCAGTAGCAGCGCCGACTTTGATTACGGCAACGCCACCGGACAACTTAGCGAGACGCTCCTGGAGCTTCTCTTTGTCGAATTCAGAATCAGACTCTTCGATCTGACGCTTGATCACGGCAATTCTCTTCGATACTTCTTCGTGGCTTTCTTTTCCAGCAACGATGGTTGTCTTGTCTTTGTTGACGCGAACCTGACGTGCTTTACCGAGAACGTCGATTGATACGTTTTCGAGCTTGTTGCCAGCTTCTTCAGAGACAACTTGACCGCCGGTCAAGATTGCGATGTCTTTGAGCATTTCTTTGCGACGGTCGCCAAAGCCAGGAGCTTTGATGGCGCAGCAAGAAAGTACTTTGCGGAGGTTGTTGACGACGAGAGTTGCGAGAGCTTCGCCTTCTACGTCTTCAGCGATGATGACGAAAGGACGACCTGAGCGGGCTACTTTTTCCAGAACTGGAACGAGGTCAGCCAACAGGTTTACTTTCTTGTCTACGCAGAGGATGAATGGCTCGTCGAGAACTGCTTCCATGCGCTCTGGGTCGGTGACGAAGTAAGCAGATACGAAACCTTTGTCGAACTGCATTCCTTCAACAACTTCGAGTTCAGTGCTGAGTGATTTTGATTCTTCAACAGTGATGACGCCGTCTTTGCCAACTTTTTCCATTGCATCAGCAATGATTTTGCCGATTTCTTCGTCGTTACCAGCAGAGATGGTGGCAACTTGAGTGATTTCGGTTTTGGCTTCTACTGGCTTCGAAAGAGCTTTGATTTCTTTGGTTGCAGCGTCGACAGCTTTCTGGATACCACGACGGAGAACCATTGGGTTGGCACCGGCAGCTACGTTGCGCAAGCCTTCTTTGATCATTGCTTGAGCGAGTACTGCGGCTGTTGTTGTTCCGTCACCAGCGTAATCGTTGGTCTTTACGCAGACTTCGCGAATCAACTGGGCGCCGGCGTTCTCGAGGTGATCTTCGAGTTCGATTTCTTTGGCGATGCTGACACCGTCATTGATGATTTGCGGTGAGCCGAACTTCTTTTCGAGAACTACATTGCGACCTGAAGGTCCCAAAGTAATTTTTACTGTGTTTGCAACTTGATCAACACCACGCTCTAGAGCGCGACGTGCTTGTTCTGTGTAGACAATTTGCTTTGCCATTTTGTGTAAATTCCTCTTTTAGACGAAAACAGCAACGCTTTCACGCTGCTGTGAGTGTAGATTTAGCCGACGATGGCGAGAATGTCGCGCTCAGCGAGAATCAAATAATCAACGCCTTCAATTTTTACTTCGGTGCCAGAGTATTTAGCGAACAGAACTTTGTCGCCTACTTTGACTTCCATAGGCTCACGAGTTCCTTTGTCGTTCAGCTTGCCAGGACCAGCGGCGAGAACTTCGCCTTGCTGTGGCTTTTCTTTGGCGGTGTCAGGAAGAACAATTCCGCCAGCAGTTTTTTCTTCTGCCTCAAGCTTCTTGACCACAACACGGTCAGCCAATGGTTTCAACTGGAGTTTCATCGCAGATGCAGTGCCCAATGGTTCATCCTCCTAAAGAATAAACAAGAGATTTGATACAAAAGAGGTATCTCTCGGACTCCTGATGCTGTTTAAACAGCAGTACAGACGTTCGGGACATCTCTTACAAATGAAAGTTTATATAGGGAATCTCGCCGTCAACCCGTTTTGCGCATTTTCTTAATTATCTAGAGTTACGCTTCGACGCTTTGCAGGGGAACCAAACACAGCTTGAGACGGGCGCCTTGCAGCGTTGAGCATCATTTTCTTTCAGACCATCGTTGGGAATGGCTAGGAAGAGCTTCGGTCCTCTTTCTTCTTCACCAGACCTGGAGTCTTGGTCATCCACGACGCGTACTCAGGCGCAACTGTTAGTCTACTATTGAGACTGGCTTGTCGCTCATTTATCACGGCGAGCTTGGCTTGTTTAGCCAGATCTTGCCAGGAAATCGGACCACTCATCGCTTGCGTACCCGACTGCGCGGTCACGACGCGATCGCGTCCTTCGTACTTGGCGATGTCCAGAGCCTGTTCTGCAGCCCGAAGCAGACCTTCTGCATCATCGGCATTGCCCGGATAGTTTGCAACGCCAATTGAGACAGTGACAGTGCCTACACCCGGCGAAGCTTCAGCGCGAATTTTCTGGCGCAGACGTTCCGCAACATCTGCAGCGCTTTTCGGTGAGGTTTCAGGCAATATGATGGCAAACTCCTCGCCACCAAAACGGCATGGAATGTCGATATCACGCAAAGCACTCTTGAGCAGGCGCGCTGAATACTTGATGGCATCGTCGCCTTTGTCCTGACCAAGGTGCTCATTGATTTGGCCGAGATGGTCGAGGTCAATAAGCAAAAGCGCCAGTTCGTGCTTGTGTCGGCCCGAACGTTCAATTTCTTTGAGCAACGAGTCTTCGAAGTGCAGGCGGTTGTAGAGCCCTGTGTGCGCATCTTGAATCGACTGGGCAGCGGCAGTTTCGTGGGTGAATGCCACGTTCAGAGCCGTAGTTACCTGACTGGTCAAAGATTCAAGAAGCTCTATTTGCTCGCGATGGAAAGCCCGACTTTCAGTTGAAAACACTTCAATGACGCCCAGCGGAGCGCCGTTGTGAATCATCGGCAAGGCCACGACCGAGGCAAATGGAGCGCCGCCAGTGGCGCGTGGCAGACCGTATGGTTCACGATTGCCATCTCCGATGTACTCGGTGCGCCCAGAGCGCATACAGCTTCCTGCGATGGTCTCGCGCACACTCATGTCGAAATCTCTCAAACTAGAGCCTTCCAGCCCCTTGAAAGCAGCCAGAATGAAGATGCCACTGCCCTGGTCGAAAAGCAGAATGGCGCAATTTGGAGTGTTGCCCAGAATCAGCGATGTGTCGGCAGCAATTTGCAAAACTTCGGTTGCCTGCAAAACACTTGAACTGAGTGCGCAGGATGTTTTGTACAGAGTGCTCAGACGCTCGCGCTCGTACTCGCTGCGTCCGAACAGAATTGAATTGGCGATTGTAAGCGCGGTTACGTCCGCCACTTCCTTGAGAAAATCGGCATAGTTCAGATAGGCGACGTTGTTGACCTCCAACAAGACGGCGCCAACGAGAAGATTTGATGAAATCAGGGGCAACGCCATCTGTCCACTGGAATTTTCCCGTTTCATGATCGACGCACTGACATCAGGCGCGGTCTGGGGGTTGTTGGCACTAACCGGTGTGCGCTTTTGTACAACGTATTTGAGCAAACTCTCAGCCGAAAACGGCAAAACCTTGATCTGGTCCAGAGTTGCGTCTGAATAGCCTTTGGCAGCCATCAATTTCAGAGCCAGACTCTCATTGTCAGAGAGGAAGATCGCAACTTTGGCTCCGCCAGCCAGATCAGCGAATTGGAGAACGGCAGCATCCAGAACATCCTTAAGACGCAAAGACGAAAGGAGCGCCTTCTGCATCATGATGTAGCGTGGCAAGAGGTTGCCATCATTTGTCATCGATTGTCTCCTTTAAGATCATCATCAATTTTGTTTCGGACATCCGACAGAGGTACTCTTCATACCATAAACTTCTCAGGAAAGAAGTTTTTTGCTCACAAAGGTGAAATATGGATCCATCAAAAGCTGCGCCGCCAGATTGCATTTTTTGCAAGATTATCCAGCGCCACATCCCATCAAACGTTGTACTCGAAGATGAGACGAGCATCGCAATCAGAGATGTTAATCCACAAGGCCCTACACATATACTGATTCTGCCCAAAATTCATGTTGCCAATATAACTGAAGTAAAAGATGCCCAAGTTCTTGGAAGCCTTTTTATGAAGGTTGGCGAAGTGGCGAAAATGGAAAAACTCGACCACGGTTTTCGCACTGTGGTCAACACAGGCGAGCATGGCGGTCAAACCGTCGACCATCTGCACATCCACGTAATCGGCGGCAGGCAGCTCGACTGGCCTCCAGGCTAAACGAAAGCATAGAACGCACGCGCATGATTCGCACAAGCATAAGATGGAACGCACGCGTCTCGCGTGCTTATAACTGGCAACACATAGAACACGCTTCACGCGTTCATAAATGTGTGAGCGAATTGCGCGCACAAACCTGAACGAAAGCGCCTCGCATGCGCTCCCCGGATTAATCATTCAGGATCGCGCGCATTATTAAACTACTGATCAGCGCACTCTAGACTCACATACGCATAACTCGAGCACCGCAATACACATATACCAGTGCATTAAAAGCGAGTTTTGAACAGGCGTTTAACAATATTTTTGTATTCTTTCAACCAAATAGTTTCCGTTTCGATCCTCTTTGAATTGGGTAATACAGTAGTACGGGACATTAGCCGGAACGTTCAAGATTTTCCTGCGTCTCCCGAATAAGAATCCGCGGCACAGCGAATTCTGACACCGTCAAACGGTTCAATGGGGACACTGCAATGGGTACTCAACAAACAACTGAACAAGTTCTCTGGATGGCGGATTGCTACAGTCTGGCAAAGCGCTTCCCGAATCCCCACACCTGGCTGTCTCTACTCGAGCCCGTCGAACCTGAAAACGCGGCTGACATCAACCCGTTTCACTATTGGCTGTGGATGGAAATTTGGAAAGCTGCGCAAGCTGAAGAGCCTGTCGGCGCCGCCAAATAGAGTTTAAAAGCACTGTAGACGAAGACACTACATTAGCTTAAGACGAGCCCGCAACTTTTGCGGGCTCGTTAGCGTTATGAGTTCTTGAGTGTCGCTTACCGGGCGGCAGTTGCACGCGTCTCTTCGGACGCGCCGTCGACTGTTGCCACTTCACAAAATTTACTACCACCACCTACGGTGCAGCTGTAGCCAATGACGCTGTTTTCGATTTCAGAATTTGCACCGACAACACTGCCAGACCAGACAATCGAATCTTTGATATGCGCTCCCGATTCGACCGTGACATCATCACCGAGCACCACTGTGCCACCGAATGTAGCACCAGGCTGAATTTTACAATTTCGTCCCAAAAGCACCAGACCATCGAATTTGGCTGAATCATCGATCTTCGTGTTCTCTCCAATCCACAAAGTGGCGTTTCCGCGCGATTCTTTTTTGCCAGGAAGATCAACTTTAACTTTCCCGCTCAAAGCATCGAAATTGGCTTCACGATATTGCGCAACGCAGCCTACATCAGACCAGTAGCCCTCAATCTTGACTCCAAGCACCGGCAATTTTTTCGCTACCAATGTTGGAAAAAGTTGGCGCCCGAATCCATACTCTCCAGTCGCTGGAATGTGATCGAAAATTTCCGGTTCGAGTACATATATACCGGTCGAAATGTATTTCGACAGAGCTTCCTCGTTGCTTGGCTTTTCCTGAAAACCTGTAATGAAGCCATTTTCGTCAGTAACTACGACACCGAAACGGCTCACATCATCCATCTCTTTAATAGCAATGCTCGCCAGAGCTTTTTTCTTCTTATGCTCTTTAATTACGGCGGTCAAGTCGGTGTCGGCAATCAAATCGCCCATGATCACGATGAATGTATCGTCCTGCAAAAACTCACGGCAGGCGCGCACACCACCGGCATCGCCACTCAATTTCTCTTCGGTCTTGAATGTCAGATTGACGCCGAATTTTCTTCCTTGATTGAAATATTCGATCAACTTTTCCGGCATGTAATGCAGATTAGCGCAAATGTCGGTGAAGTCATGCTTCGCCAGAAGCTTGAGCAAATGCTCCATAACAGGCGTATTAGCAACAGGCACAATTGGCTTTGGAACTTGCGTCGTCAACGGTTCGAGTCGAGAACCAACACCAGCCGCGAGCACCATTGCCTTCATTGAGAAATCCTTTTTGAAATATTGGAGGGTCTGTAAGCGAGCTTGTATCTGAAGCAGAGCCAGTTATGGACCAGTTTGTTCAGAGGCTGAGCTATCCATTCAATTATCGAAGTAAGCTTTCAGTCCGTTCGGCGACGTACTGAGCTGACAATCGAAGTGTAGACAGTTTAACCTTTCAAAAGCCATTCTGTTTATAAAAAGGCATTTCTGTTGAGGAACTGAGACTGAACCAGTTAAACCTGACAGCACAACCGTTTCACTCTCAGTGCGTCAACTTGAGCTTTGTCTGCGTTTAAGCGCTCAACCGCTCTCATTAGCGATTCTTGCACTTGCAAGCCGCCGGTGCCGCCAAAAGAAATTCGGGAATCAACGACGTTTTCCAGCGATACGTAGTTGTAAATATCTTCATTGAAAGCTGGCGAGAACTGGATCCACTCATTCAGTGTCAGGTCAGGCAGAGCTTTGCTGCGCTCGCGACAATATTCCAAAATTTGATCGACAAGTTTCATCGCTTTGTCGGGCGCAACGTCGCGTTCAATCAGATAATCGATAGCATGACCGGAGTTCGTCATATCTGTGTTGGCGAGCTTCTGCATACGAACCGTGTCAAATTTAAATGCAGGCAGCAAAACATCCGTCAGTTCCAAAATAAATTTGACGTTGTCTACAACGTCTAACAGCCCCGGCAAGCACTCCTGCAAATCCTGAGAGTACGAAACGGAAAGCCCCTTCAATTCATTCAGGAATTGCGACAGCCTTCCATTCAACACGCTCGGGCGGGAGCGCAAAATTTCAAGCAATTCAGGATTACGCTTTTGCGGCATGCTCTGACTGCGAAAAACAAATGAGCGCGGCAAACGCACGAAAGAGAATTCTTGCGTCGACCAGAGCAAAAGCTCTGAACTCATCTGCGACAGATGAACACCGATGATCGACGCAGCCGAGGCAAACTCGATCAAATAATCGCGATCAGAGACAGCATCCAGGCTGTTATCCATGACCGAATCAAAATTCAGATACTGAGCAACCAGTTGCCTGTCGATGGGCTGAGTGGTGCCGGCTAACTGGCAGGCTCCAAGCGGCAAAACATTCATGCGCTTGTAGAAATCCGACAGACGCGAAAAATCGCGAGCCATTCGAGTTTCGTTGGCAAGCCACCAGTGGGAAAGCAAAATCGGCACCGCAGGCTGCATGTGCGTGTAACCGGGCATGACCACATCCATATCGCGCTCAGCCAGTTGCAACAGTTTAAACCGCACCTGCAACAAGAGCGCGTAAATGTCCAGTGTCACATCGCGCAGCCAGAGCCGAATATCCGTGGCGATCTGGTCGTTATGAGATTTTGCCATGCGCACCACGTCTGCCATGGTGCCGACGATGTCACCGAGACGCCGATGGATAGCCGAATGAATATCGACGTCGCCGTCATGCAAAACAGCAACGCCTTGATTCATTTCTTTGCGAATCTGCTCAAGTCCGGCTACAACGTCTGCTGACACCTGCTTGGGCACAATGCTTGTTTCACCCAGCATCCTGACGTGCGCAATGCTGGATTCGATGTCAGCGCACAAAAGAACCTGCTCGACTTCAGGGCTCTGCCAGAAACGTCGAAACTGGTCGAAACTTGGTTTCAGTATTCCATTAGAATCGACTGATGATGAAGGAGATTGTTTGCCTTTCGTGCTCATCAGCCTCGTTCTTTACTATGCCTTGCCGCGTCTCAGAACTTTGTTCCGCTTCTCTATCTGTTTTTGATATCTGGTCAATTCTAATTGATAACGCTTCTGTACTTGCTTCTGGGCAGTTTCTTTTTGATGTTCTGTCATCTTCTTTCTTCTTCCTGAAAAATCAACTGAGGTTTGAGCTACCTACCTCCACAGTTCCGCGCGCGCATGGCTCAGAGTCTGGCTCATGTAGCAAGAATTCCCTCATTCTGTGATCGCAATTCAGAAGGCTTGGCTTCAACCTGGAGGTGACGTTGAAAAAAGCGGGAAATTCTCGGATGTCATTGGCTGTCGCTGCGTTGCTCTCAACAACTGCCAAAACCAAT
>WBZN01001663.1_pt1 | contig 13137 bp, 10 predicted proteins | sample 5204281 | NCBI WGS metagenome assembly WBZN01 (sample SAMN12344347, study PRJNA552823) | activated sludge metagenome | biome: Activated sludge suspended growth; feature: Nitrification reactor; material: Wastewater; isolation source: activated sludge from nitrification reactor of wastewater...
CCACTCGAACCACTTGAGCGAAGGGCTGCTGTCGCCTCCCGAAGCCTCGCCTAGCAGATACTACGATCATTGTTTTGTTGTACACTCCTCTGCCTGTGGAACTCACTATACCAAGAAGCAGAGCAAATATATCCGCCTGGGCTTCCATCATACCGCCCTTCATAAGTCGCACCGTTGATTCAATCCATTCCTTGACCGCCATTCATGATCTCGTTAGTCTAGCCCAAGTCGAATCCCTGACAACAATTCTACTGGAGGTACGCCGTGATTTTAGTGACAGGTGGTGCCGGGTATATAGGTTCTCACACCTGCGTCGAACTACTTCAGGCGGGACATGACGTGACCGTCTTTGATAATTGTTGCAACAGCCATCCTGAATCACTCGAACGTGTCCAACGAATCACAGGAAAACAGCTCCGCATCATCCGTGGGGACATCCGAGACCGTGAAGCGCTGGTGACAGCACTGCGGGAAAGTGGCGCACAAGCGGTGATTCATTTTGCCGGACTCAAAGCCGTCGGCGAGTCCGTGCAACAACCACTAGCCTACTACGACAATAATGTCGTCGGATCTCTGCGTCTGTTGGAAGCGATGGGCCTCTGTGGCGTCAAGACGCTGGTGTTCAGCTCCTCCGCTACGGTGTACGGCGACCCGCAACGGCTGCCGTTGACGGAAGACCATCCGCTTTCGGCAACCAATCCCTACGGGCAAACGAAACTCACGGTTGAGCACATCCTCCGTGATGTGCAGCGCGGCGACACCTCATGGCGTATCGGGATTCTCCGATACTTTAATCCGGTCGGCGCGCACGAGAGTGGATTAATCGGAGAAGATCCGCAGGGCACGCCGAATAACTTGATGCCGTTCGTGGCCCAAGTGGCGGTCGGCCGCCGTCCGCACCTCAACGTGTTCGGTGAGGACTATCCCACGCCGGACGGGACCGGCGTACGTGACTACATCCACGTCGTGGACCTCGCCATCGGGCACCTTAAGGCACTGGAAGCGCTTGGGCGTGCAACGCACCAGACGGAATGCCTCACGGTCAATCTGGGAACCGGGACTGGGTACAGCGTACTGGAGATTGTGCGGGCATTCGAACAGGCCAGCGGCAAACCGGTGACATACAAGATCGCGCCTCGTCGACCAGGCGATGTCGCAGCTTGTTACGCCGATCCCGGCAAAGCAGCTTCCCTACTCGGCTGGCAAGCGAACCAAAGCCTCGCCGACATGTGCGTCGATACGTGGAAATGGCAGAGCCTCAATCCTCAGGGATACAATTCTCCCAACCCCGTAACCTAAGCTATGCCGTGGCGACCCACCTCAGGATCGTCGTGCCGCAGATAGCGGTCGTGTTACACTCCCCCCTAGATGTTCGACGTCATTCTCTATCAACCCGAGATTCCTCCGAACACCGGCAATATCATCCGCCTCTGCGCCAACAGTGGCGTGCGACTGCACCTGGTGAAACCCTTGGGATTTTCCCTCGAAGATAAACAGTTGCTACGGGCGGGGTTGGACTATCATGAGTTTGCCACACTCAGCGTCCATGAGAATTGGGCCGAGTGTGCCGAACGATTCAACAATCGCCGTCTGTTTGCGGTCTCCACGCGGAATACTCAGCGCTACGATCGCATCACCTATGCACCGGATGATGCATTTCTGTTCGGTCCAGAAACCCGTGGACTCCCGACCGACTTACTAGAAACCTTCTCAGCAGAGCGACGCATTCGTCTCCCCATGCGCCCGGAGAGTCGCAGTCTCAATCTTTCAAATGCGGTCGCGGTCATTGTCTACGAGGCATGGCGACAGATGGGCTTTCAGGACGGCCGCTGATATCCATTCCGTCAGCAGTAGAGAGCTTCATGGCCTCGGCATTCTCCCATGCATTCGTGGCACTCACACTCGGTAAGATCACAGCACATCGTGCGATGAGGTGGCCGGTCCTCCTGACCGGTGCAGTCTGTTCCATTGTACCGGATCTCGATGTGATCGGATTTGCCTTCGGCATTCAGTACGGTGACCTCTGGGGCCACCGCGGCATGACCCATTCCCTCTTCTTCGCCGGACTGCTCAGCGCCATGCTTGTTGCTCTCGTCTTTCAGCGGGAGTCACGAGCAGTAAAGGCAGGAATAGGATTGTATCTCTTCCTCTGCACAGCATCCCATGGCCTTCTCGACGCAATGACAGACGGAGGCCTTGGCATCGCCTTTTTCTCTCCATTTGATCCGACTCGATACTTCTTCCCGTTTCGACCGGTCGCCGTCTCGCCGATTGGAATCTCAGAGTTCTTCACCGTCGACGCCTTTCGGGTACTTGTCAGCGAGATCTCCTGGATTTGGTTCCCTACCTTGACAGCATATTCGATCGTTCGCCTACTTGTACCACTGTGGGCCAGGAAACCTACAGTCGAACGATTAGGAAGAGAGTGACTCCGGATGATGATATGGATTCTCTCTGGACCTGATTCCCAAGCCTACCAAACCGCATGAGGGAATCGCGGTTGGCACTGTACAGCTGGAGATCGCCGAAGTTGGATATGTCGAAGATCGGAAGACGATCAGGTCCTCTCACACGTTTCCAACAGTGGGCCTAGTATCTGTAACACGATCATCGCACCCACAGTGGCATCTCCCTAATAAACTGAGGCGGAGAGCGACAGCTGATTCTGCCCGCCTATCGCATAGGCCAGCGTGGCCTCGGCAATCTTGTAGTCGTACTGAGCTTCGGCCAGTCGCATTTGCGTAGCCGTCAAGGAGACTTCAGCTTGTGTGACCTCGACGATCGAATTGAGGCCGAGCTTGTAACGCTCTCTGGCGAGTTGCAGCGCTTCATTCGCTGTTTTGACCAGCTCTTCTCCAAGTTTAATCTGTTGCGCGAGTGACTGCAGCTCCAGATATGAGGTGGTGACCTGCTGCGTCAGAATCTGCTCGATATCCATGGCGGCCGCGTCCGCAGCTAACTGGTGTGCTCTCGCCTCCGCAACTTGGTTTTCTATCAGAAAGCCGGTGAACAGAGGCACCGATATTCCCGCACTGGCAGCCCACCATCCCCCCGTGCGTTCGCGGCGATCCGAGTCGAATACTTCATAATCGCCTGCACTGGCAATCGCACTGATCGTCGGGAAATACTGCTTCTTGGTGGCTTTCAGTTTCGCCTCGGCAGATCGACGTTGCTCTAGCGCTTTTTTCAACTCAGGATGCAGACGGCTCTGCTCGATCAGGCTGCTCAATGGAGGCAATGGATGGATATCTGGTGCGATATCCTCCAATATGTAATCCTCCGATCCGACAATTCCCATTGCTCGGTTAAGATCGGCAAAACTAGCCTTGAGCCCGTTTCGCGCCCTTACGAGCGCGGACTCAGCATTCGTCAATTCAACCTGCACAAAACTCACATCTAATTTGGATTTCAACTGCTGACGGTATAAAGCCTCGATCTGAGCCTTGATGGCGCCGCGGACTCGAATCGTCTCTTCCGCAATCTGAACCAGTCGTCGATGCTTGAGGCTACCCAGATATACTCGTTGCACGTTCAATTCAACCACCGCCCGACGCGCGTGGATCTCCTGCACCTGGGCGTTTGCAGCCAGCTCTGAGGATTCCACGAGATTACTGGTGAATCCGAAATCGAAGAGCCGTTGATTGGCGACCACCCCACCGGCATATTGGCTCAAATTCTGCCGCAGCATGGCGCCGGCCGGAGTACCGAAGCGCGGATTAATCCCGCCGACCCCCGCTGCAGTGGCAAAATTGGCATTGAGCTGCGGATAGTACAGTGAGCGGGTCTGCTCCACGCGGGCCTGGGCGGCTTTCAGATTTGCGGCTGCAACCTGAAGTGCGGGATGTTGTTTCAGCGCCGTCTCAACCGCTTCCGTAAGTCCGAGAAAACGACCGTCCGCTTGGTTCTCGTGAGAAGCACGTTTTTCCGCGTGCTCCCCTAGTTGTGCTGATGCCGCATCGGGACAGGCCGCATACGCCATGGTGCAAAGCCCGATGGCTATGGCAGGAAACAGGGGAGCAGATTTGCGGCGCATCACTCGCCTCCCTTTCATAAAGACTTCAGGTCAACACGGCTGGATGGCAACCGAACAGATACGGCCGATGAACGGCCAGTCACCATTCGCCCTTCAGATTGGCGTCACATCTTCTGCCGTGCAGGTTTCCCCTCCGGCAAAGAATAGGGCGACGCCTGAACAGGCTGCCCATCTGTCAGAGCCGCCTTACCCACAAGCACCACTTCCTCATCGCCCTTCAAGCCGCTCACCACTTCGACCCACACCCCGTCATCGAGACCAGTCGTAATGGAGACACGCGTGGCCTTCCCCCGATCAACCACAAACACCGAATATCCTCGGCCATCGGCATTACTCATAATCGCAGCCGGTGGAATCACCAGCGCCTGTTTATGCTCTTGAAGGTACAACGTAGCGGTCGCGAACATGCCAGGCTGGAGCCGACGTGCTTTGTTGGGGACATGCACTTCAACCAGCATCGTCCTGGTCGATGGATCAAGTGCACCGGTGGTCCGAGTTACCTGCCCGTGAAACTCTTCGTCTGGAAGCTGATCGATCTTCACGGAAGCGCGGAGCCCCGGCTTCATATGAAGTACATCTTCCTGCGGAACATTGGCATAGACTCGCAACGTGCTCATGTCCATAAGAGTAAAGAGCGGCATGGTCTGAGTGGTAGAAGTGATGGCGGCTTGTATCAAGGCTCCCGCATCCGCAAACCGAGCCGTGATCACTCCAGAGAAAGGAGCACGAACCTTCGTATACTGTAATTCCGTGTCCAATTGCTTCACCGCATGTTTCGCCCCTAAGTACGCGGCCTCAGCCACATCGACATCTTGTTTTGCAATGACATCCGGATTGTCGTTCCACACATTGCGCAGTCGCTCGTAGGTAAGCTTCTTGATCAGATGGGTTGACTCGGCCTGCTGATACCGTTCGGCCAACTCAGGAACATCAATCACCGCCAGCACCTGGCCAGCTGTCACGACATCGCCCTTGTCAACATGGACCGACTTGAGGTATCCGGTCACCTTGGAGTAGAGCGTCACCTGCGCGATCGGCGAGAGGGTCGCTGGAAGCCTCACCGCATGGGCAATATCGCGGCGCTGCGGCTTCAGCACCTGGACCCCGCGAACTATCTGCCCGGCGTTGTTCCCCGGCTTGTCCAGACTGTTCAATGGGTCAGCGACAGCCGATTGCCCGGCAAAGCCGCTGGCACGATACAGCCCCAGGATCAACAGGCAAGCCAGACAACCAACTGATAGTGATCGCATCGCGCGACGAAGCGATCGCCGGCCTCTTGCTCGCACCAACGATGACTCGTCAGCTTCCATGAAGTAATCCTTCTCCCGAGGCATGCGCCGCACCTCGTCGCAATAGCGTGTACAAAATCGGGATCAACATCAAGGTCATGACCATTGAAACAATCAGGCCTCCAATGACGGCGCGAGCCAATGGAATGTTGGCTTCGGCACCCTCGCCAAGGCCCAATGCCATCGGGAGAACCCCCAGCGAGGCCGCAAGGGCCGTCATAAAGATGGGACGAATTCGCACCTGGCCGGCTTCGACCACGGCTTCTTCCGGAGACACCCCTTCGGTCACCCTCCGGTTGGCATAATCAACCAGTAACACACTGTTTGCGACCACGATTCCGATCATCATCAGCGTGCCGATCATCGACTCCACATTCACCGAAGTCCCGGTCAACAGCAACATCCAAATGACACCAATAAAGCCGAGGGGAACCGCGAAGAGAATGATGAGGGGATCGAGGAACGATTTGAACAGGGCGACCATCACAAGGTAGATCAACAGTGTCGCGATAGGCAGGGTAATCACAAAACTGTGAATCGCATTCCGCATACTGTTGGCTTCCCCCTGAACGGTAAGGCTGACTCCTTTAGGGAGCTCAATGCCCGTCAACCGCCGATCGATTTCGGCAACGACCCGGCCTAAATCACTGCCCTGAACGTTGGCGAGAACGTCAACGGTCGGTTGCAAGTTAAAATGAGTGATCTCCTCAGGACCAGTTTTGCGGGTCACCTCGACCAAGTCTCTCAACAAGATCGCGGAGCCGCGATCCCCCCCATCGGACCCAAATGTTCCTCCGGAAGGCGGAACGGACGATCCTGAATATGGGGTATTCTGCAAGGTAAGACTTGCCCCCCTTGTCTGTGCCCCTCCGGTCGTGACGGCGCCGAGATTTGGTTTTCTTGCGCCAACCAACGGGATATCCAGAAAGTCTTCAAACCGTACAAGTTCCTGTTCTGGATACATCGCGACTACGAAATAGGCGTTATTGGATTTCGGATCAATCCAGTATCCAGGAGTCGTGCTCAGATTCGAGGTCAATGACGTGGTCAGGTTCGCCATGACTTGCTCCTGCGTCAATCCAAGATAGGCGGCTTTCGTCCGGTCCACCTGCAGAAATAATGAGGGGCTATCCATCCCCTGGTGAACCCGCACATCAACAGTCCCGTCCACCGATGCGATAAGATCACGTACGGCTCTGGCAGGCTGTTGCAGTGCCATCAGATCAGGGCCGCTTAACTTAATATCAATGGGAGCGGGAATGCCGAAATTCAATACGTCAGTGACAATGCCACCGGTCTGGAACGCGAACTTGATACCGGGAAACTCGCGAAGCATGTCCTCTCGAATTCGCCCGATGTACGCCCAACTGCTCTCATGGTGATGGCGGACCAAATTCACCAACATGTATGCGGCGTGAGTCCCTGGATTGGGTGAATAGAGCGCGATCCATCCTCTGCGGATGCCCATATCGGTCAGAATTTGATCGAGTTCGTCAGGAGGAATGTGCCGCCGGATAAGCGCTTCCACACGCTCAATCATCGCTTCAGTCTTTTCCAGCCTGCTTCCTTCCGGCGCCGAGACCATCAGAACAAACTGTCCTGTGTCCACCTTCGGGAAAAATTCGGTCATAAGTTTCGGCGCGGTTGCCATGGATCCAACGAAGATGCCGGCGATGACCACAAGCACGAGCGCCTTATGGGCCAGTCCCCACCGAAGCATCCGGGTGTAGCGTGCAACAAATCGCTCAAACAGGTTCAATCGACGCCACCGGCCGATCAGACCACCGGCTGTGGCCGAGGCAACGTCTTGAGCCTTCACATGATGATCTCTCTCGAACGTGGCGATACAGACGGGAGCCAAGGTCAAGGAGGCCAGATAGGAAGCGCCCATGGCATAGGCCACCGCCAGAGCCAATGGCACAAAGAGAAACTTAATGATCCCCGTAAAAAACATAATGGGGAGATAGACGATTAAGATACTGATCGTGATCACCATCATTGGCAGCGCGACCTCGGATGCCCCGTCGCCAGCGGCCTGCGAGACGGATTTTCCCATTCCCAGATGGCGGTGGATGTTCTCCAATACCACGATGGAATTGTCCACGAGAGTCCCCACCGCTAGGGCAAGGCCGCTGAGTGTCATGATATTGATCGTATGTCCCGTCAGATAAAGCAATACGAAGGCGGTCGCGATCGAAAGCGGGATGGTCAGCGCAATCACGAACATGGAGCGTACACTGCCTAGGAAGAGTAGAATCATAAGGCAGGCCAGCGAAGCTCCAAGTACGCCCTCGCTCTGTAGGCTCGTGATGGCATTCCGGATATAGACGGACTGGTCAAAGATAAGTTTGACTTCGACATTTTCGGGCAGTCCGGTGAGCCGGCCTACCACATCCCTCATCCCATCGATCACCGCAATGGTATTGGCGCCTGCTTGCTTAAGGATTGGAATATAAATTGCGCGATGCCCGTTGACACGGACTGCGTTGGTTTGCGTGGAGTACGAATCGGCCGCAGTTGCGACATCCTTAATGAACAGCGGTACTCCATTCATCATCTTGAGGGGAAGGTCATTGAGACTCTGGGCCGTTGGAACCAGGCTGTTTCCAAAAATAGGGTAGTCAAAATCTCCGACTTTGATGTTACCGGACGGAACCAGCAGGTTTTCAGCATTGAGGGCCTGAACCACCTCCATAGCGGAAACCCCGCGAGCCAGCATCTTTTCCCTGTCCATAAAGACAGTGATCTGCCGAACAGTGCCGCCAACCGGCGGTAATGGCGCAGAACCCGGCACCACCGCCAACTGGGGTCGCACCGTATAGTACGCTAGGTCCCGCACCTCCTTTTCACTGAGCGTCGGACTCCCGACCGTCAACTGGGCGATCGGAAGACTGGAGGCTCCGAATTTGATGATCGTGGGCGGGAACATTCCTTTCGGTAAAAACCGCAAGGCCGAATAGGTCAAGCTTGTGATTTCCGCGAGTCCCGCATTTACATCGTACTCAGGCTGAAAGTAGACTTTGATAAGACTAATCCCGTCGAGAGATCTGGATTCAATATGCTCGACATAGGACGCCTGTAGGTAGAGCTGTTCCAAGCGTAGCGTGATGGCGCCCTCGATTTCTTTCTGCCCCATCCCCTTGTAGAACGTGGCTACCGCAACCACGGGGGTATTGATCTCAGGAAAGATGTCGACCTCCATCTTCTGGAACGAAACGACACCCAAGATCACCACAATGAGGCTGAGCGCGACGACAGCGTAGGGGTTTTTTAGTGCGTTACGGATCATCCGCCGTTTCTCTTTATCTGTCAGATCACTTGATCACAGGGAAGAATAAATGCACGCATCGGGATCTTGGCTCCTCGTTGATTGCGTGACATGTCCTCTCGAAATTGCTGAAGGCCAGCGATGACCCGTTCGGCCTGTTCATCATCCAAGGCCGCAAGAATCAAAGAGTTGAATCCGGGCTGTTCGAACGTATCAGCGGCCATCCCGGCCTCCCCGACTCCCAGCACTTTCGACGCTTCCGTGAACGCCTTCACGTTGAGGCTGCGGAGCAGCCGGCGAATCTCTTCATCCAGCGACTCTCTGAAAATCACAAGCAGCATCTTCATGCCGGCACCTCCTCGCCTAGGCGGACACCGTAGTAGAGCGTGACAAGCAAACCGGGGCGCGATCCAGCTACATCGTGTGATGAAACGCCGCTGAGCCGATCATATAAGATGATATGGAAATTTATGAGTGCCGCACGGGTTAGCATTGAGTTGCACTTACCGGTAATGATCGATTCCATCTGAGCCAGTAGCGGCAAAGATCTTCCACACAGCAAACGAGTTCCTCGAAAAGACCGGGCTTCACGACATACCCGTTTGCGCCATTGCGATACCCGGCGGCAATGTCAGACGAGTCATCGGAAGTGGTGAACACGACAACCGGGATCGCGGCAAAACGAAAGTCTGATCGGAGTTGGGTTAAGAATCGGTCTCCACGGGTTTTCCGCAAATGCCAGTCGAGCAGGATCACAAACGGCCGTGAGTCATGAGCGGCCTCGTCAGTCAAGAAATGCAACGCCGCCTCGGCATCCTGTTCTATATAGAGAATAGCATCGACTCCGGCCTGCAGCAGTGCCATCCGAAACAATTCGCACTCGCCGGGGCTGTCGTCGATCAAAAGAATAGAAGAACGAATTGGCATCAATAGGATATTTGAGCAAATGTCATGCCTGAAAATTAAATGATCATCGCAAGACAATAATTGTCAAGAAAGACAGCTCGTTAGAGATAAACTTTCCAGCGAATGTACGGAACGAGACATGATCGACAAGACAGATAGATGGGGGGAAATTCCATGGGGGAATGGAGAAATTCCAGAATGAGAATACTCCCGGCCGGACGGGTTTCACTACTCGCTACTCGGATATCGGATGTCCTTTCTTTAGTTTTGCAAGGAGGGTTTTGTAGTCGATATGAAGCGTCTTGGCGGCTTGAGTCTTGTTACCTCCATTCGCATCAAGGACCCGCCGAATGTGCAACTGCTCGATTTCTTCGAGCGAGGCGTACGAGAGGTCTTCCGCTTGTAATCCGCTTCTTGATTTCGGCAACACTTGCGCAATGTCTTCCTCAGTAACCGGGCCCATTTCTGAACTCATCAAGACGGCCCGCTCGATCACATTCCTGAGCTCACGCACGTTACCCGGCCAGCGGTATTCCTTCAGCCGCTGTAGCGCCTTGGGTGCCATGTCTCGATGAGGAGCGCGAGGAATCCGGAGTGTATGGAGAATGTGCTCGACAAGGGCCGGGAGATCTTCCTTTCGTTCTCGGAGCGGAGGCACATGGAGTGTCACGGTATTGACCCGATAGAGCAGGTCTTCACGAAAGCGTCCCTCCACAATGAGTTGTTGAAGATCTTGGTTCGTCGCGCCCACAATACGGACATCGGAATGAAGTGTGCGAGTGCTGCCGATCGGTCGATATTCGTTATGATCCAGAAACCGCAGCAGGCTGACTTGCATCGAGCTGGGCATCTCGCCAATCTCGTCGAGCAAGAGTGTGCCACCATGTGCCGCAGCAACGAGACCAACCTTACCGGACGTCGCTCCGGTGAACGAACCCTTTTCATGGCCAAAAAGCTCACTCTCCAACAATTCGCGGCTCATCGCACCGCAATTGACGGCCAAGAATGGCCCCTCGGACCGTGGGCTCAGCTCATGGAGCAAGCGAGCGACAATCTCTTTTCCCGAACCGGTTTCCCCCTGAATCAGCACGGCTGCATCTGACGATGCCACCTGTCTGATCTGCTTTTTGAGCAGATTCCAGGCCGCGCTTGGTCCTTCGACGATGATATTGCGCATGAAGCCGCCATGTCGTGCGGCAAGATTCTCCCGTCTGAGCGAACGGATGGTCCTGAGTTTCATCAATGCGGCCTTCACAACGCCTGCATCGAATGGAATGTCCTTGAGCAGAAAGTCCCAGGCACCCTGTTTCATTATCTCGACGGCGACTTTGACATCGCCATGCCCGGTGAGCATGAGGACATCGACGTCGGGCTGATACTCCTTGATCCACTTCAATACCTCGCCACCATCGAGCCCCGGCATGCGAAGGTCGGTAATCACACAGTCGAAGGCCGCCACCTGCAACGCATGGAGACCGGCCTGGCCGTCTTTTGCCACAGTCACATCGCAGCCTTCTTCTCGAAGCGCGTGATCTAAAACCAGCCGGACATATTCCTCGTCATCGATGATGAGCATGCGCATGCTATTGAATTGCCCTCCTCAGCATTCACCACTACAAACTAAGCCGATGCCTAACGAACAACCAGTTGTCCACCCTCTGGAAACGCGAGATAAAACGTGCTGCCCTGGCCAGGCCCGGACTCGGCCCAGACTCGGCCACCATGTTTTTCAACGACCATTTTGACGATCGCCAACCCCACGCCCGTGCCCTCGAATTCATTTGGACCATGAAGCCGCTCGAAAAGACCGAAGATCTTTTCTGCTTGGGTCGCATCGAACCCGACGCCATTGTCTCGAACCCACAGAATTCGCTCCATCATGGTCTCCTGCCCACCAATGGTGATCACTGGGATTACGGCATGACGGGAAAATTTTAGCGCATTGTCGAGCAGGTTCGCGATGGCCTGACGGATACTGACCGGTTCACCGTAAAGATCGACAAACGGAAGATCAATCGTAATCGCGGGTTGGATCCCCGCAAGTTGATGCTGTAGGTCGGTTAACAGACCGCCAACCATGTCCACGACGTTAAAACGCACACGAGGAAGCTCTTGCTGTTCGAGACGCGAATACCTCAGCAACGCATCGATCATGTGGGTGAGACGCAGCGAGGATTTCCGTATCACGTCGATATGGTGAATCTTTTGGTGGTCTCCGGACTCAGCGAACTGTTTTTCCAAGAGCGAGGAGAATCCTTCGATTTCACGTAATGGCCCTTTGAGGTCGTGGGCGATCGAATAGCTGAACGCTTCCAGTTCTTTAGTTTTTCTCACCAAGGCCGTCCCACGCTCCCGCAGGCTGGTCAACATGGTGGCCAGTGCAGTCGCCAGCACGCCCACTTCATCCCGGGCCGGCCATGACCCAAATTGAGCGGTGTAGTCATGATGCGCGACACGATCCGCCGTGGCAGCTAAATGCATAAGTGGAACGGCAACGTATCGCTGCATGACCAGATAGACTGCGGCGATGAGAACGCCGAGGATGCCGGCCACGCTTACACTGATCACCCGGGCTTGATCGACAAGCCGATCGCCTTCGATTTTCATTTCCACATCGATATTGCGATGAATTTCGATCAATGCCGTGATGGCATCTTGGGTTTGAGTGACTGCGTGCTCGTATGCCGCCCCTGCCATTGCGGAGGTGGTCTTGGACAAGGCTGCATCAATAGCTTCCCGCTGGACTCGCAGCGAGGTCAAACCATCGGCAATCGCGACGATGGTTTGGCTCTCCTGCTCAACCAGGTCGACTCGACCATGGCCTTGCAACATGCCGTAAAGGACCGGATGGGTCCGGACGGCATGGGTGGCCTGATAGACATCCAGCACCGCCAGTGCCCTTCGTTCACTCTCAGTTACCGCGTGCAAGCTGGCCGCACGGCCATTCCCCATCGGGAATTCCAGTACATGGTGCATCCCTGTTTGCATATTTCCGACATTGCGCAGCATTTCGGATGCCGCGACAATGGCAGGTATCGTGATGCGCTGATGCCGATCCAGGTATCCGTTGACTCGGGACAGATATGCCAGCGTTGCGGTAAAGCCACCGACGAGCAGAACGACAATCACACCAAACAAAACCGCCAGCTTTAAGCCGATAGAAAGGCGGCCTATCCACTCTCCTGGCACAGTCAACATGAGCAACGGTATCACAGCAGCAGGTCCATCACCAAACGGTGGCGGACCTGCTGCGTCCGCGGCAGATTCAGCCATCCGAACTTTGGCGATGATAGACAGCTGAGAGCTTGTGCCGCTGTCGAGCACGTATGACGTCGATCAGCACAGGCATACCGACTCTTCGTCTTGAGATACTCAATTGCAGGCACATCCTGATGTTGCTGTTACATAACGGTTTTTCATCTCATTGCTCTTGTTCCAATGCTACGGCAATGAGAAGTTCGGATAGATTGTGTCTTCCACGTCCCCTAAGCCAATGGATGTACCATGAAGCCTGCTCATCATCCGATCGCGCTAGCGCGCGACGACTTTGATGTTACCGGACGGAACCAGCAGGTTTTCAGCATTGAGGGCCTGAACCACCTCCATAGCGGAAACCCCGCGAGCCAGCATCTTTTCCCTGT
>WBZN01001664.1_pt1 | contig 13137 bp, 13 predicted proteins | sample 5204281 | NCBI WGS metagenome assembly WBZN01 (sample SAMN12344347, study PRJNA552823) | activated sludge metagenome | biome: Activated sludge suspended growth; feature: Nitrification reactor; material: Wastewater; isolation source: activated sludge from nitrification reactor of wastewater...
CTGCTGCACCTTGAGCGAGACGCCGCGGATGGCCTTCACCGGGCCGTAGGACGACTCGACGTTGTTGAGCTGGAGGATGACGTCAGTCATCGGCGCCCCCCAGGTAGGCTTCCACGACGGCCGGGTTCGAACGAACGGCGCTGGCGCAGCCTTCGGCCGACCCGACCGACACGCTGCCCGCTGCGATCGGCGATGCGTCGCGCGCGCTGACGTTCACCCGACTGGTCAACGGCGGCGCCCTCGCGGCGGCCGAGCGCTTGGCGCCCGCGGTGGCGAGCGCGGCCGCCGCGGTGGACGCAAGCCGCGCCGCCGACTCGGTCCTGCTCGATGCCCTGTTCTGCCTCGGGATCCTCGCCCTCCAACGCGGCAGGACCGGCGATGCCGCCGAGCACTTCCGCCTGGCTTTCGAACGCAGCCGGGGGGCAGCCCCCGAGCGTGCGCAATTTCTTTGGTCGGCGCGCCTGCACGAGGGGATCGCGCTGGCCCGCTCTGGAAACACGGCCGACGCCGATCGCGGCGATCGAATCCTGCGCTCGATCGCCGACGGTGTCGACACCTCTCTCCCGCCGGTGCCGACCGACATCGTTTCGCGCGCGCTGTCGACGACACGAACGCAGACCGGCGGACGGCGATGAGCCCGGATCGCATGGTCATTGCCGAACGATTCCAAGCCGGCGTCGACAACCTGTGCGAGGTCGTGCTGCCGCTCGACGTGGTCGGAGCTCACGCCGGAGGGCGCCTGCGCATCCTGATCGCCGGCGAGAGCCGCGCGCTGGGGCATCGCGTGCTGACGCTGCCGCCGGCGGCCCTCGATGCGCGGGGGGCAGCGCGATTGGTGTTTCCCGCTTTCGCCGCGCCGGCGGCGTCGTTCTTCGAGCTCGGCGTCTTCGCGGTTCCGGAGCGCAAGGCCGCGCCCGTGGACGCCGACCTCGCCGCGTTGCGCGCCGCCGTCCAGGGGCGCTCGCCGATCCGGCTGGCTTGCCACGGCGCCCAGACCGCCGACGGTCGAACCGACCTGCTGCTCGACGAGCAGGGCATGGCCGTCCTCCCCTTCGCAGGCCAGGGTGCGGCGGGCATCCATGTCGCACACGGGCTCGACGCGTTCTGGTGCGATGCGCACGGCATCTATCTGCAAGGCTGGCTGCATGCGCACGAGCATCGCGTCATCCGCCTCCGCCTGGAATCGTCCGGCCGGGCGGTCACCGTGGCGCAGTTCCGCGATCGGCCGGACCTCCTCGCGCACTATCCCGAGCACGAGCACGTCCGTCACGCGGGATTCTCGGCCTATCTCGCCTGCCCGGCGGGACACCCGGTACGCGCTACGCTAGAGACCGCTGGCGGCACGATCTCCTTTCCGCTCGAGCTCCCCGAACATGCCCTGCCCGTCTGGCCCAAGACTCCGCCCAACGACTCCGACACGTCGCCGCTTTGCCGGCAGTTTTCGGAGCTCGCGAACGAGCGTGGGGGCCGCGTCCTGCTGATCGGCGCGCGCACGGCGGACGAAGAAGGGGGTGTGGCGGCACTGTCGCGGCGGCGCCTGCGCGGCCCGGTCGTCGGGCTCGACATCCATCCCGGGCCATCGGTGCAGGTCGTGGGCGACGCCCACGTGCTCAGCCGCTTCGTACGCGAGCGCTCGTTCTGCGCCGTCGCCTCCGGCGCCGTGCTCGAGCACCTCGCCGCGCCATGGCTCGTCGCGGCCGAGATCAACCGCGTGCTGGAGCCCGGCGGCATCGTCTATCACCAGGCGCCGCAGGCGTGGCCCGCGCACGCGCAGCCCAACGACTTCTGGCGCTTCACCTCCGAGGGCCTGCGCGCCCTGTTCGGCCCGGAGACGGGGTTCGAGGTCCTCGGTGCCGAGGACGGCCTCACCGCGGCGATGATGCCGAGCCTGGACTGGCGCGGACGACATCTCGAGATGCCCACGGTGCCGTTGTTCGCGAGCTCGGAGATCGTGGCGCGCAAGATCCGCGATCTCGAGCTCGGCGCGGTCGCCTGGCCCCTGGACGCCCGCTCGAGCGCGGCCCGCGCCCGCTCCTATCCCGTCGCCGGCGTGAGCCTCCCGCCGCCGAAGGCAGAGGGCGCATCGTGAGCCCGCGCGTCTCCGCGATCCTGCCGGTATGGAACGGCCGCCGCTTCCTGCGCGCCGCGGTCGAGAGCGTGTTCGCACAGACCCTGCCGCCATGCGAGCTGATCGTGGTCGACGACGGGTCGACGGACGGCTCGCTCGCCGAGCTCGATGGGCTGCCCGAGGCGCCCTTCCCCGTGCGCGTGCTGCGCCAGGAGAACGCCGGACAGTCCTCGGCCCGCAACCTGGCGGCGCGTTCGGCCACCGGCGACTTCCTGGCGTTCCTCGATCAGGACGACTCCTGGTATCCGGATCACCTCGCCGCGCTGGTCGGGCCCCTGCTTGCCGACGGCGCCGTCGGCTGGGCGTACTCGGACTTCGACGAGATGGACTACGGCGGCGCCATGGTGACGCATGGCTTCTTGCGGGTCCACGCGGTGCCGCATCCGAAGCACACGATTCAGGAGTGCGTGACCCGCGATCTGATGGTCCTGCCTTCGGCCAGCGCCCTGCGGCGCAGCGCGTTCGAGGCCGTCGGCGGCTTCGACGAGCGCCTGAGCGGCTACGAGGACGACGATCTGTTCGTGCGTTTCTTCCGGCACGGCTTCACGCACGCCTTCGTCGATCGCGCGACGGTGCGCTTCCGCGTGCACGCGACCGGCTCCTCCGGCACGCGCCGCTTCATCGCCAGCCGGCGAGTCTTCGCCGACAAGCTCGCGGCGATGCTGCCCGACGATCCGCGGATGCTGCGCTTCTACGTGCGCGACCATCTGGCGCCGCGCTTCTTCGTGACCACCCTGGACGACTACGTTCGCGCCTGCTCGGCACGGCAGTGGCCCGAAGCCCAGGCCGCGCTGGACGCACTGAACCATTTCGCTCGCCAGCGCCAGCGATCCTTCGGCCTGCGGTGCAAGCTCCTGGCGATCCAGAGTCCGCGGCTCTTCCGGCTGCTGGTCGGCTTCAACGACCACCTGCCCCGCCCATTGCGTTTCGTGCGCAACCCGAACGTCACCCTGCACTGAGCGTCGTGTTTCCCACGGGCGCCGTAACTCGCAATCGCCGCTGAGCGGCTCGTCCCGCCGGACGGCCGCCGCCCATCCGCCAGCGCGCGCGGCCGTCTAACCGGCCATGAAGACCTCGGCGATCTCCCTCCTGATCCTCCTGCAGTCGGCGATCCTTCGAACAGCAGCCGCGGCATCGGAGACCACGATTCACGGCGTCGTGCTCAGCGCGCGCGGCGCGCCGGCGCCCGGCGTCGAAGTCGGTACGAGTTTCCGCCTGGAGGCCGCCGGCCCCGCACCGCGCATCGCGGTACAGATCGGCTACGGCGAGAAGCCGCTGCTCAGCGACGCCGACGGCCGCTTCGAGATCGCCCGCTCCGCGGCCTACACCGGCTCGCTGGTCGCCCGCGCTGACGACGGCACCAGCGCCTATGCCGCGCTGCCGGCGACCGACACCACGATGGTTCTCCAGCTGCGGGCGCCGAGCGCCCTCGCGCTCCACATCCAAGCCACCAGGGGGTGGACGTCCACCGTGGGCGTCGAGCTGCTGTCCGCGGATTCGGTCCTCGGCTACGCGAATCTTCCGCCGGGCGACAGCCGCCTGGTCGTGCCCAGCGGCAGCCTGAAGCTACAGGCATACGAGCCCGAGAGCGTCCTGCACGTCGTGCCGGTGGAAGCCGAACCGGGGCGGATTGCGTCCGTTCGTCTCGCGCTGGAGCCAACGACGTGGGCGAGGCAGATCGGCAAGCCGGCACCAGCGTTGACGCCCACGGAAACTCGCGGCGCGGCAGGCCCCTTCAGCATGGAGGCGCTGCGCGGCAAATGGGTGTTGGTGGATTTCTGGGCCACGTGGTGCAAGCAGTGCGTGGAGGAGATGCCGGACCTGATCCGCTTCGTCGAAGACCACCCGTCCCTGCGCGATCGCTTCGCCGTTCTCGCCGTCCACAGTCCGGACGGCAAGGACTTCGCCGCCATCCAACCCGCCTATGACCGCCTCGTGCAACGAGTCTGGAGCGGCAAGAGCCTGCCTTTCGCGTTGCTGTTCGATCGCACTGGAGCGACGCACGAGCGCTGGGGCATCTCGTCGTACCCGACGAGCATCCTCGTCGATCCAGAGGGGAATGTGGTCGGTTGGGGGACCGTCAAGGATCTCGAGCGCGCGCTCCAAACGGGTTCTCTCCGAGCTCGAACGCCAGGTCGAGCGTCGACGCCGTAGCGTCGCGCGGCAGAGCACGGTCACGAGGATGCGGCCAGAGTCCGAGGACCGTGACGGCGCAGATGGAGGCGTCACGACCCGTTCCCGGGCGGGGCTCTCTTCCGTAGTCCGCCCGGGATATGGTGGGGCCCTTCCCAATGTCCAATTCCTTCTTGCGGTCCTCCGACGCGCCGCCGGTCACCGCGCGCAGCGCTCAGGCAGCTCCTGTTCTCGGGCTCGTTCTCTCCGCCTGGGGCCTGTTGAGTTGCTGGGACGTCCACCCGTTCGGCATCGAAATCGGCGCGCCGCTCACCGCTCTGTTGCTCCGCGGGCTCGGCGAAGAGGGCGTGAAGCCCGGGCGAGAGCTCGTCGAAGGCGTACTCCTGATGACCGGCATTCTGAGCGTCTTCTGGCTGCTCATCCTGCGCCGCACGCTCTGGCAGCCGCACGATCCGTACATGGCGGAGATGGTGCAGGACATGAAGGGCGCGACCACCACGCTACTGGTCTTTCTCACCAGCCTGGTCGCCACCACGGTGCTGCTCGTCCGGCTCGCGTTCGGCGGACCGGGTTCGTGGATGGACGACACCTTCGGCCCGCCCGCGCTCGGCATCCCGGGCCTGCTCGCGCTCGCCGCGCTCACTGCAGTGCTCGGTCTGCTGCTGCGGCACGTGCATCGGCGGCTGAAGCATCACCCGGTCTACGGCAAGGAGCCGCGACCGCGGTAGGCCGCGAAAACCCGCTCCTTCTCGATCGGGGGCTCAGCCCAGACGCGAGGATGAGGGTGATCGGCCGCCGAACCTAGCCGCTCCTGACGAAAGACGGCACCTCGGCCTGCCGCATCGGAAGAGGAAAATCGTCCGGATCTGATCGGCCCCGGCAGCATCGAGATAGGGACTGTTGTCTGTCGGTCAGAAGAGGAGACCTCATGGCCACGCTCAGCGCTATCGCGACCCAGGACGGCCTCACGGCCAAGGTGACCCGGGGGGACGGCTGCTTCCTGCTCGCGTTCGACCTGCAGGAAGGACTGACCGCCGACCTCGCCGGATTCGCCGTGCGTCGCAAGGCGCCCGGCAAGGCGTGGGCGCAGCTCTTCAACCGGCTGAGCTTCAGCGACACCTTCACGGCTTCGACCACCGCCGCCGAGCGCCGCTTCACCCCCACGAACCAAGCGCCATTGCAGAAGTTCTGGTGGGTCGATTTCCCGCCGGATCTTAAGCCAGGCGTGTTTCGCTACGAAGTCACCGTGATGCGCTACCTCGTGTCCGACGGCTCCAAGCTCTCCGCCGACCAGAAGGTCACCCTCGAGATCGACGGCGGTCCGTTCACCCGCGGGCGGCTCGAGATGGGTTTCACGCGCGGCTACCTGTCGTCGCAGGCCTACGCCGACCGATTCAAGAATGCACCGATCCGGCCCGGCGGCAAGAAGACCCTGGACTACGACACGTCGGCGTTCGCCGATCGCTACCGCTGGCTCGGCGCGCACGCGCGGCGGATGATCTTCGATTTCCTGGAGGAGTGCCGCAAAGACAAGAAGGCGACGCTCGACGTCTTCGCCTACGACTTCGACGAGCCCGACGTGGTGGCGGCGATCGCGGCGATGGGACCACGCGTGCGCCTGCTGCTCGACGACGCCGCGCTCCATCGAGGCGCCGACGCCCTGGAGCCCGTGGCCTTCCAGCGCATCCAGGCTTCGGCCGGCGCGGGCAACGCGCAACGCGGTCATTTCGGTCGCTATGCGCACGACAAGGTCTTCGTGAAGCGGATCGGCGGCATGCCCAAGAAGGTGCTGACCGGCTCGACCAACTTCTCGGTGACCGGGATCTACGTCAACGCCAACAACGTCTTGATCTTCGACGATCCCGGCGTCGCCAAGCTCTACGGCGACGTGTTCGACTTCGTGTTCGCGAATGGCGCTGCTGCCTCCACGTTCGCGGCGTCGGCATTCGCCAAGAGCGAGAAACACTTCGCCGCCGCCGACCTGCCGAGCACCTATATCAGCTTCGCGCCGCACAAGAAGCCGACGTCCTCGCTCGACCGTCTGAAGCGGGAGCTCGACGCCGCCGACAGCTCGGTGCTGTTCGCGATCATGGGCCTGTCCGGATCGGGCGGCGTGCTCGAGAAGCTGCGCAGCGTGCACAACGATCCGAAGATCTTCTCGTACGGCGTGAGCGACGCCGTGGGCAACGAGGCCAAGCCGAGCGGGGTCACGGTGTTCAAGCCGGACCAGAAGGGCGGCATTCTGGTGCAGTCGGCGGCGCTCGAGAAGCTCGTGCCGAAGCCGTTTTCGAAGGAAATCTCAGCCGGTCTCGCGCACAAGATTCACCACAAGTTCGTGGTCGTCGACTTCAACGACTCCGATCCCGTGCTGTTCACGGGCTCCTCCAATCTGGCCGAAGGCGGCGAGGAGGCGAACGGCGACAACCTGCTCGCGATCTACGACCGCGAGGTGGTGAGTGCCTACGCCGTCGAGGCCATCCGCCTCGTCGATCACTACGCCTTCCGCGCCGCCATGAGCCAGGCGACGACGGCCGACCCGCTGCGCCTGAAGAAGCAGGACGAGAAGTGGTGGGCCAGGTACTACAAAGCGGGCTCCATGCGGGAGCGGGAGCGCAAGCTGTTCGTGCGCTGACGAGACGGGCCGCGCGAGGACGGATGGCGAACGCGCGCCGACGGTGCCACCCGCCGGCACGCCGAACCCGACTCTTCCGCGACACCCTTCCCTACGGCGTCGGCTCGAAGACGTCCGTGATCAGAAACGTGTCGGAGATTCCCGCCTTCTCTGCCCACTGCTGCTGGGCGCCGGACCGTGGCAGCCCGTACATCGCCTCGAGCGTGCGCAGCAGTGTCACGTGGTTTGCGCCGGCGCCCTCCGCGCCCTCTGGATAGTCGCCCGCCTTGATGTGGGCGCCCGCGAGGATCGTCACGATCCCATTGCGATCGATCGGCAGCGTCGCCGCCGGGTCGGTCGGACCGCCGAGTTTCGTGCGCTTGTCGTTCTCGTCGAAGGTCACGATGAGCAGGCTGTTGTGCGTCTTCGCCCATAGGTAGTAGGCGTCGAGATTCTTCTCGAGCCAGACACTGCCGGCCTCGACGGCGCCCGGTACATCGCCGTCGTGCATGTCGTTGATCAGATTCGGAATGACGAAAGCCACGGTCGGCAGCTTCGTGTAGTCGGAGGGAAAGTCGGCGAAGCGCAGGTTCGACGACGTCGCCACGGTGCTGCCGTTCGGGACGTTCGAGAACGTGATCCACGGCACGTGCTTGCGCGCGTAGAGCCCCTTGCCGTTCACGGTCGAGCCGATCGCGGGAAGATCCTCCGCGTAGCCCTTGAACGTCCATCGTCCCGAGTCGATCAGGGCCTGCCCGAGGTTCGGCGCCTTCGAGAAGGACGTCGGAATCGCGTCCAAACAGCAAGTTCCCTGGTCGCTGCCCGAGAACAGCCAGAAGTAGTTGCCCTCGCTGTGATGCTCCTCGCCATACATGCGCGTGAGGTTGGCCCCCTCGGCGCGCAGCCGGTTGATGTAGGCGGGACCATCGGGGCCGATCACCTGCTCGTAGTTCTTGTTCTCCTCGACCACGATGACGACGTGGTCGTACACCGGCAGCCCGGCAGGCCAAGCGAGCGCGGGCTTCGCGAGCGCGAGCTCGGCCGGCGACATCGTCGGCGTTGTGGTGCTGGTCGATTTGCAGGCCGCGAGAACGAGCAATGCCGCACAGCCGGCGTAGCGGAGCTTCATGATGCCTCCTCTCGGCAGGCCTTACGCCGATCTGTCGGCGTGAAAGACCTGCCTGTACTAAGTGGCTGCCGGCCGCAGACTGGAACCCCACAGAAACCGCGAAGAGGCGCGCTTCACCGGCAAGCTCTCACCACGCATGGCGGGCGCGACAACCGCGGATTCCAGCCCGAAGGCAGGACCGCCGCGCGGAGCGCTACGATTCCGCGGCGGACCCCTGCGAAGCGCGCCGCGGTGCCCGGCCGGCGCTAGTGCGGCCCGACCACCAGAACGCCGACCATCCAGGTGTGCGAGCTGTCGTCGTGGCTCGGCGGCGTCGGGCGGGTGCTCTTGAGAGCGACCGTGCACCAGATGTGCTTGCCCCCGTCGGTGACGTCCGCCGTCGTGAGGCGCAGGCGGAACGTCGAGCCATCGTGCACCGTCCACGTGGTGCGCGAGAGCGTGCACGGATGCGGCACGTTGCCGCCGAAAGTGGCGATCGACGCGGTCACCGTGAAATTGCCGACTCCACTCTCCGCCCAGGCCGTGACCGGGATCGAGATCGTCGCCGGCCAGGTGTAGGGGTGCCAGTCGTTCGGCCAGCTCCCGGCCGCGGTGCTGACGCTGTAGAGCGGGTTCGGTTGCGACGGCACGGCCACGTCGTCGAAGCCCTGCGTCGAGCGGAAGGTGCTGTAGACGCGCGAGTCGCGGAAGGTCTGGTGGGTCACCGGATCGGTCTCGAACCAGAACGAGCCCTCGGTGAGATCCGCCAGCTCGATCGTGCCGGTCGAGCGCACCCACGGCGGCGCGTCGAGCCACGGGTCGGCGCTGTGGAGCGAATGCAGGCGCCATTGGCCGACGCCGGGAGTGTTGGTGTACGCCTCGGCCACCTCGTGGGTGGCGGCCGTCGTTCGCCCGTCGACAGTGCCCGTCTCCGGCAGCACGACCGCCATCGAGTCGCCGCTGCGGAACAGATCGGATTCGGAATGGCCGCCCGGCACGACCCGCTGCGGGTTGAGCGACGGATGGTGCGACACGCATCCGAAGCTGTCCATGCCGTAGGGGTCGGCGCAGCGGATGAAGAGCAGGTAGATGGTCTGCCGCGCCTTGTCGACGCCCAGGCCGGCCGCGCGGGCCGTGGTGTAGACGTAGTCTTGATAGCTGACGACCGTTCGCGATTGGTGGAGCAGCTCGGGCATGTCGTCGACGACCAGCACGGTCGCGGCCTTGTTGCCGGGACTCCCAGCCGAACGCGGGTACGCCTTCTGCAATCCCGCGAGCCACTGGCTCGAGGGCAGCGCGCGAACGAAGTCGCCGAGCGAGGTCCGGTCCGGGTAGTCCCTCGGGATGATCGCGATCAGCCGCAGCGACTTGCTCGCGACGCCGACATTCGGAACGGCGGGGGGATTGCGGTGGGCCGTCGTGGCCGCGGTCAGGGTCGGCACTGCGAAACAGCCGGCACACACGAGAACGCGCAACGCAGAACTCATGGCAACCTTTCCGCCGCCAGGCCGGGCGTGGGCCGGGGCACGCGACGCCCGGATCTTGCCACAGCCCGGCGCACGCCGATCGAGCGTCAGGCCGGCATTTCGGCCCAGGCCGTTCGCGATGCAAGGAGGCCCGAGCGCTCACGGGCTCCGCCTCTACGCCGGGTCGGCGAGCGCGCGCAAAGCGGCCTTGCGGAGCCCCATCCCCTGCAGTCCCAGGTTGAGAATCGACGCGTAAGCGATCACCTTCTGCGCCACGACCTGGAACGCGAACCCGCTCGGCACGTCGAGCGAGGGCCCCCGGAAGAGCAGGTAGACATACGCGCCGAGCAGCACGAGATAGGCCGTGTTGGCGCGCACGTAGCTCATGGACCAGCCATGGGCGCGCTGCACCCAGGTCAAGCCGGCGACGAACCCGAGGAGCAGACTGAACGCGAGGCGCACGAGGCCGTTATGCAACGCGAGGTGGAGGTTCCACGGCGTGACTCCGACGCCGGCAAAGCACAGCGCGCTCCCCGAGCCGCAGGCTTCCGCGCACCATCCCACCCACGCGACCCCACTGACCCATCCGGGCCAGCCGGCGCGTCCGCGGCGGGATGCAATGAACCGCCAGCTCGGCGCGAACGCCAATAGCCCCACACCCACGCCGCCGAGCGCCAGCACGAACAGCACCCGCGAAGCCGAGTTGTCGAGCCCGGCGTGCGTCACGCTCGCCCCGAGGTCGCTGAAGAAGTTCCCGAAGAAGGAGTAGCTGCGCGTCGAGTGATCGAACTTCGCGCCGCCCGGATAGAGCAGCATGCCAAGCAGCGTGAAGACGACGAACTGCGCGGTCGCGATGACGATCAGCGCGCCGCGCAGAGCGGCGGAGCGGGCGCTCGGAGCGGGCGCGCCCTCGACATCGACAGGCAGCGGGAGCGTTGGATCCGGGAAGCGTTCTACGAGGCTCATGGCCGATCGATTTCACCATGAGTTCACACCCACGACGCGGAAATGTCGCAGGGGCGGCGTGACAACTTTCACGCGGCGAAGGAGGGCCCACGCCGCAGGTTACTTCCCGCGCCGGGAGGCTCTCGCGATCTTCTTGGCGCTTGGCCGCCGGCGGGGCTTGCCTGACCCTGTCGACGGCCCGGCCACATGCGCGGGCCGCGCCAGCGGAACGACCTCGATCCGCACGGCATGCCCCAGTGCTTCCAGCGCGCTCTCCAACCGCGGCATCTTCGACGGATGGCGAGGATCGAGGAGTCTCCTGACCTCTCGTTCATCCATCCTCAGTCGGGCTGCGAGCTGCTTCTGCGTCAGCTTCTGCTCGCGGATGGCGATGTAGAGCGCCGCCTTGGTCGCCACATCTGCGGGTACCGAGACCACGGGAAGCCTTCCACGAGCTGGCGCTCGCGGGATCTCTTCGTGGAGGCGCATGCGCGTCGCGATGGCGGAGCCCAGGGCATCGGCGGCCTCGGCGAGAGCGGCCGCCTTGTCGTCTCCCTGCGTGATCACCTCCGGGAAGTCGGGGATCGTCGCCACGAAACCGCCGTCAACGCGATCGGCCACGAGCCTGACTCCGTATTCGAATCGGCGATTCACAGATCCTCCTTGGAGAGCCCGAGTTGCCTGAGCATGCCCGCGAGGGTTCCCGCCTTGAGCTCGTCGGCTCGATTGCGGATGGTCGTTCTCCGCTCGCCCACGAACAGCACCGCGTGGCTTCCCTTGCCGCGGCCTTCATCGAGCTCGAACCTCCAGCCGCGCTCTTTCGCCAGTCGCCGCAGGCGCTTGATGAGCTCGTGGCCGGCCACCGTTCCGACCTTAGGACATTTTTGTCCTCACGGCAAGCACTCAACGGGCCAGGATCGTCGCCGGTCAACGTTCTCTTCTCGCGGGCGATCCTGCCCACGACGCGATCGCCACGGCAGCCGCGATCATTGACCCGCGCACGCGCGCAGCGATACGGTCCCCGCATTCGGGAGGCTCCTCCATGAGACTCATCGCCGCTGTTTCCTGCGCTCTGGCCATTCTGGTGCCTGCCTCTCGCACGCCAGCCCAAGCGGCCGAACAACGGCCGGCGCAACACGAGACCGAGACGGCCGCGCCGGCGAGCCTTCCGGAAGTGCCCAAGGCGGATTTCAAGGAGCTCTGCAACGGCCACGTCACGGGAGCGCCCGGCGCCGATGGCCGCCCGGGGCCGCACATTCTGTGGACGGCTTACAGCTCGCGGGCGACCACCCCAGAGCTCGCGAAGCGCCTGACGGCGAAGCTCGCGGGCGTCACGCACGAGACGCACGAGAGCTGCGACCTCTGGCGCTTCGATGACAAGGCCCACCCCATCTGGGACCTCTGCCCCGTCGCGGTCAAGGGCCCGGCGAGCGAATGCGCTGCGCCGCCGGCGGGCACCAAGAGCATTCTCATCGTGTCGACGATGGTGGGCGAATACTGACCCGAACCCTGGCGCCCGAAGACCAGTACACGATTCTCGCGGCGCGCGGCAGGTCGGGGGCCGCCTGGCGACATCCCGGTTCGGACCCTTCGCGACGCGCCCGTCGTGAAGTTCAACGGGGCGCGACCGAGGGCTACGGAACCGTCAGCGAGAGAAGACGACGCCGTGCGGAGTCACCGCGCCCGACCAACCGTGCGGCCAGGAGCGCGCCGCGAAGCTGAAGCCGGGCTTGCCGTCGACGCCGAGCAGCGCCTCATCGATGGTCAGGGCGCCGGTCGCCTGATCGAGCTTCAGCAGGAACAGCCGGTCGTCGCTGTTCTTCGACGTCACCACGAGACGCCCGGTCTTCGCATCCCAGTTCGTCCAGTGCGGCGTGTAGGTGTCGCTCAAGCGCAGCCGCGAGACTTCCTTCGGCCGCGCCGGATCGCCGATGTCGAGCACGACGAGTCCGTGCACCGCCGGTACGCTCTGGATGAAGTAGTGGCCGACGATCGTCGGCACCCCGCACCAATTGCCGGGGAACGTGTGCACCAGCGTCGCCTTCGGCGCCGCGGTCTCGAGGCCGCTGATGCGCTGCACCCCGGACGACAGCGTCTGCACGAACACCGACCCATCCGGCCCGCGCCGCGGCTCCTCGGGGCTGATGTTGCCGTAGTGCGTCGTGCCGGGGTCGAAGAATGCGGTCTGCAGGAGCTTCAAGTCCGACAGGCGCCAGACCTGATACGTGACCCCGCTCAGCAAGTCGTCGTCGTGCATCGACGAGTTCGTCGAGACCACGTGCTGGAACGTCGCGAGCACATGGCCGTTCGGCAGCCGCAAATAGGAGTGCGGATGCGCAAACCCGGCCAAGGCGAATTGCGCGCATCGTCCTCGAACCGAGGCGCTGCGCGATTCGATCCAGACCCTACGGCCCCGCGCTTCAGCCAATAGTTCGAGCAGCCAAGGTCAGTGCGCGGCGCCAGCCTGCTGTGCTACATCGACAGGTCGATCGCGGCGCTCCTCGCCTTGTGTATTGGGCGGCGGTGCTAGCGAGGGGCGCCCACCGCCGGCACACCAACTACGAGCGAGCTCCCGGCTCGCCAGACACAGGCGGCGCGCGCCCGGAGCCGGGGGCGCCCAGCGTCAGGACTCACCCCAACCCTGCGTCCTCCCGACTCCGTACTGTCAGCGCTCTACCTCATATCCCAGGGTAGACGGTACGAGATACCGAGATGCGCACTCCAGCGGTGGCGAACCTCGGTCAGC
>WBZN01001557.1_pt2 | contig 13135 bp, 12 predicted proteins | sample 5204281 | NCBI WGS metagenome assembly WBZN01 (sample SAMN12344347, study PRJNA552823) | activated sludge metagenome | biome: Activated sludge suspended growth; feature: Nitrification reactor; material: Wastewater; isolation source: activated sludge from nitrification reactor of wastewater...
TCCGGCAGCCGGCTCGAGTCGGCGCCGCTCGATTGCAAGTGACCGCGATCTGGCGATGACTGCCGGGCATCGCGGCGGCCCGCGACGAGGCGCCCGCGCATTTCCGTCGGGGCCACGTGGCGCGTCGCCGTAGCGCAGCGCGGCAACCGGGTGTCGGAGACCTCGTTCGCCCGCAGATCGGTCCTGTGGGGTAGCGCCCAGGCGGCGCGAATCGGCCTTCGTCCACTTCAAGGGATCCTGATGAGTTGCCGTGCGAGCGAACTGTCGCGTACGCTAGCCGGGTGATCGACGACGAACCCGGCGCAACGACCGAACAGATCGAGCGCGAGGCCCCGTTCGGTGATCGGGTGCTGCTCGTGATCGACGGCGCCGCGCTCCAGGTGGTGCCGCTCCCCGGCGCGGGCACGCTGACGATCGGACGCGCGAGCAGATGCGACGTCGTGATCGACTCGGGGTCGGTCTCGCGGCACCACGCCAACCTCTTGATCGGCCCCGACGTCGAGATCGAAGACACCGGGAGCTCGAACGGCACCTTCGTCGATGGTGCCAAGCTGGTCGCGAACAACCACACCAAGCTGACGATCGGAGTTCCCTTCCTGGTCGGGGCCGTGACCCTGATGGTCCAGACCCGCGCCGGCTCGCGCCGCGAGACCGCGGCGAAGTCGAGCCAGCTCGCCGCGCTCGAGCAATCGGCCGCGCGGATCGCGATCGGCAAGCTCAGCGTGGTGATCGTCGGCGAGACCGGTGTCGGCAAGGAGCGGTTTGCCGAGCGGATCCACGAGATGTCGCCCCGGCGCGCGCACTCGTTCGTGCGGATCAACTGCAGCGCGATCAGCGAGCCGCTGCTCGAGGCCGAGCTGTTCGGCAGTGACGCATCGGGCAAGCCCGGCATGCTCGAGGCCGCGGACGGCGGCACCGCGTTCCTCAGCGATATCGATCAGCTTCCCCCGACGCTGCAGCAGAAGCTGCTCCGCGTCGTCGAGGATGCCGCGGTGCGCAGGATGGGCTCGGCCCGCGCCCGCGCGATCGACGTGCGGTTCATCGCGTCGACGTCGAGAGATCTCCCCGCAGAGATCGAGGCCGGCAGCTTCCGCCGCGACCTGTACTTCCGGCTCGCGGGCGCCACGTTCTCGTTGCCGGCCCTGCGCGAGCGCAAGGACGAGGTCATCCCGCTCGCCGAGCAGTTCGTTGCCTCGGCCGCCGGTCCGCTCGGCCGCACGTTCACGCTGGCCGAGGAAGCGCGGCAGTGGCTGAGCGCTCACGACTGGCCCGGCAATATCCGCGAGCTCCGCAACGCCTGCGAGCGCGCCGTGCTGCTCGCCACCGGCTCGATGATCGAGCAACATCACCTGACGGTCGGCTTTCCCACCGCCACCGAGGATCCCGCCAAGCGGCCCGGCCAGCGGTTCCGCAGCTCGCCGACGATCCCGCCGCCGCCCGGCATGATGCCCCCGAGCGCGGGCGACATGCCGGCACAGGTCCGCGCCACGGTTGCCGAGCTCGAGAAGCAGCGGATCCTGGAGGCGCTCGACAAGTGCGCCGGCAACCAGACCCGCGCCGCCGAGATGCTCGGGATCTCGCGCCGCACGCTGATCAACCGGCTCGACGAGTACGGCATCGCGCGACCGCGCAAGCGCGACGAGTAGATGCGCAGCAGCTCGATCCCGGGGTTCGCTGCGGCCTTCATCGCAGGCGGCGGACGTGATGTCGACATCAGCCGGCTCCCCGAGCTCGCGAGCTCGCTGGCGCCAGGCGAGCACGTCCGCGTCACCGACGAGCACGGAGAGGAGCTCGGCCTCGCCGTCGCGGACCTCGACAACGCCCGCCTGCGGATCATGGCGGTGCTCGCCGATGGCTTCCCCAAGATCGACGGCGCGTTGATCGGCTGGCGCGTCGAGCGCGCGCTCGCCTGGCGCAAGCAGCTCGGTCTGCCGGGCACGACCCACGCCTACCGGCTGATCCACGGGGCCGGAGATCTGCTCCCCGGCTTCGCCTGCGACGTGCTCGGACGCACCGCGGTCGTCTATGCCTATGGCGATGGGCTGCGCGCGCTGGGCAAGTCGATCGCCGAGGCCGTGGTCGGCTTCGCACGCCTCGACGGCGCCGTGGTCAAGCTGCGGGCGCGCGGCGGCGCGAGCGATGTCGCGCAGGACATCATCGGGACGGTCCCGGAGCGCGCGGACGTCACCGAGCACGGCGTGCCGTTCGAGGTTCATCCGCTCGGGGGCCTCAACGTCGGGCTGTTCACCGACATGCGCGAGCAGCGCGTGGGCCTCGCCCGGTTCGTCGCCGGCAAGCGCGTGCTGAACCTGTTCTCGTACACCGGCGCCCTCAGCGTGACCTGCGCCCGTGCCGGGGCCGCGAGCGTGACCAGCGTCGACACGTCCGCCGGAGTCAACGCGTGGGCGCACGGCAACTTCGTGCGCTCCGGCTTCGAGGCCAACGACCCGCGCTGGAAGTTCGAGACCGGGGATGCCTCGCGGTTTCTCCAGCGCGCCGCGCGCGACAAGGAGCGCTACGACGTCGTGCTGATCGATCCTCCGAGCACGTCGAGCGCGGGCGGCGTCTCGTGGGCCCTCGGCCGCGATTACCCCGAGCTGATCGCGAAGGCCGCGGCGGTGATCCCGACGGACGGCCTGCTGTGGCTCGCCGCAAATACCCACGAGCTCGGCTCGCTCGGCAAGCTCGCCGGCAAGGGACTCAAGGCGGCGAATCGCGTCGGGATCGTGCTCGAACAGGGCGGGCTGCCCCCCGAGTACCCGACCCTGGTCGTCCAGCCCGCCGACCGCTACCTCCAGATCTGCCTCCTGCGCGTCGCGTAGGCCGCACGTCGCGACCGGAGCCACGAGGCTTCAGGCCGAGCGGGTGGGGCGGAGCCGGCCGAAGAACTCGCGTGCGACCGCGGTCTGCGGATCGTCGACCACCTGCGACGGCGGGCCGTCCTCGGCGATCGTCCCCCGGTCGATCACCCACACGCGCGACGCGATGTCGTGCGCGAACTGCATCTCGTGGGTGACCACGAGCATCGTCATCCCGCCCTTCGCGAGCGCGCGGATCACTTGCATCACGTCGTCGCGCATCTCCGGGTCGAGCGCGCTGGTCGGCTCGTCGAACAGCATCACCTCGGGTTGCTGGGCGAGCGCGCGTGCGATCGCGATCCGCTGCTGCTGGCCACCCGAGAGCTCGTGCGGGTACGCGCCCGCACGATCGCGCAGGCCGACGGTGTCGAGCAGCTCGAGCGCCTGCGTCCGGGCGACGAGCGGGTCCGCGTGCTTCACGACGCGCGGCGCGAGCGTGATGTTCTCGAGCGCGCTCAGGTGAGGAAACAGGTTGAACTGCTGGAACACCATCCCGACCCGCGCGCGGAGCTGGCGCAGCAGGTCGCGGTCGCGCCGCCCCATCCCGGGGACCAGCTTGAAGCCCGCGATCTCGACGCTGCCCGCATCGAAGCTCTCGAGATAGTTGAGGCAGCGCAGCAAGGTCGACTTGCCGCCGCCCGACGGGCCCACGATCGCGATCGTCTCCCCCTTGCCGACCTCGGCGGACACGCCCTCGAGCACGACGCGCTCGCCGTGGCGCTTACAGAGCGTGCGGACGCTGATCACGCGCGAGCCTCCTCTCGAGCCGCCGTGCGAGCTCGGACAGCGGGATGCTGAGCAGCAGGTACATCGCCGCGCACAGCAGGCCCGGGATCAACCAGCCGCGCATGTCGACCGCGGCGATCGTCATCCGCTTGGTCAGCTCGATCACGGTGATCACGCTGACCAGCGACGAGTCCTTGAGCAGCGACACGAAGTCGTTGGTCATCGGCGGCAGCGCGAGCCGCAGCGCCTGCGGCAGCATCACGTGGCGCAGCGTCTGCCAGGGTCCGAGCCCGAGCGCGCGCGCCGCCTCGCTCTGGCCGCGCGGGATCGCGAGCAGCGCGCCGCGGTAGACCTCCGCCTCGTACGCACCATAGTTGAGCCCGAGCCCGAGCACCGCCGCCTCGACCGGACCCAGGCTGATGAAGTCCGCGAGGCCGTAGTACAGGACGAACAGCTGGAGCAGCACCGGCGTCCCGCGAAACACCTCGATGTAGATCCGCGCGAGCGCGCGCACCGGCGTCGATCCGTAGACCCGCATCACCGCGAGCAACATGCCGAACGGCACCGCGAGCAGGAACGCGAGCACCGTCAGCTCGAGCGTGACGAGCGCGGCTCGCAGGAACTGCCACAGCATCTCGGCGTCGAACGTGCGCACGTGAGCCTGGATCCCGACGTCCCCGGAACCAGCGAGCGCGTCGAGCTGCCGGGGATCCCACAGCCGGGACTTGCGGAGGATCTGCTCGAGCTCGCCGTCCTTGCGCATGTCCGCGAGCACGCCATCGATCACCCGCTTGAGCTCCGCGTCGGCCTTGCGCATGCCGATCACGTAGGTGCCGCGCGCGACGTCGTATGGCACGCAGCGCAGCTGCTTGTTGATGCAGCCGTAGCGGTCCGCGATGATGTTGTCGAGCAGCACGGCATCGGTTCGCCCGAGCTCGAGATCGCGATACGGCTCCTCGTTGCCCTCGTAGACCTTGGCCTCGATCGCCGGCAGCATCCTCAGGATGTCGTGCGCGAACGTCTGGTTGAGGGTGCCGACGCGCTTGCCACCGAGGTCGAACAGCGAGCGATAGGGATCGCTCGCTCGGATCGTCAGGGTCTCGGCGTAGGTGAAGTACGGCTCGGACATCAGTATCCGATCGCGGCGCTCCGGGGTCGCCTCGAGGCCGTTCATCACCACGTCGAAGTCCCCGCGCTCGAGCGAAGGCACCAGGTTCGACCACGCGTACTGGACCATCCGAGCCTTGACCCCGAGCCGGCGCGCGATCGCCTCCATCAGATCGACCTCGAAGCCGATCAAATGGCTCGGGTCGGAAGGATCTTCGTAGACGTATGGTTCGCCCCCCTGGACGTCCGCGCCCCACGTGATCTCACCACGTTGTCTGATCCCGGCGAGGGTCTGCCCGCTCGCGTCCGTGCCGGTGCCGCAGCCCGCGGCGGCGACGACCGCGACGAGCGCCAGCGCCAGCCCGACCAGCCTTCGCCCTTCGGCCATTCTCTCGGTGCGACGAGAGCTTGGGCCACGCGGCGCTGTGGTCGGCCATCGGTCCACCGCGTCGGTCAAGAACGGAGTATGCCGGACCTCCTCGATCGTGCGCTACCATCTGGTCATGGACCTGGGGCGCATGCTCGACAAGTGCGTTCGCGACCAATGGTCGATCGACGACCTCGACTGGTCGATCCCTCCGCCGGCGCTGCCGCGGGAAAAGGAAGAAGCGGTCGTCCAGTACTTCACCGACATGGCGGGCATCGAGTTGCTCGCCGGAGCCTTGTTCGAGGTCCAGCGGCAGAAGACCGACGACAAGACCCTGCAGAAGATCTTCGCGACGTTCGTGGCCGACGAGAAGCGCCACTCCGCGGTCGCCTCACGCCTCGCGCGGCACTACGACGTCCATCATCATCGCACGTACGTCGAGAGCCCCTCGCTGACCAAGTTCCGCCCGCACTTCCTCGAGCTCGTGCGGAACACGTCGCCCGAGATCGCGAACGCGTACATCACATCGGGTGAGCTGATCCTCGACGTCGCCCTGCTCCGGTCCCTCGATGACTACGTCGCCGATGAGATGAGCCACCGGGCACTGCACCTCATCAACCGAGACGAAGCCCGTCACATCGCGATCGATTTTCACATGACGGAGCACTACTGCTCCGACGCGCACCTCGCCGCGATCCGAAGCCGCCCGCGGCCCGAGCTGCGCGAGCGCGTCCGGATGACGCGCGTGCTCGCGATGATGATGTGGCACGCCAAGCCATTTCTCCAGCAGGTCTTCCTCGCACCGATGGACAAGACCGATCCCTCCGGTCGCCGGATCCGCGACGCGTTCAAACGGATCCAACTGCTGTTACGCAAGCCCACCGTCGCGCGCACGCCGTTCTCGCGGTTCATGATCTCCGCCCAAGCTGCATACAACCACCCCGTGGTCGGGACGCTGTTCGGCCGCCTGCTGCTCCGGGTGCTCGGCGCCGACATCCGCGCCGCACAGATCTTGTTCACCGCGGAAGAGCTGGCCAAGACTCAACAGATGTCGTTCGAGGAGCTCGCGCAGGGACGCTTTCCACTAGCTCAACCCTGAAATCACTCGCGAATTGAATCATTTCAGAATCTTGTCTGGGGACGCTCTCCACTAGCTCAACTTCGTACATGCCACGCGAAGTTGAGTTAGTGGAGAGCGTCCCTATCTGCGCGGCAGCGTCTCTTGCGCGGGCCGCGTGACGCCTTCAGCGGCGGTCACCGGATAACCGCGACGGTGCCACTCGTTGATGCCCTCGTCGAGGACAAGCGCTTTCAGGTGGCCCTGCTTGCGCAGCTCGTCGACGACGATCCCCGATAGGTGATGCGGGCACGCGCAGTATGCGATCGCCCAGGTGTCCTTGGGGATCTCCGAGAGCCGCTTCATGTCGTGGTACGGGATCGACACCGCGCCGGTGATGTGGACGCGCATCCACTCCGAGGGTGGCCGCGCGTCGATGATGATCATCTTCCGCTTGGCGTCGAGCGCCTTGTGGACGTCGTCGATGCTGATGAATCGATCCTCGCGGGGGGTCCAGGTCGGGGCCTTGCCCTTCGGGTTGATCTCGAGGGGCTCCTTGCCGGTCGGGGGAGGCAACAGCTTGACCTGCGGGGTCTGGCCGCCGAGCTGGCGGATGAACGCCACGACATCGCTGATCTGGCCCGGAGTGAGCTTGCCGGCGAACGCCTCCATCTTGGTCCCCGGGCGGCCCCTGGAGATCGCGTAGTGAAGATAGGCGTCACTCGCCTGCTGTAGCAGGCGTGCGTTCGTCAGCTGGATCGCCTCGCCGCGGGCCATCGGATCGCCGTGACATACCTTGCACGTGCTCGCGTACAGCGGCGCACCACGGTCGGCGTTGCCGGGCTCGACGACGGGGAGCGTCTGCGCCGCGGGGCCGAGCGCGCGAAGGTACGCGACGAGTCTCGCGACGGCGGCGTCGTCGAGCGGGCCGCCCATCCTCGCTCCGTAGGCACCCATCGACGTGCCTGGGCGGCCGGTGATGATCGCCTCCTGGAGAAACGCGTCGGTGGCGCTCTCGAGGAACGTCGACGTGACCAGCGACGGCGCGTGATCGGCCGCGTAGCCCTTCGCTTCCGCGCCGTGACACGGCGAGCACAGTGTCAGATAGACCGTCTTCACCGGTAGCTTGGCTACATCGGCGTCGACGACGCCCGAGTCACGGGGCGCGGCGTGCGGCCCCGGGTTCGGAACGGGCTCGGGGGTCGCCGAGCCTGAGCCACAGGCGGCGAGGAGGACAAGAACCCACAGCGATGGCCGAGATGACTGCACCGCCGGGGACTATGCCACCGCCCTAGTGGCGATGGTCGCGAACGTCGGGACCAGGTGCAGGCGGTGGTGGCGGCGCCGCTGCCGGCGTCCGGTGGTCACGGACGACGGGCCCGCGCTCCTCGCGACGCTCCTCGCGACGTTCCTGACGTTCCTCGACGCGCTGCGCGGCCGGACCCGCCCGCCAGCGGCCCTCGACCCAGACATGCCCGCGCCCACGACGCTCCCAGCGTCCATCCTCCCAGGCCTGGTTCGCGCGCTGGCGCTCCCAGTAACCGTCACGCCAGTCCCACCGGCCGCCATTGCGCATCCAGCGACCCTGGATGAACACGAAGCCGGGACGTGTCTCGACGACGACCGCACGCGGTGGCGGCGGCTCCTCTTCGACTTCGACCACCGTCACCGGCGCACCAACGTGACCGTGCGCGCGTACGACGCACCCCGCGGCACCGGCCGCGAGCGACGCAACGAGAGCAAAGCTACCGAGTGTTTTCTTCAGCTGCATTTCGAATCCTCCCTGGGCGCTGTCTCGAGAGCAAACGCGAGACCAGACTGATGTCCAAACGTTACGGCACCATCCGCCTCGACGTGAGCCTGACGGCTGTGAAATCCACACCACACTCGGGGCATCATGACGGGTCGAACTGGTAGGGCACTACCCGACACTGTGACAAAGGTTGTGTATCCAGTTCGAAGGCGAGTGAGTTATCATCATACTTATGGGTCGCAGACTCGTAGCCCTGACGGTCCTGTTGTACGCCTGTCAGGCCCGGCTCGGCGATGGGCCCGGTGCCGACGCCACAGACGCCCCGGTCGTGGATGCTCCCTCGCCCGATGGCGCGCCGGATGTGACGATGCTGGGCGCGTGGGGTGCACCGACCAAGGTCCTCGGCGCGAGCACCGCGCAAGCCGAAGACGACGCCACGATGTCCGACGACACGCTCGAGATGATCTTCGCCGTCAACGAGAACGGCACCAAGCACCTGTGGTCGATGACACGCACATCACCGCTGGCTGAGTGGAACCCGCCGGCACGGATGACGATCAACTCGCCCGTCGCCACCAACACCGATGATACGCCCCGCCTCGCGGTCGACGGCCTGACCTTGTACTTCGAGTCCGATCGAGGCGGCAACAACGGCGATATCTACAAGTCGACGCGGTCCGCGGTCGGTGCGAACTGGCAGCCGCCGACCGTGCTCGCCGACGTGAGCAGCCCGTTCAACGAAAAGTGGTTCATGCCGTGCGGCCCCGCTGGCCGCTACATGCTCGTCTCCAACCGAGACAGCGGCATGGACTCCGACCTGTACGAAGGCACGCTCGGCGGCGGCCCACCGACGCGGATCTCCGAGCTCAACTCCGCACAGAGCGAGACCGGGACGTTCTTGACCCAGGATTGCCTGACGATCATGTTCGCGTCGGCCCGGAGCGGGAACACGTTGCTGTACCAGTCGCACCGGATGTCCGCGACAGCGGCGTGGTCGACGCCGACCCTGGTGACCGACTTCATCACCGGCGCCGATCAGCAGGATCCGTGGATGTCCGCCGACGGACGCACGTTCGTGTTCGCGAGCAATCCCGGCAACAATTACGACATCTTCATCAGCACGCGCTGAGACCGGCCACCCGCGCATGGCCGATGGATCGCGGATCCGCGCCAAGGCGCCGATCCGGCCACGCGTCGACTGATAGGATGCGGTGTGCGTGTTGTCCGCCTACGCCTGCTCTGTGCCCTCACCGCCAGCGGATGTGCGCGGGAGCCCCAAGATCGAGTTTGCCCAGAGCTCGCGGTCGGCGATCTGGTGATCACCGAGGTCCGCGGGCCGCAGACCGGCGATGACACGCTCAAGCCGTACGTCGAGCTCTACAATGCCAGCGGTCACGGCGTCGACCTGCTGGGCACCAAGGTCCGGTTTCGCAAGAAGGACGGCAGCGGCGAGATCGACGTCCTCGTGCGCCGCACGCTCGTCGCCGAGGCTGGTTCGTACACGGTGCTCGGGCTCGAGGACGACGCCGACCGCTCGGCGTACGTCGACTACGGCTTCGTCAACGACTTCACCGGAGGCTGGCTCAGCGCCGCTGCCGTCGATGTCGAGAGCTGTGGGGCGCGGGTCGATCTCGCCACCTATGACTCGCTCCCGCGCAATGGCACCTACTCGCTCGGCGTGACCCCGCCCAGCGCCGACACCAACGACCTTCCGATCTCGTGGTGCACGGATGCCACGACCGGAACGCCACAGCAGGCCAACGTCGCATGTCCATGATCCGTCGCGCGCTGATCGTGCTCGTCACCGTGGTGTTCGCCGTACAGCCCGCGGCGTGCGGACCCGTCGGTGGCAAGCGCTACACCCGCAAGCTCGCGCAGAAGTCGCTGCACCAGCTCGAGGCGCCGGGCGTCGTCGTCGGTGAGTTCCACATCACCAAGGTGGTCGACGGCGATACGGTCAAGGTCGATGGGCTCGACAGCTCGCTCCGCCTGCTCGGCGATGACACCGAGGAGACGTTCAAGAACGAAGCGGACCGGCGCGCGATGGAGGCGAGCTGGGAGGATTACAAGAAGGCGAAGCGCCCCGGCCCGCGTCCCGGCAAGTATGCGACGCCTCTCGGCGAACAGGCGAAGCTGTGGGCCAAGCAGTTCTTCGAGGGCGTGGACAAGGTCCGGATCGAGCGCGATCACCCGGCCGAGATCCGCGACGCGTACAACCGGTACCTGACCTACGTGTTCGCGCTCAAGCATGGCACCTGGGTCAACTACAACGTCGAGGTCGTGCGCGCCGGCATGTCGCCGTACTTCTCGAAGTATGGCTACTCGCGCCGGTTCCACCCCGAGTTCGTGGCCGCGCTGGCCGAGGCCAAGGCGGCGAATCGCGGGATCTGGGCCCCCGGCGGGATGGCGTACCCGGACTACCCGGAGCGCGAGGCCTGGTGGAACGCACGCGGCGACTTCGTCGACGCGTTCCGGAAGCAGGCCGAGGGCAACCCGAAATACATCGACATCACGCACTGGGACGCGTTGCAGCAGCTCGAGGCGAGCGTCGGCAAGGAGGTCGTCGTGCTCGGGACGGTCGGCGACGTACGGATCGGCGACAAGGGCCCGACGCGGGTCACGCTGACGCGCCGGATGTTCTCCGGGTTCCCGCTGATCTTCTTCGATCGCGACGTGCTCGGGACCTCGGGGATCGCGGAGTGGAAGGGCGAGTTCGTGACGGTGACCGGGGTGCCGACGCTCTACGAGAACAAGCACACCCACAAAAAGGAGGTCCAGATCGTCGTCGATCGCGCGACCCAGATCGGCCTGTCACCTGTCCCGGGGTTGTCGGCGCCGAGCGCCGCCCCGCCTGCCGCGAGCCCGGCGAAGTGACGCGGCTTACGCACCCGTGCGACGCTAGGAGGACCATGCGCGCGATCGTCTATGTAGCTGCGGCGACCTTGCTCGTGGCCTGCGGTCCAGCGGCGAAGGACGAGGGCTGCACGGACTCCTTGCTCGCGGGGGATCTCGTGATCACCGAGGTGTTCGCCGACTTCAAGGCGCCGGCCGGTGGCGCCGGCGCGGATGAAGGCAAGGAGTGGTTCGAGATCTACAACGCGTCCGATCGGCCCCTCGATCTCCATGGCCTCACGATCACCCACAGTCGCCCGGACGGCTCGAAGTCCAAGTCACACGTGATGGACGCCATCACGATCGCGCCCGGCCAGTTCCTCACGCTCGGCAACACGACCCAGGATCTGCTCCCCGCCTATGTCGACTACGGCTACAGCGTCGACCTCGGCGATCTGTTCAACACCGACGGCGGCAAGCTGACGATGTCGTGCGGCACCAAGCAGATCGACAGCGCGACCTACGAGAACGTCAAGGAGGGTCACGCGCGCGAGCTGTCCGCTGCCCAGCCGCCCGACTACACCATCAACGACGACGTGGCCAGCTGGTGCCAGGGCAACGACAGCGAGTTCGAGGCCGGCAACTTCGGCACGCCGGGCTCGGACAACGACTGCATCCCGATCGTCGTCGGCCAGTGCAATGATGGCGGCACGATGCGCGACTCGATCGCGCCGGTCGCTGGGGATCTCGTGATCACCGAGGTGATGCCGAACCCTGGCGCGGTCAGCGATACCACCGGCGAGTGGTTCGAGGCCAAGGTCATCCACGATGTCGATCTCAACGGCCTCGGGCTCGACCGCGCCGGCGACACGAGCAACCCGAACGTGATCACGTCGCCCGACTGCGTCCACGTCGCTGCTGGCAGCTACGCGCTGTTCGCGAAGAGCACCGATCCCGCGATGAACGGAGGGCTGCCTGCGGGGTCCGTCCTCGGCACGTTCTCGTTCTCCCTCATCGACGGCACGGCCGCGGCGCCTGGGGACGTCCGGCTGGTCGCCGGCACGACGGTGATCGATGCGATCTCGTGGACCAGCACGCGCGCCGGCAAGTCGCATCAGCTCGACCCCGATCTGCTCGACGCGACGTCCAACGACATGGAATCGAACTTCTGCGACGGGACCACCGCGTTCGGGCTCGGCGATCTCGGCACGCCGTTCGCCGACAACGTGCAGTGCTCGCTGCTCCCGCCGGCCGGCATGTGCGACATGGGTGGCACGCTGCGCCCGATCGTGAAGCCCGCCGCCGGGCAGCTCGTGATCTCCGAGTTCCTCGCCAACCCGGCGACCGGCACCACCGGCTCGGACGCGACCCGCGAGTGGTTCGAGATCACCAACACCGGCGCGACCGCCTTCGATCTCAACGAGCTCGGGGTCGCTCGCACCGGAGGTACCGCCAACATCGTGCAGTCCGCCACCTGCATCTCGATCGCACCCGCAGGGTTCGGCCTGTTCGCGCGGTCGAACGATCCCGCCGTCAACGGCATGCTCCCCGCGGTGGACGCCACGTTCTCGTTCGCGCTCGTCGACACCACCGGCAACCTCGAGGTCCGGGACGGCGCGACGGTGCTCGACGTGATCACCTGGACCTCCGTGACCTCGGGCCTGTCCAAGGAGCTCAAGCTCGGCGCGACCACCGCGGCCGGCAATGACACCTTCCCTGGCAACTACTGCAACGGATCGGGGTCCTATGGCGACCTCACGAACAAGGGCAGCCCGAAGGCGGCGAACGCGGCGTGCCCGTAGCGCGCGCGATCGCGATCGCGCTGGTCGCCACCGCGTGCGATCCGGCCGGCGGCACCTCGGCGGTGGTCACGCGCGTGATCGACGGTGACACCGTCGAGCTCGCGAGCGGTGAGAAGGTCCGATACCTGATGGTCAACGCGCCGGAGACCACGAACGGCCACAGCGACTGCTACGGCGCGAACGCCGCGACGTTCAACTCGGACCTCGTGCTCGACAAGACCGTCACGCTCGACTACGACGTCGTCAAGACCGACATGTTCGGCCGCACGCTCGCGTATGTCTCGGTCGATGGCCAGGAGGTCAACTCGCTGCTGCTCGAGCGGGGCTACGCCTGCCTGCTCCACATCCCCCCGAACGGCGACGCACGGCTCGCCGAGCTCGAGGCGCTCGAGACCGCGGCGAAGCGCGAGAACCGCGGCCTGTGGGGCGCCTGCAGCCCGATCCCGTGCAACTGATCGCGAGGGCCGCGCGCACGCCCGGAAACGCCCTGCGCACCGTGTTAGCTTCGTGCGCGGTGCGCGCGGCACGCCTCGCCTTCATCGTCGTCTTGCTCGCCGCGCGTCCGGCCGGCGCGATCCCGTACGAGGCGTTCATCGACATCGATGATCAGGCCGACCTCGATGACCTGCTCGC
>WBZN01001666.1_pt1 | contig 13125 bp, 16 predicted proteins | sample 5204281 | NCBI WGS metagenome assembly WBZN01 (sample SAMN12344347, study PRJNA552823) | activated sludge metagenome | biome: Activated sludge suspended growth; feature: Nitrification reactor; material: Wastewater; isolation source: activated sludge from nitrification reactor of wastewater...
CCGGGCGAATTCGCCTACGGCGCGCTGCGCGAGCCTGCGGCTTGCACCGGCATCATGGTCCGCGTCCAAATCATCGCCTGCATCATCGCCGATGTCATCGTCAGGGCGCGACAAGTGTTTCTCCTCTCTAACTTCTCTTTCGGCGCGGCGCTTTGCACGCGGGTATCTTGCGCGAGATCTTACGCCGCGCGTGCCCTTTGGCTAAGCCGGAACTTGAAGCGGCCGGGCACGAGCGGACCGCGCGCGGCATAAAACAGGCTGCCGAAAAGACCATTATCGAGGCCAACGACCGGTTCCGGCTGCCAATCCGCGCTTCTCAAGCGCGACGCCCTGATCCGATGATTGGCTCAAGCTACGGCCGGACAAAGACGAGCGGCACCCTCCCGCTTGAAGCAGCGGTTGCCATGGCGCGCGCCCGAGAGCGCGGTCACGCCGCGAGTGCGGCTGCGCTGCGGCGGGCGGTCTTAGGCTGAAGCCGATGGACGACGGCCGCCTCGCGAATGAGCGGCTCGCTCATCACCGAGGTCAGCTCATCGAAAAGGTTGTAGAGCGCATACGTCGCCAGATCGAGCTGCTGAGCGGCGCTCGCCTGCAACTCCCGCGCGTTCGCGGCCGATGTGATGGCCGCCGATACCACCCCGGAAAGGCGTTCCCATTGCTCGTTGGGTGAAAGCTTCCGGGGTGACTGGCCCGCAGCCGGGGGCGACACGATGGACTTTTGTGGCGTGAAGAAACGCCGCCCTATCCAGGACACCAGTCCGAAAAGATTGACCGAATTGGCAAGAATAGACACCGCGCAGCCCGCTCGCCCGAGTTTCAATTCTCAAGAATTGCGCTTATTTGCGTAATTCCACAATAGCCAAATGCCGGATTTTGAGCCTAACACGTGTTCAGCGTGCGGATCTATCCATTATCGCGGATAGAGTTTCAGCTAAAACGTGTAAATGCCGTTAACGCCATCCCATTAAGGAATATAGAAATCGCGGGGGCGCAAAGTCACTTTTTGAGCGATTTCGCCTTTTTGGCACGCACCAAATTCGTGCGCTTGACGATAGCCTTTATGCGTGCGCTGCGGGGTACGGCGGTCAAGTTATGGGCCGCACTCTCCGTCTCTGCTGCAGCCCGCAAAGCCGCGGCCCTTGCCGTGCGAAATGCGCGCAGCGGAAGAATTGGCTCTATGCGGCCGCGATAGCGATAATGACCCGTAATACGATCAACGAATAAGGCGTCCTCTAATTGCGGCCCCCAGCCGCGATTATGCACGATCATGGGACGGCCGGACGGGGCAGGAATATCCGTGACAATGGCGATATGATCCCGCGAGCCGCTGTTCTGCGGCCGGTCATAAGTCACAATATCGCCCGGCAGATAATCCTCGGCGAAATCGGTAATCGGCACGCTCGCCCCGCGCGAAGCGAAGTAGCGACGTAGCGTGAATGTGCGGCGGTGCGCGATGCTCGTATCTGCCGACCCGATGCGTGCGCCATGAACAAGCGCCTGAAGGTCGATCCCGAGCGCGCGATAGGCGCGAATAACGACGTCCGTGCACACGCCAAACAATGCCGGAACGTCACCCATCGGATAGGCGAGCTTGCGGTATGTGTCGGTGTAGACGACGAACTCGGTTGTCTGACGCAAGGCCGCGGCGGCCAGCGCGCGGCCGAAATCTTCAGAGGAGGGTGTGGCGTGAGACCCCGGCTGGACGGGCATCTGGTCCTCAATGCTGCACCGGCCGGGATCGGCCTCGACAGCGGGCGGCTGCAATGAGAGGGCTGCGCCGGGGCTCAGCGCGGCAAGCTGCGTCGGTCCAATCGGCTTGGCCGCATCTGACGGCGACGCCGGCCTTGGTGCATCCGCTATGCCGGGCCTGGCAACAGGCGGCTCGTTCCAAGGACCGGCAAGAAAGGGAACCTCAACGCCATCCCCCTTATCCGCAATCTCGTCCGCGAAACGATCCGCCCGGTCTTCAACGACATCAGAAGCACGCGCGGACGTGTCGGCGTCGCGGGCAATCACCGTTGCGGGAAGCGCAGGGTCGACCTTCAACGGCTCGTCTGGCGGGAGCGGCTCGACAAGCAACGGCGCGCGAGCTGTGCTGACCGCAAGCTGGTCCGGCGACGTCAGCGCAATTCGCAGCGAACGCGCAACATCCGATTGCCAGCACGCAGCCGCCAGCACTGCACCGGCAAAGCCAACCCCCATCGCCAGCAACAGCGGACGGCTAGAGTACTTGCGGAACAGTGGGAACGGCTTTTCCGGTAAGGAGAACGACAAAAACGAAGGCCTGAAGCCGGTCCGCGTTTCCCTCGCAACGGCTCTAGGGACACCAGCTTCGATCGCGTCCAGCCGGACACTTGCTGCCTTGCAGGCCTCAACATGACCTGAAGCGCACCTCAAGGGTGCGTGGCCGCGTGTCTGCGCGGCCGCCATGCGCTGGAGGAAGCGCTCGAGCGGCGCACGGTTCGTCGGGCCCTGATCCGGGCGGCCAGAGAGCGGCCCGCTACGGACCCCCGCTCCGCACCTGCTCCTTTGACCGCGCCGCCGTTGCTGACGCTCCCCGCCACTCATGCGCCTACCATTTCACCCCATTAAGACCCAGACGGCTCAAGATACGCCCCGAACCTGCCGCCCCAGACAAGCCTTGACCAGTCACATCCTGGTCAGGAGCCAGGATTGCAGCCGGTGTCACCAATAGCTACGTGCAAATTACGGCCCCCAGCTAGCCTCAGCCGGATGGCAGGGGTACGGCGGTGGTGCTGATACGCCGGAGCACTTGCGCGGCCGTCACGCCCGCGACCCGAAGGCTCGCCAGCGATTGCGCGCCTGTGCTCTTGGACAGCTTCAGTCCCGCGTCATCCACGATCAGCCTATGGTGATGGTAGAGGGGTGCGGGCAGATCGAGAATAATCTGCAAGACGCGCTGCGCATCCGTGGCGGCGAACAGGTCCATGCCCCGCGTGACGTGGGTAATTCCTTGCCGGGCATCATCCACGACGACGGAAATGAGATAACTCGAAGGCGTCTCCTTGCGCAAAACGACGACATCGCCCCAGCGTTGGGGATCGCATACCACGATGCGGCTGCGGCCTGCGCCATCTATTTCGCTGAACGTGATCGGTCCGCCGAACTTTTTGCGGGCCAGTGCAACGGCGCGCTCCATGTCGAGCCGCATGGCGAAAGGCTCGCCCTTGGCGAGCTCACGCTCGACGTCAGCTTGCGGGCGGCCGCGCCATATCCCCGGATAGACGAGCGCCCCCTCCGGATCGAGCTTTGCGGGATCGGCGGCGGCGATGATCTCCTTGCGGCTCGCAAAGCATGGATAAAGCAAACCCATCGCATCCAGGCAGGCCGCAGCCTGCTTGTAGGCAGGGAGATGGTGAGACTGAAAGAGCACCGGCTGCTCGAACGTGATGCCGAGCCAGGCAAGGTCCTCGAATATTCCGGTAATGTACTCAGGCCTCACCCGCGCGCGGTCGATATCCTCGATGCGCACCAGAAAGCGGCCGCCAAGACGGCGCGCCATCTCGAAGCCCGTCAATGCCGAAAGGGCATGCCCCAGATGGAGCGCGCCGTTGGGCGAGGGCGCGAAGCGTAAGACCGGCTGTGCTGTTTCCTGCAGTCGTGTCAATCGCACGTGCCCGTTTTTCCTGCGCCCGGCATGAACGACCGCGCGACGGCTTCCACCACGCGATCATACATCTTGCGCTCGGCTGCGGGATAGAGCATCGCCCAACTGTTTATGAGCCTGCCGCCGCAGGTGAAACTGACGCGCTGGTAGAACATCTCGTCGCCCTGCGTGCCCGAGAGCACAAACCAGCGCTTGCGCACGGGCGCATAGTCGATCTTCGCGCCCGCGTACTGCTCTGAAAGCAGGAACTGGCGGTATTCTTCGAGCGAATTGTTTTCGGAGTTATCGAACGCGCCAAACAGCAGCTTGGCTTTGCCATCCTTTGAATACAGCACGCGGCCGTCTTCGGATTTGGGCGTCTCCCGCTGTTCGAAGACGTCAACCGGATAGGCGATCGCGTATCCGTGCCGCTCATTTTTGATGGTCGCCCAATCGTTGAGCTTGGGCCCAGCCACGGCACTGCTGGCGACACCGCTGATTGTGAGAGAAAGCGCAAAACAAAGGGCCAACCAAGCTTCAGCCCGGAGTTGAGCAAGCGACGCAAACATGACGGACCTCACGCAACGATTGCGAGCTTTATCGAGTGGATTATCTTAAGGTCGAAGACGGATTCAATAAAGTGCTTGGGCGAAAAACTTTCATGCCAAACGACGGCACATCGCCTTCTTCTCCGATGCTCCACATCGTACTTAGCAACGACGCGGCGCTTCGCGATGCGATTGGCGAGCTCACGCGACAGTGCCGCATCATGCGCGCCATCCACGCGCGAACCGGCACGCCACCGCTGCGCGATTTTTCTGCAGACTTCAGCGGGCTTTCCAAGATCGTCGTCGGCCAGCAGCTTTCAGCCAGCAGTGCGGCCGCGATCTGGGGGCGGCTATCGCAGGCCGTCCGTCCCTTCAAAGCGGCGCGGATACTCGCAATGAGCGAGGCAGACCTGCGCGCGCCTGGGCTCTCGGCGGGCAAGATCAAGACACTGCGTGCGGCCGCCCAAGCCGTGACCGATCGGCGTATCGTCTTTTCGAAGCTCAACGCTTTGTCCGACCCGGACATCATCTCCACACTCACCCAAATGCACGGCATCGGCCCGTGGACTGCGGAGATCTACCTTCTGTTCGCCCTGCGGCGCGCCGATGCCTTTCCATGCGGCGACCTCGCACTGCAGCTTGCCGTCCAGAGGGTCATGAAGCTCGACGCGCAACCAAGTGCAGCCCAATTGGGTGACGTTTCTCAGCGCTGGCGGCCGTGGCGGGGTGCTGCGGCGCGCCTGCTTTGGGCCGACTATGCGTTGCAGCGCAGCGCCAGTCGCGGCCCCAACAACCGTGGAACTTCCAAAAAGCCCTTATAATTACGAGGCTTGAGCAGGCTGTTTGTCCAAAGCTGCGGTGCTTCACATATTTGATATGCGAGGCTAGTATCCGGCCGTCTGGTGGGACGACACCACGCGATTCGCTACAGATTACCCTGCAAGGAAGCGCGAGACGTGAATGCTCACACTACGATACCGGACAATTGTCCGGCATTGGTTCTGAACGCCGATTTCCGGCCCCTGAGCTATTATCCTTTATCGCTCTGGAGCTGGCAGGAAACGGTGAAGGCCGTCTTTTTGGATCGCGTCAACATCGTCTCCGAGTACGACCGCTTTGTGCGTTCGCCGACCTTGGAGATGCGCCTTCCTTCCGTCGTCTCGCTCAAGACCTACGTCCGCCCCGCGCTCTACCCTGCCTTCACGCGTTTCAACGTGTTCCTGCGCGATCGCTTCACCTGCCAGTATTGTGGCGACAAGAGCGATTTAACGTTCGATCACCTCGTTCCCCGCTCGCGGGGCGGCCTCACGCGGTGGGATAATGTCGTGACCGCATGCGCGCCCTGCAATCTCAGGAAGGGCGGGCTGATGCCGCGCGCTGCGGGCATGCATCCCCGTCAGGAGCCCTACCGGCCCACGGTGTTCGAGCTGCACAGGAATGGCAGGCTGTTCCCGCCCAACTATCTGCACGATAGCTGGCTCGATTATCTCTACTGGGATACAGAGCTCGAGCCGTAAAAGTTGCGCTGCCCTTGTCTTTGCGGCCACGCGCACTCCTTGCCACGCCCACTCAGTACTGAGGTAGCGGGTTGCTTCCGCTGCCGCTTTCGAGGCTGTAGTTTTCCTCGCGGCGCCAATTACGCGAAGAAAGCAACAAGGGCGGGCCCTGACTATGAAGCGACATCTAACTGTGATCTTGAGCCTGGGCTTCCTTATGGCGGGTGGCGTTTGCACGGCCTGGGCGAACGACGACGAGCTGCCGTTCTGGGCTTATCCCGACACGCCGACGCAAGCGCCGTCGCCGAAAGACGACGGGCAGATGCGCACGTTGCCGGGAAGTTCCAAACAGTTCTCGCTGGCCGAACTGCGCAACTTCTTCAGCCCGCCCGACTGGTATCCTGAGGATCATCCGCCGATGCCCCCGCTCGTGGCGCATGGCGCCCAGCCGAAAGCGTATGCCTGCGGCTATTGCCATTTGCCAACCGGCATGGGCCGGCCGGAGAATGCGCCGATTGCTGGGCTACCCGCGAAATACATCATCAAGCAGGTTCACGAGATGAAAAGCGGCGCACGCAAGTCCGCGCTGCCGCAGCACTATCCGCAAGCACTCATGTGGGAGCTGGCAGAACAAGCCGCCACCGATCCGGGCCTTGAAGAAGCCGCCGCCTATTTCGCCGCGATCAAGCCCGAGCAGTTCATGAAGGTCGTGGAGACAGACACGATCCCGAAAGTCGAAGTCACGCACTGGATTTACAAGAAGGTCGAAGCCGGCGGCACCGAGCCGCTGGGAAATCGGCTGATCGAGCTGACCGATGATTTTGCGCGCTTTGGCAAGCGTGACGGACGAATCACCTACACTGTCTATGTGCCCCCGGGCAGCCTTGCCAAAGGCAAGGCGCTGGTGGATACGGGCGGCGGCAAGACGACGGCGTGTGCCACGTGCCATGGCGCTGATTTGAAGGGGATGGGCCTAGTGCCTCCGATCGCCGGGCGATCACCAAGCTATATTGCGCGCCAACTCCATGACTTCCGGGTCGGCGTGCGCGGCGGCGATTATTCCGAGCTGATGAAGCCCGTGGTGGCAAACCTCACCAACGGCGATTTCATCGCCATCACCGGCTACCTGGCCTCTCTTGCGCCATAGCGCCTCTATCGACGCAAAATGGCCCCGCTGCCGTGCCGCGGGGCCAGTAAAATCAATGTTCGACTGCCGGTCAGGCGGCGCGCGCCATGGGATGAGCGCAGATCTCGCCCGCGATCTGATCGACGGCCTTGTCCCAGTTCGGAATTTCGTCGCCGCCGGCCTTTAAGCCGAAGGCAGCGAGCGCTTCGGCGGGCGTGCCGCCATCGCGGAAGACGCGAGCGCAGGTCTGACGGCTGACGGCCAGGGCCTGATGCCACTGGATCGGATTGACGTGGTCGGGGAGGGACGGATGAGTCATGGCCTCGCTCCTTTGGCGACTGATACCTATGCTCTGCATCGTGACGCGGCTCTCACCGCGCTCGTGAACGGCGCAGACGGCATACTCGAAACACAACGCACGCTTTGAACGCTAGAATGGGAGGCAGACACACAGAGTACTGTTGGGCACCACTACGCGAGACCGTGCCAAATGGTACCTACTTTGAGGGCTAACTCGTATGCGCTCCATGTGTCTGCCAACTCGTTCGGAACCGGTGGGTTCCGTAGAATTTCGCTGTTATCCGCCGGTCTTCGTAGAAACGATCCCGGCAGGACTTATCTTCGCCTTTGACAACACGGAGGCGACAACCGAACGCAACTGACGCCAGTCCCGGGAGGCCGCATCCACCTGGGGACGAGCAGGCACGGCAGGGTTACGTGGGAGCTGAGACATCGCGACTGGCTTTCTGAAGGTGCGGGCGAGCCGCCCAGACATACGCTCGTACTTATCTGTCCGAGCCGCTCGCCTTGTTTTTTCGAACGATCCCAAGAGTACACTCCGGGGTGTCGCCTGATACTCGTACGCAACCTTACGCAACTGAACGCTACACGACGCAACTGGTACGCTACGCTTACAAAAATCGATGTTTGGGGTACGCGGGCCAGACTGGGCCCAAACGGAAAGGAGCGGTTTGCCCGTGATACGGGCGACGAAACTGGGTGCGAGAACCTCGCGGGGGAAACGCGATACGAACGCCACTGACTGACCCTCAACGCAACTTACTCAAACCGCCGGTCAAACCGGCTTCATGTCCCCGCGAACGAAGAGAGAATTGCCGTCGCATTTGGGCAACTGAAAGGCGCGATTCCGGTATGTGCGTGGCTTTTTGCTTGACGCCAGACAACAGCGAGCAATTTCAGCGCCTTGCCGCATCAGGAAGCTGTGGAGAAAAATTAATACGCCGGCCGCGAGGGAATCCGCCGCTCAGTGCGGCTCGCTGGCCGCCAGCGCGGCACGCAGCGCGGCGGCAAAAATCACGAACGATACAATGGCGTTCCAGGCCGCCAGCGAAAGCCCGAAAATGCGGATGGCCGCTTCATCGCAGCGTATGACAGTTACCGTCTCGAGCTTCTTCAGCAGATCGCCGGCCGACGTCGCCATGGCTTGCGTTCCCGTGCAGGTGTCCGGCCCCGGCCAGAACTTCCATTCCGCACCGGCCTGATAGACGCCAAGCCCGCTGTTGGCCAGGAACGCGAGCGCCGTCAGAGCAAACAGCCACATCGCGGCGCGGCGCTTGCCGCCCGAGAGAAGCGCCAGCGCAGCAAACAGAGCCGGAATACCCGCGTAATAGGCCCAACGCTGCATCAGGCACAGATGGCAGGGTGGGTAGCCGGCATACTCGAACCCCCACGCGCCCAGGATGGCGGCGGCGGCCAGGAACAGAGCAAAGTTCCCAGCCTGATAAGCGGTGCTGCGGCTGGCGGGCAGTTCCATGGCCATCGAGATCACTCCGCTTTGACGCGTTCCTAAATCAGATACTTAACCGCAACAAAGCCGCCCACAAGCAGCACGACGAACACGGTCGTCACCAGCGTCAGCCGCTTTTCGATGAACGCCCGGATCGGCTCGCCGAAGAAATACAGCAGACCTGCAACCAGATAGAAACGCAAGGCGCGCGCGACAATGCTGGCGAGCACAAAATGCAGCAGATCCATCTTGGCGACACCAGCCGCAATGGTCACGACCTTGTAGGGGATCGGCGTCATGCCCTTCACGATCACGGCGGGCACGCCGTAGTCATGCACGAACTGGATGAAGCCGTCGAGCGCGCTTTCCTTACCGTAGAATCTCAAGATCGGCAGACCGACCGTGTCGTAGAGGTAGTAGCCGATGGCATAACCGAGCATACCGCCCAGCACGGATGTGACGGTCGCGATGGTCGCATACCAGAAGGCCTTCTCCCGGCGCGCCAGCACCATCGGAATCAGCATGACGTCAGGGGGAATCGGAAAGAACGAGCTTTCGACAAACGAGACGACGCCGAGCGCTTCCGGCGCGCGATCGCTTGCAGCCTTGCGCATCATCCAGTCGTAGAGTTTTCGCATCATGCTCAAGATGCCCCTGTCCCCGCTTAAGCCCAACCCGCGCGCGGCGGGCTGGCTGCGACCTGCTCTAGTGCTCCGCGCCCCGATTGTCCATGAAGAGCTCCGGCGTTACCGGCGCGAAGCTTGCCGCAAGCTCGGCGACAACGGCGTTCAGCACGAAACGGCCACGCGGCGTCGCCCGGATCGTCTCTCGAAACGTCCCAACCCGGCGTTGTCGCGCGGCGGGTGGCTGCTCCGGCGGCACGCCGGGCCCCAGACACATGGCAATCTCGTCAAGCTCGTTGCCGCGCCAAGTGGCGCTGTCATCGCGCGCAAGACCGACCCGCTGCAACAGCCCGAGATCCACCAGGCCCTCGATCGCAGCCTTTGACGGCGCAACGCCGGCAAGACGTTCAAGCCGCGAAAGATCGACGCCCTCGGCAAGCCTCAAACCCATGAGGAGCATCTCGTCCGCTTCCTCGGCAGGCGCAAGCGGCGTGATCTCCGTATAGCCATGACCGCGATCCTCGACGCAGCCCGCCCATTGCTCCGGGTTGCGCTCGGCGACCGTCGCCGTGCGTACGCCATCCACCACGAGCCGCCCGTGTGCGCCCGGACCGATGCCGGCGTATTCGCCATAGCGCCAGTAGAGCTGGTTATGCCGGCTCTCAGCACCCGGCCTGGCGTGATTGGAGATTTCGTAAGCGGCTAGCCCCTTCGCAGCCGTCATGTCTTGCGTAACCTCATAGAGCGCAAGCGCGATCTCCTCGTCGGGCACGATGAGCTTGCCCGCGGCGTGCAGGGCTGCGTACGGCGTGTCGGGCTCGATCGTGAGCTGGTAGAGCGAGATATGATCACCGGCAAGTTCAAGTGCTTCGGTCAGTTCCTGACGCCACTGCTCTGGCGTCTGGCCCGGCCGGGCGTAGATGAGATCAAACGAATAACGCTCGAAGGTGTCGCGCGCGATGGCGAGCGCGGCCTTTGCCTCCGCGACCGTGTGAATGCGGCCCAGCTTCTTCAACTCAGAATCGCGCAAAGACTGCAAGCCCATCGACACGCGGTTGACGCCTGCTGCCCGATAGCCCTCAAAGCGCCCTGCTTCCACGCTGCCGGGATTGGCCTCAAGCGTGATCTCCGCACCCCGCGCGACGGGCCAAAGCGCGGCGATGTGGTCGAGGATGGTGCCGACTGTTTGCGGTTTCATCAGCGAGGGTGTCCCGCCGCCAAAAAAGATGGAGGAAACAGTCCGGCTCGCTGTGTGCGAGGGCATTGAAATCTTCTGCGCAACCCAATTCAGCTCCCGCAGATATGCCGCCAGAAATCGCTCTTCGTCCCAGCCGCCGAAGCGCACATGGGAGTTGAAGTCGCAGTAGGGACACTTCTGCGCGCAGAATGGCCAGTGGATGTAAACGCCGAATGCGGTGCCGGGAGTGCTCAAGACTTGTCTTTCACGCTTGCCGCCAGAAGCGCCTTGGCAATCGTGCGCCAGCGCGGCTCCTCGTCCTTTATATGGGTATCCTTGAAATAGCCCTGCACAGCCGTGAGATAGACGCCGAGATCCGCCGTCGCCCATGTATCCTTGTTGTGCGCGAAATCCTCGCGCAGGCTCGACAGGAAACGAAACAGCTCTTCCTTCGTAGAAAGGTTCGCAGCCGCCGCCGACAGAGCCGTCAGATCGCGGCCTGATGCAAAAGGATACTCCGCCTCCCCGACGTGTTCCAGGCACTCCGATTTGAACTTTGCGAACGCACGCGTGCGATGGGAAATGGCGTACTTTTCCTTGGGCTCCATCTCGCCGAACGTCTTCTCCTCGCCATCCGCGACAAACATGGGATCATAGCCGAAGCCGTTGCCCCCGCGCGGCGGCCACACCAGACAGCCGAAGACGTGGCCGGTAAACAGGCGGGTCTCGCCATCTGGCCACGCAAGGCACAGCACGGAGGTGAAATTGGCGCGCGGCCCCTTGGCCGCCGAACCAAACCCGGTCCATGCGCTGCGCGCGGTGATCTCGTCGGCAACCCGCTTCATGGCAAGGCCGAAGTCTTTTCCGGGCCCAGCCCAGCGCGCCGAGTAGATACCGGGCGCGCCGCGCAAGCATTGAACCTCCAACCCGGAATCGTCTGCAAGCGCGGGCAAACCGGAACCTTTCGCGGCCGCCACCGCCTTGAGCCTGGCATTGCCTTCAAAGGTCGGCTCCGTTTCCTCGGGCTCTGCAAGGCCCAACTCGCCTGCGGAGACCGCATCCAATCCATAAGGCGCGATGAGCTGATTGATCTCCCACACCTTGCCCGGGTTGTGACTGGCGACGACGATGCGCATCCCGCGCTGCAATTGCTTCATCGCTGCTCAAAGTCCCCAGATGCGCGGCTCGGCAAACTCGATGGCGTTACCCGCGGGATCGCGAAAGTAGATCGAGCGTCCGCCGCCGGGCCATGTGAAATCCGCTTCAATCGCGATGCCCTTGCTCTCGACGTGGGCGCGCCAGCGATCAAGCTCCTCGGCGCTCGCGGCGAAACACACGTGCCCTTCGCCGGTCGCGCCATGGGGCGGCACGGGAAGCCTTGCATTGGCCGGCGGCGGAATGACCGTGGTTGCGGGATTGAAGATCAGCAGCATCTGCGAGGCAAGTTTGTAGAACACCTGTCGCCCTGTCAGTTTGGACGCGGGTTCGAGTCCCAACACGTCGCGATAGAACGCTTCGGCCGCATCAAGGTCTTGCGCGTAAAGCACGGTCTCAAGGACGCTTGAAGGTTTCAACGCGGATATCTCCGTCTCGCTTGAGTTAAGACATGAAGGATGCAAAGAGCATCAGCGTGCTCGCCAGCCCACCCAGCAGCGTACGCACGCCATGGAGACGGCCCCAGCGCTGCAACAGTGTACGCGCAGAACCATCGGCATCGCCGCTCCCGCCGGCAAGCGCCGTCAAGGCGTCATTCACGGGCATGATCGCGACAAGCGTGAACGGCCAGTTCGCCGCAAGCACGAGCCCGCCAGCCAGCCATAGCCAAGTCTCGCCGTGCATCCAAGTCATCGCGGCCAGAACGAAGCCCGCGATGGCCAACGACGCCTGCATGGAAAAACCCGCGTGATAACTGGGCTTCCATTGGGTAAGGGCGGCCTTGTCGTCGAGCTTCAAGCGCGCAGGCTGCTCCGCCCAGTTGATGTAGAAGGCGGCGCCGGTGAAGGCCGCCGCGATGACGAGCGCCAATTGACCCGTGACGGTGGTCATGACGCCTCCGGACCGCTAGCTGATGGAGAGCTTCTGGAGCTGCACGAGCTCGCCAATACCCTTTTTTGCAAGACTCATGAGCTGGTCGAAACGCTCCTGGGTAAAGGGAACGGTTTCGGCGGTGCCTTGAACCTCCACAATGCCGCCCGCGCCCGTCATGACAAAATTGGCGTCGGCATCGGCGTTGCTGTCCTCGGCGTAATCGAGGTCGAGCACCGGCTCGCCTTTGTAGAGTCCGCAGGAGACAGCCGCGACGCTGTCGCGAAGCACGCCGTCCTTGACCATATCGCGCATTTTCATCCACTGGATGCAGTCATGCAGCGCGACCCATGCACCGGTGATGGCCGCGGTCCGCGTACCGCCGTCGGCCTGGATGACATCACAGTCGATGGAAATCTGGCGCTCACCGAGCTTGGGCAGATCGACGACGGCGCGCATGGCGCGTCCGATGAGACGCTGAATCTCCTGCGTGCGGCCTGAGGGATGGCCGACCGTCACCTCACGGCGCGTCCGCTCAGCAGTGGCCCTTGGCAGCATGGCGTATTCCGCCGTCACCCAGCCGCGGCCCTGTCCCTTGAGCCACGGCGGAAGCCTTTCTTCCAGGCTCGCCGTGCAGAGGACCTGCGTATCGCCGAACTTGATCAGGCACGAGCCCTCGGCATGCTTGGAGACGGCGCGCTCGATGGACACGCGGCGCAGTTCGTCGGGCTTTCGCTTGGAGGGTCGCATGGGGCTCCTAGGGCTCATCACAAGGG
>WBZN01001670.1_pt1 | contig 13111 bp, 10 predicted proteins | sample 5204281 | NCBI WGS metagenome assembly WBZN01 (sample SAMN12344347, study PRJNA552823) | activated sludge metagenome | biome: Activated sludge suspended growth; feature: Nitrification reactor; material: Wastewater; isolation source: activated sludge from nitrification reactor of wastewater...
CTGCGACGACAGGAGCCGCGTGATCTGTTTCTCCAACGTCCGGATACTGACGACCTGGCCGACATTGGTCTTGGCCGCAAGGGGAAGTAAATATCTCGTAACATCAAAGGCTCTGGCCGCAATCGTCCGATCATAGTCGGCCTGTTTCATCGACTCAGGCCGTGGCTCGCGGTCGCCAAGGAATTGCGTCAAAGGCTCGTGCAGGAGCCGGTACACATCACCAAGGCTTCGAAGAATCCCTTCATACAGAGCCTCGGTTTCACTTCCACGAATTTGGCCTGGGATGAACCATCGGCTCGAAGCAAAGTTTTGATAGCGGCTGGATTTTGCCTGACCGTCCCACAGCGGTTCATCTTCCAGGCGAATCGCGGCGAGTTCCGAAATCTCCTCGAAGCAGACAATGACGTGTCCAAGGTCGGCGATCGACGCATGTCCGTAATCAAAATAAAACTGCTCCCAGAATTTTTCCGACGAGTGTCCATGCACCCATCGAATACTCTGCTCGATGGAGTCGGGAGAGCGGCTGTACCGTGCCAACGCATAGGCGGACTTCTCAGGAGGCATGGGGGCCAAGGCCAAGACCCGACGCCCTGATTGATCTTGGTTCATAGAGGTGGGCACTATACCTCTCGATGTGGAACGGTGCAAGCTTCACGCCGTTGACTTGCCGACGAGGCCGCCGCTATAGTCCGCGCGAACTCCGCAGCATGACAGGCACATACGATAAGGAGATGACTCCGTGTCCGTAATTAAAGGGATTAAAGGCGTCAAAGATCTATTGCCGGAAGAAACCCCTCGCTGGCGATTCATCGAAGAGTCTGCGAGGCGATGGGCGACCAGATACGGATTTCATGAAATTCGTATTCCGATCTTTGAGGTGACCACATTATTTGCACGGAGTATCGGTGCATCCACGGACATCGTTGAAAAAGAGATGTATACATTTCAAGACCGGGACGGCACCTCGTTGACTCTTCGACCGGAGGGAACTGCCGGTACTGTTCGGGCTTATGTCGAGCACAATCGCGCCGCGATCCCGGTGCCTCAAAAATATTTCTATACTGGGCCAATGTTCCGCCATGAACGCCCCCAGGCCGGCCGGCTGAGGCAGTTTCACCAATTCGGTGTGGAATCGTATGGAATGGCGGATCCTCGAGCTGATGTTGAAGTTATTGCGCTCCTATGGCGTATTCTCCACGACCTCGGCCTTCCTAGTCTTACCCTCGAAATCAATAACCTAGGCCAGGCCGCTGATCGAGAAGCCTATCGTCCTATACTCGTCGAGTATTTAAAAGAACACAATGCCGGTTTGTGCGGGAATTGTAAACACCGCATCATGGCGAACCCGCTGCGCGTCCTCGATTGCAAAGTTCCTGAATGTCGCAACATCACGGAACCGGCCCCTCGTCTCTCTGAATCCCTTTCAGAGACCGCACATTCCTACTTTGCTCAAGTTCTTGCCGGGCTCGATCTTATCAAGATACCGTATTCTCTGAACCACCGGCTGGTTCGAGGCCTCGATTATTACAACCTCACAACCTTCGAGGTCACCGCGACCAACCTTGGAGCCCAGAATGCCGTTGGAGCAGGGGGGAGGTACGACGGGCTCGTGGAAACACTTGGAGGTACTTCGACTCCCGCAGTCGGTTTTGCTGTTGGACTCGAACGTATCGCCATGTTGTTACCAGACTCTCAGAAATCCCTATCGCCTCATGATAAGACTATCTATGTGGCGGGCTTTGGCACTCAAGGATCTGTCGCCGGGGTCACCGCTCTCGAAGAACTTCGCCTCTCTGGAATATCAGCGGTCTCTGACTTTCGTTCAACAACCTTAAAAGCCCACCTCCGCCAAGCCGACCGACTCAGCTGCCACTTCACTCTGATACTCGGCGACGATGAGGTGACAAACGGAGTAGCTCTGCTCCGGAATATGGAATCCAAGAGTCAGTATGACGTTCTCCTGTCATCTCTTTCCAATCAGATACAACCTCTTCTTTTGCCTTCTTGAGTGCTGTTTTTAGGCATTGACTTTCCCCTCAAAACCACTTAGTCTCATATTGGTTGATAACTTATCGAATACACTGAATATTCACATAAATTCCTGTGAATTAACTTGTGAAGAGAAAAGTTGGGTTCCTTCTAGCCCTCCCTCCGGAAGATCAAAGCTCTGAGACGGTTACCGGACTCGCCCACGCGGCATTAGATGCCGGTCATGAGGTGTATCTCTATCTCATCGATGAGGGCGTCAAAAATATGATGTCTCAACCTTATCAAGATCTTGCTCGGGCAGGAGTCCGAATGTTCGTCTGTGCGTATGGTTGCCAACAACATCACGTTTCAACTGTGAATGTTGAAAAAGAATTCACGTTATGTGGGTTAGTCGTTCTCTCCGGTCTCATTGATGCTTGTAAGCCATTTATTTCATTTACGTAAGCTGATTTGAATCTCCTGTGGCTAAAAACGTCGCCGTTGTCATTCAAGAAGATCCTCGTATCACGCATAGGCCGGTTGAGGCATTACGGATTGCCCTCGGCCTTGTCGCTGGATCTCATGTTACGACCGTTATCTTGCTTGGCGAGGCTGTCCGCTTACTAACTAACGATATCGACGACATTATTGATCTTGATATTCTTGAGAAATATCTTCCCTCTATTGAGCAACTTGGTATCCCTTTCATAGTCCCAAAAGTATTTGATGTTTCAGCGTTAAGTGGGAAATTCTCACTTCAATGTGAGTCAGAGGATGGGGTGGCTGCTGTTATTCAGTCTATGGATTGCACACTCGTTTTTTAACTGGAAGAGTTCTCGTGGATTCAGTTGTGTATTTAGTTCGATCATCACAAGAGAGGATCTCGCCGTTTTTGTATCCAAAGACAAAGGACGTTACTGTTATCGCAGTTGAAAAGAATTCTGTAGCAGGAAGGGTAGTAGAGAGTATGCCTGGTTGTTCTAAGGAGAAGGGAACAGCATTGTCGTACAGCGAACTACTGGAGGTCATTATAGAAAATCAGCAGGTTATTACTCTGTAACTCCGATATTCCTTAATAAAGAAAATTCGTCGTCGTCGGATTAGGAGTAATGAAGTGGATAGAGTGGATAGTGTAAAAGTATTTGATAGTATTTAAAAATTTTCACCAATCACATCTAGATAACCTTGTGGAGATCCTCTGTGGGGAGCCGGAAGAATATGTGAGTATCCGGTTAATAGATTTTTAAGAAAGAGCATCACTTCAACAGAATATGGCTAGCGATGCTATTCAGCGGACCGTCTTTATAGTAGAAAAACGAAAAAATGAGCACTTATCCACAAGTGTGCGTAATCTTGTGTATAGAGAGTGAATCCGGCTTATGAGTATAGAAATTGAATGGGATGAGGCCCTTGAGTACGTTCAACAGAAGGTCCCTAAACAGGTTTTCGATACCTGGTTTCTACCGGTACAATTCGATCGAGCTGAAAATTCAACCGTTTACCTCGGGGTGCCTAATAAGTTCTTTGGAGAGTGGTTGGAGGCACACTATGGAGCTCTCCTTACTGAAGCTGTGGCAATCGCAAGTGGGGGTGAACCTCTGACTGTCGCGTTTATTGTGCGTGAGAAGGCGGCAGCATCTCCGACTGAGCCACCATCCTCAATACAAGGGGGGAAGAGTCAGGCCCCACCAAAACCACGGCGTGGTATTCTCCTGAACCCGAAATATACGTTCCGGAATTTTGTGGTCGGAGCCGGAAATCAGTTTGCCCACGCGGCTTGTATGGCGGTGGCGGAGCAACCAGGCCAAACCTATAACCCTTTGTTTATCTATGGCGGTGTGGGACTCGGAAAAACTCATCTCCTCAACGCCATCGGGAATCATGTGGCGGAACAGAGAGACCTCCGAATTGCCTACTTAACGACCGAGCAGTTCACAAACGAGGTCATTAACTCGATCCGTTACGATAAAATGATGGATCTCCGAAAGCGCTACCGACACATCGACATGCTGATGATCGATGATATTCAATTTCTCGTCGGGAAGGAACGGACACAGGAAGAGTTTTTCCATACATTCAATGCACTCTATGAAGGCCATAAACAAATTGTGTTGTCGAGCGATCGGTTTCCGAAGGACATGCCCGATATCGAGGAACGGTTACGCTCCCGATTTGAGTGGGGCCTGATCGCGGACTTACAGCCCCCGGATGTCGAGACACGGATCGCGATTTTAAGGAAAAAATCAGAGGATGAGGGAGTCAAGCTTCCCGAGGATGTGATCCAGTTTCTTTCAGTTACCATGAAGAGCAACATTCGGGAATTAGAGGGAAGTCTCGTCCGGCTGGGGGCCTATGCTTCGCTCACCGGGCAAGTCATTAGTCTCGATCTGGCAAAAACTGTCCTGCGGGACCTCATCGGAGATAAGAAAAAAGTTGTGGCGATGGATGACATCCAGGAGGCCGTCTGCGCTCAATTTCACGTCAAGATCGCGGAACTGAAATCTCGACGTCGAAGCAAGACACTCGTGCATCCTCGACAGATTGCGATGTATCTCTGTCGGGAACTGACGGACGCTTCATACCCTGAAATTGGGCGGCAGTTCGGTGGGAAAGACCATACGACCATTATTCACGCCTGCCGCCAGGTGACGAAAGCCAAGGAGACCGATACAGGATTGCAGACGACGATCGAATCATTAAAAGAGCAGATCCTTCGCAGTTAGCGACGTCGATGGGGGAGCATTCCATGAAAGTACGGATCGGGCGAGATGAGTTATTGACGGGCCTTCAGCGTGTACAGGGCGTCGTGGAAAAACGCAACACCATGCCGATTCTGTCGAATATCCTGTTGGAAGCCAAGCAGGACGGAGTAGAGATCGTGGCGACAGACCTTGAGCTCGGCATGAGAGGTCTGTACAAGGCGACGGTATTGTCGACAGGAGGGGTGACCATCTCCGCTAGGAAACTCTTTGAAATCGTGAAGGAGTTGCCGGCTGGTGACATCGAGCTGACGGCGACGGACAATAACTGGACGACGATTCAGGCTGGGAGAAGCCAGTTCAAAATCGTGGGCCTTCCCAGCTCCGATTATCCGGCGTTACCGGCGATCGAGCGAGAGGGCTTAATGCCGTTGGCTGGAGACGGGTTGCTCGAATTGATTCGAAAGACGCTGTTTGCCGCCGGAGACAATGATGCCCGGTACATTCTCAACGGACTCCTCGTCAACTTGATTGTCACTGAAAAGAAGACCACCCTCCGATTAGTCGGCACGGACGGCCACCGTCTGGCTGTCGCAGAACAGGAGGTCGGCAAGGCGGGGGCCAAGACGACGGGCGCTCCCCAGGAAATGAAAGCGATTATTCCCAAGAAAGCTGCGCACGAGATTCGCCATCTCTTGGAAGAAGGCGGAGATGGTGAACCGCTCATCGGGTTTTCGAAAAATCTCATGATCTTTCGAAAGAGCGGCCTACTCCTGACGTCACGGCTGATGGAGGGCAATTATCCGAACTACCAACAGGTGATCCCAAAAGATGGAGGCAAGACCATCAGTGTCACTCGAACGGATTTGGAGAGTGCCCTGCGTCGTGTGTCGGTCCTGTCGAAAGACAAGGCCAGCGCGGTAAAGCTTTCCTTTGGACCCGGCAAGATGACGCTATTTTCTGCCAGCCCTGATTTCGGCGAAGCGACGGAAGAATTGCCCGCCCGCTATGAGGGAGAAATCCTGACGACCGGCTTCAACGCTCGCTACCTCTTGGATGTCTTTAGTGTGATGGAGGGTGAAACGATTTCCCTCCAGATGGAGACGCCGCTGAGTCCCTGTCTGGTGCAGGAACCGGAAAGCCCCGGTTTCAAGTGCGTGGTCATGCCGGTGAAGATTTAGCGGAATGCTGCACGCACTCACGATCATAGTTCCTCTATTTCTGGACGGCTCCACAGATCGAATCCTAGGTGTTACCCCATGGACGAAAGCTTTGTCCCAAACTGACTTAAGTCCTCTGATCACGAGGATGGAATAGGTAGCGGATGGCCACGGAAGAACAATCTCCAACGAAGTCTGATAGCTATAGTGCCGATCAAATTAAAGTCCTTGAAGGACTCGATGCCGTCCGGAAACGGCCGGCGATGTACATCGGGAGCACCGGAGTCGATGGATTGCACCATCTCGTCTATGAAGTCGTCGACAACAGTGTCGATGAACATATGGCGGGGTTCGGGGAAGCTATCGAGGTGACCATCCACATCGATGGAAGCGTGACGGTGACCGACAACGGGCGCGGAATCCCCACCGGGATGCACCCAACACAGAAGAAGTCTGCGGCAGAAGTCGCGCTCACCGTGCTCCACGCGGGAGGCAAATTCGAACAGGGTGCGTATACCGTCTCCGGCGGCTTACATGGAGTTGGCATCTCCGTCGTGAATGCCCTGTCCGAGTGGCTTGAGCTGGAGATCTGGCAGGACGCCCAAGTATTCGAACAGCGATACGAACGAGGGAAAGCCAGCGCGCCCCTCACGGCGACAGGCAAGACCAAACGCCGAGGAACCAAGGTTCGGTTCAAGCCGGACGGCCAAGTCTTTGAAACGCTGGAGTTCAGTTTCGACGTATTGGCTCAGCGGTTGCGGGAACTGGCTTTCTTGAACAAGGGTCTCGCGATTACGCTCCGAGATGAACGAAAAGAACCGGCCAAAGAACAAGTCTTCTTGTACAAGGGCGGAATCGTGTCCTTTGTCGAGCACCTCAATGAAGCCAAAACACCCCTGCACAAGCCGATCTACGTCAAAGTCGAGAAGCCGGAAATGATCCTGGAAGTAGCGCTCCAGTACAACGACAGCTATGCGGAAAATCTCTTTTCGTTTGCGAACAACATCAATACCAAGGAAGGCGGTACGCACTTGGTCGGGTTCAAAGCCGCCCTCACCAGGACGATCAACAATTACGCCAATGCCAACGACCTACTCAAGAAAGAAACGGAATCGCTGACCGGAGACGATGTGCGGGAGGGATTGACGTCGGTGGTCAGCGTCAAGGTTCGTAATCCACAGTTCGAAGGTCAGACCAAGGCCAAGCTTGGGAATAGCGAAGTCAAAGGTGTTGTCGAGGCCGCAGTCAACGAGGCCTTGGGCAATTATTTCGAGGAAAATCCTCCCGTCGCCAAAAAGATCATTGGCAAGGCGGTGGACGCAGCGCGCGCGCGAGAAGCCGCGAGGAAAGCCAAGGATTTGATCCGGCGCAAGAGTGCCCTGGATGGTGGCTCGCTGCCCGGAAAATTGGCGGATTGCTCCGAGAAAGATCCCGCCTTAAGCGAACTCTACATCGTGGAGGGAGATTCAGCCGGTGGATCTGCGAAGCAGGGACGTGACCGCAAGTTTCAGGCAATCTTGCCGCTCAAGGGCAAGATCCTGAACGTGGAGAAGGCGCGGTTCGACAAGATGCTGTCCAGCGATGAGATCAGAACGCTCATCATGGCGCTCGGCACCGGGATCGGTCGCAAACGGGAAGAAGGGGACAAGGCGGAGAAAGACGCCTTCGATATTGCCAAGGCACGGTACCACAAGATCATTCTCATGACCGACGCTGACGTGGACGGCAGCCATATCCGCACGTTGCTGTTGACTTTCTTCTTCCGGCAGATGCCCGAGCTGATCGAACGAGGGTATATCTATATCGCGCAACCTCCGCTGTTCAAAGTCAAGAGAGGCAAGGCGGAACGGTATCTCAAAGACGAAGGGTTATTGAACGAATACCTCGCCGACTTGGCAGTCGAGGATGTTGAACTGTACATGGAGGGAGCTCAGGCGTACGTAACCGGGCGTCGACTCCTGCCTATTCTGAAGAAAATGATTGCCTTCGAAACCTTGCTCGGTCGACTCAATAAGAAATCACACGCGGCGGCCATACTTCGTGCCTTCGTCGATGAACCGGGGCTCGACCGCGAACGGCTCAAAGATCGTGCGGCACTGCAACGATCAGTCGAGAACGTCACGCAATCGCTGGCCGTGGTGTTTCCGAATGTGACCCCGACGTTTGATATCCTCGTGGACGAGGAGCACCAGTCCAACAAGGTCGCCTGCCGGCTGCACATGAGTGGGGTCACTCACGAGTTGGAAGTGACGCATGACCTGGTCGGGTCCGCCGACTTCCGGGAACTCCAGAAGCTGACACCCTCTGCGATCGGACTCGGACGAGCTCCGTACAAGCTGAAGGCCAAGGGCGAGGAAAAGCCGATTCAGTCTACCGATGAGTTAGTCAAGGCCATTCTGGATATGGGAAAACAAGGCCTCAGCATTCAGCGCTATAAAGGTCTCGGAGAAATGAACCCGGGACAGCTCTGGGAAACGACGATGAATCCTGAAATACGAACGCTCCTGAGGGTCACCCTTGAGGACCTCACCGGCGTGGATGAAATCTTCACCATCTTGATGGGCGATGAGGTCGAGCCCCGGCGCAACTTCATCCAAACCCATGCTCTGGAAGTGCGGAATTTGGACGTGTAAGACATAGCTGCGGATGTCCTTTGACTATGAGGATGCCCAAAATGATCATCCGGCAAGGCCGTAGGCAAGAAAAGACCGGAGGCGTACCCTCTGTGGTACGTTGAGGAATTTTTCGAGCCGAGAACGAAGCCGGTGACTATTTTCAGCATTCGTGGAGAACTTGATGCCCCCTGATGAACGGTTAGGTCATATCGCGATCGAAGACGAGATGAAGTCCTCCTACCTCGATTACGCCATGAGCGTCATCGTGGGGAGGGCATTGCCCGATGTCCGTGACGGGTTGAAGCCGGTGCATCGGCGGATCCTCTTCGGCATGAGCGAAATGGGCTTGGCCTCTAATCGAGCCTACCGCAAATCAGCCAAGATCGTCGGTGAAATCATGGGGAACTATCACCCCCATGGGGATTCGGCGATCTACGACACCCTTGTGCGGATGGCGCAGGGCTTCAATATGCGCTATCCCCTCGTGGACGGCCAGGGCAACTATGGGTCAATGGACGGAGACTCAGCGGCGGCCATGCGGTACACCGAGGCCCGTATGACGAAGCTGGCTGAGGAGATGTTGGCCGATATCGACAAAGAAACCGTTGATTTCGGGCCGAACTATGACGAGTCACGGCAAGAACCACTGGTGCTTCCCACGAGAGTTCCGAACCTCTTGATCAATGGAGCGGGAGGCATTGCGGTCGGTTATGCGACCAACATTCCCACACACAATATCCGTGAAATCATCGATGGCTTGCTCCTCCTGTTGGAGAATCCCGATGTGACGATCGCCCAGTTGATGCAGAAGATCCCTGGGCCGGATTTTCCTACGGCTGGTTTCATCTATGGCATGGGCGGAATTAAGGAAGCCTATGAGACCGGACGCGGACTTCTGACACTGCGGGCAAAAGTCGTGGTCGAGACCGATGAACGGACGGAGCGAGAACGGCTCATCGTCACGGAAATCCCCTATCAAGTCAACAAAGCCAAATTGATCGAAAAAATTGCGGACTTGATCCAGGACGATCGCATCAAGGGCATCTCCGATCTCCGAGACGAATCGTCTGATCGCGAAGGGGTGCGGGTGGTGATCGAGCTCAAACGGAACGAAATCCCCCTGGTGGTCTTGAATAATCTGTATAAGCATACCCAACTCGAAACGACCTTCGGCGTCATCATGTTGGCGCTGGTGAACAATCGCCCTGAGATTCTCACTCTCAAGCAGATCCTTCGTCATTTCCTTGAGCATCGACGCGAAGTCGTCGTGCGACGGACCGCCTTCGAGCTCAGAAAGGCGGAGGAACGCGCGCATATACTCGAAGGACTCAAGATCGCACTGGATCATCTGGATGCCGTCATCGCACTCATCAGACGATCGCAATCGCCGGACGAAGCCCGTGCAGGGTTGATGCGGGAGTTTGGCCTGACTGAGATCCAAGCCACTGCGATTCTTGACATGCGGCTGCAGCGCTTGACGCAGCTGGAGCGGGCCAAACTCGTCGAAGAGTACCAGGAGGTTCTGAAGCAGATTGAATATCTGAGATCCGTGCTGGCTAGCGAGTCGTTGGTGCGGACCATCATCAAGAACGAGCTCACCGAGATTCGTGAAACGTACAAAGATGATCGCCGGACCCAGATCGTCAAGGAAGAAGCCGAAATCAGTCTCGAAGATCTGATTGCAGCGGAAGAAGTAATCGTCACCATTTCTCATTCCGGATACATCAAGCGGAATGCCGTGTCCCTCTACCGGGCTCAGCGACGTGGAGGGAAAGGCAAGATCGGGATGGGTATCAAGGATGAGGATTTCGTCGAGACGCTTTTTTCCGCCTCCACCCATGATTCATTGCTTTTTTTTACTGATGTGGGGAAAGTCTTTTGGCTGAAAGTCCATGAGATTCCTGAGGCCAGTCGGTCCGCGAAAGGAAAAGCACTCGTCAATCTCCTTGCGTTGGCCGGGAGTGAAAAAGTGACCGCAACCTTGCCGGTCAAAGAGTTTCGTGATGACCGGTATATCGTGATGGCGACGAAAAAAGGAATTATCAAGAAGACGGAATTGTCCGCATTCAGCAACCCCAGGCAGGGCGGGATCATTGCGTTAGGACTCGAAGGTGGTGACAAGTTGATCGGAGTGCAGCTGACCGACGGACAGCGAGAAATTTTAATGGGGACGCGACAAGGCATTACGATTCGATTCAAAGAAGAGGAAGTCCGGCCGATGGGTCGGATGGCGCATGGTGTGAAGGGGATCACGCTCGAAGAGGGCAACGAAGTCATCGGGATGGAAACCATGACTCCAGACTCGACTGCCTCGATTTTGACCGTGACGGAAGGCGGCTACGGCAAGCGGACACCGGTAGGCGAATATCGGGTGCAAGGTCGTGGCGGAAAGGGCATTATCAGCGTCAAGACCACCGAGCGCAACGGGTTGGCCGTGGGCTTCCTTCAAGTACGAGATGACGATCAGATCATGTTGATGGCTGCGCAGGGGAAAGTACTACGCTGCAAGGTTGATGATATCCGCGAAATCGGACGGAACACCCAGGGTGTTCGCATTCTCGATCTCGATGGGGAGGGAGATCGAGTCGTCGCAGTGGCCAGATTGGCGGACGCCGCCGAGCGAGAGGATGCAACGGCGGAGGACACCTCCGAGAACTGATCGGATCACGCCCACCGATCGTTCCATGCCCAAGTCGTGCCCTGCTATGCCTCCGAGTGACCCAAAAACGAAGAAGCCCCTCGACATTGTCGTCAAATTCGCGCTCAGTGTCTTTGTCGGGTCGTTCGCCTTAATCTGGGGGGGCATGTATTTGAGCCGCCCGGATCGGTCGATTCCTCCCTATACTGTTGGAGCACAATCAGGCATTCTCGTCGTGACGGATGTTCCGCGAGGGACATCCGATGAAGAAGTGGAGGCGCTCGTGAAGCGTTTTCGAAAGGTCGGTCATCACACGCATGATTTTGCTCGAATGAAGATTTATCCGACCACGCCGGGCGATTCTGGCGGACCGTACAAGCAGATCATGATTTACGTCTTTGATGATCATGGCTGGACCGACCCCGATGTGCTCGCCAAGTATCTCTCTGGAAACGCGTCGGTGGTAAAAGACTATGAAAAGTCCATGCGCGGATATTATCGATTGCTGGATCAAGAGGAAGACGGCGGTCTAGGTCCAATGCCACAGGACGGACGAGTTTCGAGCGACACCCGGGTCTTATTCAAGGGGCGCGTGACGGACCCTTTGCCGATCGAGGCAGAGCCTGAACGGGGTATCGCGATATCACCTCTCTAAAACGGTCACGAAGAGAGGAATCTTGGATGGTCGTGGTATGTGTAACAACCTCAGCCCATGCGCTCTCAGACTGCACCGGTCGGATATCAGGATCGAGATCAACCGAGGGTGCCTCCAGATCGCGCGGAAGCTCTCCGACGCGACCGATAATGTCCGTCACAAGTTCCGGGCCAGCATCGGCCTGTAGTTTTGTCAGGAGAGCCGGTTTGAGAAAGGTCAATTGTTGAAGCCAGACGGAGTTCCTGACGATCAGATACAGCTTTTTGAAGCGAATGTTGGCCGGCCAGGTGTGGGACGCCATAGGCTCGCCGACGATATCGCTCCACTGATGTTGCAAGCGTAGTTCCACCAGCCTCGATTCAAGGCCAAGCCGTTTGGATAGACCGGACAGAATCGTGCCGAAGGAATCGAGGGTGCCGGGGCGAGCCATCTCGCATCATAGGCGCGAGCGGTGATCGAGATCAAGGTATTGGTGTTTGGGTATGGCGAAAGACAAAGAGGATCAGCAGAAGGTGGTGGCTACCAATCGGAAGGCCTATCACGACTATTTTATCGAGGAAAAATTCGAGGCCGGGATTGTGCTCAAAGGCACTGAGGTGAAATCGCTTCGAGACAGACGCGTGAACCTACAAGACAGTTATGCGGGTGTCAAAGACGGCGAGGTCTTTCTCTACCATTGCCACATCAGCCCCTACAGCCACGGCAATATCATGAACCATGACCCGGTCAGAACCCGCAAATTGCTGCTTCACCGCAAGGAAATCAACAAGCTCCTCGGAAAGACGCAGCAGAAAGGGCTCACGCTGATTCCTCTCCGGATCTACTTCTCAGAACGAGGCCAGGCGAAGGTTGAACTCGGATTGGCGAAGGGAAAGAAGCAGCATGATCGCCGTGAGTCAATCAAGGCTCGTGAAGCAGGGCGCGAGGTAGAACGGGCAATCAAGGAGAGGAAGTAATAGGGAGAGCGACCGTCGTTTAAGGGATGGATGGTTTCATGGTCAGAGAACAGAGAACATTCCGGTCATTGTGGAGTATCCCCACTCTCCCTCTGGCCGAGTCTGGAAGACGACGACGGAAGTGATCGAGTCACATCCCTCGCCGCTGGCACTACCCCACCGTGCGTTCTGTATGCCCAGTTTGATCCTGCGGGAAGGTCAGAAAGGATCCGTTTCTGATGTTGCCCGTCCTCTCCCCAATGAAACCTCGATAGGTTTCTCCTTGGACCTCCAAGTGAGGTAGACCTTCCCATTTTAATACTGCGGTCTGCCGTCCAGGTAGGGTCACTACCCAACAACTTGGCGACTGCGATTACCCGCGCGAAAGCTGCAACATCGCGTACAACACTCCAACAATGCTGACCAATATGAATACTTCTA
>WBZN01001672.1_pt1 | contig 13106 bp, 9 predicted proteins | sample 5204281 | NCBI WGS metagenome assembly WBZN01 (sample SAMN12344347, study PRJNA552823) | activated sludge metagenome | biome: Activated sludge suspended growth; feature: Nitrification reactor; material: Wastewater; isolation source: activated sludge from nitrification reactor of wastewater treatment...
CGAGACGGCCAAGGCCCTCGGCCTGGTGCCCTCGGGTGGCTCCGACTTCCACGGGCCGCATCGCGGCGCCGGGCTCGGCGACATGCCCGTGCCCGAGCGCACGCTCGACGACCTGCGCGCCCGCGCAGCCGGCTCCGCGCACCGCTGACCGCTCGCCGCCGGCCGCTTTGACGGCTGTGCGCGTGGCTCTCTATCTTCCGGGGCACCCCGTTCATCTACTCGCCCCAGGAGTGCCCGCCCATCCGACGCCTTCGTAGGCTCGTCCAGCGCGCCGCAAGCCTCGCCGTCCTGGCGTCCGCCGTGTTCGCCGTGACCGTGAGCGCCGCGGGCCCGCCCACCGCGCTCTCGGTGCTGTCGCTGCCCGAATGGTGGGCCGCGCCCGGCATGCCGGGCTTCGTCGATGATGTGCACATGGGCAACGGGCTGCCGTTCGCCTACATGGGCGTCGTGAGTGGCGGCGTCACGTTGCGCGACGGCCTCATGCCGGCCCAGGCCCCGTGGCCGGGCATCGATGCCATCCGCGCGCCGCTGGCGTGGTACGACACCACCGCCGTGGTGGTGGGCGAGGACGCGGGCTGGCAGGGCTTCGGGGCGTCACTCGTGCAGCTCAAGGCGATCGCACCGCACCGCCGGCAGGGCAAGCCGCGCGCCGCGTTCACGCTGGCCAACGGTTCCTCGGGCATCGACCGGAACGGCCTGCTGTTGCAGCGGGGCAACGCCGACGGCTGGCTGCGCGGTGGTGCGCTCGAGGAGTCGCGCGACGCGACCGCGTTGCTCGGCCGCTCGGGGCAGCACGTGTGGTTCATGGACCTGGGCACCACGCGCGGGGCGCACACGTGGTCGGCGAACTTCTCGCAGCGCGGCATGGCGAACACCACGCGGCGCGTGCGCGACATCAACGACCTGTCGCCGTTCCTGCCGCCCTGGGCGGGCTTCGAGGAAGCCGGGCACAGCCAGAGCGGCGGCGTGGGCTGGAACTTCGACGAGGGCACGCGCCACGTGCGCGCGGCGCTCAAGCGCGCGCGCGACCGACGCGAGTCCTACGAGTCCGCCGCGCTCAGCGACACGCTGTTCCTGTTCTCCGAGCGCGAGGCGCAGCAGAACACGTTCGAGCTCGAGGCCGAGCAGGGGGCCGCCGGACACACGCGCGGCGTGCGGCTCGAACTCACCCAGGCCCAGGTCGAGCGCTTCGGCGACTTCTTCAACTCGCCGCAGCCGACCGATGCGAAACAGCGCACCGCGTGGCTCGCGGCGCGCGCCACGCAGCCGCTGCTCGGCGCCAGCCTCGAACTGCAGCTGGGTGCGGGCTACACGTCGGCGCCGGCCGTGCGCTCGTCGCGGCTCCAGGTCGCACCGTCGGCGGTCATGCGCTGGGGGGAGGGCACGCGCAACCTGCGGCTGCACGCGGGCCGGTTCGTGAGCCCGATCTGGTCCGACCTCGCGTTCGGCGTGGCACCGTTCGTCCAGGACGCTTGGGTGGGCGGCGCGGACGTGAGTGCCGGCACGCGCGAGCGCCAGTGGATCGAACTCGGCGGTCTCGCCACGTCCACGAGCGGTCGCGCGCTGCTGCAACGCTTCCCGATCCGCGAGCTGTCGCTGCGCTACGGCTGGCAGCCCGAGCCCGGGCGCGTGAACGACGCCATGGCCACGATCGCCGCCGGCGTGCGGCGCGGGCCGTTCGGGCTCGACGGCTCGGGGTTCGCGCGCGTGCGCCCGATCGGCGGGCAGACCTCGCAGCCCGACCCCGCGGTCGGTGCGCGGGGCGCGGTCGAGGCGGACTTCCGGCTGTTCTCGGGCGACCTCGGCATCCAGCTGCGGCTCGAGGCCGGCTGGGTGGGGGAGCGCGACAACGAATCGCTGCCGGAGTACTTCGTGCGGCCGCGGCCCATCCCGGGCTACGCCACGTACGGCGGGCTCCTGGCGATCACGCTCGGCGATGCCCGGCTCGCGTTCCGGGCGCAGGACCTGGAGGACGAGTCGCACACCCAGGTCTGGACCGATCCGAGCAGCGACTTCCCGGGCACGCCGGCCGTGGGTTCCGGCCGGCAGTACCGGCTCGAGCTGGCCTGGCCGTTCTTCAACTGACGCTCCGGAGTGACCCGCCGCCGCGCGCGGCGGCCTGAGCCCCCGCACACCGCCCCCGCGGGAGTCGCCGCATGGCGGACTGGTGGTCCGAGCTCACCGAGGCCGAGCGCCGGGGGGCACGCTGGTTCGTGCTGCTCGTGCTCCTGGGTACCGCGCACGACCTGTGGCGCGCGCATCATCCGCGCTGGACCGCCGCGCTGACCGAGCCGCCCGCCGCCGCGGTGGCCCCCGATGCCGCCCCGGCCGGCCCGCCCACCGGCGGGCGCAGCGCCGAGCCCACGGGAGAGGCCGCGAACGTGGACCTCAATGCGGCCACCGCACCGGAGCTCGACCGCCTGCCCGGGATCGGGCCGGTGCTGGCGGCGAGGATCGTCGAGCACCGTCGGGTGCATGGCGACTTCCGGAGCCCGGACGAGCTGTTGTCGGTGCCCGGCATCGGCCCGCGGTTGCTGGAGCGGCTGCGGCCCCGGCTGAGAACGCGGCCTCGGAGCACTCCCTGAGCGTGCGATCTGCACGGCTGGCGCGTGCGGAACGCAAGGCCTGCGAAGGTCGAGTCATGCGTAATTCACTTCAAGCTCGCAACGTCCCCGCCCGATAACGAGGGCGAGCGTGAGGCGCACGTGCAGTCGGCGCGTTTCACGGCTTGCCGTCTGCACGGCACGTCTCTGGCGTGCGGAACGGCGCTGCACCGCGGCTCGCGCGGGGTTCGGAACCGGCAAGAAGCTCCGGAACAGGGTTCGTTCCGGTGACCATCACGCTCCGGGGATCATCGTGGTCGAAGACCTCAGCCAGAAACTGCTCCAGGCGCACATCGTCGATGAGGCGGCCCTCACGAAGGCGGCACTCCAGCAGAAGACCGCTGGCGGCACGCTGACGGGCAACCTCGTCAAGATCGGTGCGATCACCGAGGAGCAGCTCCTCGACTTCCTGGCCAAGCTGTTCGGCTGCCCGTCGATCGACCTCAAGAATTTCGAGCCCGATCCGGCGCTCACGCGTCTGTTGCCCGGCGACGTGGCCACCAAGTTCATGGCGCTCCCCGTGTCGAAGAGCGGCCGCAAGCTCGTCGTCGCGATGGCGAACCCCTCGAACATCTTCGCGCTCGACGACATCAAGTTCATCACCGGCTACGACGTCGAGCCGCGCGTGGGCTCGGAAGCCGCCATCAAGAAGGCGCTCGACCGCGCCTACGACTCGGCCGGCACGATGGCCGACGTCATGAAGGGCTTCGAGGACGACCTGGCGGTCGTCGAGGAAGAGGAGAATCCGGAGAACGACGGCAGCGGCCTCATGGACGAGGCGCCGATCGTGAAGCTGGTCAACTCGCTCATCGCCGACGCGGTGCGCAAGGGCGCTTCGGATATCCACATCGAGCCGTACGAGAAGACCATGCGCGTGCGCTTCCGCATCGACGGTGCGATGCAGGAGATGATGGCGCCGCCGTACAAGTTCAAGGCCGCGATCACGTCGCGCCTCAAGATCATGGCGGACCTCGACATCGCCGAGCGCCGCATCCCGCAGGACGGCCGCATCAAGATCAAGGTGCTGAACCGCACCATCGACCTGCGCGTGAGCTCGCTGCCCACGATCTTCGGCGAGAAGATCGTCATGCGTATCCTCGACAAGACGAACCTCAACGTCGACCTCGAGAAGCTGGGCTTCGAGCCGGCGAGCATGAAGGACTTCCTGGGCGCCATCCTGAACCCGTACGGCATGGTGCTCGTCACCGGCCCCACGGGCTCCGGCAAGACGACCACGCTGTATTCGGCCCTGTCGCGCGTCAACACGCCGAGCGTGAACGTGATGACCGCCGAGGACCCGGTCGAGTACAACCTCGACGGCATCAACCAGGTGCTCGTCAACGACTCGGTGGGCCTGTCGTTCTCGGCCGCCCTCAAGGCGTTCCTCCGGCAGGACCCCAACATCATCATGGTCGGCGAGATCCGTGACATCGACACGGCCTCGATCGCGACCAAGGCCGCGCTCACGGGCCACCTCGTGCTGTCCACGCTGCACACCAACGACGCCCCCAGCGCGATCGGCCGACTCATCGACATGGGCATCGAGCCGTTCCTCGTGGCGTCGTCGGTGAACCTGATCCTCGCCCAGCGCCTCGTGCGCAAGGTGTGCGCGGCCTGCAAGCGGCCGGCGCAGCTCACCGACGAGGTGCTGCACGAGCTGCAGCTCGACCGTTCGGAACTGGCGGGCGCCACGATCATGGAAGGCGCGGGCTGTGTGGAGTGCGGCAACACCGGGACGCGCGGCCGTGCCGGTGTGTACGAGGTCATGGCCATCACGCCGGTGCTGCGCGAGCTCATCCTGCAGCGCGCGTCGGCGATCGAGATCAAGCGCACCGCGATCCAGGGCGGGATGCTCACGCTCCGGCGCGATGCGCTGCAGAAGCTCAAGCGGGGGATCACCTCCGTGGAAGAAGTCCTCAAGGAGACCGCGGCCGACAAGTTGTAGGCCGCGCCCCACCCGACGGAGACGAGGGATCACATGGCGGAACTCACCCTGCGGCAACTGCTCGAGGACATGGTGCAGCGCAAGGCGTCGGACCTGCATATCACCGCAGGCGTGCCGCCGGAGCTGCGCATCGACGGCGCCATCACGCCGACCGAATACGAGGTGCTGTCGCCCGAGAAATGCATCGGGCTGGCGTACAGCGTGCTGTCGGACGACCAGCGCAAGCGCTTCGAGACCACGAAGGAGCTGGACTTCTCGTTCGGCGTGAAGGGTCTGTCGCGCTACCGCGCCAACGTGTACCTGCAGCGCGGCGTGGTCTCGATGGCGATCCGCCAGATCCCGTACGACATCATCCCCATGGAGAAGCTGGGGCTGCCCCCGGTGGTGCGCGAGTTCACGAACCGCCAGAAGGGGCTGGTGCTGATCACGGGCCCCACGGGTTCGGGTAAGTCCACCACGCTGGCGGCGATGCTCGACAAGATCAACGCGACCCGTCAGGCGCACATCATGACGATCGAGGATCCGGTCGAGTACATCCACCACCACAAGAAGTGCATCGTGAACCAGCGCGAGGTGGGCGCCGACACGGCCTCGTTCCCGACGGCGCTCAAGTACGTGCTGCGTCAGGACCCCGACATCATCCTGATCGGTGAGATGCGCGATCTCGAGACCATCGAAGCCGCGCTCACGATCGCCGAGACGGGCCACCTGGTGTTCGCCACGCTGCACACGAACTCCACGTACGAAGCGGTGAACCGCATCGTCGACGTGTTTCCGTCGGACCAGCAGAAGCAGATCCTCACGCAGCTGGCGTTCACGCTCGAGGGCGTGGTCACCCAGCAGCTCATCCCTCGCAGCCGTGGGACCGGCCGCGTGATGGTGTCGGAGGTGCTGGTGTGCACTCCGGCCATCAAGGCGGTCATCCGTGAGGCCAAGGTGCACCAGATCTACAGCCTGATGCAGGCCGGGCAGAAGTACGGCATGCAGACCATGAATCAGGCGTTGTTGCAGGTCGTACTGGACAAGCAGCTCAGCCCGGAGGACGCCCTGGACCGCAGCACGGACCGAGTGGAACTGGAAGGCATGATCCAGAAGGTCCTGCGGCCGGCGGCCTAGCCGGAACGAGCCATGAACGGCGAGCCGAGAACGTCGGATGACCGTGAAGCTCGAGGAGCTGGCGTGGCCGGCGATGCAGTCGTGTTGATGACACTACCGGGAGCCGGCCGTGCCAGCTCCGCAGCGATTCATGGGCAGCCGGCCCTCGCGGGCCGCCGGCTCATGAAGAGTCACGGCTAACGGAGGACGATCCATATGGCTGTCTATCTGTGGAAGGGCCGCACGCTCGCGGGCGAGGCCCAGGCTGGTGAGATCGAGGTCGGGCGTCAGGAAGAGGCGCTCGAGATCCTGCGCAAGAAGCGCATCCTCGTCACCTCGCTGCGTCCGAAGTCGGGTGGCGGGTTCACCATGCCCAAGCTCGGCGGTTCGGGCGTGTCGACGAAGGACCTGGCGATCTTCACGCGCCAGTTCGCGACCATGATCTCGGCCGGTCTGCCGCTCGTGCAGTGTCTGGACATCCTCGCCAAGCAGGCGAGCAAGCCGTCGTTCGGCAAGGTCATCGCCGAGACGACGCGCGAGGTCGAGGCGGGCTCCACGTTGTCCGACGCGCTCGGCAAGCACCGGGCCGTGTTCGACGACCTGTTCCGCAACATGGTCGCGGCCGGCGAGGCCGGCGGTGTGCTCGACGAGATCCTCATGCGTCTGGCGACCTACATCGAGAAGGCCGACGCCCTGAAGCGCAAGGTGCAGAGCGCCATGGTGTACCCGGCGGTCGTGCTCTCGGTGGCCGGCGGCGCGACGGCGTTCATGCTCATCTTCATCATCCCGACGTTCGCCAAGATGTTCACGGACTTCGGCGGGGAGCTGCCGCTGCCCACGAAGATCGTGCTCATCATGTCGGACATCCTCGTGCACTGGTGGTGGCTCGCCGTGCTCGCGATGATCGGCGCCGGCATCGCGCTGCAGCGCTTTTACGCCACCGAGAACGGCATGCGCACGATCGACGGCATGCTCATCAAGATGCCGGTGCTCGGCGACGTGCTGCTGAAGGGCGCCGTGGCGCGCTTCACGCGCACGCTCGGCACGCTGATCTCGTCCGGTGTGCCCATCCTGGGCGGCCTCGAGATCACGGCGCGCACGGCCGGCAACAAGGTCATCGCCGAGGCCATCATGAGCGCTCGCGCCTCGATCCGCGAAGGCGAGACCGTGGCCGCGCCGCTCAAGGCTTCAGGCGTGTTCCCGCCGATGGTCACCCAGATGATCGCCGTCGGCGAGCAGACGGGCGCCCTCGACGAGATGCTCACGAAGATCGCCGTCTTCTACGAGGCCGAGGTCGACACGGCCGTCGACACCCTGACGTCGATCATCGAGCCGGTCATGATCGTCGTGATGGGCGGCATCGTCGGCGGCATGGTCGTCGCCATGTACCTCCCGATGTTCAAGCTCATCAACGTCGTCGCGGGTGGCAACTGACATGAGACTCGTCCCCGCCCTGAGCGCCGCGGTGTCCTCTGCACCGGCGTCCGACACGGTGGCCTCGGCCACCGTGCGGGCCCCGGGCTGGGATTCGCTGCGCCATCTGGTGCTGGGGCGCATGCTCGTGGCCTCGCTCGCGCTGCCGTCCGGCCTGCTGCTGCGGCCCGACGTCACCGAGCGTCCCATGGCGCTGCTCGTGCTCGCGTTCGGTGCGATCGCGGGCGTGTCCGTGGCGTGGATGCTGGGCGGTCGCCTCGAACGCGGCTGGGCGGTGCAGACCGCGGCCCAGCTCGGGGTCGACCTGTTGCTGGTGACCTGGCTCGCCGCGTACACGGGCGGCCGGGGCAGCCAGTTCGTGCTGTTCTACGCGCTGGTCGTCATCACGGGCGGCGTGCTGGGCCGCGTGGCCGGCGGCATGCTGGCGGCGGCCGGGGCGTGCACCGGGTTCCTGGTGCTGCCGTTGCTGGCGCGTCCGCTCGGCACCGACGTCGACGCCATGGTGCGGCCGGAGCTCATGGTGACGTTCCTCACCATCGTGGGCGTGCTGGCCGGCGTGCTGGGCGAGCGCGTGCAGCGCACTGCCGGCGAACTGGCGCGCACCGAGCGCGAGCTGTCGCGCGTGCGCATCGACAATGACGCCATCCTGCGCCATCTGGCCACCGGGCTCATGACGGTGGATGCCGAGGGCGTGATCGGCTACCTGAATCCCGCCGCCGAGCAGGTGCTGGGCGTGCGTGCGGCGGAGCTGCAGGGACGGCCGCTCGCCGAGGCTCTGCCCGTGCGCCTGGCTGCGCTGCGCGACCTGGTGCAGGACTCGCGTGAGCGCAACCGCGGCCGGGCCCGCGCCGAGCTCGAGGTCACGGGGGTCGGCGGGCGTTCACTGCCGCTCGGTGCCTCGACGAACGTGCTCACGCACGAAGGCCAGATGACCGGGGTCGTGGCCGTGTTCCAGGACCTCACCGACGTGCGTGACATGGAGCGCCGCGCGCGCCGCAACGAGACGCTGGCGGAAGTCGGCGCGCTCGCGGCCGGCATCGCCCATGAGCTGCGCAACGGACTCAAGCCGATCAGCGGTTCCGTCGAGGTGCTGCAGCGCGAGCTCAAGCTCGAGGGCGAATCCGCCGAACTGATGGACCTCGTCGCTCGCGAATCGGCGCGCCTCAACCGCTTCGTGACCGATCTCCTCAACTATTCCCGCGAACGCGACCTGGCCCTGGAGCCGGTCGTGCTCGCGGACCAGCTGACCGATCTCGTGGCCTCCCTGCGGCACGATCCGCGCCGCGGGGAACACGTCCAGATCGAGCTCGCGCCCGGCCCGGATGACTCCCGGGTGGCCGTGGATGCCGAGCAGATGCGCCAAGTGTGGTTGAACCTCGCAGCGAACGCCATGGAGGCGCTCGGGGAGCGCGGCACGCTCACGGTGACGTGGGTGGCGCGCGGCTCCGACTCCGTGGCGGTGGAGTTCCGCGACAACGGTCCCGGCATCGAAGCCGAGGACCTGCATCGCGTGGGCGAACCGTTTTTCACAACCAAGCGGGGCGGTACGGGCCTGGGGCTGGCGATCGCACAACGGATCGTCGAGCGCCACGGTGGCGTGCTGACCCTCGAGAGCGTGGCCGGTCAGGGCACCACGGCACGGGTGATGTTGCCCGTGATCGAGGCGGCACTGGCCCCGGCGGCGTGATCACCGTCACATCCGCAATCCAGAGAGGTGAGTCCATGGCTGCCGAGAAGATCCTGGTGGTCGACGACGAGCAGAGCATGACCCAGTTCCTGGGGATCGTCCTCCGGAAGGAAGGTTATCAGGTCATGACCGTGAACAGCGGTCGTGATGCGCTCGACAAGATCCGCATGGAGCCGTTCGACGTCGTCATCAGCGACATCAAGATGCCGGGGATGGACGGGATCCAGCTGCTCCAGGGCATCAAGAAGCACGACCCGAACATCCCGGTCGTGCTGATGACCGCCTACGCTTCCCAGCAGTCGGCGATCGACGCCGTGAACCTGGGCGCGTTCCAGTACCTGCTCAAGAACGCGAAGAACGACGAGATCCGTCTCGCCGTGCGCAACGCGCTCGAGATGCGCAAGGTCCGGAACGAGAACCAGTTCCTCAAGCGCGAGCTCAAGAAGGGCCACGAGGAGAAGGCCATCATCGGCTCGTCCGAGGAGATGGTGCGCGTCTTCAAGATGGTCGACAAGGTCGCGGACAGCGAAGCCACGATCCTGATCCAGGGCGATTCCGGCACGGGCAAGGAGCTCATCGCCCGCGAGATCCACTACCGCAGCCGCCGCGCGTCGGGTCCGTTCGTGAGCATCAACTGCGGCGCGATCCCGCGTGACCTGCTCGAGTCGAACCTGTTCGGGCACGTGAAGGGCTCGTTCACGGGCGCGGTCAAGGACACGCCGGGCCTGTTCCTGGTGGCCGAAGGTGGCACGTTCTTCCTCGACGAGGTCGGGGAGATGCCGCTGGCCACGCAGGTCAAGCTGCTGCGCGCCCTGCAGGAGCGCGAGATCATCCCGGTCGGCGGCACGCAGGCGGTGAAGATCGACTGCCGCCTCGTGGCCGCCACGAACGTCGACCTCGAACGCGAGGTCGCCGAGGGCCGCTTCCGCGCCGACCTGTTCTTCCGCCTGAACGTGATCCCGCTGCGGATGCCGGCCCTGCGCCAGCGCCGCGACGACATCCCGCTGCTCGTGGATCACTTCCTCAAGCGCCATGCCAAGGGCGGGACGCCGAAGATCGTGAACAAGGACGCCATGGACCTGCTCATGAAGTACGACTGGCCCGGCAACGTCCGCGAGCTCGAGAACGTCATGGAGCGCTCGCTCATCCTGGACGAGGGCGGCGTCATCAAGCCCGAGGACCTGCCGGACAAGATCCGGTTCGGTCACAGCCAGAAGGGCAGCCTGGTCATCGACTCGCCCAACATGACGCTCGAGGAGCTGGAGAAGGAGTACATCCTCAAGGTGCTCAACTTCACGCGCTGGCAGAAGAAGCGCTCGAGCGAGCTGCTGGGGATCAACGCCTCGACGCTGTACCGCAAGCTGATCGGTTACGGCATCGAGAAGCCGGGGAAGGGCATGGCGTCCGACGCGGATGTCGACGACATGATGCAGGAGCGGGACGAGCACGCTGCATGAGTTTCGTTGCAAAGCGCACGAACACTGGCCGCGTCGGCTGGTTTCCGCCCGATGGGGACGTGCGGTCGCGAACAGATGAACCGGAGCTTGCACCCTAAGTGGTTGTGAACAAAGGGTCATGCTGTCCTCGATGCCGGCAAGTGCCCCATGGCACAGCGCTTGCGGAGAGGTAGCGGACCCTGAAACAACACGGGACTGCCGAAGTAACGTAACCCCAAAGGGAGGCTGTGATCATGACCAAGTCGCAGAAGGGCTTCACGCTGATCGAGCTGATGATCGTGGTCGTGATCATCGGTATTCTCGCCGCCATCGCGATCCCGAACTTCATCGCCATGCAGAACCGCGCGAAGGAGGGCTCGGTCAAGGCCAACATGCACACGTTCCAGCTGGCCGCCGAGGACTACGGTGTCTCGAACGACGGCGTGTACGCCGACGACGCTTCGACGATCGCTGGCCTCCTGCCGGGCGCGGGCAACAACTTCAAGAACCCGTTCGACAAGACCACGGGCTCGGGCAACGCGTGGGAGAACATCGCGGGCTACGCGATCCCGCTCGTCCCGACGGCTGGCGCGGATGGCATCGTGGCCTATGCCGACTCGAACCAGACGCAGTACCAGGTCGCGGGTAACGGCAAGGGTGCGAACCTGACGCTGGTGCTCACGAGCGGTCAGTAGTCCGTCCGCGGCCTCGCGCCGCAGCGACGTGCAGTCGAGGGCGGGCCTTCGGGCCCGCCCTTCTGCGTTGGGGGGGAACCCCCGCGCGCCCCGCCGCGGCGTGCAGTTCGCCGCCAGGAGCGTCCGAATCGTGCGCGCTGCAGCGGGGAGTGCGAGAAGAACGGACTCAAGTCCGCGAGGCCGCGCGGCGATAACTGCTTCGACCGCTGCCGCATGCGGCCGGGAGGGCCCGGGGCGGACGGTGTGGCACACGCGATGCACTGAGAACGCGGTGTCTTCGCTCCATCTGGGCTCGCCCCAGTCAAGACCATTCCAGATCGAAGGAGAGACCTGTCATGGCACGGAACCAGAAGGGCTTCACGCTGATCGAGCTGATGATCGTCGTCGTGATCATCGGTATCCTCGCCGCCATCGCCATCCCGAACTTCATCGCGATGCAGAACCGCGCGAAGGAGGGGTCGGTGAAGGCGAACATGCACACGTTCCAGCTCGCCGCCGAGGACTACGGCGTGTCGAACGATGGTGCGTATGCCGACGACGCGTCGACGATCGCCGGTCTGCTGCCGGGCGCGGGCAACAACTTCAAGAACCCGTTCGACAAGACCACGGGCTCGGGCAACGCGTGGGAGAACATCGCGGGCTACGCGATCCCGCTCGTCCCGACCGCGGGTGTCGACGGCATCGTGGCCTACGCGGATTCGAACCAGACCGAGTACCAGGTCGCCGGCAACGGCAAGGGTGCGAACCTGACGCTGGTCCTCACGAGCGGTCAGTAGCAGCGGAGTGGTGGGCGGGAGGCCTCGCGCCTCCCGCCTCAACCCTCGAACACCGAGCTTCCGTCGCGTCTTCCGAGAAGGGTCAGGTCATGACTGCGAGCCGAAACACGACCACGATGCCGAACGAGAACGGCTTCACGCTCATCGAGCTGATGATCGTCGTCGTGATCATCGGGATCCTGGCCGCGATCGCCATCCCGAACTTCATCTCGATGCAGGACCGCGCGAAGGAAGGCAGCGTCAAGTCGAATATGCACGTCGTGCAGTTGGCCGCCGAGGACTACAGCGTCCAGAACGACGGCATCTACGCCACGACGGCGACCGATGTGATGAACCTGATCCCGACCTACGGTGGCGGCCTGCGCAACCCGTTCGACAAGTCGCTGGGCGTCAACAACGCCTGGGTCGACCAGAACGCGTGGGCGGTGCCGATGGTCTCGGGAGCCCCCAAGGCCGGCGTGGTGGCCTATGGCGACTCGGGTGCGAGCCAGTACCAGGTCGTGGGCCGCGGCAAGGGCGGCGACCTGCCGCTGGTGCTCACGAGCGGCCGCCAGTAGCGCCCCGCAGCCGACCGGAACGAGGCGGGCCCCCGACGGGCCTGCCTCGTTCCGCGTTCCGGCACTCGGCATGGGGATTGCAGCCTGTGCGGTGCGCGGCCCGCGACGGATCGTGGGCGCTCTCGCAAGCTGAATCCATCCAACGAGATAGCCGAAGGGGAACGCCACGATGCAGCTCAGCACGCCAGCAGGGTCGGTCAAGGGCAAGCCGCCACGGACGGAGACTGGCCACTCCGCATTGCAGGATGCACTCGGGGCTGACGGAACGGCAGTGCGCGCGCAGGGCCTCACCAAGGTCCATCGCCACCCCTGGACCATGAAGGTCACGAACGCACTCACCGACGTGTCGTTCGACGTCCCGCGCGGCGAGGTGTTCGGCTACCTGGGTCCCAACGGCGCGGGCAAGACGACCACGCTCAAGATCCTCACCGGGCTCTTGAAGCCCACGAGCGGCAAGGCGTGGCTGCTGGGCCGGCCGATCGACGACGTCGCGAGCCGCCAGAAGCTCGGCTTCCTGCCGGAGCAGCCGTACTTCTACGACTCGCTGAACCCGGTCGAGTACCTGGAGTTCGTGGCGCGACTGTCGGGGCTCGGGGCGCATGATGCCACGAAGGCCGCGCGCTGGTGGCTCGGCCGTGTGGGCCTCGGCGACCGCGACAAGCTGGCGCTGCGCAAGTTCTCGAAGGGGATGCTGCAGCGGCTCGGCCTGGCCGCCGCCATGGTGCACGGGCCCGAACTGCTGATCCTCGACGAGCCCATGAGCGGCCTCGACCCGTTCGGCCGCCGCGACGTGCGCGACCTGATCCTGGAGCAGCGCGAGCGCGGCACCACCGTCATGCTGTCGAGCCACATCCTGCCCGTCGTCGAAGCGCTGTGCG
>WBZN01001674.1_pt1 | contig 13087 bp, 12 predicted proteins | sample 5204281 | NCBI WGS metagenome assembly WBZN01 (sample SAMN12344347, study PRJNA552823) | activated sludge metagenome | biome: Activated sludge suspended growth; feature: Nitrification reactor; material: Wastewater; isolation source: activated sludge from nitrification reactor of wastewater...
TTGTAGGAGACGATGGCAAATGCGCCGCCACCGATCAGTCCGATGAGAACGAGCGCCATGAGCGCCTGCCGGAGGCGGCTTGGGCGCGCGGGTTCCTCCTCATAATTGTCATCCTCGTAGCCGGTGCGTGCGCCACCTTGCGGCTGGCCTGGCTGTTGCTGACCTGCGGCGCCTTGCGGAAAGCCAGCTTTCTGCGGTGTGCGGCCTGCTGTAGGGGACTGGCCATAGCCGGGCGCCTGATGTTGCGGCGCCTGAGCGGCGGGCGCAGACTGCTGGGGCGCAGAGGCTTGCGGGGGTGCCTGGAAGGCGGCTGGAAACACGGCCGGTGCGGGTTGCCAATCGGTCATTCCGGCACGCCAGAGCAAGTCCGTGGGCCGCAAGTAGCTGTGTCCTACGAACGTGCGCATTTCGACGTCGGTCAACGGCCCGTGCTGCTTTCCGTCACGAGCGATGTACCACTGAGCTTCGTTGGATTGTGCGGTCATGGCCGTCCATTAGCACACGTGCAGGCCCTATTGCCCATTGCGCATTTCGCGCGCCAATCGCTTGTCAACACTGCTCATAGCATGCGGCACGCGTCAATTGGGTGTTTTGACTGAGATTGTATCGCCATTTCAAAGGCCCTCCTCCCTCAATTCACCGCGCGACGCCATGGTCTGGCGCGCGCGCTTGCTGGGGCTGGGGGCCACGGCTATAAGGCGGCCCACAGACCCGAAAGAACGCAAAGAGAGAGAGCCCGATGGCCATCGAACGTACATTCTCCATCATCAAGCCGGACGCGACGCGGCGGAATATTACTGGCAAAGTCAATGCCGTCATCGAAGGCGCGGGCCTAAAGATTGTGGCGCAAAAGCGCGTGCGTTGGACACGGGCCCAGGCCGAGAAGTTCTATGAAGAGCACAAGGCACGGCCATTCTATGGCGAGCTCGTCGATTTCATGACGTCGGGCCCCATCGTGGTGCAGGTGCTGGAGGGCGAGAATGCCATCGCGAAGTATCGCGAAGTGATGGGGGCAACCGACCCCAAGGAGGCTGCCGAAGGCACCGTGCGTAAGCTTTTTGCCGTGTCGAAGGGCGAAAACTCCACGCACGGCTCCGACAGCCCGGCTGCGGCCGAGCGCGAGATTGCGCTGAACTTCCGGCTGGATGAAATTGTCGGCTGAAGTCGCGTAGACATTCCAAGACCATCGAAAGGGTTCCGCTAACGCGAGAGCCCTTTCGCTTTTTTCGTGCGGCTTGCAACGCGAGCCAGCCCTATAAATCAAAGAGGCGCGCCCTGCCACTCAAGCTCGCCGGCGTCGAGGGCGCGCTGCAGTTTGTCTTCGTCGATCGCGTTCTCCATCTTGCCGACGACGATGGTGGCCACACCGTTGCCGATCAGGTTGGTGAGGGCGCGCGCCTCCGACATGAAGCGGTCGATGCCGAGGATGAGGGCAAGCGACGCCACCGGAATCGTGTGCGTGCTTGCGAGCGTCGCGGCCAGTGTCACAAAGCCCGCTCCCGTCACGCCGGCCGCGCCTTTGGACGTCAGCAGCAGGACGCCAAGAATACCGAGCTGCTGGGCAAGCGTCAGGTCCGTGTTGGTCGCCTGCGCCAGGAACAAAGCCGCCATGGTGAGGTAGATGGACGTTCCATCGAGGTTGAAGGAATAGCCGGTCGGAATGACGAGACCGACGATGCTCCTGTCAACGCCGGCGCGTTCCAACTTGGTCATGATACGCGGCAACACGCTCTCTGAAGATGACGTACCAAGAACGATGAGCAACTCTTCACGGATCAAGCGAATGAACTTGAGAATCGAGAAGCCATAGAACCGGGCGATCGTGCCGAGCACCAGAAAGATGAAGATGAGGCAGGTCAGATAAAAGGCGCCCATCAGAAAGGCGAGGCTTTTGAGACTTTCCAGGCCGTATTTTCCAATCGTGAATGCCATTGCGCCGAATGCGCCAATGGGGGCCAGGCGCATGATATAGCCGACGATCTTGAAGAGAACCGCTGCGATCGTTTCGATCAGGGCAAGGAGTGGCTCTCCATGGGGGCCGAGCGCCTGCAAGCCGAAAGCAAACAACAGCGCCAGCAGCAGCACCTGCAAAATGTTTCCATCGGCGAAGGCGCCGACGAACGTCGAAGGGATGATGTCGAGAATGAAATGAACGATGGTTTGCTGTTCGGATTGGGCGACATAGGTCTGGAGACCCTTCGTATCGAGCGCAGCGATGTCGACATTCATGCCTGCCCCTGGCTGCAGGATATTCGACACGGCCATACCGACGATGAGCGCCAGCGTCGTGACGATCTCGAAGTAGACGAGGGCCCTGAAACCCACCCGCCCGACTTGGCGCATGTCGCGCATGGCGGCAATGCCATGGACCACCGTCACGAAGATCACAGGGGCAATGATCATTTTGATGAGTTTGATGAAACCGTCGCCGAGTGGCTTCATCGCTTCGCCCGTCTCGGGGGCGAAATATCCGAGCGCGACACCGACGCTGATTGCGATCAGGACCTGAACATAAAGGTTTTTGTAGAAGGGTGGCGCACGCTCGGTTCCGGTGGAGCTGCTGGAGATGGCCATGGTCGCTGCCGTCCTTCCCTATGCCCTTGTCGTCGTCGCAATTGCTCGCAAGTTTGACGCCGTACCTGTTTCATCGCCTCGCCGCGATGAGCCAATTTGGAATCTTTGCGCTGGCGTTGCTTTTTCGTCACAAATATCGGCAGGCTGCAAACCTTTTGGAGGAAGCTGTGCGATCCACGGGCGGCCGTTGCCAAAATTGCGGGCAGACGTTTTCAAAGGTGGCATGCTATCGAAAGGTGAACGCGGGTGACGGGGCCAGTGATGGTGCCGGAGCACGCCGGGTCTGGCCGTCTCATGGGGCGGGTTGGTTGGAAATCCACACAAGAGTCGTACGCAATGGTTGAGCTTCCGCATTTCTTCGGTCTGGACTTCTCCGTTGCCTCCTCCTGGCTCGTTGCCGGGTTCTTCGCCGGTGTCGTGCTGACCTGGCTCTGGCGGGCTTTGCGAGGGCGACGCGCAAAGGCCGTGGCCGCGGCTCAGATCGCCGAGATACAGGGCATTCTGGAGACGTCGCGCGCCGAGCATCAGTCCGAGGTCGCGCGGATGTCGTCGGACGCGCGCAGCTACGAGATCGCGCTCGCCGATGCAGAACGCCGGGCTGGGCAGTCGCGTGGCGAGGCGACGTCGTTGCGCGCGGAGGCCGGACGTCTGGCGCAGCTGGAACTTTCCTCGCGCAACGAGTTGCTCGAGGTTGACAAGCAGTTGGCCAAGCTGCGTACCGATCTGCAGTGGGCGCAGAGCCAAACGGGAAATGCCACGCAGGAGCAGGCGAGCCTGGTCCAGCGCGTGCGCGCGGCGGCGGAAGATCTTGCGACCGCGCGTACCGCCGCAGAGCTCAAGGACGCCGAGATCGCTCGACTGATTAATGAGCTACAGTGGGTGCAATCCAAAACGGCGACTCTGGAGCAGGAGAAGGTCAGCTCCGGGCTGGACGCGGCGCGTTTAGGCAAGAGCAAGGAGGCGGAGATCGCCCGGCTTCAGGATGAGCTCGGCAGCGCGCGCACGCATATCGACAGACTTCAAGACGATGTCGCAGGCCACGCTCAGGCTTTGACCTCATCCCAGTCGAGCTACGACGCGACCTGGAAAGATCTGACCTATACGCGCAACCTCGCCTCCTGGCAGGCCAGCGAGGTCGACCGGCTGCGCAACCTCATCACCATGTTCGAAAGCGACGTGGCGGCCAAAACGCAGGAGTTGGGCGCGCTGCAGAATCAGTACGCTGGTCTCAAGGCTAGGCTTGGCCCACGGCGCAAGGGCCTTGGCGGAGCCAAGAGCCGTCTCGCCTATTTTCGCCGCCAAGGCACGAATGGAACCTCGGCCGATGTCCACGCGCACGCCAAAGGCAACGGGAAACTCGCGTTTGCGCACCCGGTCCGGGACGCCAGCATGAAGACCCGCCGTGGCAAGGCCTACAAACTCGGTAAGGCCTATTCGGCGGGCGGCCGCGGGGCAAAGAAAGCGGGCGTTATCCAGATTCATGTGCCTTCGCGAACCCGCGTGGGAGCCGGTGAGATCGCCGATCTGAAGGCCAAGCTGGCGGAACTTGCGCAGGAAGCTGAGAAGTATCGCCGGTTGCGCGATGCGGTTCACGTCGCCAACCGCATCGCGGACGATTCGGTCTAAGCGAGGCTGGCGTTCAGACGGCCGCTCTCATACGGCTATGGCAAGAAAAAAGGCCCGTGTAGCGCGGGCCTTTTGTTCGTTCACGTCTCGTCCCGGTGACGCTTAGCTCAATTCGCGGATCCGGAAGGGCAGGCCGCCCTTTGGCGTCAGCGTCACGGTGGCGTTGATGCGAGCGGGGTCTAGCCCGGCGTATTCCGGCCGGAAACGGCGCAGAAGGATCGAGAGGGCCAGTGTGTTTTCCACCTGGCTCATCGCGCCGCCGATGCATGAGCGCTTGCCCGCGCCGAACGGGATGTAGGAGTATTTGACCTGCTTCTTGGCGGCGCCACCCATCCAGCGTTCGGGCCGGAATTCCTCCGGTTCGGGCCAGAATTTTGGATTGTGGTGTGCGCCATAGGCGAACAGCGTGACGCGATCGCCGGCCTTGATCTCTTTGCCGCCAATCACGTCGTCCTTGGTGGCAACACGAATGAGGCCCCACACCGGCGGATAGACGCGCATCGTTTCCTGGATGATCGCACGTGTGTAGGCCAATGCAGAATAGTCGGCCGCAGTCGGCTCGCGATCGCCGAACACGGCGACACTTTCGGCACGGATGCGCTCGGCCATCTCCGGTTTGCGCGAAACTTCATACAGCGCCCAGGCGAGCGTCAGCGCCGTCGTCTCCGTGCCGGCCCACAGGTACTGCTTGATCTCGTCAAGGCCCTGCTGGCGATCGAATTCAGGTACGTTTGGATCGGCGACCGCATCCTCGATCAGCTTCAGCAGCGTGCGTTCACGATCCTCGCGCGGATTGGCGGCAATGACTGAGGGAGGTACGCTGACCCAGGCTTCAACAGCCTTGGCAGCGTCTTCCTGGCTGAGTTCGAACACTTCACCCGCCTGCATGCGCAAGCGGATATCGCGATGGTTCATCACGTCCGTGTAGGTCTTCACGCACTTGAAGACGACATGCGGATTGAAGGGCATGTCGCGGTCGAACAGTGCCTTGCAGATCATGTCGGCGGCGAGCGTCCAGGTCTGCTCGACCATTTCAAAGGTCTCGCCAGACTTCGCAAGCTTCGCCCAGATATCCATCTTGGCCTGAATGGCCTTGATGAAATACGGGATATACTCGGCGAACATATCGGGATGAAACGCCGGCTGCTGGGGCATGCGGATCTTCTGCCAGAGCGCGCCGTCATTGGTGATCATCGACTTGCCGAAGATCGGTTTCAGGCCGTCAAAGTATTTGACGTAGTTGTCGACCTTGGTGACGAGGACATGCTTGAAGTACTCTGGCTCGGATATGAAGACGATCCGCTGATTAGCCAAGTTGACCGGAATAACGGGCCCATAGCGGTCCGTCATGTGCATGAGGATGCGCATCGGGTTCTCGGGGTCTCCGCGCAGCAGCGGGGCCAGCTTGAACCAGATTGAATTTTCTTCGCCGAGACCTTGGGCGTGGCTCGCGGCAGTTGTCATGTTCGCTCGTCTCCTAAGGCCGTTGTGCCGCGGTCAAAGCCCCGCGGCGATCGCCGCGCATAATCGGTTGGGTCGTGCCGGCCTGGCTTGGCCTTGATTGCAATATTGAGCAGTCGCGCTTTCCCTGTATCAGGTTCGTGTCAGACCCCCACCGGATCAGGGCGCGCGCCCGGATAATACGAGGCGGCGGAGCCATGTCTACGCGGCGGGTGCGCCGGCTCGGTCATGACCAGTGGATGACCCGACGCTCAGGTTTGGCTTAGCGCCTCAGCCAAGCATTGGCGAGTAGAGCGCAGGCGCAAGGTTAACTTCTTCTCGTATAACGACTTTTTCTGCCTCTACGACAGCTTTTCCGGACGCTATCAGAGCCAGTGCGGCAGGGTAAAGGTGATGCTCTGCGGCAAGGACGCGCGCGGCTAAATCTTCCGCAGTGTCGCTTGAAAGCACCGGCACGGCAGCCTGACCCACAATAGGCCCCGTGTCCATCTCAAGCCGCATGAAGTGGACTGTACAACCAGCAACCTTTACACCTGCGTCGATGGCGCGTTGGTGGGTGTCGAGGCCGGGAAAAGCCGGCAGCAAAGATGGATGGATATTCAATTGCTTGTCGCGCCAGCGGTCGATGAAGCCACCGGTCAGCATGCGCATGAAACCGGCGCAGCAGATCAGCTCTGTGCCCAAGTTCATGAGGATGCTATGCAACCTGGCCTCGAAGGCGGTGCGCGTGGCGAACTGTTTGTGGTCGAGCGCGATGGCGCAAATACCATGATCCGCCGCCCAGTTGAGTCCGGCGGCTTCCGGCCGGTTGGAGATCACGGCCGCGATCTCAGCCGGGTAACCGGGGGCCCGTGCGGCCTCCGCCAGCGCCACCATGTTGGAGCCGCGTCCGGAGATGAGAATGGAAACGCGCTTCTTTGGCGGGGGGGCCGTCCCGCCTGCCGTAGGGGATTGGGTCATGGCGGCTCGCTTAGCATGCGCTGGGCACAGCCGCCAGACGTGCCAGGGTGGTGCACGCCCGGCGCCCGTGGGAAGTCCTGGAGCCGCTACTTCACGTTGACGATCTTCTTGGCCATGGAGAGCGTATCTTCTGGATTGAATGGCTCGGGAACCAGGATGCCTTTCTGGCATGCCGGCTTGGCGGCCATGATGTCCATCCAGCGCTTCAGATTTGGAAGATCGTCGATCTCCACGCCCGCCCAGTAGTGGATGCGCACCCAGGCCCAATGCGCGATATCGGCGATCGAGTAATCATCGACAAGGTATTCGTGGTCGGCAAGCCGCGTATCGAGCACGGTGTAAAGCCGCTTGGTTTCATTCTGATAGCGCGCGATCACGGCGGGAAGCTTCTCGGGGAAATAGCGATAAAAGACGTTGGCCTGGCCCTGCATGGGCCCTACGCCGCCCATCTGGAACATCAGCCACTGGATGACCTGAGAGCGCTTCTTCTTTTCAGTGGGCAGGAGCCGTCCTGCCTTCTCTGCCAGATAGATCATGATGGCGCCCGACTCGAACACGGCAAAGTTGTCCTCGTCGCGGTCCACGATGGTCGGGATGCGCCCGTTGGGATTGATTTTGAGATACTCTGGTTTTTTCTGATCTCCTTCACCGAGCCTGATGTAGTGCGTCTCGTAAGGCAGAGCGAGCTCTTCCAGCGTAATGGAGGCCTTCCAGCCGTTGGGCGTGGTGGAGGTGTAAAGGTCGATCATGTCCTGTTCTTTCGATGTTGTGTAACGTTGATCGTGTTCATACGCTCGCGGCCGCTGATGGCCGTGCGGAGACCTCCTTGTGCCAGCGCGTTACGCTCGGGCATTCCTGGGGGATTGACATGCCCGCAAAGAGGGCGAAGTCGACCGCGCATAGGTTGGTGATGTCAGCGAAAGTGAAGCGATCTCCCGCCATGAAGCGGTTCTTGCCCAGTTGTCCCTCGATCTTGCGAAGATAGCGCATCACCCTTTGTTTGCCACGGTTGATAAGCGCCGGGATTTGAACAACGGCCTCGTTGGGGAATCCAGGCAGTGCGCGGTCATGGAATACCTCCATCGCATTGCGAACGACCTCGGCGGTGCCGACAATGCCTTCGTCGTAGCCGGGACGTTCCCACATTGTAACGAAGGCGCGTTCGAGGGGCGTTGCGCCGAGCAGGTTGGGCTCAGGGTGGAGTTCCTCGAAATACTTCACGATGGCTAGCGCCTCGCTGAAGCGCGTTCCATCATCCAGTTCCAGCACAGGCACCATGGCTGAAGGCCACATGTCTATGAAGGACGGCTGCAGCTTCATGCCGTCGCCGATCACCTCCGAAATGCCTGGAAGATCCAAGCCTTTTTCGAGAATGAACATGCGTACGCGCCGGCAGTTGGGTGCAAACTGCCAATTGTACAGCTTCATGATGGGCTCCCTTGAATGCAGCCATCAAAGGCTGCTTGTAATTTTGTTCTTGCCAGTACAATATTTGCCATGGCCCATTCAGGCAAGAATAAAGAACAGATCAGTACAAAAATACGAGCGCGCGGCCGTCCGCGCGCCTTCGATCCGGCTGTTGCCGTCGATGCGGCGCAATCCGCGTTCCTGCGTAAGGGCTATGCCGCGACCACGCTCGATGATTTAAGCGAGGCTATGGGGATCAACCGTCCCAGCCTCTACGGCGCCTTTGGAAGCAAGGAAGACCTCTATGTACGCGCGCTTCAGGCCTACGCCGATCGCATGGCCACGTTGTTTGCGGCAGCCTTAAGAGAGGCTACCTTTTCCAAGGCCCTGAAGAAGTTGTACGCCACCGCGCTCGATGCCTACGTGGCCGACGATGGCGCGGTCGTGGGGTGCATGGTGGCGATCACGGCGGTGGCGGAGGCCGTGGAGGAGGATGGTATCCGCGCTCAAGCCAAAGCGATTATGGACAACATCGATCAACTCGTGGCGCAGCGTGTTTCGCGCGCGATTGCCGAAGGCGAGTTGTCCGGCGAAGTCAAGCCGCGTGCGTTCTCTCGCCTCGTTGTGGGCATGCTGCATTCTCTCGCGGTCCGCGCCCGCGCCGGCACCAGCCGAAAGGTGCTCGATGAGATGGCTGACGATGCCGTGCGATTGTTGGCTCACAGTAAAGCCCCTCTGGGCCCCGGCGTTCGCAATGCCCGGCCGTAATGACAATTGGCCATCTTGAGCAAGCGCACTGAATTCCCGAGGTGCCCAGTTCAGGGCGATCACCCCAGCTCTTCCTGCAGTTCTTCCTGCAGCGCCCGCAGCATGGGTGAGTGGAATTCGCGCCGGTACATGACGATGGTGACGACGAGCGTCGAGACGATGCACACAATCGGGCCGATGAACCACGCCATCAGGGGAATCGAGAAGTAATAGGCGCGGATGCCGTTGTTGTAGCTCTCGCCCGCAAGCCACAGCACGCGTGAAGCCATGTCGGTGTAGTTTCGACGCGTTATCGCATCGGCGCTTGCGTTGGGCAGGCCCCCCACCAGGATGGAGAGCACATTGTACTGCCATGCCGACCAGGTGAATTTAAAGAAAGCATAAATGTAGACGAAGATGAGGATGAGCGCCTTGATCTCGGCCAACCGCGTACCGGCTGGCGCCGCGTAGGGCAGCTGGGCGATCACCTCCGCAACCTTGGGAGCGGTGCCCAGCAGCGCCACAAGGCCGCCCAGAATGAAGACTGTCGTTGAAGCGAAAAACAGTGCGCCGCGCAACAGGTTGGAGAGCAGCGCGGCATCCCCGATGTGGTTGTCGCGCTCGGTCATGCGCTCAACCCACCTCCTGCGAAATATTCGCATGATGGACAGGAGACTGGTTCGTTTGCCCGTAACGTTTTGCGCGAGGATGCCGTAGCCGACCCAGCACGCCGCAAAGAGCACGGCAGCTGCAATGTCGGCCAGGGCGACGTCGGTGGGAAGTGCCATGATCTGTCGTCCGTCCGGCTGCCAGAGTGCTTCCGGAAAAGTGGAAACCGGTTTTCCGACAAGAAGCACGACAAAACAAGAGCCCAGAGCCGTTCCGCAATTCCATCAAAGCCGGAACGGCTCTAGAAGGCGAGACGGCCCTCGAACTTGACCGCGTTCGCCGTGCCTTTGCCTTTTGCGTCGGATTTTTCCCCTGTGGGAGCGATGACGTCGCCGATGACTGCCGGATTTTCGCCGGCGGCTTGCAGCGCCGCGATCACATCCCCCGCGCGCGCCTTATCTGCCACCACAACCATGCCGATGCCACAGTTGAAGGTGCGCAGCATTTCTGCGTCCACCAGACGGCCCGCGCGTGCAAGCCAGCCGAAAATCGCCGGCGGCGCGACGCTGGACAGATCGATGCGGGCGGCCGCCGTCGTGGGCATGATGCGGGGGATATTCTCGCTTAAGCCCCCGCCCGTGATGTGCGAGAGCGCTTTTATGGCCCCCGCCTGCCCCGAGCCGCCCGTCGAGCGGATCGCGGCTAGCAGCGGTTTGACATAGATGCGCGTGGGTGTGAGCAGGACGTCCGCCATGGATTGACCATGGGCGAACTGGTCGTCCCAGCCGATCTTCTCGCGGGCGACGAGCTTGCGCACGAGGCTGTAGCCGTTGGAGTGCACGCCCGAGGAGGGCAGGCCAATGAGAACATCGCCGATGCTGATGTCGTTTCGCGGCAGGATTTCGCCGCGCTCCACCGCGCCGACGGCAAAGCCCGCAAGATCATAGTCGCTTTCCCGGTACATGCCGGGCATCTCGGCGGTCTCGCCCCCGATCAGCGCGCATCCCGCCTGTTTGCAGCCCTCGGCGATGCCCGCGATGACATCGCGCGCAGCTCCGATCTCAAGCTTGCCAACCGCATAGTAGTCGAGGAAGAACAGCGGCTCGGCGCCCTGCACGATGAGGTCGTTGACACACATGGCGACGAGGTCGATGCCGATGGTGTTGTGGCGGCGCGTCTCGATCGCAATCTTGAGTTTGGTGCCCACGCCGTCGTTGGCGGCCACGAGGATGGGGTCCTTAAACCCTGCGCGCCTCAGGTCGAACAGGCCGCCGAAGCCGCCCAGATCGACGTCCGCGCCCTTGCGGCTCGTTTCCTTCGCCAGGGGCTTGATAGCGCTGACCAGCGCGTTGCCAGCGTCGATGTCGACGCCTGCGTCGCGGTAGGTGATCGTCTCTTTGCCGCCGCCGTCGCCTTGAGTCATCAGCTGTCGCCCTCATATGAGGAGGCAAACCCGCGAAGCATTTGAAGACCCCCGGTAAAACTCACTTTTGCCCCATTGCAATACTGAGATGCGGGTCGTAGCAGCTTGAAGGACGAGCGGCAACTCGTGCGCGCAAACACGTGGTAGATTAACGTGTCGACCGGGACTGCGATCTGAGCCCGGTAGGATTGAGCGCGTGTACGGGCAGGGAGGACGATGGTGTTGCAAAGCTGCAATCGGACGGTGATGGCGGTGGCTCTTTCTGGAGCTGCAGGCCTAATCCTCACCCTTGCACCCCTCGCACCGTCCTGGGCCGCACCTGCGGACGCGGTTTTCACCATTGGCAACTACCCCGTCGATGCAGCCGATGCCAATGCGGTTGCCGCCAAGGAAAAGGCTCTGGCCGATGGTCAGCAAGCAGCCTTCCGTTCGCTGCTAAAGCGCATAGTGCCGGTTACGAACTACAAGGACCTGACGCGGCTCAAGGATATCAAGGCTTCCGAACTGATCTCGGGCGTCGCCGTGCTCAGCGAGCAGAATTCGTCTACCCGATATATCGCCAGCCTCGATTTTACCTACCAGGCGGATGCAGTTCGCGGGCTGTTGCAATCGCACGGCGTTCCCTTCGTGGAGATCCAGGCGCCAGCCGTCACGCTCGTGCCTGTCGTCCGGTCGAATGCAGAGGTCCTGCCCAGCACCGAGGCAAGCTCGGAGGTTTGGCAGCAGTCTTGGCGCGGGCTCGATCTCACACACACGCTGACGCCGCTCAAGCTCGAAGCCTTCAAGAGCGCGATTCACAAGGACACCGTCGCCCTGCTGGCGAATGGCGATGATAGCGCAACGCGCATCCTGGCGGGCGAGTACGGAACCGACAAGGTCGTGCTTGCCATTTCCGAAATCGATACCGCCGCCAAGCGCCTCAACGTCACGCTCACTGGCAATGACGCGGTCGGGCCGCTCTACCTGAAACGCTCCTATCGCCTGCCGGATGACGACATCGCATACGCTAGCGAGTTTGCGGCCGTCGTCTCGCTTGGCATCCTCGAGGGCCGTTGGAAGGCTGCGAAAGCAGCGCCAGCCGCCTCGTCTCCCGCCGCCACGGGCTACGGCGCGCCAGAGGCCCCACCCGTCTGGAGCACGACAGCCAGCCCCGCGCTTGGCCAGGAGGTGCGCATCGTCGCTGAGTTCAACAGCCTGGCACAGTGGAACGAGATCAGGACGCAGCTCCTCGAAACGCCAGGCGTGGAAAATCTTGCTATTTCCACCGTGTCGGCGCGAAGCGCTGATTTGGCTCTGCAATATCCCGGCGGCGCCCAGGCCCTTGCCAATGCCTTGGGCGGGCGTGGCCTGCGTCTGATCGATTCAGGTGCAGGTTGGACGTTGAGCGCAACCTATTAATTCGAAAAGATTTATTGCCGATGACACGAGCGCGGGGCGCAGGCCGCCCCCGTTTAAGGTGCGGATAAATTTGGCAACCCTCACAAGGCGTTCTCGACGTATGGCGCGCGCGGAGGCTAAAGTCTTATCGGGTCCCCTGCATTCCCGCAGGTGGTGCCCGATTGTTCCCACTTGCCGCATTCCGCGCTTCTCCATCCGGGGCCGCGGTTGCCACAGTTTACAAGGTGCACAGTCGCGTGAGCATCCCTAATCTCATCACGCTCATGCGGGTGATCCTGGTTCCGGTCGTGTTCTGGTTGCTGGTCACCCAGCAACTCAAGGCCGCGTTTCTGGTATTTGTGCTTGCTGGGATTTCTGATGGCATCGACGGGTTCCTCGCCAAGCGGTTCCATTGGGAAACCGAGTTGGGCGCCTATCTCGACCCGATCGCCGACAAGCTGTTGATCGTCTGTATCTTCATCGCGCTGGGCGTGACGGACAAGCTGCCGTCCTGGATCGTCATCGCCGTGGTCTCGCGCGACCTCCTCATCGTCATCGCCGTGGTCCTGTCGTGGCTGCTCGGCCATCCCACCCCCATGCGGCCCATCGCGGTCAGCAAGGCCAACACCGTAGCGCAGATCGTGCTCGCGGCCGTCGTACTGGCGGACGAGGCCTTTGATCTGAAGCTCAAGGGGCCGGTGTTCGTGCTGATCTGGGTGACGGGCGGCCTCACCATCGCCTCGCTGATCGCTTATTTGCGGGTATGGTTGCGCCACATGACGCTGTATGAGTCCACGGGCTCAAAACAGTAGGATGGCTTCACGGGGAGCCGTCCTATCCGCAAATCCGGGGGGAAAAACGGAACATGCAGCGCAACGTGCTTTTCTGGCTGGCGGTCGCGGC
>WBZN01001676.1_pt1 | contig 13072 bp, 12 predicted proteins | sample 5204281 | NCBI WGS metagenome assembly WBZN01 (sample SAMN12344347, study PRJNA552823) | activated sludge metagenome | biome: Activated sludge suspended growth; feature: Nitrification reactor; material: Wastewater; isolation source: activated sludge from nitrification reactor of wastewater...
ATGACACGCGCAGATGGATTCACATTGCTCGCTGCCAGAGATATAGCGCTGGCATCCCATTCCGTAGTACCTAACACACCCGTTGCGCTAATTGGAATGGACAATAACTGCCCGCTCCAATCCCCGCTGTTGAATTTGGCTTGATAGATTCTTCCATTGGTCATCAGTGAATTGGAATTGGCAGCCACAGCCGAGGCCGATCCAGTACGTGACACAATTGCAGTCAACGCATTCGTCAGGGCATTGGAAAAAGCGGTTGGATCAGCCGCACTAAAGAAGTCACCTCGACTATTGACCGCGGCATGCCATAAATCATCGATTTTTGTAGCATCGCTGGATGTCGGATCGGGCCATGACTGCCCTCCAGACGGTAATTCGGTCAATGTACCGGTAACACCCAGGCCGACAGTAAAGTTCACCAGATGCTGCCAAAATGCAGGATCATGGACATTTGTCGGCACTTTGTTATTCATGTCGGTACGTAAATCATTTTTCCAGTACTGCATGGCCGCATCCGCCAAAGTGTCACTGTACGCATCGGAATAGGGAAGCGCCGGTGAATAGGTATAGGTTGCAGGGGATGCTGGTGAAGAATGATTGGTAATGGTTGAACCTGACAGGTTATCGGAATTATCCAGTCCAGAAATAGCACCTTCAGTCCAATAACCGTCGGTCATCAGAATATTATAATTCTGGCGGCATTCATGCTGTGTTCCCCCGGTTGTACCAGGTGTCTGCCCCCAGGGCCCCTTGTCGTCCGTACGCTTGAAATATTCTCCCACAGCCATTATCGCTTCTCGCAAGGGAGTGCCTTCTGCTGGGATATCATGGTCATACAAATTGGTAAAAAAATTGGTTCTGTCTGTTCCTGTAAATTGCCGAACGCCCGTTTTCACGACCGTTGTTGCAGTACCATCCACCGTTGTCGAAACTTTGTTGATGGCAGCAAAACCGACACGCATGGTATTCCCTTGTGCTGAAAATGCCTTGCCGATACCAGCCCTTGCCAGCAACACGCGCGAACGATAGTAGGTATACCAATTTGCGAAGTTCTGAATTTCCTCATCATAAGTACAAGTTGGGGCCGCAACACAATCGGAGCGATTGGGTCCGCCAGTGTAAGAGGCAGTAGAAGACTTGATCTCGACTTTAGTATAACTACCGGTACTATTTACACTACCACTGTTATATTGATAGTACACCGCAGGGTAAAAGGTTTTAGTCGTACTGGACGATCGGTTTCCGTTACTTTGTAACCAACGTGAGGTCTGCGAATTGTTGACTGTCAAGTTGCGACAACCGGCTGCAGTATTGTATGGATTATGATACGCACAGGTAGAACTGGCATTACTCATCAGTGCTCCATCCGAATTACTCCACGGCCAGTATCTTACCTTGGGATCATAATAGATTTTATTGACATAACTGGAACGGCGCGAAACCGAATAGATGTTGGTATCATCGAAATCGATCGAGTAGTTACTGTATTCATCTGCACCATACACGCCCGTGGCTCGTGGAAACATGTAGTACACACTTTGCAGGATCAGATCTTCCGGCATGATTTCAAACTGCATGGATCCCGAATCATCCAATGTGAACATGACATTCGGGGAAATATTTCCACCCAGAAAAAGCGGTCCATTGGACAAAGGCGGCGCTGCATTTACATCAGCAGAAAACTGAGTAAACGAAATACCGATACACAGATAAGCAGAAAAAATGTAACCCAAAATGTATTTTTTCATGCGTTCGGACTCCTTCAAGATCACCCGATAATTAAGGTCTGAATACTTCTTGCAACCAGACAACGGTCCCCGGTTTTAAACCTTGAGCGCGAACGGTTATCCGGTAGTAATAACGCAAGCTACTGCCTGGCGGTGTTTTCTGGATACCCTCGATAATATAAGTTGGCGCAGGAACACCATTTGGTAAAGCTGGTGCTGTATAAGTAAATCCGTCAGTTCTGAAAACATTGCTTTCAACATAACTGAGTGGACATGACGGTGTGCAATAAGTCGTCGATGCCGATACTGTCGGAGCCGCCACAGCTGCACCGTAATAACAGAGGCCAGCAGTGCAGGTAGCATCGAATTCTTCAACTCCATCTATTCCTTTCGGCGTATTGGTAGTGGGGTCGTTATCGCGAATATGCTGCTCTGCATACCGCAATCCCATTTCTGCTGCTTGCATGGCTATCATGCGATCGCGCATGTTTCCCGACATGCGCTCCTCAATCGTTGCCATTTTCGCAACGGTTATACCTAGCAAGGTCAAGACCATCAAAAAGATCAAACCGGTGACAAATGCGGCACCAACTTGCTTATGAATGTCGCAAAAATGTCTGTTCATCACGGTAATGAGTGAATGCGATTACGTAGATTGTAGGTTGCAGAAAATGCTCGTCTCATCCGTCTATCTGCAGCATTTGCCACCGAAGTATTGGTACAGTCAAAATAGTTCGTCCCAGCAGGAACAATATTGGTTTTATCGGACCTCACCAAAACACACAAACGAACTGCAAGTACCTGATTCCAATCTGCCGGAGATGCTACGTACTGGTCCACGGACTGATTGGCATCGGTATCAACGCCATACAGCAGCTGTAAATCCTCAACATTTTCCAGCAATACACTGCCCGTCGGGGGCGCACCGGGTGCTGCGGGAGTATCCGAAATGACACCCGTACATTGAAGCTCGGCATTTACTGCATCAAGATTGAAATGATTCTGAATGAGCCTGCCAGTCACATCAACCAATGCACCTTCACAATCCTGATCCACATTCGCAACGCCCTCGTACTGGATCGTCAACGTATCAGCCACACCGGTTCCACCGTTTGTGCCCGTAATAGCCGTTCCTTCGAATGCCACTTTAAAATCATTGAACGGTACTTCGACATGCCCCGCCTGCTTGATGCTCCGCCCCAGAATTTCCAAAGCAAATCGCCCATTTTCTTGAATACGTGCATTGTCTTCCTGCTCACGGAATGTCTGCCGGCTGCTCACGAAAACAGTGCTGATAACCAGCAACAGCAATAATCCCAGTGCCATGGCAATCATCATCTCGATTAAGGAAAAACCGACCTGGTACCGGATTATCGATCCACTCAATCGAGTCCTGAGAGCACCCGCACTTGTTGTGCAAGCTTTCTTCATGGAACAAACCTCGTGACGAAGCACCGGGTATTTGTGGCAACTCCGCCGGGACAATTCGGATCGACTTCCCCGCCCATTTCTTTTTCTGTCCACCTCAAAGTAATGACATAACCGGCTGCAATACTGCCAGTGACTGTGCCAACACCATTTGGCAGCAGTCCCGCATTTGCCGTATTCCATTGAGCATGATCGAATGACGCAATTTGTGTCGCACTGCAACTGTTCGTAATACAATCGCTGCTTGTAGGTATTGTGGCTGTCAACGCATCATAGGATCCGGCGATAATACCGGCTTGATTGGCACGCATGCGATCTGCAATATCTTCTGTTTGCTTGCTCGCAATCGAGCGATAGTAGGCGATATTGTTCCCACGAGCGCCTGCTATGATGAGTGCAGCCATGCCTAGCAATCCAAACGACATCACGATGATCGTAATCAATATCTCCAGCAGGCTGAAACCCTTCTGTCTTGACTGAACTTCATGACTCACGAACACACTCCAGTTCCGGTTTCAAATCTGGTTCTTCCCTGATTATTCAGTACTATCTTTTTAGAGTAAGTCGTACCCCGTCTGTCACACAACGAAAAGCTGTCACTAAACCCCATTGCAAATCCATTGGAAGCAAATGTAATCCGGGTTCTGGCTCCCGCCAAAGTATTCCCTCCAGATAAAGCCGAACCGACCTGCAAAATTTCTTCCCCGGCATCTATGGTGCCGTCTCCATTGGGATTAACAAAAATGACCCAACCATTCGACCAGACACTTCCACCTGTACAGCCCGAACCATTGGTACTGGGGCAAATCGTGACTCTGCTGCTGCGTTTTATGGCTTCGCTTTTCGCCAATGCCAAAGTCGAGGCAAAATTATTACTTTGTGCGGTCAACAAGCTATCCTGTACGAATGCACTGTAATTGGGGACCGCCATAGATAGCAGAATGCTCGCTATGCTCAATACAATGATCAGCTCAATCAATGTGAAGCCATACTCGCTTGTTCGCTTCATGGCTCGACTCTTTCTCATATAAAATTCTAACCACACAATAAAATTAACTTACTTCCACCAGCAGCACTTTAGCGACCACATTAGCCCCAAACTTTAGTCATGGAACAAGATGTCATCATCATTGGCGCAGGCATTATCGGCCTTGCGACAGCAGAGAGCCTTTTAATGCATGGGGCAAAAGTAACCATTCTGGATCGTAATCTAGCGGGCCATGAATCTTCCTGGGCGGGTGGCGGCATTCTTTCTCCACTCTGCCCATGGCATTATTCGGATGCGGTTACACAATTGACGAGTTATAGTGCAAAGAAATTTCCAGAATGGGCAGCGGCTTTGTACAGTTCTACCGGCATTGACCCCGAATTCTGGATTTCCGGAATGCGGATACTGCCCCCACATGAAACCAAGGTTGCACTGGATTGGTGCAATCAACGAGGCATAAATATTCAGCAGTATGTCCCGACTCAGGAAATCATTAACACAAGTGATAGTACTGTCCAGACACAGAAGGACCACACCTTGTTACTGCCGGATATTGCTCAGATTCGCAATCCCAGACTGTTACAAGCATTGCGCAGCCGGGTTTTACAACTGGGAGGAAAAATCGTAGAAAAATGCAAGGTAGAAAATTTTCAGCACACACATAAACGTTTATGTTCAATTGACACAACTTTCGGTCAATTGACAGCCGATTATTTCATCATCTGTGCCGGTGCATGGACTAGCGAGATTTTGGGTACATCTGCCCTGAAGCTACGCATACGCCCAATCAAAGGACAAATGCTATTGTTCAGATTTGACGATCCACCTGTTAGTAACATATTGGTGCAGGAAGATTTATACATCATACCCCGGCAGGATGGGCATGTATTGATAGGCAGCACACTTGAGGATACGGGGTTCGACAAGCAGGTTACACATTTGGCACGCAAAAACCTGTTCAAGCGTGCGCTTCCGATTTTTCCTGAACTGCAGGAAAAGCCGGTCATCCGACACTGGGCAGGATTACGACCTGGATCGCCGGACAATCTACCGACTATTGCACCGCATCCGAACATCCACAATTTGTTTGTCAACAGCGGACATTTTCGTTATGGCGTCACCATGGCGCCTGCCAGCGCTGAAATCATGCTGAATTACCTGTTGAATTCACCACAACCGATAGATATCACACCGTACCAGGCTGGTTGGCATGAAAATCCGTGAAATAAAAACTACGCAAAACCTATGCTTTAGGCAAAGGAAAAACGACTGATTCTACGACACCGCTGAGTTCCTCAATCAGCACATCTTCACCGATTTGCTCGGCACCAATCTGTTTGAGTCTCGAAATAACCTGCTGCACCAAGATTTCCGGTGCGGACGCACCGGCAGTGATACCAATCACTTTCTTGTTATCAAACCACTTTTCCTGTAGCTGTTCGGCACGATCCACCATATAGGCTTCCACATTGGCATTTCGCGCGACTTCGCATAAGCGGTTGGAATTTGAGCTATTCGGTGATCCCACGACAATCACCAGATCACATTGATTGACCATTTTCTTGACGGCATCCTGACGATTTTGTGTGGCATAACAAATATCATCTTTTTTCGGCCCCAGAATTTTCGGAAAACGCCGTTTCAGTGCATCCACGATACGGGCCGCATCATCAACCGATAGTGTGGTTTGAGTGACATAAGCCAGATTCGACTCGTCCTTAACTTTCAGGGTCTCGACATCCTTTTCGGTTTCAACCAAATACATCCCGTTATTTTCACCTTCAATCTGCCCCATGGTTCCTTCAACTTCCGGATGCCCCTGGTGCCCGATCATGATGATTTCCTTGCCTTCCCGGCGCATCTTGGCAACTTCGACATGAACTTTGGTTACCAACGGACACGTAGCATCAAAAACCTTCAGCTTGCGCTCGGCAGCTTCGCGACGCACAGCGTGCGACACTCCGTGTGCACTAAAAATCAGAATACTATCCTGAGGCACTTCATCCAGATTCTCGACGAATACTGCACCTTTTTTTTCCAGATCTTCCACAACAAAGCGATTGTGCACCACTTCGTGCCGCACATATATCGGCGCGCCATGCATGGTCAATGCCCGTTCAACAATTTCAATGGCCCGATCCACACCGGCACAAAAACCTCTTGGGTTTGAAAGTAACACTTTGATCATTTTTTCTCCACGACAGGAAAATCGCTTAAAGCCTAACCCCGATCATCAATTATCGGTGCTGTATTATTTTTTATTCTTCACGGTAGCGCTGTGCTAAGGCTACACGTTTTTCATATGCCTCACGGGCAATATGAATGTCTTCCAGAAACTGTGGCAGCTCCTTCATTAGCAGTGCCTGTGGCCCATCCACTAACGCCTTGCTCGGTACCGGATGAAAATCCACCAGCACCATATTGGCTCCCGCCACAATACCTTGCGCTGTCACATGCATGACATCCAGTACGCCATCTGATGAAACTGCACGACTACCTACGGAATGCGACGGATCGATACAAACTGGCATGCGGGTCAGACGCTTGACCACCGAGACATGTGAAAAATCGACAAAATTCCGGTGCGGATCGCCCATATTCGTTTTCATGCCCCGCAAACCGAAAACCACTTTACGGTTACCTTCTGAAGCGAGGTACTCAGCAGCATTCAAAGACTCGTCCAGGGTGATACCAAAACCACGCTTAATGAGCACTGGAAAATTTTGCTGCCGACCGACGATCTTCAGCAATTCGAAATTTTGTGTATTACGCGTTCCGATTTGCAGCATTACACCGGTTGAATTTCCCGTTTGATACAGTGCATCGCGAATCTCATCCAGGTGTGATTCATGGGTGATTTCCATGGCGATGACCTTGATTCCGTACTTTCCGGCCAAATCGAAAACATAGGGTAGACAGCTCTTGCCATGCCCCTGAAATGAATATGGACTCGTGCGCGGCTTGTAAGCACCCATACGAGTACAAACCTGTCCATTATCCCGCAATGCCTTCATCATCATTTCCACATGCTCGAGGGTATCGACCGCACACAGTCCGGCAAAAACATTCAAGGTATCCTGCCCGAAACGCACGCCGTTATACTCAAAATAGGTCGGACGATCATCATTGGTATGCCGCCCCAGTACCCGATATTCCTCGGAAACCCTAACGACACGATCGACACATGGCAATGCATTGACATCGTCAACAGATAGCACCTTGGTATTACCAATCAGATAAATTTCTGTCAGCGTCTGTTCGACACCCACTTCGGTATGAACACGTGCCGTGATCCCTGACAAATTGTTCAAATGCGCCATCAGTTGCTTGTATTCCGGGCTATCCGGTTGCGTATTGGGAACTAGTATAAGAATCATAAGAAATTTGGGAAAGAAAACTAATTCATCACACCAATGTGAAATGACTCAAGATTTTAACGAAAAAAACTGTCAGTTACCACGCTTCTCATCCATAACTAACAGATCGATGCAACACCACTAGACAATCCTTAGTTTGCGAAATATACATCGCATAATCCACTACCCGCGAATTATAGCCTGCTTTCAAACTTCTCCTGAGACAATTTGTCGCATGGTTTTCCAGCAAAAATTAAGTTAATCTATCCCATAATCCAAAGTGAAAATCACGCACCATTAACTCGCAATATGTTCAGCGATCTCAGTCAATCTCCACTCAGCAAGAACCTCCAAAGATTATTCCTATTACGCAACATTGCCATCTTGGCACAATGCCTGACACTGGGGATCGTATACTGGACGATAGACATCGTCATACCCTGGACACAGCTGATATCAATAGTTGCCCTACTCACAGGCATCAATCTCCTGACCTGGATACGGTTACATCGCCGGTGGCCGGTCTCGCATATTGAGTTTTTCTCACAATTGCTGATTGATGTATTGGCACTCAGCAGTCTGCTATATTTTAGCGGCGGATCAACCAATCCATTCATTTCACTGTACTTATTACCACTCACCATTGCAGCCGCCACACTTCCCTGGCGTTACACGTGGGTCATGGCCATTATCACCATCGCGTGTTATACATTATTATTATTCAATTACATTCCGTTACCCCATGATCACAGCAATCATTTGATCGAATTTACATTGCACGTTTCCGGAATGTGGCTAGCCTTCGTATTAAGCACGGTCATCATTGCTTGGTTCGTTGTAAAAATGAGTACATCTATCCGGGATCGCGATCAGGATCTCGCCAAGGCTCGCGAGCAGGCTCTGCGTAATGAGCAAATCATTGCGCTTGGTACATTGGCTGCCGGTGCTGCACATGAACTCGGTACTCCGCTATCCACCATGGCGGTTGTTACTCGTGAGCTTCAACAAGAATATACCCAGGACACAGAATTCCAGAACAATATCAGCATACTGAGAGACCAGATCACCCATTGCAAACAAACATTGACTCAATTGCTCGCCAAAGCGGGGCAGAATAGAGCCGAACAAGGCAATGAACTACCTGTCGATGAGTTTCTGCACCAAGTCCTGGATAAATGGAAATTGATACGACCATCCGTTAAGTTCACTTATCACAGCAGTGGAACACAACCGGTTCCGCGCATCATGGATAATCAATTATTAAATCAGTCAATACTGAATTTACTCAACAATGCAGCGGACGCATCTTCCAAATGCATCGAAATCAAAAGCCACTGGGACAACAAGATTCTTAACCTGGAAATCATCGACGATGGGGAAGGATTATCGGCAGAAGCCATGCAGCGCGCCGGTGAAGCTTTCTTTTCCAGCAAAAAACCTGGCCAGGGTTTTGGTATCGGCCTATTTTTGGCCAATGCCAATATCGAGCGATTTGGCGGTAGCGTTCGTCTGTTCAATCTCGAACAGGGGGGAGCCTGCACACAAGTTGTTTTACCACTGATTGGTTAAAAATATGATGACGCAAATCACAGTAATGGATAGCTGCGAGAATGAAAACCCCAGTTTGCTGATCGTTGATGACGATTCGGTTTTTTGCAATGTACTCGCCAAGGCCATGACAAAACGTGGCTTCGGTGTTGTCTGTGCCCATACCATTGAAGATGCGCTCAACCAGGCAGAGAACACGCCACCCGAATACGCTATTGTCGACTTGAAACTGGCCAGTGAATCTGGTTTGGTTCTTGTAGAAAAACTAAAAGCACTAGATTTTGGCACCCGTATCGTCATGCTGACGGGGTATGCCAGCATTGCCACCGCAGTAGAAGCGATCAAACTGGGAGCCACTCATTATCTGGCGAAACCTGTCGATGCTGACGAAATCATGGCAGCTTTCGAACGCACCGTTGGTGAATCTGACATCCCGATCAGCGTCAATCCACTCTCCGTAGGAAGATTGGAATGGGAATACATCCAGCGCATTTTGACCGAAAACGACAATAATATTTCCGTAACCGCCCGCATTCTCAACATGCATCGCCGAACATTACAGCGCAAACTGGCCAAAAGACCTCTTCGTGAGTGAGCGATCCCCTCACTCAAAACCAGCTATCATGCGAAAATCTTTTCCAATCATGCGGACATCCCTGATGGTCAGTTTCTTACTGTTATGTAATTCGGTCAGCTCGGGCAATCTAAGCATAGGCTGCGCACAATCCCCAAGCAGTTGAGGTGAAAAGTAAAATATTATTTCATCGACCAGACCAGCCTCGATCAAAACACCGCTCAACTCACCACCGGCTTCAACCAGGATTTCATTCATTTCCAAATCAGCAAGCCTGCTGAGCATCTTATGCACATCAACCTTGCCACTTTCGTTTGGCTCTACGAAAATCCGGACACCACGCTCTTCCAGCATTACTTTTTCCTCACTTCTTTCCGGGTTCGCAGTAAAAATCACGATATTCCCCTCCTGCAGCAATCTGGCATCGTACGAAATGTCCAGTTTACTATCAACAACGACCTTCGTTGGTTGTCGCACAACGTTAAGATCTCGCACGGTCAGTTGAGGATTATCCGCTTTTACTGTACCAATCCCTGTCATGATGGCACACGATCGAGCTCGCCAGCGGTGTCCGTCCAATCGTGCCGCATTGCCTGTGATCCACTGACTGGCGCCATTATTAAGCGCAATCCTGCCATCCAGACTGGCTGCAATTTTCAGTCTGACCCAAGGCCTGCGACGAGTCATTCGGGATACGAATCCACGATTGAGTGCTTGCGCTTCATCATGCAGCAAGTCTGCCTGCACATTAATACCGGCCTGCTCCAGCATGGCACGACCACGTCCGGAAACAATCGGGTTGGGATCTTGCATAGCCATGACCACACGAGTAATGCCTGCTTCGATTAATGCATTGGCACAGGGTGGGGTGCGCCCATGATGACTGCAAGGCTCCAGCGTTATGTAAGCCGTCGCATAACGTGCACGCTGACCAGCTTGTCTTAATGCGATTATTTCGGCATGCGGACAACCGGCTTTCTCATGCCAGCCGCTCGAAATAATTTGATTGTTATGTACCAAGACACAGCCGACACGCGGATTGGGCGACGTACTATACAAGCCTCGCTCGGCCAAACGCAGTGCGTGAGCCATGTGAGTGTAGTCTGAGGGAGAGAACATTTAAATCCGCTTCGTCGAAAAGAAACCCGCAGCGATAGCATGCGGCAGGAACAGCGCAGTATTACGATTTCTTGTCGTGCTTTTGGTCTGGCTTCTGCACTGCCTTGATTGCATCCCGAAAATCATCGACACCCTGAAAGCTTTTATAAACCGATGCAAAACGAATATAAGCCACTTGATCCAGCCCATACAACTCTTCCATGACACTTTCACCGATACTGCGCGATGTCACTTCGCGCTCACCCAGCGCCAGTAGTTTCTGTACGATACGATCAATTGCCGCATCGACATGACCAGTCGGGACTGGACGCTTGTGCAAAGCCCGCTTGAAGCCGATCAGTAATTTGTTCCGATCAAACTCGGTGCGGCTACCATCATGCTTTACGACCTGTGGCATGCGCAATTCTACCGTTTCATATGTGGTAAAGCGCTTGTCACAGGAATGACAACGTCTTCGCCGGCGAATTTTATGCCCATCTTCGCTAACACGCGAGTCTACGACATTCGTATCATCGGCATTGCAAAATGGGCATTTCATATCAGGTCAACAGGGCTAAATATTTCCGGGAAGCAAATTCAAGCAATCAAAATTAACCATATACAGGAAATTTTTTACAGAGTCGTTTTGCTTCATCTGCAACACGGGCCAACACCGCATTATCTTCGGGAGCCGCCAATACATCAGCGATGAGATTCGCCAGTTCTTCCGCTTCTAGTTCTTTGAATCCACGTGTAGTAATGGCCGGAGAACCAACCCGGATACCACTGGTGACAAAGGGTTTCTGCGGGTCATTTGGAATGGCATTCTTGTTTACCGTGATATGTGCCTTTTCCAGTGATTCCTCAGCCTGCTTACCAGTCAAATTCATGGCTCGCAAATCAACCAGGAACATATGACAGTCAGTTTGTCCAGATACAATCCGCAGCCCGCGCTGAGTTAGCACCTTGGCCATGACACGAGCATTCTCGATGACTTGCTCCTGATAATTTTTGAACTCATGACTCGCCGCTTCCTTGAATGCCACCGCCTTGGCAGCAATGACATGCATCAATGGCCCGCCTTGAGTTTGGGGAAAAATAGCAGAATTCAGAGCTTTCTCGTGCTCAGGTTTGGCCATGATAATGCCGCCACGTGGGCCGCGCAGAGTTTTATGTGTCGTACTAGTAACATAATCGGCTATACCTACCGGATTAGGGTAGAAACCAGCTGCCACCAGACCTGCATAATGGGCCATATCAACAAAAAGATAAGCTCCAACAGCATCAGCAATTTTCCGGAAACGCTTCCAGTCAATTACTCTTGCGTAGGATGAAGCACCAGCAACAATCATTTTGGGTTTGTGCTCATGTGCCAGACGCTCCACTTCATCATAATCGAGAATCTCGGTATCCGGATGTAGTCCATATGAAATTGAATTGAAGATCTTGCCACTCATATTCACACTGGATCCATGCGTCAAATGTCCACCATGAGCAAGCGACATACCAAGCAATGTATCACCGGGTTTGAGTGCAGATAAGTAAACAGCGGCATTGGCTTGCGAACCAGAGTGCGGCTGTACATTAACATACTCGGCACCAAACAACGCTTTCAAGCGATCAATAGCCAACTGCTCCACCTGATCTGCATACATGCATCCACCATAATACCTCTTGGCCGGATAGCCTTCGGCATATTTATTGGTTAACACGGAGCCTTGGGCTTGCATGACCGCAGGACTCGCGTAATTTTCCGATGCGATTAACTCAATATACTCTTCTTGGCGCTGCATCTCGCCTTTGATCGCCTGCCATAACTCGGGATCGGCATTTTCAATGGTGTGCTTCTGCGAAAACATGGTGATACTATTCCTATGAAAATTTGAAAAATCTAAAATCGTCAAAGTCAGTATATTAACATTACCGGACTAAACTAAAGACAGAAAACTGGTAATGTGCAGGAGAGATAGGAATAAAATTTGAATCCGACTTCGTTAGTCTAATGAGACGATTAAATTGATCGAAAAGACTCTACCTTCACATGAGATAGAACCGCTAGCAGTAGCTGAATCCAACGTAATCTATTCTTTCAACAGTGGCTGCAACCCAATCGAGATGACACTACCCATCAAAACACTGCATCATCCATGGATAGTTAGATGTTAGGCGTATAAATCGAATAAAAAATCAAATCATTTCAACTTCTTCTTCATATGCAAGGATTACTTGATTGACCGAATCGACATCTACTGTAACCTTGCCGCCATTCATCAAGCGTCCGAATAATAACTCATCCGCCAATGCACTCCGAATTGTATCTTGAATGAGACGCTCCATTGGACGTGCTCCCATC
>WBZN01001506.1_pt2 | contig 13060 bp, 8 predicted proteins | sample 5204281 | NCBI WGS metagenome assembly WBZN01 (sample SAMN12344347, study PRJNA552823) | activated sludge metagenome | biome: Activated sludge suspended growth; feature: Nitrification reactor; material: Wastewater; isolation source: activated sludge from nitrification reactor of wastewater treatment...
TGGCGCGGTAGCTCAGTGGTAGAGCAGGGGTCTCATAAGCCCTTGGTCGGCAGTTCAACTCTGCCCCGCGCCACCCCTTTCTCGATTGGGCTCCGAAATTGCCCGACCGCGGAGCTCATCCCCCACCGCAGGATCGACGAGCCCGCCCTCGGCCAGGTCGCGTCACGCTACTTCACTTCGGTTTCGTCTTCGCGAGCCAGCGCCTCAGCTCCGGATCGAGCGCGGAGCGGGTAGCGATGCATCGATCCACGGCGGCCAGCGCTGCTCGGAATCTGTTCCCAGGTTCCCCGTCGACGAGCTCCGCAAGATCCTTTCGCGCGCCGGGATCGCAGACGTTCGCGAACAGACGCACGGCTTCGTACCACCCGATCTTGTCGAGCTTGTCCGGGTCTGTCTTCAGGACGTCGACGATGCCGCGGACTCGCGAGAGCACCTCGATCGCGAGAAATCGTCGGGTCCGCGTTCCGTCCGGGTCCGATAGGTCACCGAGCAGCGCCTCGACCAGGCGAGGGTCGGCGTTCGCTGCCAGGGCGAGCACCGGGCGCGTGAACCCGTCCTCCTCTGGCGGTGGCAGGCCCCGATAGTGCGACGCGAGCTGCGCCGCCTCGTCGGCCAACTGCCGATCTTGCGTGAGCGCGACTAACTCGACGATGTCTCGCCGCGCCGACCGCGCCTGGCGTCCATCGCCGTCGTGCACCTTGAAGTGGATCTCTCTCGCGCGCGCCCCGTACCGGGCCTGGACCCACGCATCGAAGCTCGGCCGGAGGTCGCCCGGGACGTACTTCGCGATCGACACCAAGTACGGCGCTTGGAGTGTGGCCGCGTGAAGATCGGTGGCGTCCGCGAGCTTCACGAAGACCGAGAGCTTGAGCGCATCCTCTTCGACCTCTCCGAACAGGGTCAGCCTCTCGGCTGCCGTCAGGAGGCCCCAGCCACGAGTCAGGAGCTTGTCGACCGTCGACTTGGTCCACACGGTTCGATACAAGCCAGCACCGCCGCTGTTTGGCATCACCCATCGGGGACAGGTCCTTCCCGGCAGCGGGACATCGCGTGATTTCTCGTCGACCATCGCGCAGGCGTCCGCGCGCTTGCCATCGCGGTCGTACGCGACGCACACGAAGACCGGCCCCGGAACTTCGGCGACGCGAAGGCGATGAGCTCCTTCGCAGATCAGCCGCGGCTCCAGGCTCGCGACCGGGGCATCGAGCAGGTGCGTGAGCGCCTTGGCGATGGGGACTCCCGCCGCGTCGCTGATCGCGTGCGTCAGGTCGCTCGTCGTGACCGTGCCGTTGGCATGTGCCGCGAGATACGTGCGCATCGCCTGCCGGAACCGTTGGGGACCGAGGTACGCCTCGACCAGCTGCAAGATGGATCTGCCTCGGTAGATCTGATCGCGCCCAACGAACTGACTGAAATCCAGATCGGCGAGCGACCGAACCTCGCGTCGAACCTGGCCGTCGCTGGACAACGAGGCCAGGGCGTCCACGCGAGCTGCGATCGCGGCGTCAGGTGTCGAGTCCGATGTCAGCCAAGCGTCGATCTTCTCCGACATGAACGACGCGAAGCTCTCGTTGAGCCAGATATCATCCCACCACGCGGGCGTGACGAGATCGCCGAACCACTGGTGCGCGAGCTCGTGGCCGATGAGAGAGGCATCGCCGCTCCCTTCGAGTGCGTCCTGGTGGAACGTGACCAGCCCCGCGTTCTCCATCGCGCCAAAGCCGGGGTGCGGCACGGCGACGAGATCGAGCTTCGCGTACGGGTACGGAATTCCGAACCATGACTCGAGGAGGTCGAGGATGCGGGGCGCCAGGCTCGCCGATGCGGCGACCGCGGCCGCGTGACCGTGCAGCGCCAGAAGGCGGATCGGCACCCCGGACCTCGCCTGGGGCGCGTCGACGACATCGAACGGCCCTACCGCGAATGCGATCAGGTAGCTCGGAAGCGGACGGGTCTCTGCGAAGTCGACCCGCTTGTGGTCTCGGTCGAGCGCGACCTCACCCACGATCGGCGTGTTGCTCGCGGCGACGAGATCCTTCGAGACATCGAGGGTGAGCTGCCACGGCACCTTTCGATCGGGCTCATCGATGCACGGGAAGATCCGTCGCGCGGCGATCGGCTCCGACTGCGAATACACGTACGATGCTCCCTCGACGACACGACGAAAGACGCCCAAGGCAGGCGGCCCCATCTTGTTGCTCCCTCCGCCGTATGGATCGTCGACGGGCGGTTCTAGTTCGCGAACAGGTCCCGTGTAGTCGATCGAGAGCGTCCACGGGCCGGGCGGCAGCGGTGACTTCGAGCGAAGCCCCAGGAGCTGATCGGTTCGCGGGGGCGAGACCTCGAGTGAAACGGCGGTGTCGCCGCGCGTGGCGATCGCGCGGGTCACGGAGAGATCGACACCGTGCAGCCAGATGAGCGAGGCTTCCTCGCGCAACTCCCCCGAGATCTCGATGTGCCCGGTGAACTGGCGCTCCTGGATCGCGAGTCGCGCGCGATAGCGCGATGGTTCGAAGGTGTGCGGTAGCCGGAAGGGAGCTACCTCCGGGAATGGCTCGGTGCGCGGTGCGGCGGTGTTCGAGCCGCCCCGATGGAGTGTGGGTGGCGCTGGGGGAAGCGCTCCGACACGCGGAGGGGAGCCCGGCGTGGTGCATCCGAGCAGGAGCGCGACGAACACGAGCGGACGAGACTTCGCATCGATGGTGTTCATGGCTGGCCCCCCGCAGTACCCCTCACGCGGAAGACTCTACCCCCAATCCAGCGCGTCACCTGGCTCACTCACGTCGGGACCTGGCGAGTCGCCGATGTGGAACCGACCCTGCACACGAACGTGTTAGCGCGAGGGCATGTGGCGTGTTCGGCCTCCATCGTGCGATGGCTCCGTCGGCCGACGCCACGATCTGCCCCGACGATCCATTCCGCAGGCGTGCCGCGCTCGCGCGGGGGCGTCGCGGCGCGGTACGACTCCGCGCATGGATTTCACGCTCGATGGTGACCAGGAGCTGATCGTCCAGACCATCCGGAGGTTTTCGGACCGCGATCTTCGTGGCTGGGCTGCCGATGCCGACCGCACCGGCGTCCCACCGGACCGGTTGACCGCGCAGGGCGGCGAGCTGGGCCTCTTCCTCGATGCGGTTCCCGCCGCGGCGGGTGGCCTCCTCGAAGGCCCGTACTCCCATCTGACGCGCGCCCTGCGCGGCTTCGAGCTCGGTCGTGGCTGTGCCGCGCTCGCCGCCCTGCTCGAGACCAACGTCGAGCCCGCGCTCGCGACCGCGACCTGGGGCTCGGCGACCGCGAAACAGGCGCTGTTCGCCTCGCTCGGCAGCGGCGGCCTCGCGACGCTGGCGCACGACAGCCGCGGCACGCTCGAGATCGCCGACGAGGGCAGCGACCTCCGGGTCACCGGCAAGCTCGGACCCGCGCCCGCGCTCGCCGCCGCGAGCCACGTGCTCGTCGCGGCCAGGGACGCGCTGTTCCTCGCCGCGACCGACGGCGTGACCCGCCAACCGATCACACCGTCCGGCTGGCGCGCCGCGAGGTGGGGGACGCTGGCGCTCACCGCACACCGCGTGCCGGCGGACTTCATCCTCGCGCGAGGCCCCGCGGCCCGCGCCGCGACCTCCCGCGTGCTGAGCTGGGCCCGCAGCTCGCTGTCGGCGCGTGCGGCCGGCGTCGCCACCGCGGCGATGGAGCACGCCGCCCACTACGCCAACCAGCGCGTGCAGTTCGGCCGGCCGATCGGCACGTTCGAGTCGCTGATCCGGCTGCGCGATGATGCCCAGACCGGCGCGATCTCGGCGCGGCTGTTCGCGCTGCACGCCGCGTGGGCGATCGACACCGACCACCCGAACGCGGCGGACCTCGCGAGCCGTGCGCGCGTGCTCGCCGGTGATGTCGTCGGCAAGGCGACGATCGATGCCGTCCAGATCTTCGGCGGCTATGGCTTCGTCAATGACTACCCGGTCGAGAAGCTGATGCGCGATGCCCGCGCGTTCGAGGCGCTGCACGGTGACGAGCGGCTCGGTCGCGTCCTCTCACCGCAACCGGCAACGGAGTAACCGCCATGGACATCTTCCACGATCAGCCAATGTTCACCGGAGTCCGCCAGCTGCTCGGCGCGTTCGCCAAGCAGCAGATCCGTCCGCTCGCGATCAAGCACGACCAAGAAGCGTCGATGCCGTGGGAGTTGATGAAGTCGGCGCAGGCGTTCGGCATGACCCAAAGCGCGCTGCTCGACGGCCGCAAGAAGCTGACCGGCGTCGATGACGAGGCCGATCCGAACAAGCCGAAGAGCCACGCCCGGCTCGCGGTCGCGGCCTCCGAGGAGCTGGCCTGGGGCTGCGCCGGCATCGCGCTCGCGCTCGGCGGCTCGGGCCTCGCCGCGTCCCCGGTGGCGAGGATGGGCACCGAGGACCAGAAGGCCGAGTTCCGCAGGCTGTTGTCCGGCGTCGACGAGCACGGCCACATCAAGGTCGCCGCGATGGCGCTGTCCGAACCCGGCACCGGCTCCGACATCTCCGGGCTCCAGACTGCTGCGCGCCCGGATGGTGAGTACTGGGTGATCCGCGGCAGCAAGCAGTGGATCACGAACGGACAGTCCGCCGCGGCGTACGTGGTGTGGGCGCAGACCGAGCCGGCCGCGGGTCGGGCCGGCGTGCGCGGGTTCCTGATCGCGCGCGGCACGCCTGGCCTCGTCCCGGGGAAGAAAGAGACCAAGCTCGGCATCCGCGCCTCGGAGACCGCCCAGGTCCACTTCGAGGATGTCCGCGTCCACAAGGACATGATGCTCGGCACCGGGAGCCGCGGCGGCGACGGTGCCGGTGGCCTCGCCGACACGAAGAAGATGCTCGACTCGACGCGCCCGGTCGTCGGCTCGCAGGCGGTGGGGATCGCGCGCGCGGCGTACGAGTTCCTGCTCGATCGCGTGCGCGGCGGCTCCCTCCACGGCACCCCGATGGCGAGCCATCAGCACATCATGTTCGAGATCGCCGAGATGAACATGGAGATCATGGCGTCCCGGCTGCTCGTGCACCGCGCCGCATGGATGGCCGATCATCACATCGAGAACGTGCTCGAGTCGTCGGCGGCGAAGGCGCACGGCGCACGCACCGCGCAGTGGGTGACCACCCGGGCGATGGTGCTGCTCGGCGAAGAGGCGCTCGAGCCCGGGCACCCGGTCGAGAAGTGGTACCGCGACGCCAAGATCTACGACATCTTCGAAGGCACCGGGCAGATCCAGCGCCGGATCATCGCGAAGCAGCTGACCGGCCAGAACCCGACGTAGCCGCGACCGCACGCGCGATGCGGGCCGGCTAGAAGCCGCCGGCGATCGCGACGCCGGTGCCCGAGGGCACCACGATCACGGATGACGATCGATGCAAGAGCCGCGGGATCGTGAGGCCCGCGGCCACGCCGACGACGCTGCCCGCGACCACGTCGGTGAGGTAGTGCCGATCGGCGGCGATCCGCAGATACGCGGTCGACGCGGCGAGCGTCATGCCGATCGCCCACACCGTGGGCTCGGCGCGAGACCGGTTCCAGTGCGCGACCATGCCGGCGCTCGTGGCGATGCCGAACGCCAGCGCGCTGTGGCCGGAGAAGAACGAGAGGTTGTCGTCGTTGCTCGGCGACGGCGGCGGGCTGCCGAAGTGGACGAACGGCCGCTCGCGCGCGACCGCGAACTTGACGAGCTGCGTGACCACCTGGCTGATCGCGACGGTCTCGAGGATCGGCAGCGTGTCGTCGATCAGCCGACCCCAGCTCGGATCGTCCGAGGACAACGCGCCGAGCGCCGTCAGCCCGATGCCGAACACGGGCGCGGCGACGTACCCGGTGAGCGTGCTGAACAACGCCGCGCTGTCGGTGTCTCCCCACTTGAGCGAGCGCCGGACATCGACATCGATCGCCGGAGGGACGCACCACCTGCAGCGGTCCGCGGCGAGCGCGGACTTGAACACCGTCTCCGAGGCGAGGAACGTGAGGCCGGCGACCGTCGCGAGCTTGACATGCAAGACGCGATCGTGTCCGCGCGGTCCGCGGTACCACGGCTCGGCATGAGCGCCCGGCGCGACGCCAAGGACCGCACACAACACGACCGCGCAGAGCGACCCTCTCATTCGACCTGCAGCGTAGCCGGACGGCGCGGATCTGCGCTCGGTAACGGTCAGCAACGATGTGCATTTGGTGACAGGAACAGGCATTCATCCCTCGTTCATGGGCGTATGACAGGCTGCGCCCCATGACCAACTCCCGGATGCTCCGGATCCTGCTCTCCGCCTCGCTCGCGGCGCTTCCCGGGCTCGCGGGTGCCGACACGACCTGCCCTGCGGCGGTCACCGATGCCGCGAAGAAGGCGTTCCCGGCGGCGACGATCACCAAGTGCATCGCCGAGAACTCGAGCTTCGTGGTCAAGATGCAGAACAAGGACAAGTCGATCGTCGAGCTCGACATCTCCGCCAACGGCGAGATCGAGCAGATCGAACAGGTCGTCCCGATCGCATCGCTTCCCGTGGCGGTGACGAACGCGTTCGCGGCGAAGTACGCGAAGGCGACGATCCTCAAGGCCGAGAAGCAGACCCAGGCCGACAAGAGCGTCCGCTTCGAGGTCGCATTCAAGGCGGACAAGGGCGTCAAGGAAGCTACCTTCAAGGAAGACGGAACCTTCGTCGAAGAAGAGTAGGGAATGCGTCTGGCGATCCTCGTCGCGCTCAGCTGGACCGCGTCCGCGGCTCACGCGGACGATGCGCCGCTCGCGCCGACCGCCGTGACGCTGGCAGAGGTGCTCGCCGCCGTCCCGCGCGCTCCGGTGGCGCAGGTCACGCGCCCCGAGCTCGAGGCAGCGCAGGCGCTCGCGGACGCCGCAGGCGCATGGCCGAATCCATCGGTGCGCGGTCAGAGCAACCGGCTCACCGCGCGCGTGGTGATCGGAGCCAGCGTCCCGCTACCGATCTTCGGCACGCTGGGCGCGGCCAAGCGCGAGGCGCGCGCCCAGGCCGACGTCGTCCGGTCCGAGTCGGTGGTCCACCAGCGCGACGTTCGCCGTCGTGCCGTGACCGCGTGGATCGCCCTCGCGCGCGCCGATGGGGAGACCGCGGCCGCCGTGGTCGCCGCCACCCAGGCCGCGGACCTCGAGCGGATCGCGCGCGGTCGGCTCGAGGCCGGTGCCGGCGCGGAGGTCGATGTCACCGGGGCCCGCGCCGCCCACGCACGTGCCGAGCTCGCCGCGGCGACGGCGAAGCGTGGCCAGGAGGCGGCCTCCGCGGAGCTCGCGGGCGTGCTCGGCTGGGATCCGCTGAAGCCGCTGACCACCGCCGGGGAGCTTCCCGGTGGCGAAGCGATCCCCATCGACACGCTGCGCACCCGGCTGCCCACCCACCCCGAGCGCGTGGTCGCGCAGCGCAAGGTAGCGGCGGCCGAAGCCACGATCGCGCAGGTTCGCTCGCTGCGCGTGCCGAGCCTCACGATCGAAGGACAGGTCTCGATCAGCGATCCGACCACACCAGGAACGGACGTCATGGTGGGAATCGGGTTCGACCTGCCGATGTTCGCGCGGATCGGGGATCGCGCGCGGTCCGCGCGGGCGGCCGCAGCGGCCGAGCGCGCTCGCCTCGCCGTGACCGAGACCCAGCTCGGCGCCGGGCTGGTCGCCGCGTACCGGCGGTGGCAGGCGGCATCGGAGAAGCTCGTCGGGCTGCAGCACGACATCGTCCCGGCCCAGGAGCGGGCGGCCCTGCTCTCGGCACAGGCCTATCGCGAAGGTGCGCGCGACCTGGCGTCTGCGCTCCAGGCCGATCGCGACCTCACCGCGGTGCGTGCCGAGGTGATCGCCGCGCGGGCGGATGTCGCGACCGCGTGGGCGGAGCTCCAGGTGGCAGCCGGCGACGACATGGAAGCCTCACGTGCACGCTAGCTGGCTCGTCATCGCGATCGCGGCGACCTGGGCGTCCGGCTGCGACAAGGCCGCGGAGCAGGTCGCGGCGGGCGAGCAGCTCCCGACCGCCGTCGTGACCTGCAAGCCGGCGATGGAGACGTGGATCGATGATGTCGTCGAGGTCACCGGCGTGATCGCCCCACCGCCCAAGCTCGATGCCACGGTCAGCTCGCCGATCCCGGGGCGCGTGTCACAGGTCGCCGTCGAGGAAGGTGACCAGGTCGCCGCCGGCGCCCTGCTCGCGACCATCGAGGATCCGGCGCTCCCCGCCGGCTCGATCGAGGCGCGGGCCGCGGTCGCCGGCGCGAGCGCCAACAAGATCGCCGCCGATCAGGAGCTCGCGCGCCAGCAGCGCCTGGTCGAGTCCGGGATCGGTGCCCGCCGCGACCTCGACGAGGCGCGCGCGAAGGCCGCCGCCGCGGCCGCCGAGCTCGAGGCCGCGAACGCGCGGGCCGGGCTCGCGAGCAAGAACAACGCGCGCCGCGAGCTGCGGGCACCGCATGCCGGCGTCGTGCTCCACCTGTGGAAGCGCGTCGGCGAGAGCGTCGATGGCACCACCGCCACCCCCGTCGCCGAGATCGCCGACGTCTCGGTGCTCGAGCTGCGCTCGCAGGTGCCACCGGCGGCGCTCGCGCCGGTGCGCGCCGGGATGCCCGCGATCGTCAAGATCGTCGGGCTCGAGGGCACGCTCGCCGCCAAGGTCGCGCGCGTCGCGCCGGCGGTCGATCCCGCGACCTTGCTCGGCGGGGTCCGGATCCAGATCGAGGGCACGCATCCGATCACCGTCGGCAGCGCCGCGACCGCGCAGATCATCGTCGCCAAGCGCCGCGGCCTGCTCGTCCCGGCCGCGGCCGTCCGGCGCTCGATGGTCGGCGCCGACGAGGCGGTCGGGTGTGACCACGGCATCGCGCGGGTCCGCACGGTGACGATCGGCCAGCGCACCGAGACCACCGTCGAGATCGTCAAGGGCCTCGCCTCGGGCGAGCCGATCGTGATCGACCACGTCCTCGGTCTCGAGGACAACCAGCCGCTCACCACGCCTCCCACGGGAGCGAAGTGAACCATGATCCGGTGGCTTCGTCGGTATGCCGCGCTGGTGTGGCTCGGCGCGCTCGCGCTCGCGATCCTCGGCGCGCGGTCGATCTGGTCGCTGCCGAGCAGCATCTACCCCGAGATGAAGTTCCCACGGGTCGTCGTGGTCGCGCACGCCGGCCAGCTCGCGCCCGAGCTGGTCGAAGCGCAGGTCACGCGGCCGCTCGAGGAGCAGCTCGCCACGGTGCCCGGCGTCCGGCACGTGATCGCCAAGACGATCCGCGGCGCGGTCCAGCTCTCGCTCCAGCTCACCGACGACACCGATCCGTTGCAGGCCCAGAACGCCTGCCAGACCGCGATCAGCCACGTCGACCTGCCGAAGGGCACCACGACGATCGTCGAGCGCGTGCTGCCGACATCGGTCCCGGTGATCACGTTCAACCTGAGCTCCGCGAGCGGCGCGACCACCGATCCGCGCCGGCTGCGTGATGTCGCGGAGCGGATCGTGCGACCGGCGTTCGTCCGGGTGGCGGGCGTCGGTGGCGTCGAGCTGCAGGGCGGACGCGTGCGCGAGGTCATCCTCCAGATCAAGCCCACCGAGCTCGCCGCGCTGCACCTCACGCCATCGCAGCTCGCGACCAAGATCGAGGCGTCCGATGTCCTCGTCGCGGCGGGCCGCGTGTTCGACCAGCATCAGACGCTGCCGGTCATCCTCGACGCGCAGGCGGCGGACCTCGAGCGGCTGACGCACCTGCCGATCGCGAACACGCCGTCCGGACCGATCCTGCTGTCGGCCGTCGCGGACGTCGTCGAGGGCGCCGCCGATCCCGACGTGATCGTGCGCGGGCCGCGCGGCGAGGCGGTCGCCCTGGCCGTCGCGCGCTTGCCGGGTGCGAGCACGGTGGCGGTGGTCGAGGGCATCCTGGCCGCGGTCGCGAAGCTGCGCGCCGCCCATTCGCTGCCGCCCGACGTCGAGCTGACCGCGGTCTACGATCAAGCCGAGCTCGTGTCCGAATCGATGACGAGCGTGCGGGACGCGATCCTGATCGGCATCGCGCTCTCGCTGCTCGTGATCGCGATCGCGTTGCGCGACTGGCGCGCCGGGCTGATCGCCGCGCTGCCGATCCCGCTCACGCTGCTCGGGACGTTCGCGATCATGCGATGGCTCGGGGTCACGCTAAACCTAATGTCGCTCGGTGGCCTCGCGGTCGCGATCGGCCTCGTCGTCGATGACGCGATCGTCGTCGCCGAGGGGATCGTCGCGCGGGTCGAGGAGGGCCACGACATCGCGCGCGCGGTCGAGCTCGGGGTCCGCGACATGTTCGCCGCCGTGATCGGCACCACGGTCACCACCGTCGTCGTGTTCGCGCCGCTCGGCATGCTGACCGGCGTGACCGGCAGCTTCCTCGGCGCGTTCGCGGTCACGCTCGCGATCGCGGTGCTGCTGTCGATGATCATGTCGCTGACCGTGATCCCGCTGCTCGCGGACCGGCTCGAGCCTCGCACCCGCAAGCGCGCGGCGACGCCGGCCGATCGGATCGGACGGGCGATCCGCTGGCTGGTTCACCGCCGCGTGATCGCGCTGGTCGTGATCGTCGGCCTGCTCGGCGTCGGCTACTTCGCCCAGCGCGACCTGGCCACCGGCTTCCTTCCGACGATGGACGAGGGGGCGTTCGTGATCGACTTCACGTTGCCGGCGGGCACCTCGCTCGAGGAGAGCGATCGCATCAACGTCGCGATCGACGGCGTGCTGGGCGCGATGCCCGAGGTCGTCGCGTTCACCCGGCGCACCGGCACCGAGCTCGGTCCTGCCACCGCGACCTTGCAGAACACCGGCGACATCATGGTCAAGCTCGTCACGCCTGGCGATCGCGAGCGGATCGAGGAGGTGATCGATCACGTGCGCACCGAGCTCGAGGACAAGATCCCCGAGGCGCGCTTCGAGTACATCCAGGTCCTCCAGGACGTGCTCGCCGATCTCGCCGGGAATCCCCAGCCGATCGAGATCCGGATCCTCGGCGAGGATGCGGGTGCGCTCGCGGCGTGGGCCGAGGAGCTCGGCGCGCGGCTCGCCAGGCGCCCCGAGCTCGTCGACGTGTTCGACGGCCGCGAAGGCATGACCCCGATCCTGCGCGCGCTACCGCAGCCGATCCAGCTCGCACGCCTGGCGCTCGACGCCGCGACCGTCGGCAACGATCTCGAGGTGGCGATCGCCGGCCGGCAGGTCGCGCAGATCCTTCGCCCGGAGCGGGTGATCGGGGTCCGGATGCGCTACCCCGATGCGATCCGCTACTCCGCGGAGGCGCTCGCACGGTCCCTGATCGCGTACGGGCCCCAGGCGCTGCCGCTCGGTCAGATCCTCGCGTTCGACCGGCCGCTGTCGCCGGCCGTGCTGCGCCGGGACAGCCTGCGCCCGGTGCTCGTGATGCACGCGGCGACGCCGGGCGGTGACCTCGGTGCCGGCGAGGCCGCGGTGCGCGAGGTGTTGCGGCAGCACCCGCCCCCGCGCGGCACGCAGGTCGAGATCGGGGGCCAGGCCGCGTCCGGGGCGGCGTCGCGCCGCGAGCTGATCGGGGTCGCCGGGATCGCGTTGATCCTCGTGCTGCTCGTGCTGATCCTCCAGCTCAAGTCGCTGCGGATCGCCCTGGTCGTGCTGATCAGCGCGCCGCTGTCGACGGTCGGCGGGTTGGTCGTGCTCGCGCTCACCGGTACACCACTGAACATCTCGTCACTCACCGGCCTGATCCTGCTCGTCGGGCTCGTGGTCAAGAACGGCATCCTGCTGCTCGAGTACGCCGAGCGCCAGGTCGCCGAAGGCCAGCCCCTGGAGGCCGCCCTGGTCGCGGCGGCTCGTCGGCGGCTTCGCCCGATCCTGATGACCACCGCCGCGACGCTCGCCGGCCTGTTGCCCCTCGCCCTCGGGATCGGCGCAGGCGCCGAGCTCCAGCGTCCCCTCGCGATCGCGGTGATCGGCGGGCTCGCGCTCGCGACCCTGGTGACCCTGATCGTCACACCGGGGCTGACCGCGCTGGTGGCTCGGGAGTCGAAAATCTCGACACCACCGGACATTCAGACTCTAATCGAGCCATGAGCGTCGCCCTGGGGATCGACCTCGGCACGACCAATTCGGTCGCGGCGATAGCCACTCCCACGGGCGTCGAGTTCATCCTCGGCCCTCGCGGCGAGCGGGTGCATCCGTCCGTCGTCGCGTTCCCATCGAGCGGTGGCGTCGTGGTCGGTGGCGACGCCAAGCGCTACCGGCTGACCGAGCCGCACCACGTGATCCACTCGGCCAAGCGGTTCATCGGGCAGAACATCCGGGCGCCGCTCGTGCAGCTCGCGATGACCGGCGTCCGCTACAAGGTCGAGGAAGGCCCGAACCAGCAGCCGATCGTCGTGGTCCGCGATCGCCGGATGACGATGCCGGAGATCTCGTCGCACGTGCTGCTCCACCTCAAGCGCTGCGCCGAACGGCAGCTCGGCGCGAACATCAAGGACGTCGTCGTGACGGTCCCGGCGAACTTCACCGATGGTCAGCGCCAGGCGACGAAGGAGGCCGGCCGCCTCGCCGGCCTCGACGTGATGCGCCTGATCAACGAGCCGACCGCCGCCGCCCTCGCCTACGGGTTCGGTCAGGATCGTCACCAGACGATCTGCGTGTTTGATTTCGGCGGCGGCACGTTCGACGTCAGCATCCTCAAGCTCAACGGCGAGGTGTTCGAAGTGCTCGCCTCGGAGGGCGACTTCTTCCTCGGCGGCGACGATCTCGATCGCGCGCTCGCGGAGGTCCTCGCGGCCGAGTGCAACCGGGTGATGCGCTTCGATCCGCGCCCGCACACCGCGCTGATGATCAAGCTGATGATGGGGGCCGAGGCGATCAAGTGCCACCTGTCCGAGAACGACGCGGCCGAGGGCGAGATCGATGGCCTCGATCTCCCCGGCGGACCCGCGGGACGGTTGCCGTTTCAGGTCACGCGCAAGCAGTTCGAGGACCTGATCAACGGCTACGTCCAGCGCACGATCGAGGTCACCAGGCAGGTGCTCGTGGCAGCGAACGTCGACCCGCGGCAGGTCAGCGACGTGCTGTGCGTCGGCGGC
>WBZN01001678.1_pt1 | contig 13059 bp, 16 predicted proteins | sample 5204281 | NCBI WGS metagenome assembly WBZN01 (sample SAMN12344347, study PRJNA552823) | activated sludge metagenome | biome: Activated sludge suspended growth; feature: Nitrification reactor; material: Wastewater; isolation source: activated sludge from nitrification reactor of wastewater...
CCCGTCTAACGTCACCGACCCTCCCGTCACGACTTTATCGGGATACACCGCCCCGTCGCCGACGATGTTCACCGTACGCCCTTCGAGGTGACTGAGGCCCGAGACCGAATTCGTGGCGGCACCGGAGTACGTCAAACACGAGTCCATCAGAATCGTAGGATCGTAGTACTCCATGTACCGTTTCGTCACACCACCGACAACCCGCTTCACGACAGCCCACGTTTGATCTCGACCATCACCAGGAATCGTACAGATCGACTCGACCGAATCGAGTGCCGACCCTTCTGGATGTCTGAACCAAGCGAAGACTTGTTGTTTCGGGTGATAGGTCATCGTCAACGGGACACCGTCACCGCGGACCGCCCACACGAGGAAATCAGGGTCGTTGGCATAGGACAATTCGACCAGTCCCGGTAACCCGAGATGGTCGGAAAGTAGCAGTAAGTCGTCCGCTCCGTACGAATCGTTCTCAAGGGAGAACGACGCTTGGTAGAGCTTCTTCGAGGACTTCTGAGTAAACAGCACATACTGATCAGCCAGCACCGGCATCACCCGTACCGACCCGACCGCCGCTTGATGCTTCACGTAGACGTTACTCGGTGTAATCCCGATGTTGTCGCCACCGAACACCTTGAACAGAGCCGTTGAGGTACCCAACAGCAACGAGCTGCTTGGGGCAAACCACCGAATCGTAGACGAAGTCTGACTCCCGATCGTGTAAACGTACGAGTCGTCATCAAGCGTCCCGGCGCTCATATTCTCGTAATCACCGGAAACACTCGCTGCAAACGACTGGGGATTATCCGGTGACCCGCCGGCGACTAACCGCTGCTCGAAGATCGTACCCGTCGCGGGGAACCCCCGCTCGGCGCTCCACATTCCTTCCCGCCAATCCGTTGTTGCCGTCGTTCCGGACAACGTCTTCTTGACGGTCATGTTGACCAGCGTCGAAGACGTGAACCCCGTAATCTGAACGTATCCAGTTCCGCCGGGATACGTGAACTCCCACAAGGCGCCTACGTGACTCGAGGTGAATACCGCTGATGCCGCCGTGAGTGTTCCTGAACCCGCCGATACACTTGGGGTAATCAGGATCGTATTATTCGAATCGCGAAACGGGCCCCCGACAAAATTCACCGTCGAAATAGCCCACGACGTATGACTCGTTCTGGTGATCTTCCGCGTCTGGTAGTCTTGGTGAAACAGGAACAACGTATCGAATGACTGGACGTAATGAATCTCGAAGAGATCGGCTTCAGCGTAGGGAGTAACAATCTCAACGGGTGTTAAGGGTGGACTCTCGATACGCCCACCATTCATGTAAAACCGTGCGTATAAATCGCCGAGCTCGATAACGTACGCTTGTTCGTCTGAAAACACGAACGGGATCGACCGGGTCTTCTTGGCTGAGGTTTTCACCTCGGCCACGAACCGTTTGCCGAATCGGCGGTAAAGCGGGCCTTGGAGCTTGAGGAAGACGTTCTCGCCGGTCTGAACCCCGTTGTTGTACTTCTCAAAATCGACCCGAGCCCCGAGGTATGGAGAGACTTCTCCTGACGAGAAGTTGTTGTGCATGTGGTAGACACGCGCTTCAGCCACTTAGTACCTCACATCTAGAAGGCCGGTATATTCGTACGTAATCTGAGACTGCTCGAGTCCGTCTCGTGTACGGGCCTCTTTGATCTTGTCCATGTATTCTTTTTCCATCCGATCATGGATGGACTGCTGACCGGTAATCGGGATGGCGATCTCTCTCGCGAGCTTCGCTTCAAGCGCCTCAACGAACAACCCGTCCATATCGGCGTCTGACGTCGTCTTGACGATGTACTGAATTGAGAGACTCGCGACGTCACACAGGATCTTCCGGCCCTCCACGGACCACTTGTCGTTCTTATCGAGATCCGTTCCGATCACGAAGAGGCAGTCACTCGGGAGCTGATACTCGTACTGAAATCCGAATGCGGGAGTCGACGTCAACAACGCGAGCGTCTTTCTCGCTGTCCCGAACTTCCACGGGTGCGCTCGAAGCACTGCTTCAAGGCACTTCCCGTAAAACCGGTTACAGATATCCGCTCGAGTCGTGGCGTCGGTGAGACTCGTAATCGCCTTATCTCCGACCTTAATCAAGGCGTTGGAACAAATGCTGAGCTTTGTCGAAGAGGCCATGCTTATCTCCTACGTCTCCGAAGAGACACGATGAAATTCGTTTCGCTGACCGATCCCGACCCACCGGTTAACGTCGCCAGTCCGGTTAACGCGAGGGTCGACCCTCCCGCTAGCTGAATGCTGGTCGTCAGCCCACCCGCCGAGGTCAAGACCAAGGTCGCGTTCCCGGCTAACTGAATACCGGTCGTTAAGTCTCCTAGGCCGGTCAGTACGAGGGAGGACGTACCGGCTAACGCGGCAGCGCCTCCACCGACGGACAGATCACCTGTCGTCGTGAGGACGAGACTTGAATTACCGAGTAAGGGAATAGCGGTCGTCAATCCCGCCGTCGTGGTAACGACGAGTGACGCAGTCCCGAGGAGAGGAATCTGCGTCGTGAGTCCGCCTGATGTCGTAATCACCAGGCTCGAGGTACCGAGTAACGGGATCTGTGTCGTCAGGCCGGCAGACGTCGTAATCACCAACGACGCCGTCCCGAGTAACTGAATAGCAGTGTCCAGAACACCCGCCGTCGTGAGTGCGAGTGTCGATGTTCCGACTAACGCGATCGACGCGGTTCCTGCTTGGAACCGCATCGGAACTTGTTTGCTGGTGTTGTTCGTCCAGTCTCCGGTAAACGGTCTCGCGGTACCGAGCCCCCGTCTCCGTAGCGTGGCGTCTCTAAGTGCTGCCGACGTCAGCCATCGAACGTTGGTCGCAAATTGGCCGGACCAAATAACACCATAACCAGCATTCGGGGAGAAGTCGTTTCCTTGCTGAGTCGTCGCGTATAACATCTTACCCCGCGCATGTTCTCATGAACCCTGTCATGGCTCCGACAGTTGTCGTACTCGGAAGGCACAAAAGCGTGAGCGCTCCGATGGTCTGGGAGACGTTCGCGAGTTCGGTCAATCCGTCGATCTGAACCGTGGAATCCCGTTCGATATATGCGTTCGCCGCGATCCCTGGTAAGAACACCAACGGAGCGACTATCAGGCCCGCTAAGACTCCTGCGGCTAATGCGACAGACGACTGACACTGACTGAACGAACGAACTCCGTAATCACCAGCGGCCAAAGCGTTAAACGGCATCGTGCTAGATCCGCTTGTGGGAAAAATACTTCCCGCGTTTGTCGCGACTGCGGCACCGACAGACGTGAACGTCTGAGCCGCGTTGTTGTCTTGATCGACGTACGTCACAGTGACCGTCGTGGCTGTCGCCGACGTGGTCGTCGTCGCGACTAAGATGACGTAATTCCCGGCACCAAGCGGAGAGTAGTAGGTCCTGGGAATCGTAACAGGTGACGCGACAGTTTCGGCTGTAGTCACCGTCAACCGGAAGCTTCCGCCTTGTACTTGGAGATCACACAGGATCCCCATGTTGACTTGGTTCGTACATCCCCACCCGAAGGTGAGTAGATACTTCTTATCCGTTCCACCTGGATTGAACAGGGGGAACCCGAGGTTCCCGGTGGTCGATCGGTCACACGCGGTTTGCGTCGGCGCCGTGGTACTGTTGAACGTCATCGCTCCAGGCATTCCGCCGAGGAGCGCGTTACAGAACCACTGGTTCGCGACGGTCGTTCCGCTCGCGACCTTCGCAAAGACGATATCGTTCGCCTTCCCTCCAGCCCGTGAGTTGATGATCCCGTCGTAGGTTGTAATCGCCCCACGTTCCGGATCGATGACTTGCTGATAATCTTCGCGCCACGTCTTCTCAGGACGGAGCCACAAGTCGTAGCACTTAGCGAGGAGCGTTCTCTCGTAGACGTGAGGAATCGACTTATGAATCCCGAGGTACTTCAGATCCATATCGAGCTGAAGACCTTTTCCCGGTAACATATAGCCGAGGTAACCGCCGGTCGTAGGGGACTTCACGATGTTGCGGACCTTCGCGCCATCCCATGCCGGCGGCATGTTCTTCGCGAGTACGCCCATATATTCGAGATGACCAGCAAGCTGGTCGACATCAACAACAGGCATGTCGTCTCCTTATGCGAAGGTCACAGCGAGCGCACCAATCGCAAAGCTCGGGGCCGCGTCGCCGTTGTTAATCGTTTTTGATACGGTCAAAGCGCCGTAACACAAGAGGTTGCCTGCCGTCGTAGCATCCCAGATACCAAAGTGCGTGACGGTCCCCCAGTTCGCCGTCGGTGCGGGAAACGTAATCGCCGCGGCGTTGTCAGTCACACCGGCAGTCGTCGACGCAGCGGTCCAGTTCGCGTCCAGAGGGTTCCGTTGAACACGGGCGTAGGACCCACCAGAGACTTCCGTACCTGACGCATCATCGAGAGGGTTCGCTGTATGTAGAGACACCGCGAGAACCGTCGGTTTCGTAAACGAGGCGGTTCGAAAGATATGAGCCCTGAGCTGTTGCTCAAGGTAGTCAGACATCTGCGACATATTAGATCCCCTTCAGTTCTTCGATCTTGGCTTGGATCCGGTCCAGACGGGCTTGCTCGACTTCGATCGTGACCTTGAGTGAGTGCATCATTGAGTCGAACTCCGCTTTCGCATCCGAGACACTTCTCTCGTGAGCTTTCCGCGCTTCGTCATCGGCTCGTTGACACGCATCAATTGCTTCAAGAAAGCGAGCTTTTTCTTCAGCGAGTTTTTGTTCGGCTTCGGCGGCTTCGAGCTCGGCGGCATCCTTCCGCTCCTTGAGTTTCTCGATGTCCTTCTCGATCGTCACGACTTGGTCGGCGTACGTCTCGTTGAGTTGTTCGAGCTTGGCTTGCGCCTGCTCGACCTTGTCGAACAACGCGTCGGCGTCTTTCACGAAGTTCAACACGTCTTGAGCCTGTACGAATACGTTGAGAAACCGCTGAAGACCCTTCATCGCTTCGGTCACTTCATGTTTCTGTTCTTGACTCATTAGGGCCTCCGTACAAACTTGAGGTACACGGTCACGCTCGCGCCGCCTGTTCCGGCTGTTGCCACCGCGCGGATCCATTCCGTATTCTCGAGAATCTGAACGAGATCAGCGGCGGTTCCCGCGATCACGGTCTCATTGGAATCTCGAAGGGCGATCGGGCTGGTCGGTGAGGTTTGATCGGCTTCATTGGAGCCCTGAATCGCGATCGAGATAGAGCCCGCGAATGTTCCGAGAAACTGCACATTCCGGTCAGAATGCTTCGGTACGCGAATCCACTGCGACGCGTCGCCGTTCGTCGCGAAGCCTGACAGCTTCCAAATTTCGTTGGCTCCTTTGTTGAGCCGCTGTGATGTAACTGCCATTTATGCTCTCCTCAGCCGGACGCGACCCGGGTCATCAAAATCGGTTAAGACATAGCCTTCGTTATCTCGAAAGTACCGCTTGATCCGTTCGGCTTCTTTATGGTCTCCTGCTTCTTGTGCTTGATCGTGTTGGAAGACCCGGTGGGCGAGTTCGTAATCTCGACGCCACGTTCTCCCCATCTTGACTTCCGGCATCATGTCCCTCCAACAGAGTCGGGAGGAGACCCGCTACGCAGACCCCCTCCCCTCCGTTCTTTAGATAGACTCACCGAACGCGATGACCGCCACGACTCGAGCACTGTTCGTGCTCGCGATGAGTGTCGGGTTCGCGCTGGATGTATGCGCCCAGGCGTACACATCGACGACGTTGTTCGATCCCGTATAGTTCACCGTACATTCCGCTTCCAATGCGGGAGCGGCTGTACCCTTGAACACGGCGACTGCGAACTTCACGGTCTTGAGCTGATCCATCGTGACGCTGGACGGGTTGGATCCGTCCAGAGTCAGTTCCTTCACTTGCCACGTCTGATCATTCCGACCAGCGAGGATGGTATGTAGAGAATCTTTAAACCTCGACATGTGCCCTCCTTAGTCGTTCGACGTGTAAGCGATCCAGCCTTCGGTAATCGCACCGGCTGGAATCGTCGCACCGGCTTGCAGTGTCGCGATGATGTCGATCGGAGCCTTGCTGTCGTACTTGAAGTACTGCAACGTTGACGCGTTGGTACCGCTCCCGAGGGCGACACCCGCGAGGTTAGCAGCCGACACGTCACGACCATCTTCGATGACGTCCGACCCAATCACGACGGCAGTACCGTCACGCTTGGTATGTGCGGCGTACCCGATGTCGAGGACACGAGAGGCGCCGTACGCGGTAAAGGACACACGGCTCAGAGCCTTCACGATATAGCCCTGGCCGGCGGGAATTCGGCCCAACAGGATCGTGGAGCCGGTATCACCGGCAGACGCGCTCTGTGTATGCTTGAAAAACATCAGCTTCAGTTTGGCCTGAAGTTCAAACGCGGGGTTATCCACAATAGGAGTTGCATCCGCGTTCGAAACCTGAGTAGATTTCTCGTTCGTAACAGCCATTGATTTCTCCTTATGTCAGAAAATGAGATCGCTTTTTCTGACTGATTACACGTACGCCAACTCGACGATACCTTCCTCTTGGACGCGCACGTAGTTCTTGCTGTGCGACGCGTACACTTGAGTCAGGTAATGCTTGGTCGGGAGTCGGTCCACTTCGACGCTCGGTTCCTGATTGGAACCCACGGCCATCGAGTCCGCATGACACAACACGCCGTAGTTCACAGCCGTCTCCGCGGCGAAGTTGTAGAGGACCCAGTTGTAGCCCATGAACATGGACATCTGACCCGTCACCAACGGCTGCATCGGGTTGAAATCACGGCTGGTGATTTCTGCCTCACGCAACATGTCGTCGAACCCGGCGCTGTTGATGATCGCGTACCGAGACTCAAACGGCACGTTCGCGGCGTTCAAGAGCAAGGTCCCGTCGAGAATCTTCTCGAACGTCAACCCGACACCGCCGTGAGCGACTTTCTGACCAGCCGGAAGAGCGGTGACCGTCGCACCGTCTTTCCCTTCGAGTGCGTTTCCACGCATCGCGAAGTAGTTCAAGCTATCGGACTTTCGACGAAGCGCGTTGAGCGCGTTCTTGACGTACGAACTCTGAGGATCGGCCAGCAACCGGAGACGATCTTCCTTGTCGATGTAATCCGCCCAGTAGTAGAACCGGGGGAAGAGCAACCGACGAGTATGGATGCTGTCCACGATCGTGGTTTCGGAGTGGCGAGTCGTTCGCTCGAGAGCGTCTGCCTCACGCACCCGTTCAAAAGAATACGACTCGGCAGTCCCCGCTTCTCGTTGAGAAGGGATCATGTCGAGCTTACCGCCTTGTTCGACGTACTGGACCTGGATGATGTTCCGGTACGAACGAACAAACGAAACAGGAATAGAGTTAGCCATGTGCTGTACTCCTTGCACCTAACAAAACACGTAGAACATGATCGGCGGGCTACCCTTTCGGACCCATCCTTCCCGTGTCGTGGGATCGTCGACGCCTGCTTGATCGGCTTACGGAGTCCGTGGCGAGCGGACTCCAGCCGTTTGAACAAGGTAGTCTTGTTGTCTGAGCCGATTCGTAAACCGATTCGGCTCGTATGCTCGCTTCTACTCGTGGTAGATGAGTCGTTATTCGTCTTCGTAGTCCATCAACGAGTTGACATACTTCACACGCTCGGCGTGCTCAGCATGTCGTGCATCGTTGTAGGGGTCTTTCTTATCGGCCATGATCTTGCGGGCTTCGAGTGTCGCTTCTCGTGCGGTCTTCGCACCTGGGAGATGACCCTTATCGACTGATCCGTGTTCCACCATTTCCCTCCCAATCGCTCCGAAGATCTTGATGAACCGCTCGTCATTCCCGATGCCGCTCTCTTCCAACCACTGCGTGAACTCGCCGTCTTTAAAGCCGGCCTTTTTCTCGAGTGTCATCGCGGCGGCTTGGGCCTCGCCGAGCATCCGCTTAAACGTGTTCTCGCCGAGTTCTTTCGTCAGCTTCTCAGCGGTCTCTCTCGCACCAACCGCGGGATCTTTATACATCCCGTTCAACTCTTCGGCGTAAATACCTAGGACGCCTTTCAGCTGATCGGGCGTCATGTTGAGCTTGTGCGCGGTCTCTTTGAATTTCGCCAGCTTCTCGTCGCTCCACTCCATCCCTTTCGGGAGGACTGGCTTGTCTCCGATGTCGTAGGCATCGGCTTTGTCAGGGCGTCCTAACTTGCCCCACACCTTGTTCCACTTGTCCGCCTTGACGTTATCGGGGTCTTTGTCGTCTGGTAACAGGATCGCCCGACCGAGGGCTTTCTGTCCTTCGACGGCCATCTTGAAGACGTCGTCATAGGACTTCACGGTTGCGAGACTCTTCTCGTCTTTGAATGCGTCGGGGATCGCGAACGACGGAGCAGACGACTGGTTGCCCGCTGCTTGCCCGTTGTCCGAAGATTGCCCACCGTTGTCATTGGTCGCCATCTACGATTTCCTCCTCGTCAAGAGTTGAAGTAAACACGGTCTGCGTCTTGATTGGCGCAGCGCGTCGAGTCAGGTCCTCGTAGTCTGTTTCTACGTAGGTCTGGCACTTCGTCACTAAGAACCGTATACCTTCGTTGAATGCCGTCGAGTGGGGATCGCCTGGCACGTGAGACGATCGTCGGACGTACCGCTTTTCCCACTCGGCCAGGAGCTTCGCCCCGGCGCCTTTTCCGAACACGTCTTTGTACAGACTGATGATCATCTTGAATTCCTTCTGCGTCTGCGTGTCCTCGATCATTCGGCTGCCTCCTCCTGGTCTTGCGGCACCAGGCCGCCGGACATTTGTTCAACTACCGCTTGTCCGCCCTCAGAATCGCCAATCGTCGCGGCGGCGGTCGACAAGTTCTTCGCCGTGTCCGCGCCTTGGTTCGCCATCGCCGCTTGCTGCATTTGCGCTTGCTGATCGGCTCGCGCTTTCCGGATCCGCTTGACGATCGACGGGTCGTTCATCACGTCAGCCGGTACACCCGTTTGTGTACCCAACAGACGTACGACTTTATCGAAGTCGATGTTGTCGAGGACTTCCGGATTCAGCTGTGCCATCGGGGACAAGAACGACAACAGCCTCGAAACGGCTTGTGAGTCGTTCGACCGCTGCGCTCTCGCGAGCGGACCTTCGTACTGCACCGAAATGTCCATCCCACGACCACCGAGGGACGCGAGGACAACCGCCGGTGGGTCCAAGATCTCTTTCGCTCGGTAGAGCATCGAGAATGAACGTTGTATGAGCGGGGCCAGGAATTCATATTCCAACCGACCAACGGTAGGGCCGAGCACTTGTTGCATCAGCTCAAGCCGCCGCTCAACTTCAGTCGCGGTGATAATCGTTTTGTCAGGGAGCTGGAGCTGATCGCTGAAGAACACGCTGCGGATCGAGCTCCGGAGATCCTGCAACATAATAGGATTGACGTCGAACCGTGACGTAATCGGCCACGGCATAATCGCTTCTTTATCTCTGACGATGTTTACGCCAGCCGGAACAGCGGTGACGCGTCCGACAACTCCATCGTCAAGGACGTTGACTGGAGGATCAATCGCTTTACCCCAGGCTTTGAAAATAAGCTCCATCGCCTTATTGAGGGATCGCACGTCAGGATATGCATCATTGCCAGGGCCGCGACCATATACTTCACCGCTAGACTTCGCCCAGCGAGGTACGTAAAAAGGAAACTCATGGTAACCACCCTCCGCGATAATATGCTTCTGGTCTTGTTCGATGTAGTAACTCGCGTACGGCATCTTGAGCTTCGTGACGCCACCTCGGGGAACATCGTCTCGCGGGATGACGACATGGAGGATGTTCTGGAACTTGTCCATGTCCTGCGAGTTCGGCGCGAGTTTCGCCTGCATCTGCTTGGAGAGACTTTCTACGCCCCAGCGTTTCTTAAGCTGCATCGGGGTGAGTTGAATCAATCGCCAGATCGAATCAACCAGCCCGTCTGGATTCTCCGCGACGACATAACTCCCGCACGCTTCTGCGCGAAACAAGAACCCCCCGAAGCCGTTGTCACGTCGTGGCTTCTCGTCATGGAGGACGCAGCCCGTCCCGAACCCGCCGAGATCCCGGTAGACTTCTTGCGACTCGGTATTGAAGTTCGACGACCGGAACCACTTCAACATGACGTCGCGGCTCTGATCGAGCCAGCGCAGGACTTCTTGGTTGTTGTTCAGGTCTTCGTTATCGAGCTTCAGCGAGAACCACTTGATCGTCATGTTCGTCAACGACCCGGCGATGAACGCCGCCAGCCGGTTGTTCGAGACGATCGCGGTCGAGTCGAGGACGCGGTCGGTTCGCTTCTGACCCGGGGCGGTCTTCCGGACGATCGTGTTCTTGTTTGGCTGGATGTAATCCGCCAAGTCTTGCCACATGTTCCGGAAGTTCGCGGAGTCTTGAAGCAGCGAATCGTACCGCTGAATCAACCTGTGTGCCGTCGATTGTGCCATGTCACATCCTTCACGTTGTTAGCCGAGTGTCTGTCGAGTACTGCCTCCGCCTAGCAGCACCGGAACACCTACAGGGGCGCTCCCAAGTGCGCCTCTAGCGCCGGTCAACAGCGTGGTCGCTCGCAAGGCTCGACGCTTCTTCTTCTCATCGAATTCGTTCGTCGGGGTCAGTTCTGATCCTTGAGGTACGGGATCTCCGGCATCTGCGACTGTTGACGCCGTCAACGCGCCCTTTATGGCGTTGGCACTTGCGTCGATACCAGCCCCGGTCCCTACCCCACCGACTCCGACTCCTCCGCCGCCGATTGCGCCGGCTGCGACGGTCCCGAGGAGTTTCCCCGTTCCCCCACCGACCTTCTTCGCAATCGCCCGCCCAGCGGCTCGTCCCGCTTCACTCAACCCACCGGTCGCGATTCCCGCGGCCACCCGCCCGACTGTTCCGCCCATGCTCGCCTCCTAACCAAAGAACGCTCTCGCGTTCAGTAGACCCGCTGTTAACCGAAGATGTCATACTGTGTGTCACACACTGTCTGTGTTTGCTGATAACTCCCGGGGAGTTGTAACTCTTGGCCCGGGCGGTACAAGAGTGACCCGGTTCGGACTGCGTCCGCTAAGTTCGACGACCAGTCATGCAGCGGGGTGTTTTTGTAGACCTCCCGTTCTTCGTCGTACTCCTTGTGGTAGTGCATCAACGCGCCGAGGGCGTACTCGCCAAGAGTCGTCTCGTTGAAGTAGCTCATCGGAAGGATCCGACGCACCGCTTCGATGCCTTCCGTGATATCGAGCTTCTTGGCGGTTCGGATCGGGTTCAACCCGAGCTTTCTCGCCATATCGATCCGGCGGGTATCCGTGCCCCACTCGGTGACCCCGATGTCATGCGGCATCGCGTGGTACGCGTAGCCATATTCTTTTGCCGTGACGATCTTCGCGTAATGCGGAAGGCCCTGATCGGAGTTCTCGTAGTAATCGAGCCAGTGCAGCGCCCGACCGACTGGCTGCACGAACCAGATGGCCGTCGTGTCGTTTCGTCCGATGTCCCACCAGGTGATGACCGGAAGCATCGGATCCCACTCGAGCGGCTTGACGCGGCCTTCACGATACGCGGACGTAATCAGTTTGCCGTAGTAGCTCCCCTGGATCGACGCATCGAACGAGCACCAGTATTCCTGTAAGGCCGTCTCGTCGTCCATTCCTTCGGCTTTGTCAGCTTCGACATCAGCTAGCGTAACAACACGCGACTTGTCTTCCCCCTCGGCATCGCGAGACGTCTCATCAATCGTCTTCAGCGAGAAGAACCAGTCAGGGTTCTTACTCGCGCCGATCTGTTGCTTTCCGTTCCCGTACGCGAGTCGGTACGCGTGGTTTTTTCCACGGGGTGTAAAAACAAAGATCGCCCATCCGCCGTTCTCACGTACGATCGGTTGAAGGTACGTCCAGGCTTTCGGCGACTGGAGTGAGTACTCGGAGAAGACCAGACCGACAGGATTCGTCCCTACGATGCTGTCTATGTTGTCACTCCCTATGAGCTGGATGACGCTACCCGGCTTCGGCTCGCCGCGTTCATTCTTTTCGGTCGGATGCTTAAAGACGACCTGGAGTTCTGTTTCGTTCTTGCTGTAGATCAGTTCTTTCGGTAGGTGGTCTATGAACCGAAAGCCGTCTTTACCGATGCCGTCCCAAATGACGCGCTTTGCTTGGGCGAAAGTAGGCAATACGTAGTAGTAAGTTCCTACTCGGTGGTACCACGCCATGAACGCCATGAAGTTGATGCAGTTTTTGTCCTTGCCCGCGCGGCGATGGTGAACGAGGCACGCCCTCTTCTTCTTCATCTTGACTTCGCCGGACGGGGTCACATGTACCAGGGCGTCCCACATTTCCTTCTGGTAAGAGCGAAGCTCCAGGTTGTACGGCAGACGAATCGTTTTCTTAGTAGCCGTGGACATGTAGCCCCGTTCCCGCTAACGCGGTCTGTGGAATGATGTAACCGGCTTTGATTCGTCGCTCGAGACGTACCCGGTAGCCAGCCGTCCAAGCCGCGACCTTCTCAGCCGCGAGCTGTTCTCGCTCCGCGCTCCGGACTCTCTCGTAGGCGTACTGCCGTGACGCCCGGTTCGGTTTCGTCGCGTCAACCCGCCCGTACCAGAAGGGGTACGTTTCCAAGTACCGAGTTAGGAGCGTCTCGACGAATGTCGTGATCTCTGCCTTCGAGAGATCCGTACATCCCGGGAGCGCCTCAGCCGCCCGAAGAAGCCTGTCAAAGGCTTCCTTCGAGACCATCGCCGGGACCGTCGTGTTGACCCCCCGTTTCGCTGAGCGTCTGGAGCCTGCCTTGGGACCTGTCCGCGATCTCGATTTTGTGCTCATTTATTCCCTTATGAATCAACGTGTTACAGACCACTAAATCGTCGTCTTGAGGTAACCTTCATTCTGACGCTTTTAAAGCGTAGCAGAACGCCGTTTCTCGCGATGTACGACGACGCGCTCAGGGTCGAGCTCGGTTCGGTCTGCCCATCGGTCAGGACCTAGAGTCTCGGCAGACGTGGGCGCCTCCTGTTCCACTTCCGGCATGACCGGCTCCCACGTGTCGATCTTGTCGGGGGGAAGCGTGATTGGCCGTAAGGC
>WBZN01001679.1_pt1 | contig 13057 bp, 12 predicted proteins | sample 5204281 | NCBI WGS metagenome assembly WBZN01 (sample SAMN12344347, study PRJNA552823) | activated sludge metagenome | biome: Activated sludge suspended growth; feature: Nitrification reactor; material: Wastewater; isolation source: activated sludge from nitrification reactor of wastewater...
AGTTTGACGCCAATAAATTGCTGCCTGCTAAAGAAGGCGACATGGCAGTTTTGAAATTAGATGGCGCGACCGTATTGAAGATTGATGTTTCAGATACAGTCGATGGAAACAAGCAGAATGCCGGTTCGGCTCTCGAACAGAGCTTGAAACTGGTAAACGGAATTCGCGTCGCGATGGGTGCTCCCGCAGTGCCGGCGTCATTTTTGAAGACTGGTGAAATGCCTGCTGTTGCAACAGTTACGCCTGTTGCTCCTGCTGCACCTACACAGTCGTCAGGAAAAATCGATGCCTTGTCCGCTTTTGCCAAGGCAATCGGCAGCAAATTCAGCGGTCACGCCTCATGGTACGGCGGCAAATTTCATGGACGTAGAACCTCTGACGGTAGCACTTTCGACCAGGAAGGCTTGACTGCCGCCCACCGAAGTTTGCCGTTCGGCACCAAATTGCTCGTTATGAATCGCAAAACCGGCGACTCATGCATAGTTCAAGTCAACGACCGTGGACCATTTGTCGGAGACAGAGTAATCGACCTGTCGAAAGGCGCAGCCAAGCGTTTGAACATGCTTAGTTCGGGTGTTGCAGTCGTGGACTGTTTAGTGCTGCGTCCAGACGGAACGCCGCAACTCTAAAAATACCGCTTAACATCATGGAGCGCACAAGAAGCGTTCATGGAGCGCAGGCGTCCCGCCTGCACTGGCGACATTTCAATGCACGCGGGACGCGTGCGTTCCATGACGTCACGCGTTTATTGCGTGGGAGCGCAGGCTTCCCGCCTGCACTGGCGTAGTGTGACGAAGCGTAAGACTATGGGCTGTTTTCAGCCCAATAGAGTGACTCTTCTGTTAGAATTCAATCACTTTAGTCAGCGTCAACTGGCATGTGCTGCTGGTTACAAATTCTCCACCACAAGGTAGTGAAAAGTGTCGACCCCTGTTCGAGTCAGAATTGCACCAAGCCCAACTGGCACTCTCCATCTGGGTACAGCGCGCACTGCTCTTTACAATTATCTTTTCGCACGCCGTCGCAACGGCGCTTTCGTGCTGCGTCTGGAAGATACCGATGAAGTTCGTTCGAAAGAAGAGCACACCGAAGATATCATTGCCGGGCTGAAGTGGCTGGGTATTCACTGGGATGAAGGTCCAGATATCGGCGGGCCGTTTGCTCCGTACCGACAAACTCAAAAAATCGATCACTATGAAAACATTGCCAACACACTTATCGCGCATGGCTCTGCTTATCTAGCTTATGAAACTCCCGAGGAGCTAGATGAGCTTCGCGAGCAGCAAAAGAGCAACAATCAGGCGCATCGTTACGACAACAGCGGTCGTCATCTCAGTGATGCAGATTTGAAGCACTACGAAGAACAAGGCCGAATCCCGATGATTCGCTTCAAGATTGAAGAACCGCGGGTAGTATCATGGCACGACGCCATCAAAGGCGAAATCTCAGTAGATACCGCTGATCTCGGCGGTGACATGGTGATCGTCAAATCAAATGGAACGGCGACGTACAACTTCGCCGTCGTTGTCGACGACATCGACATGAAAATGACGCATGTAATTCGCGGCGAAGACCACATCCACAACACAGCCAAACAAATTCTCTTGTACGAAGCGCTCGGTCATCAGCACCCCGTCTTCGGCCATGCAGCTCTTATCCAGGACACTGAACACCGCAAGCTCTCGAAGCGATTGCATGGTGAGTCTGTTCACATCGACAACTATCGCTTGCTTGGCTATATGCCGGAAGCGTTGGTAAATTACCTGGCGCAAATGAGCTGGACGCCGCAGGTAGATAACGGCGAAGCAAAAGAGATCTTCACACTCGATGAAGCGAGCAAGTTGTTCGACCTCGATCGTGTCAGCAAGAGCGCAGCCGTTTTCGATATCCATCGCCTGAACTGGTTCAACGGACATTACATTCGTAGCCTTCCAATCGAATTAGTGACCGAGCGGGCAATTCCATTCCTGCAAAAGCACTTCAATACAGGCGAGTACGATCAGAAAGATCTGGAAAGAATGGTTGAATCGGTGCGCTCCGGACTCTCTGTTCTCAACGAAATTTATGATGCTGCGCGCTTCTATTTTGGTGAAACCTGCGTCATTCCCGACGTGCTCAAAACTGAAAATCTATGCACTGATAACGCTAGAAAAGTGTTGTCCAGGGCTTTGTCTGATTTGAAAGACGTGCCCTGGAACGACGGTGCGGCGTGCAAAAAATTCGTCGATAATCTAGGTAAAGAGCTGTCGATCAAAGGTAAAGACCTCTACTGGCCGCTGCGCGTCGCCCTGTCGGGCTCAACGCACGGACCTGACCTGGGAGCGATGATTGCCATTCTTGGTGAAAAGCGTGTCAAAGCCCGACTCGAGTCGGCTTTGAATCTGTGTAGTCAGGTTTGATGCAATCCGTATCGCTTTGATCGCACACGTGCGTGCAGGCGGGACGCCTGCGCTCCATGAGAATGAGCCTCCTCACAAGGATTAGTTTATGTCGCTACAAGTATTCAACACACTTTCGAATAAGAAAGAAGAGTTTGTTCCAATCGACGGAAAGAACGTTCGTATGTACGCTTGCGGACCAACCGTGTACGATTCGAGCCACCTCGGACATGCTCGCATGGCGATAGTCTGGGATGTAATTCAAAGATATTTGCGCTTCGTTGGCTATCAGGTCACATTTGTGCGAAACATCACCGACGTCGACGACAAAATCATCAATCGTGCCAAAGAGCTCGGAATAAGCCCCGACCAGCTTTCACGCCAGTACACCTTCGAATTCTGGCGCGACATGTATGCATTGAATGTCATGCCTCCAGATTTCGAACCGAAGGCAACAGAATTCATTCAACCAATGATTCAATTCGTGAAAGAGTTGATAGACAAAGGTCATGCATATGAGTCGAACGGTGATGTTTACTTCGATGTAGCTTCATTCAAGAGCTACGGAAAGTTGAGCAAACAAAACCTCGAGCAACTTCAAAGTGGTGCTCGCGAACAAGTGCGCAATCAGGAAGAGCTGGCGAACGTCAAGAAAAATCCTGTCGATTTCGCGCTCTGGAAGGGCGCCGACAAGGGCGAACTAGGCTGGCCAAGCCCCTGGGGCTATGGTCGTCCGGGTTGGCACCTGGAGTGCTCCACCATGATTCGCACCGTCCTCGGTGAAACGATCGACATTCACGGCGGTGGCGAGGACCTCGTGTTTCCTCATCACGAAAACGAAATCGCGCAATCAGAATCTTTGTTCGAAAAAGATCTCGCAAAGTACTGGCTGCACAACAGTTTCGTGCAGGTCAGCGCTGAAAAAATGTCCAAGTCGCTAGGCAACTTCAAAACTATCAAAGATCTGCTCGAGAACTACTCCTCAGATACTTTGCGCTTGCTGGTTTTGCAGACTCACTATCGAAACCCAATTGACTTTACGGCAGACAGCCTGGCTGCGGCAAAGTCGGCAGTCTTGCGCCTGGTGAGAGCTGCTGCACTGCATTCCGACCTTGATCAGAATGGTGATGTACCAGCCAAAGTGAAAGAAGTCGTAAACGAGGCTGAAAAGCAATTTTCAGAAGCAATGGATAACGACTTCAACACCGCTGTGGCAATTACAGTGCTCTTCAGCCTGGGCGACAAAGTCTTCCAGACTAAAGATGCAACCGAGCAAAAAGCCTATGCGGCGGCGCTGATTAGACTTGCGAAAGTGCTTGGCTTTACGCTTACAGATACACGCAACGAAATCGAGCCTCGAACGGCAAAAGGCGTTATGGAGCTTGTTCTTCAGCTGCGCAAAAACGCGCGGGAAAGCAAAGATTACGCAACCGCCGACTTGATTAGAAAAGAGCTGGCAGAATTGGGCATCAATGTCATGGATGCGCCAGGTGGAGCCACGTGGGAGAAAAACTAGCGAGATTAGAGGAACTTCTCTGAATTTCTTCGTATATCTCCCACTATTTGCCCTCTGACTTCGTGTTTTTGCGATGTTAATCAGCCGCGCTAAGGCGTAAAGTGTAAGAGTCGAAAACCCAAAAACTTTTGACACCCTGCTTCAGCGTAATATATTCAGTCCGACTGACGCCTTCAGTTCTCACGAACTATTGGCATGTCAGCCCTCACCAAGGAGCTTTCCATGAGCGAGCGTGAAGTTTACCGAATTGCCCAGGACTTGCGCGCAGGCAATGCGCAAGATGCGGCAAACGTGATTCGATACGAGCTTCAGACTCAACCGCAACAGGCCCTGCAGGACCTGCGGGCAGCAAACAACATCGCTGGACCGAATGCCCGTCTGCACGTGGGACAGAGACCAGATGGCGACGTGGCGCTGGTGGACAATTACGGCAGATCGGTGGCCAACCTCGGACGCCTGCAGCAATACAACGGCTACGATAATCGCTATCCGAACAACAACGGCTACGACAACCGCTATCCCAATTCCAACGGCTACGACAATCGTTATCCTAATGGCGCCAATGGCTATCCTCAGGACATGTCGTATCTGAATAACAACCGCTACAACGGCGGTCAGAACTACGGCATCGTCGGCAGACTGGCAAACGACTTAGCTCGCGGAGACACGCGCGATGCAGCCATGACCGCCGAAAACATCATGCGTTCATACAACGACCCCAACCGCGCTCTCAACGAAGCCAATCGTCTGGCAGACCAACGGGCCTACCAGATGGGCTATCGTTCCGCTATGGAACACATCGCCCAGACAAGAAACGGTGACCTCGCCGTCGTCGACCAGTATGGTCGCCAACTCGCTCGCATCGAGAATTACAATAACAACAATCGCTATTATCCAAACAACAATGACCGCTATTATCCGAACAATAATGACCGCTATTATCCAAACAACGGCAGCTACTATCCGAACAACGGCAGCTACTACCCGAATAACGGTAGCTACTATCCAAACAACAATGGCTATTACAACGGTGGACAGCGCTACTATGGAAACATAAATGGCGGTGAAGCTGCTGCAGCAATCGGATTAAGCATATTGGGTGGAATGGTGCTCTCGAACATCGGCAGACACAACCACAACAACCACAACAACTACAACAATTACAACAACTACCACCATCACCGTCGCTAATAAGCGGCGCCTGATAAGCTAGTTTTTGCCTCGGCTTATTTCTGCTCGCCGAGGAGTTTTTTGACCTTAGCAATATTATCTGTGGTGGCAGCCAGTCTGCCGAAGTCGCCTCGATATGTCGTGAAAGCGTTATCTGTGTTGCTCGATTTCCAGTTCGGCGGCGTTAGAAAAAGAATCCAACCAGAGCCTTTCTTGGGCATCACATCCTCTGTAAACTTCCAGTCTTTATCGGGCAAGCATGCCGAGCCATCATGAAATGCGTATGGCACGTTGATATGCGGATCTTTGGGCGACGACCCTTTCAAAACTGTCTTCACGAGGTAATGTCCCATCACGCCGTCCATATAAGTAACTGGTTCAAGGAAAGGCTTATAGTCGACGTACTGGGCGACTAACACGACAGGGCTTTTTACCGCCTCTTCGAGTGTTGGAGAAGGCATTGGTTTAGAGAAAACAGGTTGTGCGAAAACGCTCAAAACTGTCAGAGCCGCAGCAAATTTGGTAATCTTCATCAGAAACTCGTACTCCGTATGACATCAAACTAACTGCTGTCGCTGGGAATTTAGGCGTGAAAGACCAATCGGCGAAAGTAGGCGTATCTTGACTTTTGTCGTATATTAAACCACTTATGTAAAAACGCGGCTTGCTTAGTATGCTCGAATCCACTCTCGGAATTTTGCTCGTTACCCTTGTGCTCTTCGATGTTTTCCAAACCATCGTCGTGCCGAGAGTTAGTCCTCGCACACTGAGAATTGCGCCAGTACTTCTGGGCGATTGCCTCTGGCCACCGTTTAGAAAATTGATGCTCTGGAAACCGATAGAGCCCTATCGCAGAGAACTACTGGACCTATTTGCGCCGGTGGTTTTCGTCGCACTGATGCTGCTCTGGCTGTTGTTGCTAACCCTCGGATTTGCGCTGATTATCTATAGCTTGCGCTTCAATGTAACTCCCATGATTACTTCGTTCTGGGAGGCTTTCTACTTTGCCGGCACTTCCGTGCTTACGCTAGGATTCGGTGACGTGGTGGCACTGGGTATCAAAGCCCGTTTCGTTGTTCTTTCTGCTGCTACAAGCGGATTGTTATTCATGGCTCTCGCCGTCTCATATCTATTCTCGCTGCAATCTCTTGTTCAGCAAAGAGAACAACTGGTCAACACTGTTATCAGCCGAGCGGGCGCACCAGCCTCGGGTCTGGTGATCATGCTGCGCTATAAAGAACTGAATATCTTGCCCGTTCTGTATACGAATTTTTTGCAGTGGGAAGGGTGGATTGCCGGCATTTTAGAGAGCCACCGCGCTTATCCGATGCTCTTGTACTTTCGTTCATCAAACAACACAGACTCCTGGCTGAGTGTTGTGGGCGCCATGCTGGATGCATCATCGTTGATCGTCACGACCCTGAAAGACGTCTCGCACGGCGAGGCTGAGCTGTTTTACTGGCTCGCATGCAGCACAGTAAAAGCAATGTGCAACTACTTCAGACTGGAAGTAAAAGACGAAGAGACGCTGACTATGGAACAGTTTCAAGCCGGTGTCGAATTGCTGAAAGACGCAGGATACAGTGTTGCGGACCCACAACTGGCGTGGAAACTTTTCAAAGTTCGCCGCACTGGTTATTTACCGTATGTGCGTGCACTTTCGGATAATTTCCTATTACCTCGTCAGACATGGCTGCACGAGCTTGCAATCAGTCAGATTTCTGTGAAAGATAGTGTACAAGGTTCCATTTTCGAAGCGCAGGTCTAGAAGAAGTCAGGCGGACCAGTTGCCCGAACGATCCTTGACGCGCCAGATAAAGCCGTCCAACAGATAATGAGTTGATTGCGGCAATGAAAGAAATGGAATCAGAAGCGCAAGAACTGCCGCATCATTGATCACCGGAAGCACCGCAAATGGTGCAAACACACCCAGGTGCTCACGCCACACCAGCCCGTCCCAGAAGCCCTCTTCCAGGTATGCAAGAAAAACAAGAAATACGAAAAAGATAACCGCATTTGAAATCAGCAGCTTCTTCCATTCCTTTCGCTTCAGTAGTTTTTGCGTACCCTCTGCTCCATCTTTATGATGGTAGAGCCAGATCAATGCCATGTATGGGATACCGTGGCTGACTACATTTGTGATCGTAAATGCCATGTCCGAATTAAAAGTGATGATGCCTGTCCACCAACTCAACGCTGTTCCAGCAATAAGCAAATTTCGCGGAACGTTTAAAAAACGAGTTTTAAACGCGAAGAACAATTCCTTCATCACGTACAGACATCCGACGATAACGTAGACAGCAAGCCCTACTTGACCGACAACTTCTGGAACACTTTCGATAAAGTCGCCTGCAACAAACCAGGAAATGTTGCGAGGCATGTTAGTGTGCCAGTAAAGCATTGGATAAATGGTTGCCATGTAAATCACGGCACCGTCCAGCCATCGGAATTTTTTCAGCTCATCTGAATCCTTGCGCGAGTACAAGGCAGCGAAACCAAATTGCTGTCGAATGAAGTGGAAAACAGCGAGGTAAGCGAGCCCTCGCCAGAAGAACAGGGCATTGATCGAGTAGAGCAAACTGCCGCCAATCCATGCGATAGCAGGCAACGCCAGCAAAAGTGTCTTGTTTTTCTCGAACGAAGTCGGTTCGAAGTATGTGCGAAACAGAGTCGCATAAACGTGCGCTACATCAATCGAGAGAACAAATCCGACCCAAACCCAGAGCGGCACATTCTGGGTCTCGGGAATTTGATTTCGCAGCAATAAGACGAGGATTGACGAAATGAATGCAGGAGAAATTATCCAGAGGCAATCCCACCCAGCCGAAGCCAACCACGCCGGTCGGGCGCTGGGAGTTGGAATCGAGATAGCCTGGCTGGTCTGCATCACAATACCTTTTTAAACGCTCCTCAGACCCGAGAGCACCGTCTTAGCGGCTTCCACTCCGTGATACTGAGCCTCCTCGAAGTTGGACATGCCGCTCATATCTGAATGCGCAAAGATTATATTCCCTTCCGACTCTTTCATCTGCCGACGAGCATCGCCCCAGATAAAGCCGACCGACGGACGTATCATGCCATGCCCCCAGGGCCACAAATCCATCGAGATAATCTCACTGTCAATGGTGGGATGCATCTTCTGCAAATCCTCCACAATCAGCTCAGACCAGTGCTCAGGGGATGAGCTATACAAAGCACGCCGGGAAGTGCGCGGGTCTTGATCCGAAAGCGGGTAATAGTACGTGATTACATTCGGTTTCGGTCGAGTTGTAATGTCTTGATGGTTAGCCATCACATAACCAAGCGAATCGCTGTAATAGCTGACGTTGTCCCAGGCCGGTGCCAACCCCCTTGCATCGGGCAATTTCTTCAGCGAAATATTTGCTACCATCCACGGTGCATAGTTCAAATCATGCTCATGAGAGAATTTATGATCAGGCATCACTTTTGCAGCCACAAATCTAGGCGCTGCGAATATGACAAAATCAGACGAGATCGCTCTGTAAGCACGGTTTTCAGAATTCATGACGGTCGTGACAAGTTTTTCATTGGAGCGCTGCAGACGCACAACTAACGAATTGACTTGGATCTGGTTAGACAGAATTTCCTTCAATTTTGCGACCAGATAGCCATTACCCTGCGGCCATGTAATAACCGAGTTCGGCTCAGAATTTGCTGCCAAACCGCGCCGCCCAGCGAAATAGTGGATGCCAGCCCAGGCTGAGACGTCTTTTGCAGTGGATCCGTAATCGTCACGACAGCAGTAATTGACATACCAGCGCAGAGGTTTCGTTCTGAAATTATTGTGGTCAAGCCACTCTTCCATCGAGATTTTATCTAAAGCCAGAAACTTTTCATCTTGCGAACTCAGATCGAGAGGAATAGTGAAAGCGAGCTTGCCATCACTACCAGTGGCATTACGCAATTCAACCACAGTTTTGAAAAACCGGGCGATGTCATCGTTTTCGTCCTTCTGCAAGCCTCGTTTAGGTACCAATCCATCATGGAATGCGCCGTCTTTCCACAACCGTTCCTGCGGTTCATGACAGAGCATCAATTCATCGTAAATCGCCAGTCCTGCATGATCGTAGCCCTGAATAATTTTCAGCTCTTCAAAAAATTCCCGCACATAAACAGACTCTGGATTACAGATCGGCACGTAGTGTGCGCCCCAGGGGTACGAGCCATACTCGTTTTTTCCACTGGAGGAGTTGCCGCCCACCTCATGCTCCAGATCGAGCACGACGAAATCCGATACGCCATGCTTTTTCAGCCACCAACCGGCAGAGAGCCCGGCCATGCCGCCGCCAATGATTGTTACTCGCGCCGATGTGGTTTTGACAGACGGTGGGATTTTGAGCAGGTCTTTTGCGTCACGCAAGAGATGCCCTATCTCCTTCGACGGACCAAGCATTCGACAGGGAAATTGAGGAGACTTGTGCACCCAGTCAAAATAACTTCGACCAACAAACGCAGCAATGCCGCAGCCTGCCAGCCCCTTGAGGAAGGTGGACCGACTAATGTGCGTCGACATATTCGCTCCACTCAGATTCAAAAAGATGAACCAGTGATTGATTGTTCAGTCGGTTTACACTGCTAACGGTCGGTTGCATGTCTTTGGCGAAACAGAGCATCTGCGCCACGGTCGCATCTGACACATACCTCAGGCCCGGTGGATATTGCTTTTCCTCGGCCGGCTTGAAGGGTTCAAGCGAGCCGATCACGTATCCCCAGTCACCAAAAGATGGCACGTAAGCATGGTACGGCGTCGTGTGAAAGCCGACAGAGGCGAGCGTTTTATCGACGCACCAGAAAGAGTTTTTAGCGTAGTACGGCGATGTGCTCTGCACAACAACAACTCCATCTGGCTTCAAAGCACCCTTAAGCGATTTGTAGAAAGTGTCGCTATACAACTTTCCCAGTGAGTAGTTGCTGGGATCAGGAAAGTCCACTAGCGCCAGATCGAATTTTTGCTTCGTTGTTCTCAGCCATACAAAGGCGTCACTTATTATCACATTGACTTTGGGATTGTTCAGAGAGCCACCATTAAGGCGCGTCAACAGAGTCTGTTCTTTGAAAAGATCGATCATGCGCTTATCCAGGTCAACTAGCGTGATCGACCGAACAGACGGATATTTGAGTAACTCACGCACAGCCAAACCATCACCACCACCGAGAACGAGAATGTCCTGAGGATCCTTCATGCTTGCCATGGCAGGGTGTACCAGCGCTTCATGATAACGGTACTCATCACGTGAACTGAATTGCAAATTGCCATTGAGAAACAAGCGCAGATCTTTGGTATTACCAGTGATGACAATGCGTTGATACGGCGTTGTAGTCGAGTAGATTACAGGGTCTGGATAAGCTGATGCTTCGGCAATTCCAGTCAATTTATCCGCAAAAGCGAAACCTGTGACAAGTGCTACAACCAACAAAAACGCTGTTGTCTGCAAAGACATTTTCCAGGGCAATTGATCTCGAAAGAGACGGATAGTCCACATGGCGACGCCGAGATTGAACAAGCCGAACAGGAAGGAAGTACGAATCAAACCAAGATAGGGAACGAGAATCAACGGAAACAAAAGTGATGCCAACAAGGCGCCGATGTAGTCGAACGTGAAAACCTGCGAAACTAGTTCCTTGAAATCCAGCCTTTCTTTTAAGATGCGCATCAGCAAGGGAATTTCGAGCCCGATCAAAACTCCGATAATCGAAACCAGGCTATAGAGCAGTATGCGGAAATTATCTACGTGTTCGAACAGCAAAAACAAGATTGATGCAGACGAGCCGCCTATTAAGCCTATGAGCAGCTCAACCTGAACAAAAGTAAGAGCAACATTTTTCTCAATGTACCTGGAGAGGAATGACCCAATTCCCATTGAAAACAAGTAGACGCCAATCACTGTCGAAAACTGCGTGATCGAGTCTCCGAGCAAATAGCTTGCGATCGTACCGGCAATCAGTTCATAAACCAAACCGCACGTCGAGATGACGAATGCAGTGATTAACAGGGCATAGGTCAAGCTGAATTACCCATGTATGGCAGCGGCGATGATTGTGCCTACAGCGATCATCATGGCAGCGAGACAAATTGCCAGTGGCAGATTCTTTTCGACGACAATGTCTTTCCACATGTCGCCTGGTGTCAGCCAATCAAAAACCTTGGTGGCAAAACAAAGGATCGCAATGCCAAGCGCGGAATAAACGACCGCAGCCAGCACATAATGAAAATTGAGAACTTGCTCCACGAACTTCCCCCTCTATTTGTGATAATGCCCGCCAGGGCCTGTAGGACGTGAGACGCCAATACCTAACGGATCTATGACCTTCCAGCCGATTGACTGCGCATACAAAAAGAGAATGCACATCAACGTTCCAAAAACCAAATAAACACGTGTCATTCAAATTTCCTCAATCATCGGAAGACGTCGAAACATATGGGTTGAAATCACTGTTGGACCAGCGCGAGACCTCATCGCGGCGCATCAGTACCCAGCAATAAATCGGTGGCAGCGAAAGAAGAAATATAAACCACCAGTAGTTATGGAAGGATGGCACGTCGCGCCTGAGCGTAAGCGAATATTGCTGCTGGTTTGTATTCTTGAAGTCGCCACTTTCGGCGTCGATATTCAAGTAGTATTCACCGCCCGGCACACTGGAAATTTCAATTTCGTGAGTGGTGCTACCTTCACTCCAGGCGCCATCACTATCCGTGCCATAGTAGTATTCGGATGTCATTTCGAAGGGGTAACTTGCTCCGGTATTGTTGTTGACCAACTCTCCTGAGACATAAAACCAACTGTTGTTGACAGGCGCAAATAGCGACAGGACGACATTTGACGAATTTTTCTCCAGAGTGAACTTCGGAACCGTGACGTCATTGATCTTTGTATTTGGAACAAAGTCGCCGTTGAACTGCGTAGCGGTCATGTTTTTTGAGGTGCTGCACGAGAAGAACTGACCGCAGGTGAGCACGGTCAGAAAGATGACCCATAACGGCCACATTTTCTTCCACTCAGCGGTGTTCTGCGACGGTTCGACCGCGCCCATGCCTGTGCCGCTGAAAAGATCGGTCTGCTTGCGCGGAACCTTGAAAGCTTCATACACCTCTTTGGTATCGATGTGCGTTCCGAGACTCCAGATGTTTTCCGTGTCGTCAGACTCATTGGACAGCATGTATGGAGGATCGATGTAGTCAGAGGCACTGACTTCACTTCCTACGACAACTCGCCAGTAGAATTCACCGATCACGTAATCGACTCTGGAGCGGCCACGATTGAAGATCTTGTAAATTCGATCGTCCAGTTCAACGCGCGGAGCATTAAGCGGTTTCATCGCGCTAACAACCGATTCAGGCTTACGCTTGATCATCTTGACCAGAACCCAGTGGTCTCTGTCTTCGGTCAAAAATCTGTAGCCGTAATACGGATTGAAAAGCAGATATTCCATCCAGTAGTAGCCACTGGCAACGTCTGAACGCACCATGAAACCGATTACTTCCCAGATTTTGCCGTCCAACTTGCCGCGTGTGTTGAGCGGTATGGTCGGCGTGTACAGCGAAGTTTTGCTGAAATACTTGCTCAGTATCTCGTAGTTTTTATCGGTAACGTCGATAACAGAGTGACAACTGCCACAGACAGCAGACATGGCAGCACCGGGATACTGGATCGTCACCGGCGCACCGCATGCGGTGCAAGAGAATGTTCGAGCCCGAGGTTTAGACGGAGGGGGTGGAACTACCGGATCCACGGGCTTTTCGTCAGGTTTCTCAGGTTCACCTGGATTACCAGCCATCGATATGCCTCAAATTTTTGAATTGGAATTTGTCGAAATCCTGATAGGCACCCAGAAACACACGTGTTTCCGTCGCAGCGTACTCAATCGTCGCCATCTCGTCTTCAAATCCTGTCAGGTCAACACTGGTAGATGCTCGTCCCTGCGGCGCGTTGAAGGGCAGCTCACCCTCACTGTAAACACATTTGCAATCGCG
>WBZN01001681.1_pt1 | contig 13038 bp, 13 predicted proteins | sample 5204281 | NCBI WGS metagenome assembly WBZN01 (sample SAMN12344347, study PRJNA552823) | activated sludge metagenome | biome: Activated sludge suspended growth; feature: Nitrification reactor; material: Wastewater; isolation source: activated sludge from nitrification reactor of wastewater...
CTGACAAAGGCATCGCCGAAATCATCATTGGCAAACAAAGAAACGGGCCGATTGGCAAAGTCGATCTGACTTTCTTGGGGGAATACACTCGCTTTGAGAATCATGCCCGGTCTGAGTCAGGCTACTATTAGAAGGAAAAAAGAAAGCAGGCTCACCTGATTGAGAATCAGCCATCCTGATTCAGACGTAACAATGCACCATCAGTCCGAATCAATCTTGCTCTATCCGCTTTCTCCATATACAAGAACCACCACCGGCTTTATCGATAGCATTCAATACTTGTTCATGCTGTAAACACTCATCCTCCGAGGCAAAAATAATCTTTGGATTGAAGTGAGTAATACTTTTGACACTAAACTCAGTCACCTCTACAGATTCGAATTCCATCATCAGACTATTTTGCCCACGAGTCATTGCCAGATAAACTTCAGCCAGCAGTTCCGCATCCAGCAAAGCGCCATGAAGTGTACGCTTTGAATTATCGATGGCATATCTCTCACAAAGCGCATCAAGATTGTTACGTTTACCTGGATGCAGTTCTTTCGCCAGTTTCAGCGTATCGGTAATCATCGAACAATGTGTATCGAGTGTCGGCAAGTGAATCAGAGACAATTCAGAATTGAGAAAACCAACATCAAATGGTGCGTTATGAATAATGAGTTCAGCATCTTGAATAAAATTCAGAAAATCTTTTACGATCTCATGAAATTTAGGTTTGTCGCGTAGAAATTCAGTCGTTAATCCATGAACTTGCAGAGCGCCTTCATCACTCTCACGTTGCGGATTGAGATAGTAGTGGAAATTGTTTCCGGTAAACTGCCGGTTACTTAATTCCACAGCGGCCAATTCGACAATACGATGGCCCAACTTGTAATCCAGCCCCGTAGTTTCTGTGTCCAGAATGATCTGACGCATCAACTGTGCCTAACCTGTTAAACCGGAGTCAGCAACGACCATCTTCACACCCATATTGGCTAATTGGTCTGCTCGCTCGTTCTCTGGATGTCCGCTGTGACCACGCACCCAGCACCATTCGATTTCATGCTGATGGGTCAATTGATCGAGCAGACGCCACAGATCCTCATTTTTGACCGGCTTTTTCGCAGCCGTGCGCCAGTTCTGCCTTTTCCATGCCGCCAACCATTCACTGACACCCTTCTGCACATATTGTGAATCGGTATGCAAACGAACCCGGCACGGCTTTTTAAGCGCTTCCAATGCACGTATCGTTGCCAGTAACTCCATGCGATTATTGGTCGTCAGAATATCTCCCCCAAAAATTTCCCGTTCATGGCCCGCGTATCGCAATAAGGCCCCCCACCCCCCCACTCCGGGGTTTCCTTTACATGCTCCATCCGTAAAAATTTCGACCAACTTGGTATCGTGATTATTCATACTTGCCGATCGATATCCTGACTTCGTTCTGTTTCAGCTTGAGAACATCTTTGAGGATAAGATTGATGCACACGGTGTGCTGCGGGCACTGTACGCGCACGCGGATCCAGGTATTTTTTCCATCCAGGTTTGATTAATCGCATACCATGTGTACGTTTGACTGCATGCAAAAAAAACACCCCTCCTGATATTGTCCACCACCGATCACCTGCCGCTTCCATGAAATGAAAACGCTTTCGCCAATCATCCTGTTGGAATGGAGGCGCATAACAGCACAATCGCCCTCCCATCATTTCAAAGTCCAGCAGTTTCAGCCAATCCTTTACTCTGGGCAAAGCGATAAAAGTGCCATTCCAAGGAAATTCACGGCGCTTGGCTGAAAAATAGTGACACATTCCCCACAAACTGAACGGATTAAAACCCGATATGATAATATGACCTTCGGGAATAAGTGCACGATGCACTTCTCGCAGAATTTGATGCGGATTATCATTAAATTCGAGTACATGGGGCATGATGACAAGATCCATGCTATTACTCTGAAGTGGCAAGAAATCAGCCTTGGCTTTTATGGATACTTGATTTTCCATTCCTAGAAAAAAATGCAATGGCATTCTATTCAAACGGAGAAAGTTAAATTGCGGCAAGCCAATCTGTACGGCATTGTAACCAAAGATATTGGCCACAACTTGATCAAAATAATCAAATTCATGGTCTATCACATAACGACCCAGCGAAGATTCAAACCATTTTTGCTGGTCGTCGAGAAATACAGTCGTCATTATTCACTAGCTCTGCCGAAATTCACTCGATTCTGTATTGATCGGATACTCAAGTCCAAAATCTCTACAGGTTTCAGAAATACAGGAATTATGGCAACGTCATGCTGACCATTCATCCCATACCCGCATTTAAGGACAATTATATCTGGGTTCTGCATAACCGGATGCACGCTGTTGTTGTCGATCCAGGATTGGCTTTACCAGTACTGGAGTACCTTGAGCTCAAAAAATTGCGATTACATGCAATTTTGATCACACATCACCATGGTGATCATACAGGAGGAAATGCCGAATTATTAAAAGTCTTCGATGTTCCTGTTTATGGTCCGAGTAATGAGTTCATTCCTTTTGTCACCCATCCCGTGAATGAAGGTATTCAAATCAATTTACAGGAAATTTCACTCCGATTGACGGTTCTGGATACGCCCGGCCATACGCAAGGCCATATTACCTATTTTGGCTCCAATCCGAAAAATATGATTTTTTGTGGAGATACCTTATTTTCCTGCGGATGTGGAAGGGTTTTTGAAGGTAGTATCGAGCAGATGTATCATTCAATACAGAAACTGGTCCAATTACCAGATGATACAAACATATATTGTACCCATGAGTACACATTGGACAATATTCGATTTGCTAAGATGGTCGACCCAGACAATAAAAAACTCACGGAATACGAAATCTACGCAAAACAGCTACGCCTGCAAGATATATCAACCTTGCCCACCACCCTGCAACTTGAAAAAACGATCAATCCATTTTTGCGGTGCAATCAGCCTGACATCATCAAAAGCGTCCAGAACCATGCCTTATCCACACTGGCTGATCCATTAAGCATCTTTTCGGAATTACGAGCTTGGAAAAACTCTTTTTGAGGGCATTTAATCGCTTTTCCCGTTGTCTACAAAAATAAAGGCAATCTGATTTCACTAGGTTGCCATGAATCAAATTGCCTTATTGGTAAAAGTAATGACGATACTAATCCATCATTCTTTCAATTATTTCTTGGGCTTTGCTGCACGTAATACAGGGTAATATTGAGTGAATACCATATCTTGAGCGGCATTGGCTTTATGGCAGGCTGCACAAGCATCGTCGGCCTGAATCGCACCATGTTTTGCATCATAAGACTCAAAACCAAAGAAAGCCCAATTTCCGGGTCTTTCAGGATAGCGCTTAGAATCTTTGACCATAGCTGCTATGCCATTAAATTCACCAGGAAAATATCCATTTCCACTTGGACCTGATTTCGATCCTACGCCGACCAACTCTTTCACAATTACAGTTCCGTCACGAAATTCTCCGGTCTTTTTCCAGTGATTCCAGCTTGTCGGATCAATATATACATTGTGAAATTCTGGAAATGCAGCTTTTCCATCATTCATATCGTTTGGTGTAACAGGTGCGCCAACAAAAACCCACTCACGATAATCTTTAGGAGTCAAAAGAAGGTTTTCTTTTGTAAAGCTACCGAAATTATGATTACCATGTGCATGATGCGCATCTGAGGCCACTACTGGGCTTGCCAGTGCTACGGATAACAATACTGGTGCAATACCACCTAATAACGTCTTTTTAAACTGTATCATAATAAGCCCTTAAAATGGTTAAACAAACTCATGTAAAAGCAATAACATATACTGCCTTCCATTTTATGGTATCAGACATCCCGATTTCGTCAAGTGGGATACCCCTTAAGTACCAGAATCACTAATGATGGTTATTTTGCCTCGTGTATTGATAACACGAAACCATCAGCTCCAAAGCGGTTAGGAATTAGGATTAAACCTAATGATATGAGTGCCCCATTTACACGTCCGAATCTACCCAAATATTACCTTATACTCGGATTCTCTCTTGAGGTAATGGAAAACCGATATGGGCAATGAGATCTCCATAACCACTTAATAACAAACTTACCAAAGCAACAGAATCGGTCACTACTTGAGCAGAACTATTTAATCAACAAGTTACACTGCCAATCATTTCGGCAAGAACTGTACAAAGCTGAAAAATTCACATCAAAGCACTCTAAAGATTTTATTACTGAGCAGCGGCTATTTAGCGTTAATCGTAAAAACACGACTAATAATGAACGCACGGCTTAAAATTTGCTCTCATCTCCAGGGACTTAAAAACAACATTTCAGTAGCATCACCCAGACACGCAATCAGTCCAACCAAATAGCATAGAGTTACCTAATGGATAGGCTTCAACTCAATTCCTACATATCCTCGTAGTGCGGCTCACAACCAACGGCGAACGGATCGATGGTAACGCTTATAGTCTTCGCCAAATTTAGATTCCAAGTTCCGTTCTTCCGGAAGAATCTGGAATCGATTCATATAGATCATGAATGTTGGTATCCACAACATGGGTAGCAAGTTTTGCAAATACACTCCCCATGCCAGCAACAGAAATACAAAACCGACATACATCGGATTACGGCTGATGGCGTAAATCCCGCCCCTGACGAGCGTCATGGTCAGTTGTGGTGTCATTGGATTAGCTGTGGTTTTTACAAGTAGAAATGCATGTGCCGCTATAAAAATAACTGCGACTCCTGATACAGCCAATAGGATTGCAATCCATTCCGATCCGGGTATAAACACGAAGGCCCAGTCATTCATCTTGGCCAATCCCGACATCATCGCAGCATAGAACAAAACCAACACAGCTGGAGGAATTTTCAATTCGAGATACTGCATACGCATTTTGCGTCTCTAGGATAAAGTCTCATTCTGTTCTGATTTTGAAGATTCAGGATACATTTTGTTGCAGTAGTATCCGGAAATGATCCCGATAAACCAGGATAACGTTACCAGCACAGACATGAGATGAGAACCTTGGGTATCCCTGAACTGGGTCATCAGCAGGGCAATGGGCGCTGCACCGCTTGCAATTAGAATACAACTATCCACTGCTCTTTTGTCCCATCGGCACAGTGCATAGGATAGCATCAGGAAAGGAATGACCATAATCATCTGAACGTGCCAGGCAATGCCACTCCATAGCAATCCAAATCCAAGGAAGGACAATACCAGTCCACCAATCAGGGCCAATAGTATTACAGCAGCCTTTTGCCAGCCACGTGGACGTGAATTCGTTGATTCTGTTTTTTTCATGATGTCATAACTCCAGCACAGGTGAATGAGTCATTTACTGCGTAGCAGTCCGATACCCAATACGGCCATAAGCATGGATACTAGAGGGTTTAAAATGTTCAGTAGAGCATAGGGAGCATACTCCAGTGTCGGCACCCCCAATGTCGCCACATAAAAAGTACCCGCAGTGGTCCATGGAATCAATCCCGTGGTCAGGGTGGCGCCTTCCTCAACCGAACGCGACAGCACCGCGTGATCCACTGCATTTTTCTCATATGCACTTTTGAACAACTGACAGTTCAGAATGATCGAAATGTATGCCTCTCCCATTGCCATGTTGCCAACCACCCCGGATACAATGGTCGTTGCGATCAAGGCACTGACGCGTCGCACACGAGATACAACTTGCTGCAGCAATACTTGTAGGAAACTGGCACGATGCAAAATGCCACCCAATGCCAACGCCAGGATCGATAGCAACAAGGTCCAGGCCATACTGTAGATGCCGCCGCGTCCAAGCAGTTCATCAATATTGTCCACACCAGTCTCACCAGGTGTATTCATCCACAGTGCGTTGATCACCTCAACAGCACTTTTGTCCTGATACCAGACCGCTATTACAGCTGCAAGCGCTATACTGCAGGACATACTAACCTCTGCAGCATAGCGTTTGATGCTTAGTCCAAACATCAGCAGTAGCGGCAATAGCGTGACCCACAAATCCATGCGGTAAGCAGCGACCAGGCTGGTGCGGATCTCATCCATATGTGCTGCCGGTATCGCGAGACCTTCAAACTCCATCCCCCAGATAAAAAAGATAACGCTCACAATCAACAGGGTCGGCAGCGTGGTATACAACATGCAGCCAATATGCCGATACAGGCTGGTTCCAGCACACATCGCCGCCAGATTGGTCGTATCCGAAATGGGTGACAACTTGTCACCAAAAGTTGCTCCAGACACCACCATGCCGACCACCAGTGGCAACGGTATGCTCATTGCTTCCCCAATACCCACCAGCACGACACCGATCGTTCCCACCGTTCCCCAGGAAGTACCGGTTGCCACCGACATAAAACTGCATAACAGCAAGCCGGCAACCAGGAACAACCCTGGGCTGATCCATTCCAGTCCATGGTAAAGCAGACTCGCAATCGTTCCACTCTGCATGAAGCTGGAAATGACCATACCAATCAACAAGAAAATATAGATAGCTGGTAGCGCCTTGATAATGCCATCATCCATCATGCCACGCACTTCATTGAACGTATAACCCAGCTTGCAGGCATGTATTACGGTCCAGATCAGGGCAAGAAAGAGAGTGACATGAATACTGATCGCATACACAAACATACCGAGTGCAATCAGAACAAAAATCCCGACAAAACAGACCAGTGCCTGCCAGAACGTTGGGTTCGGTCGACTCATCGGCATTTCTTCAACAGGACTAGTACCGGTCATCTCGATTTACTCGTCATCCACTTGTCGATCAAACAATATCGAAAATTCACCATAACCTTGCACTTCCAGCTCGTCATGCGCAATAAACCGTAGCGAAGCCGAATTGATACAATAGCGCATGCCTGTTGGTGGCGGGCCGTCATTAAATACATGTCCAAGATGACTATCACCATAGCGGCTGCGCACTTCCATATGTGTCAACCATAATTCGCGTTCCTCACGGAATTGTACGAATCGCCCATCGATGGGTTGATAAAAACTGGGCCAACCCGTACCAGAATCGAATTTATGCAGGGATGCGAATAATGGTTCTCCCGATACAATATCGACATAGATACCCGGGGCTTTGTGATTCCAGAATTCATTCTGAAAGGGGGGCTCGGTCGCCGAGTTTTGAGTAACCCGATATTGCAATATCGTAAGTTGAGTCAGCAAGTTCTCAGGGTCTTTTACAAAATTTACATAACGATCGAGTATTTTAAGATTTTTCATATCAGCGAAAAAATTCATGAAATTCAAAGGCAAAATCACACATCTGTCACAAAAGGGACTCGGTGTAGTCAAAAATGATCAAAACAACCTAACCTATTTTGTCTACGGAACCTGGCCGGGCGATATCGGTGAATTTGAAGTCATCGACAAAATGCTCAACAACAAGAAATTTGCTTATGCAAAACTGCTGCAGCTCATCCAGCCTTCGCTGCAACGACAGGCCGTTTTGTGTTCTCATGCCAAGCTGATGGATGATGGATGTACAGGCTGCCCCTGGATGATTGCGGATTATACAAGCCAACTGGAGCAAAAACGAAACCGCTTTGTCTATGCCATGCAACGGAGTGGATTTGACGTCTCGACGCTAACCATTAATGACGTTCACCCTGCACCACAACAGTATGGATACCGGAATCGCTGTCAACTCAAGACTGATGGCAAGACACTGGGATTCATTTCGGAAACATCACACCAGATGATTCCAATTCAGGATTGCATGGTACTCAACGATGCATGCCGTAACCTGCTACAAACTGCGCTCGAGCAATTACCCCATGCAGACTGGCAGATGCATCATAACGTTGATCATTGGAATACGATCGACCTTGATGACGAAATGCAACCTGAGTCTATTCGAATCAACCAGAAACGACTTTTCAAACAGGGTAACACACATCAAAATGAACGCATACAAAACTGGTTACGGGAGAAACTCGAACAACACCCCAAGCCGGGAATGGCTGTAGAGTTATTCTGCGGCTCAGGCAATCTGACGGCAATCATCGCTGCAAGTCATTGTACTTCGATCATGGCGTATGAATCGGATGCCGAGGCCATCCAGCTCCTCAACAACAAGCATCTCCCGAAAGTCAACGCGTTTACCGCTGATCTATTCAATGCTTCGATATGGACAAAGTTACATAAGGACGTACGAAATGCCGAGATTCTGGTACTCGACCCTCCGCGTGCCGGACTGAAAAAACATCGCGGATTTTTTGAATGTTTCAGTTCGTTGCAGACCATTTATTATATTTCCTGCAACCCGGAAACTTTTGCTCGCGACACCTATTTCTTCAAACATAACAACTGGTCCATTAAAGACATTCAACTCATCGACTTGTTTCCACATACACCCCATGTTGAAATCCTTGCCGAAATCGTCAAAGACATTCCTTCGACAAAATAATCAGTCCTAAGGAATGGCTTCGACAGAAATTTTTTGTTGACAACCCCGGATTCCTCCTTTAGCCTAAAAAAGCATCTCGTTGATCGGGATGCGTCATGAGTCTTATCGATGTTGTATGGTTAAAACAATTTTTAACCAAATTCGAAATAAGACTTTCCCATGTTTTCCATTCATCGAATGGAAAATGCTGAAGCTGCTGCTGTTGATCTGTTCAATTCAATCTTTTTAAGATTTTGATTTGGTTTAAAGCATTTTTGCGGCTGCAACTTGAATGGTGGTGCGCCTGAAAGCTCAGCTTGTGAAAGCTGAACCAGTTTTGCATTCATCATATTTTTAAACTTGACCAAGTATAGAGTAATCAACCGGTTTCAGAATTCGATTACTCGCTATCGGTAGTTCAAATAATTAGGCCTTTGAATCTATTGTTATTGCACATTGCAATACATCTTTTTCAGTACATTGCGCTACCCATCTTGGTTTTACTTTATGAGGTAAATCAAATGGCAATTTTAAATGGTACAAACTTTAACGATAACAACACCGTACAGAACGGTATCCTGCGTCCCAGTCTCAATGGCACGGTTGATTCGGATGTCATCAACGGCTTTGCCGGTAACGACATTCTGACCGGGAATGCCGGCAACGATAGTCTCTTTGGAGGAATCGGCGATGATCTCATCACAGGCGGTACCGGCGATGATCTTCTGAACGGCGGCGTTGGCAACGACCGGATGATTGGTTCCAGTGGCAACGACATGCTGCAAGGCGGTACTGGCAATGACAGTCTCAATGGCGGAGCAGGCAAGGATCTCATGTTCGGTGGAATCGGAATTGACCGCTATGTTTTCAGCACCGCAATCGGTACCGACAACGAGGATCAGATCAATGGTTTCTCTTCTGTCGATGACACCGTTGTATTGGAAAACGCAATTTTCACTAGCTTCACTTCCACCGGCGCCATTCAAGCAGGTAACCTTGTCGCCGCAGCGGGCGCTACCGCGGTCGACGCCGATGATTTCCTACTTTATGACAGTACAACTGGTGCCCTATCCTACGATGCCGACGGCAGTGGTGCAGGTGCAGCAATTGCATTCGCCAGCCTGAATGGCTCGCCAGCTGTTACGGCAGCCGATTTTGTAGTCATCTAAGTACCCTACAAGCCTCGCCCGGCCAGCGAAGCTTGTAAATTTGGCGCACTACCCGCAATATTATCCTTTCAAAAGATCAGTACCCACCACACCAACACTTTCGCCAGCCTCCGACATTTTTTCATTTATCTATTTCTTTAGATTTAGGAAGGAAACACTATTAATTCGACATTGAATTTGTCGCCGCTGATTAAAAGACCGAGCTGGCAAATATCCAGAATTACTCGCTTTGGTCGAGAAAAGTAGTGTTAGAATGCCACAGCTGCTTTTCGGCTGAAAAGCAGTCACGATTGGATTCATAAGCATTATTCATGCTTTATTTTCCTTGAGTTATCTTGAACAGGGCATGTATGAATTTAAATTTATGATTAAATGACCAACTATCACAAAGGATAATAAAATGTTTGAAAGTTTAAAGAATCTGTTAAAACATTTTAGTGGCAATCAGAATACAGAAACAGCACAACCCGTCACAAGCAATCAAGAAATCAAATCTGCAACACCAGAATCAAACATACACGAATTAAAAACAATGGGCTCTCAATACAATACATTAGCGAAATTCAATCTGGGTCTTGGTTCGATAGGTCCAGCAAACCGGACGGATATTGATCCGCAGCGGTTAAATGAAATGTACCAGGCCATAGCATCGGGAAAATACAACGTTCCAGTCAAGGGTGCCGTCCCCGAGATATGCGTCGATGGCCGCACTGATAAGGACGGCAAGCGTCTAGAAGCCCCTTCGGCAGCAGGTGGAACCCTAAGCGTCGTTTATGGTGGCGACCTTGCTGGTGCATTCGCAACCGATGGCGTCAATGAATTGCAGTTGACCTCACAGGTCATCAACACATTAAAAAGCAAGGGACATGGTACCGGCGTTCATGGTGACGATCACAGCAGTTGCGGTTGTGGCGCTTGCGCTAAAGCCAAAACGATCTACCAGCACATTACCGAACGCATCAACGATATTGCATCTCTGGTCAGCCAATATGGCATCAATCTGGACGATACGGACAAACAAATCATAGTTCAGCAAGCCAACAATCGCCTGAACCAAGCCGATTTTTTTGCGGATGACAGAGCTACCGTTCTCAATGTGGCACAACAGAATGGCGCAATCTTCGAAGAACTCGTTGGTGCACATAACGAGCTCGGTATCGCGCTGAACACAAAACCTGGCACGACGGTCGATCGTTCTGCCATTCGCAAGGACTTCGGAGACAAATATGACATGTTTGTCGTCGATGCATGGGCATTCGGTAACGCGGCCAAGGACATCAATACGATCGGTACGGAAGAAACCGCGCAACGCATTGCCAAAGCCATTACTTTGCAGAATGTCGCCACCGCATCCATATTGGGCCATGGTTCCTTGCAAATCGTCCCGATTGCTTGAAACCCTGCATCCATACAAGCCCGTCTGTCTGTCAACCCTGATAAAGTAGTCAGACAGTCGGGCAGTAGTAACGGTGCAAAGATTATGAAATACGGTTTACAGCATGAGAAAGCATGTTAGACACTGTTTTCCAAGTAATCTTAAAGCAGCATTCCTTTCCCAGATACTCCAGATCGGTTGCTTATATAACCCAACCATGCAAGTGCCCTGCTAATCAGTAACAGGGTTGAATTCGGGTAACAGCAGGATAGCGTGGGCGTTACTCTCAGAAAATACCTTTTGAGCAGCCTGCTCCCAAGGCGACCAGATGAAATTGAGATGCTCACGCGCTGAGATCCTAACCGGAACGACCGTCGGCAACCGCAAACCAAAAACATGTTCGACGTTGAACCGAACATCCGGTGCATAACGCCAGCGCCACTCTTCATAAATTTCGTAGCGATTCTCGATGCACCAGTCCGTTAACTCATGTTCAAATGCCCGCAATCCTGTTTCCTCGTACACTTCACGCACAGCCGTTTGCTCCAGCGTTTCACCGGGATCCTGACTGCCAGTTACCGATTGCCAGTAACCCGGATGATCAGTCCGCTCCAGCAGCAGCACCTGCAAATCCTGAGTATGAACTACGACCAGAACGGAAGACGGTATTTTGTACATGACTATTCAGGGCATGCCACTATCCCTGAGTTGCTGACTTATTCTCCACTTGTCGCAAACGGATGCTCAGTTCCCGCAGTTGCTTTTCATCCACCGAACTGGGTGCATGGGTCAGCAAACATTGCGCCCGCTGAGTTTTCGGGAAAGCAATGACATCGCGGATCGATTCCGACCCGGTCATCATGGTCAGGATACGATCCAGACCGAAGGCGATACCGCCATGCGGCGGCGCACCATATTGCAGTGCTTCCAGCAAGAAACCAAATTTCTCCTGTGCTTCCTGGTCGGAAATATTCAATGCACGAAACACCTTGGATTGCACTTCCTGACGATGAATCCGCACTGATCCTCCACCAATTTCGGAACCATTCAGCACCATATCATAGGCTTTGGATAGTGCCTGACCGGGATCGGATTCGAGTAAATCCTCATGTCCATCCGCTGGCGATGTGAAGGGATGATGCAGTGCCTGCCAGCGATTTTCTTCTTCATCGCGCTCAAACATTGGAAAATCAACGACCCAGAGCGGTTTCCAGGCTTGCTCCGCATGTCCATGCTCGTGTCCGATCTTAATTCGCAATGCGCCTAGCGATTCATTCACTACCTTGGCCTTGTCGGCGCCAAAGAAAATCAGATCGCCGTTTCCTGCACCGGTGCGTGACAGGATGGCTTGAACCGTTTCCTGGGGAAGGAACTTGAGGATCGGTGATTGCAAGCCCTCGATTCCTTGCGCCATATCATTGACCTTGATATAAGCTAGACCCTTGGCACCATAAATCCCGACAAAGTTGGTGTAGTCATCGATCTCCTTGCGGGACAAACTGCCTCCACCGGGGATGCGCAAAGCAGCAACACGTCCTCCCGGTTTCTCCGCAGCCTCGCGAAACACCTTGAACGTCACTTCCTTCATGATGTCAGTCAGCTCGGTAAATTCGAGAGCCATACGTAGATCCGGCTTGTCGGAACCGTACTTGAACATCGCGTCAGCATAGGTCAGACGTGGAAACGGATTGGGCAGATCAATCTGGGTCACCGACTTGAACAGGCCGCGTATCATTTCCTCCATCAAAAACATGATTTCATCAGCCGACAAAAACGATGTTTCGATATCGATTTGGGTAAATTCCGGTTGCCGATCCGCACGCAAATCCTCGTCACGGAAACAGCGCGTAATTTGGTAATAGCGATCGAAACCGGAAATCATCAGAAGCTGCTTGAACAATTGGGGAGATTGCGGCAAAGCAAAAAAGTGCCCGGCATTCACCCGCGAAGGCACCAGATAGTCCCGCGCTCCTTCCGGTGTCGATTTGGTCAGCATGGGCGTTTCAATATCCAGAAAACCATGTTGATCGAGAAATACCCGTACGGCCATGGCTACTCGATGGCGCAAACGCAGATTCGATTGCATCGCCGGGCG
>WBZN01001423.1_pt1 | contig 13030 bp, 12 predicted proteins | sample 5204281 | NCBI WGS metagenome assembly WBZN01 (sample SAMN12344347, study PRJNA552823) | activated sludge metagenome | biome: Activated sludge suspended growth; feature: Nitrification reactor; material: Wastewater; isolation source: activated sludge from nitrification reactor of wastewater...
GCTCAACGACGATCCCCTGGCGCCGCTCTCGACCTGGGCAGAGCGCCGCGTCGCCGAGCTCGGCGACGCCACGCCGATCGACTGGCTGACGCGCGAGGCGCGCTACAACGAGAAGCTGGCGACGCCGGACGTGTCGATCGCCGATCTGCTCGGCGACATCGACCCGATCAAGGCCGCGACCCGCCGGCTCACCTACGCCGATCCCGAGGTCATCCACTTCGGCATCGTGCCGCGCACCAACCGCGGCATCTTCGCCATCAACGAGCTGCCGGACCTCGCGCCGCGCATCCAGGTCGGGTTGCTCAACCTGCTCGAGGAGCGCGATCTGCAGATTCGCGGCTTCCCCGTGCGCATCCCGCTCGACATCCTGATGGTGTTCTCGGCCAACCCCGAGGACTACACCAACCGCGGCTCGATCATCACGCCGCTCAAGGACCGCATCGCGTCGCAGATCCTCACCCACTATCCGCCCGACGTCGAGATCGCCGCGGCGATCACCCGTCAGGAGGCGTGGACGGAGCGCGGCACCGCGGCCGTGCAGATTCCGGACGACTTCCGCCTGCTCATCGAGGAGATAGCGATCGCGGCGCGCGAGAGCGACCTCGTCGACCAGACCTCGGGCGTGTCGGCTCGCGTCGCGATCGCCGGCCTCGAGCTGCTGGCTTCGAACCTCGAACGGCGCGCGCTCACCACCGGCGACTCGCCGGTCCTGCCGCGCCTGTGCGACCTGCCGATGCTGCTGCCGGCCATCACCGGCAAGGTGGAGATGGTCTACGAAGGCGAACAGCAGGGCGTCGAGGTGGTGGCGCGCAAGCTCATCGGCCAGGCAGTGAAGAAGGCCTTCGACGCCAAGTACCCCGAGATCGGCAAGGAGGTCGGCACCGGCAGCGACGAGGATCGCGGGCCGTACGCGCCGATCGTCAAGTGGTTCGCCGCCGGCAACGCCGTCACGCTCTCTGACGACCTGCCGTTCGCGGCCTACGAGGCCGAGCTCGCGAAGGTGCCGGGGCTGACCGACCTCGCCAAGCGCTACGGCTCGGGCAAGTCCAAACAGGAGCAGGCGCTCGCCGCGGAAACCATCCTCGAGGGCCTGCACCAGCATCTCAAGCTGGCGCGCCAGGATCTCGACAGCCGCGTGAGCTACAAGGAGATGCTCCGGCTCCAGTTGCTGCGCCCCCAGCGCCGCAATCGCGACCGCGGCGACGTCAACTAGTGGCCTGTAACGTCCGCATCGATAGTGGATGGCGCCGCGGATGGGCGCCGTGGCCAAGGCGCGGCGACGCAGCCCTAGCTGGGCCTACGGCGAGGAGGCGCAACGCCGCCCACGGGGCCCAGACCAAGCCAGCCCCTATCGATTTGGGCACTGATTCAGGCGTTACAGGCCACTAGAATCGCATCGTCGCCGCCGGCGAGACGAATCGCCGCGCCGGTCTTCGACAGGGAGAGGCTCGCAATGCGCATGACCGAGATCCCGTTCGGGACGACCGACTGGTCCAAGGTCGACAGGGAGGAGCACGCCGGAGAGGCCGGCGCGGCGACGTGGCGCACGCGTCGCTTCGGCGACGTGCGCGTCCGGATGGTCGAGTACTCGCCGGGCTACCGCGCCGATCACTGGTGCAGCAAGGGACACGTGCTGCTTTGTCTCGAAGGTGAGCTCCGCACGGAGCTGGCCGACGGGCGCGTGTTCGTGCTCGGTCCCGGCATGAGCTATCAGGTCGCGGACGGCGCCGAGCCGCACCGCTCATCGACGGCGCTCGGCGCGCGGCTGTTCATCGTGGACTGAGCAAAGCCATGCGTGGCGGGCGGATGCAGGCCGGCGAAATCCAATGCTGCTCGTTGGCGAGCGTACGAGGCACGACTACGGCTCTCGCGCGGCGCTCCGCGAGGGCAGACCCCAGCCGCGCGGGTCGGGCGGCGAGCTCGTGATCGCGCTGGACGAGCGCCTGCTCAGGGTCGTTCGCGCGCGGATCCTGCACGGCGATTCGATCCCCGCGGTCGTCGCCGATGCGGGCGCTGGCAGGCCATCGACGGAGCGGCGAGGGTCGCGCCGTTCGGCATCGATCACCGGTTCGCGGTGGCACGTCGGGGGCGGGGGCTGGCTCCGTGAAGGTTCGCATCGAGGCGGCCGCGGCCGACCAGTGCGAGCTGCTGGGCGAGCTCGCGCGCGCGGCGAAAGCCCACTTGGGGGTATGCGCTGGTTCAGACCGAGATTCAGCGCCGTGCGGGCGATGATTCAGATCAAGACTCAGACGCGGGTTCGAGGGAGGACTGAATCGTGAAGATACTGCTCTTCGGCGCCAGCGGATCCGCCGGCGGCAGCGTTCTGCAGGCCTGCTTGAAGGACGACGCCGTCACCGAGGTGCGAGCCGTCGTGCGGCGCCGGCCCGCCGTCGCGCATCCGAAGCTCCGTGTCGTGGAGCACGCCGACTATCTCGACTACACGGCGGTGCGCGAGGCGTTTGCCGGCGTCGATGCGTGCCTGTTCTGCCTTGGCATCTCGGTCACGCAGGTGTCGGGAGAGGCGGAGTACCGTCGGATCACGCACGACTTCGCCCTCGCGGCGGCGGAGCGTTTGCGGGTCGAGAGTCCGGCCGCGGCGTTCCATTTCATCAGCGGGCAGGGCACGCGCATCGACGGACGCGCGATGTGGGCGCGCGTCAAGGGCCAGACCGAGCACGACTTGATCCAGGGCTTCGGCGCCGTCTGCTGGCGTCCCGCCGCCATCGACGGCGTGCTGTCGGCGAGCGAACCGCAGCTCTACAAGGTGATGCGTCCGATCCTGCGCCTGCTGCGGCCCGTTCGTTCCCTCACCGTGCGTGGCGAGGAGCTCGGCCGCGCGATGCTGCTCGCAGCGCGCGAGAACACTCGGGGCCGGATCTTCGAGAACGCGGAGATTCGGGATCTCGCGGATCGGGCCCCGGCATGACGGGCCGGACGCCTATTCGAAGTATCCGTTGACGTCGAGCACGACGTGCGCGGTCGAGGCGCTGGAATTCAGCACTTTGAGCGTGCCGCTGCCGTCGGTCGAGAGTGCCATCACCGAATTGTTGGCGCGAGTCGTGGTCGACGAGAAGGAGATGGTGCTGGTGTTCGGCGACGCGATATCGCTCGGGTACAGCCGCAGGAATCCGGCGGCGGTCTGGCCGGTGACCGTGACGTTGATCGACACGGCCATCGCGCTCTCCGGGATCTTGCAGCGATTGCCGACATGGAGTACCCGCGTGCCCTGGGCCGCGATCGCCGGACCGCCGCCGGCGCCGTCCGGCAGGCGGGTGTCGAGAATCCGGCAGGGCGCGACGGCGTAGAAGCCGTTGGCGCTCGCTGGCGGCGGGTTCTGCGCCTTCCAGTAGTTCAGCAGATCGAGCAGGGCCTGGGGATCGTTGCCCGGCACGCCGCCACCCGCCTGATCGGTGTGGCTGAGCCCGTGGCACGAGGCGCAGACGCGGATCTCGCCCGGCTGGAAGGTCAGCCAGTAGCGCTCGTGGATCACCGGCGTGAAGGTTCTGGGGCTGGTCAGGGTGTCGTCGGTCACTGCCCAGGACAGCGCGCGGCGGGCGGGCACGAAGGCGGCGGTGGAGCCATCGGCAGCAATCGCGACGGTGCCGGTCGGCGCCGACGGGTTCGGATTCGGCGGGTTGTTGGCGGCACCGTCGTGCATCGGGCGCGCCAAGGGCCGGCGTCCGGGCAGAGGATTCGCCGTGCCGCCGAGACCGCGCAGGCTGTCCGCCTGGAAGATCTGCAGATGGGTGATGTCGTAGAGCTTGTTCGCGAGCGGGGCCAGCGTCGCAGCGTGCGTGGTGCCGTCGTGGAACTTGACCCGCAGGTTGAACGGCTGCTGCTTGTCGTCGTGGTCGCGAGTGGTGAGGTTGCGGCTCACGATGAGCGCCAGGTCGTTCGCGGCCATCCAGTTGCGCAGCGCCGTGGGATCGACGCCGGCGGCGGTGAACTGATGCTGCTCGGGTAGGGCGAGACCGGGAAGGCTCGCCACGGGCTTGGTGCGCGCGACCACCTCCACGGGATCGAGCTCCCACATCTTCACGTTGGTGTAGGTCTGGCTCAGGTCGGGGTCCCACCACCATACGGAGCGCAAGATGCCGGCGTTCGAGGTGGCCGCGTCGGTCAGATTGGTGGCGCTTGCCGTGGCGAAAGGGCCCGCCGTCTGGCTGGGTGCCGGCGGGTTGCCGGTGATCATGCGCAGGCGATAGGTGTAGGTCGACACCGGGTTCGAGTTCGCCGTGGGATAGGTCTGGTTCTCGGCCGCCATGGTCGAGGTGTAGGACACCACCACCGAGCCGTCGGAGAGCGGGAGCGGATTGCGGTAGTGGCCGGTGCCGGCGTTGGTGCCCTTGCCGGTCGAGTCGGTCCACCAGGTAAGTGTCACCAGATCCGGACGCTGTGACGGCGGAGCGACCACTTCGATGAGCTGGCCGCCCGCGTGCGTTCCGGTCTCGGTCGCGTCGATCCCGAGGTAGTGACCGGCGCTGGTCGGCCGTTCCTTGATCTGCAGCAGGTTGTTGATGTAGTTGAGATTGGTGCGCGCCGGCGGCGACGAGAGCATGTTCCAGCCGATGAGATCCGAGTTGTCGTTGAACGCCGGCCCGACGGCGAAGCGGAAGTCCTGGCGCCCGCTGTGGTTCACGATCTCTTCGCCGGTGCCGTCCTCGTTGAGCGCCCAGGGGAAGAACTGGTTGAACTCCATGCCGATCACGTTGCCGCCCAGGAGGAGGTCGGTGCGCGAGCTCTGGGGCTCGGGGAAGAGCTCGACGAGCGGCGCGTTCTGCGCCGGAGCGAGCCGGCTGGCGGAGGCGCTTTCGTCGGAGTAGTCGAAGGTGCCGCTGATCGACGGATTGTTGAGCTGGATCGCCGCGAAGTCCTTGTCGGCGAGCGAGTCGCGTTGCAGGTGATCCCACCGTGTGACGATGATGCGGCCGAAGCTGTCGATGGTCGGCGAGAACTCGCCGGAGACCGTGTGGTTCACCAGATGCAGGTCGCCGGTCGTCGGATCGAGGCTCCAGAGGCCGGTCACCGTGGGCTGCGACTTGTACTCGTCGAGCTGTGGGTAGAGGTGCGGTTCACCGCCGCGCGGACGGTCGGAGGTGAACAGCACCCGCTCGTCGGTGCCGTAGAACGGCGCCACGTTGTTGTAGCTCGCCGGCTGATTCGGCACCTTGGTGATGACCGGAGTCTGTGCCTTGCCGAGGCCGGTGATCTCGTAGATCTGCCAGAAGGACTGCGCTCCCACGTGCTGCGACGGCGGCGCGCCGACCGCCATGCTGAACAGCGCCTTCGTGCCGCTCCAGTGCACCGAGGGTTCGCGCACCGCGATCGATGTCGACCCTTGGAAACAGATCTGCCCGGCGCCGCAGTTGGCTCCGAAGCCGGCGGTGGCGGTCAGATTCTTGAGCGTGTCGTCGGGATAGAGGATCCACAGGTCGCCGCCGCGGGGCGTGAACCGGATGTTCGCCTGGTGGTTGGCGAAGACCGACGTCGAGGTCTGATCGTCGAACGGAATCGGCACCTGGGTGACGAACAGAATGGGATTGGGTCGCGCCGCGTGGGCTCGATCGGCCCCGACGACGGCAGACGCGACAGCAACGACCGCAACGAACGAACTCCATGCCCGCAACTTCCCTCGCATGCCGCGCTCTGCCACAGCGTCCTCCTCATGGGCGCTTCCTGGTGCGTTGTTCTGAACCCGTCGTCGCGAGAGAAAGCACGGTCTGTGCCACGCCTCCGACCACGCGGCGGCGCATCCCCGGAGCCCGGTGCGAGCGCTTCGCCGTGGGCCTCTCGAGCTCCGGCGGACGCCGAGATCGCGCCCGGACCGGGTCGGTAGACTGTTACGAAGGGTAGCGATTTCGCCGCGAGACGGCCGCCCGGGGAAACGCGGCTGGAGTCACCCGTGCAAGACCCGGGTGATCCGCCGGACGGCTTCGGTGACGCGGGACGGCTCGGCGGCCGCGAAGCACAGGCGGAAGAAGCCCGGCTCGGCGATGCGGCAGGCGGCGCCCGGCGTGAGGCCCACGTTGGTCTCGTCGAGCAGCCGCCGCCAGAGCCGCTCCTCGCCGGCCGCGGTCGGCTCGTCGAGGTGCCGGCGCAGGTCGAGGAGGAAGAAGAATCCGGCCTCGGCGGGCAGGTAGGAGATACCCGACGCGGCGAGCGCTTCCGTCGCGTTCGCGTACGCGCTCGCGAGGCGCTGTCGCATCGTCGTGACGTACCCGCCGGTGAATTCCGCGTCGGCGATCAGCGAGCGCAGCAGCGCCTGCGTGTCGCCGGAGCAGCAAGCCCAGTAGGCGAGGGCGTCGACCGCGCGCAGCAGCGCCGTATTCTCGCTCACCAGCACGCCGCAGCGCAGGCCGCTGGCGGCGAAGTCCTTGCTGAACGCCCAGACGATATGGAGGCGGTCGCCGAGCGGCGCGCGCAGCCGCGCCACGCTGGTGAAGGGGCGCGCGCCGAAGATCGACAGCGCGTAGATCTCGTCGCAGACCACGTGGATCCCGCGGGTCGCGGCCCAATCCAGGATCGCCTCGAGGTCGGCGGGAGCGTAGACGTTGCCCAGCGGGTTCCCTGGCGAGGCGAGCAACAGGGCGCGGATCGGCCGGTCGGCGTGCGCCGCGGCGTTCTCGAGCAGCGCCGGCGTGAGGCGGAACCCGTCGGCACTGCGGCAGTCGACCGGAACGATCGCGAGCTCGTCGCGCGTTTCGAGGTCCTGCCAGAACCCGGCGTAGGACGGCGTCGGCACCAGCACGCCGTCGGCGGGATCGGCGAGCGCGTGGAACAGCAACTCGAGCACCGAGCCCGCGCCGCCGAGCACGGCGATCTGCTCGGGCGCGAAACGGCGGCCGAGGAACCAAGCGTCGAGAGCCCGCGCCAGCTCGCGGCGAAAGTCGAGGGCGCCGGTCATGACGTCGTAGGCGAAGGCGCTCGGCGGGACCTCGCGCGCGGCCCGCACGCGCGGCGCGAGCAGGTCCCACACCAACCGGTTCTCGGCGACGCAGAGCGCGATGTAGCCGCCGTGCGCGCGGGACTCGGACGAGCCGGGGACGGTGCGCGCGGTGTGCTCGCGCAGATACGCCGGGGTCTTCGACTGCGCGAGGAGTGCGCGGCCGCGGCGCGACAGGGTGGCAAGAGCGGGCGAGACGGTTTCGAGCATGGCGCATCTTAGAGGTTGGCGTCAGCGGGGGGCGAGCGCCGTCCTGATCTCGCGGGCCGTGTCGCCGCGAGGAGCGGGAGTCCGCCGTGCCGGAGTGATCGCGGCCGTTACCTTCGACCCGGCGCGGCGACGCAGCGTACGGAGAAGGCGTACCGTGGATGCTGAGGGGCACGGCGCAAGGCGTCGTTCGCTTCGCCGACCACTCGCGACCAGACGAAGTGCTCGTCCTGCGGCGTGGCCGTCCAGAACACGGCGCGCGCGCCGAATTCGTTGTCGAAGCTCTGATCGTTCCAGTATCCGGCCGGGCGGATCTGCAGTCCGAGGCCGGTGCGCGCGGCGGAACGCGGCGGGCGCCAAGTCGCCGCGTCCTTGACGGCGAAACCGGACGACCGCAGCGCGTCCTCGAGCCGCGACCAGTCGGCGTCGCTGGGCAGGCTCCAACCTCGCGGGCAGGCTCGGAGGGCCTCCTGCGCGTCGTACAGCCTGCCGTAGGTCTGGACGAGCGCCGGATCGTCGTTCGGCAGGTGACTCGCCAATGCGCTGCCATCGGGTGCTCGGATGGCGCGGAGGTTGTCGACCATCCAAGACTGCCCGCCGACCTGAATCGTTCGATACGCCTCGCCGTCGACGTCGAGCAGCACCTCGGCGGGAGGACGCGCGGCGAGATTCGCGTGGACGCCGAGGCGCGGACACCCGCCGATCGCGGCGAGCCCGAGCGTGAGAAGAGAGAGTCTCACTGGAGTCCTCCAGGCCGGCCGTCGTGTCGGACCGCGGCGGATCGTGCCGTCGCGGAGTTGGGCAGGTTCCCAAGGCCTGAGCATCGTTCCTCCCGCTGGTCGCGCCTCGGCCGCTCGTGGCTCCTGCCGCCTTCTTTGCCTCAGCGGGCCGGAAAGCAACGCGGGAGGCCGGCCGTCCTCGGTGACGGCGACTCGCTCTCGATCCGACGAGACAGGGCGAGCGCCCACGATTCGGCACGGCGCGGACCGCGATCGCCGCGATGCCCTGGGCGACGCCCGCCAGCCGGACCTCGACTACGGTGTTCGCGTGTGCCGTCGTAGACTCGCGACATGAGAATTCTCGTCATCGGCGGTTCCGGAACCCTGGGGCGCGAGGTCGTCGCGGCCCTGCACAAGGATCACGAGGTCGTGGTGGTCACTCGCAAGAGCGCGCCGCTCGCGGTCGACATCAGCGACCGCGGTTCCATTCTCTCCATGTACCGACAGGCGGGTCCTCTCGACGCCGTGGTGAGCGCCGCCGGGCAGGCCAAGTTCGCGCCGCTCGCGGCGCTCACGGACGACGACTTCGCCTTCTCGCTGGCGAACAAGCTGATGGGGCAGGTCAACCTGGTGCGACTGGGCTTCGAGACCATGCGCGACGGCGGCTCGTTCACCATCACATCCGGGGTGTTGGCGCAGCAGCCGATGCCGGGCAGCGCGGCGATCAGCCTGGTGAACGCCGGGCTCGAGGGCTTCGCGCGGGCCGCGGCGCTCGAGGCGCCGCGCGGCATTCGGGTGAACGCGGTGAGCCCGCCCTGGGCGACCGAGACGCTACGCGCGTTCGGCATGGACGAGTCGTTGGGTCTCCCCGCGGCAACGCTGGCCAAGGCCTACGTCGCGAGCGTGCTCGGCAAGGTGACCGGCGCGGTCATTCCCGGCGGCGCCTGAAGCCGCCGCGGCCGCTCCCTTGACGCTGCCGGTCGCCGTATCCATCGCGCTCACCAGCGCACTCGTTGGCCTCGCCCTGCTGCACGTGGCCTGGGCCTGGCGCGGCGTGAGCGCGCGTTCGGCGGCGCTGCCCGAGGTCGATGGCCGCCCGGCCTTCCGGCCTGGCCGTCTCGCGACGCTGGCGGTCGCCGCGGCTCTGGCGCTGGCCGCCTGGATCGCTGCGGCCCAGGGTGAGCTGCTCTGGCCGGCCCACGCCGATGGCCTCGCCCGCTGGGGTTCGATCGCCGGCGGTGTGGCCTTTGCCGCCCGGGCGATCGGCGAGTTCCGCCTCGTGGGTTTCTTCAAGACGGTGCGCGGCACGCGCTTTGCGCGCTGGGACACCGCGCTGTTCTCGCCGCTCTGCCTCGCCCTCGGCGTTGGGTTCTTCTATCTCGCAGTCCGGTAGCTCCCGCGGCTGGCCTTCTAGAAGGACTCGTACGCGCCGGCGTCCACCTTCCCGCCGTGCACTCGGGCCTGGCGCGCCAGATCCAGCGCACCGAGGCCCCCGGCCGGGGCGAGCACGCCGCGGTTCACGGCCGGCGAGCCGGCGGTGAGACGGTAGTCGCCCGTGGATCGGTGAACGAACTTGGGATCGCCGCCGACCAGGTTGCCGGCCACGACCAGCGGTCCCGTGCGCAGGGTGAGGTTGTTCTTCGGGTTTGCGAGGATGGTGTTCGACAGCGACACGCGTTTGCCGTCCGCAGTCGCGTCGATGCCGCCGCCGGCGTTGTCGGCCACGGTGAGGTTGGTCAGATGGACCGTGCCGCTGGGAATCGCGCCGAATTTGTTCAACGCGAACAGCCCTCCGAGGGTGCCCTTGGCGATCAAGGAGTCGGAGAGGGTGATCGTGGCACCGGTGTCGCATTGCACGCTTGCCTGCACGCCCGCGCCCGGCCCGGCGTTGGCCACCAGTCGGAGGCGCCGCAGCTCCATCCGGGCGGACGCGCCGGTGGCGTAGGCGGAGAGGCCGGCATAGCCCGTGCCCCGCAAGTAACGGTTGTCGCTGATCTGCGAGTCGACGAGGCTGACCGTGCCGCCGCCGATCTCGATGTCGGCACCGGCGCCGTACGCGCCGCTCTTGGCGCCCGCGTCGATGACGTTGCCGCGCACGGTCAGCCCGCTCAGGGTGACGACGGCGGGCGCGTCCTGGCCTACTCTCACCTGCAGCCCGGCGCCCGCCGGCGAGACCGTGCTGGCGTGCAGCACGTTGCGCACCAGCGAGGTCGACGCGAGGACGAGCTGGCCGCCACCGCCGATTTCGGCTTCGATGCCGCCGCCGCGCGCCGCGTTGAGAGACTCCTCGACCCGGCTGTCGCGCACGATGCAACCGCGCATGGTGACCGCCCCGCCGTGTAACAGGAAGAGCACTCCGCCGCCCTGGCCGAGGGCACGCCCGTTGGCGAAGGTCAGCCCGTCCAGAGTCACCGCGCCGTTGTAGACCTCGAGCGCGAGCGGTCGCACCAGGGCACGGCCGTCGATGACCGTGGCTGCCGGATCGGTGCCACGCTGCGCGAAGCCGTTCGCCCAGCCCCCGGTCACGACGATCTGCTGCGTCGCGACCACGATCTGCAGGCTCTCGGGATAGATGCCCGTGTGGACACGGATCTCCTGCGGGCCGGTGCCGGCCAGCGCGGCGGTAAAGGCCGAGAGCAGCGACGGATAGGCGCCTCCCGGCCCGACGGTGAACACGGCCGCCGTCGCGGGCCGAGGCGCCGGCGCGAGCGCCAGGATGAGGGACAGCAGCGAAAGGGACAGGGTCTGATTCGTTTTCACCGAAATCTCCTTGGGTCTCCAGCCATTGGGTCGAACCTGCGGATCGGGTCCGTCGCGAGCCATCCTCGGCGAGGAGACAGCCGTTCCGCCTGTGGGGTGGATGAGATCTGTGTGAAATCGACTCTGCTGGGGCTTTTCGGGCCGTCTCGCGGCCCCAACCGACGGCTCGACCGGGGCCGAGCCGAGACCCAGGGAATGTGCGGCCTCGAACGACTGTTTAGATCCAACGACCGGCGCCCGGAGGCGTTACGATGGCTCTGTCCGTGGACCGGTCGAGGAGAAAGCGATGACCCAGGATTTGAAGACCCTAAGAAACCACCTACTGCATCTGCACGGCGAGCTGCTCGCGGCCGAGCGGGACGCATATGAACGGCAGTACGGACGTGTGGCACCGGGCGAGATGCTGCGCTTGGTCCTGCACGACGAGAACTTCCAGTGGCTGCGGCCGATCTCCGGCCTGGTGGCGGACATCGATGGTGCCTTGGCCGACCACCGGCGCGGCGAGGTCCTGCTCGACGCGGCCGGCGTCCAGGCGTTGTTCGATCGCGCGCGAGTGCTGGTCGATGCCTCGACCGACTCCGCGGAGCGCTATCGCAACTGGTTGCAGGACACCCCCGACGTGCTCCTTGCGCATCGCGCCGTGGTGGGCGCACTGCGCCCGGGGGATGCTCCGGCGCCGGCAGCCCTCACCCACTGAACCGACGAGCGGTATCTCGCCACCGAAGCAAGACGAGCCGGTCGCCTCCCAGGAGGCGACCGGCTCGTTTCATTTTCGGCGCGGGCCCGACATGCCGGGGTTGGCCGGCAGGAAAATGGAGGAAAATGGGGACAGGCACCGTTTCTGCGCGCTGCAGCGCTTCGCGAAGGCGGCACCGCCGCGGCCTGGCGCATCCAGGGACAAGCGGTGCCGGGCCAAAATGGTGCCTGTCCCCATTTTCCCCCATCTTCCCAATTTCTCCGGTGCGAGACGGTCGTTGCGGCGGTCAACCAGCACCCGTGATGACAAGGGGCGCGCCCTTCGTGATCACCAGGGTGTGCTCGTGATGCGCCGCCAAGCTGCCGTCGCGGGTGCGTACGGTCCAGCCGTCGCGGTCGAGGAGGGTGGCGGGCTTGCCGTCGGCGATGAGTGGCTCGATGGTGAGGACCATGCCCTCCTCGAGGCGCTCGTCGCTGCGCGGGTCGTCGTAGTTGGGCACCGTGGGAAGCTCGTGGATCGTGCGCCCGATGCCGTGGCCGGCGAGCTCGCGCACGACGCGGAAGCCATGCCGGTCGACTTCGCGCTCGACGGCCCGGCCGATGTCCGAAACGCGCGCGCCGGCGCGTGCGGCAGCGGCACCGCGCCGGAATGCCTGCTGCGCGCACGAGGCCAGTCGGCGGGCTCGAGGGGCCTGCGGCGCAAGCACGACGGTGAGCGCCGCGTCCGCCATGAAACCGTCCTTCTCGGCCGTCACGTCCAGCTTCACGACGTCGCCCGGCGCCAGCCGGCGATCTCCCGGGATGCCGTGCACGATCTCGTCGTTCACGCTGATGCAGGTGGCGCCGGGGAATCCGTACACGAGGGCCGGCGCCGAACGCGCGCCGGATCGTTCGAACTCCCCGAGCGCGATGTCGTCGAGGGCCCGGGTCGTGATGCCCGGGCGCACGGCGGCGCGCATCGCGGCCAGCGTGCGCGCCACCACGGCGCCCGCGGCGCGCATCGCGTCGAGCTCGTCCTGCCGTTCGATGGTCATGATCAGAGCCTCCGATCGGGGCTGATCCTATGAAAGTTCGCACCGCGGCGCCGCGTCCGGCGGCCACGCAAGCGCTCGCGGCCGGCACCGTCCTCGAGGAATGCTTCAGCGCGATGTCTCGGCTGCGGTCAGCCGAGCGGCACTCGCGCACCGAGGCTGCCGTGCGGCGGCTCGGCGCTCGGAGGGCCGCAACGGATGACGGTGTCGCGGCCGGTGCTACCGCGGCGAGTGGACGTTCCGGAAACCAACGTCCCGACCGAGGACCGGCGGGCCGTGGGTGCGCGCTCGCCCAATTCAGCGCAGCTCGGTGAGGAGCGCGTACCCCCGCGGCCAGTCGTCGAGGCGGCTCGCGGAGTTGATGTGTCCCGCCATGCCGACGGGCTCGAAGCGGCTGCCCCAGGCTTCGGCGTACGCCCGGGCGCCGTCGAGCGAGATGAACGGGTCGTCGTCGCTCGCCACCACGATCGACGCGAAGGGCAGGGGAGCGAGCGGCAGCGGCGCGAAGCCGGTCGGTCCGACGGGATAGGTCGGTCCGGTCGGGTCGCTTGGAGCGACTAGCAATGCACCGGAGACCTTGGAGAGATTCTCGTTTGATGCCTGCACGGTCCAATGCGCCACGAGGGCACAGGATGAGCTGTGCGCAACGAAGATCACCGGTCCGCTCTGTGCGG